>Ga0126313_10000210_pt1 | contig 26188 bp, 28 predicted proteins | sample Plot105A_FD_89954 | JGI IMG/M metagenome (GOLD analysis project Ga0126313, IMG submission 89954) | Serpentine soil microbial communities from UC McLaughlin Reserve, CA, USA - Plot105A | ecosystem: Environmental > Terrestrial > Soil > Grasslands | place: USA: UC McLaughlin Reserve, Lake County...
CTTCGTCAAGCGCAAGCTGTACCCGAACGTCGACTTCTACTCGGGCCTCATCTACGAGGCGCTCGGGCTGCCGGTCGAGATGTTCCCGGTCATGTTCGCGATCCCGCGCACGAGCGGCTGGATCGCGCAGTGGCTGGAGATGATCGACGACCCCGAGCAGAAGATCGCGCGCCCGCGCCAGATCTACACCGGCGAGCGCTCGCGCGACTACGTGCCGCTCGGCGAGCGCAGCTAGAACTCACGACAGCGGTCAAGCCCTCCGGCCGATAGCCGATGAGGTACGTGTGGCGCACCCTCGCAGCCTCAGAGCCCTGCTGGTCGACGTCGGGCCGGCACGCCGCGCGCGGCTCCTCGACGCCCTGGACGACGCCGGCTGGCCGGTCGAGCCGGCGCTCGTGGAGGGCACGGAGGCGTACTCGGCCGCGCTGGCGCGGCGCGGCTGGGACGTCGTGATCTACGGCGGCGAGGGCGTGCAGGCCGTGCCCGGCCGCAAGGCGATGGCGCTCGCGCGGATGGCCGATCCGCAGCTGCCGTTCGTGGCGGCCGTGCCGTCGGTGCGGGCGGGCGACCTCTCCGCGTTCGTCCAGGGCTTCGGCCCCGACGCGATCCTCGCCCCCGACCCCGCGCACATCCCCGAGGTCCTCCTCGGGGTCCTCGCCGACGCGCGCGAGTCGCGCCCGAGCGCCCACGACGCGCACCGGCTGCTGCTCGCGCAGCAGGAGATCACCGATCACGTCGCGGCGAGCCTGGCGCCCGACGAGCTCTGCGCTCGCGTGCTGATGACGCTCGGCGAGACGCTCGGCTGGACCTTCGGCGCCGTCTGGCGGCCGGACGGCGATTCGGGCATGCTGCGCTGCGCCGCCGTCTGGCACGACCGTGCTGCGGGCGCCGAGGTAGAGGCCTTCGCGGACCTCTCGCGCGACCTCGCGCTCGCGCCGGGCCGCGGACTCCCGGGCCGCACGTACGCGTTCCGGCGGCGCGCGTGGATCGCCGACGTCTCCGCCGACGGCAACGTGCCGCGCCAGCTGCAAGCGCTGCGCGCGGGGCTGACGACGGCGGCCGCGTTCCCGATCGCGCTCGCCGACGAGTGCTCCGGCGTGCTCGAGTTCTTCTCCGCCGCGATCGAGGAGCCGGACGCTCAGATCGCCGCGATGTTCGCGACGGTCGGCGGGCAGCTCGCGCAGTACCTCGAGCGGCGCCGCCACCAGGCGGACGAGAGCCGCCGCGTCGAGGGGATGCTGCGCGCCGAGCGCGACCTCGCGCAGCGCTACCTCGACGTCGCCGGGACGATGATCATCGTCCTCGACACCGAGGGCGAGGTGCTGCTGGTCAACCGCAAGGGCTGCGCCGTGCTGGACCGCCCGGAGGACGAGCTGCTCGGCGCGAACTGGTTCGACGTGGCGGTGCCCGAGCACGAGCGCGAGGCCGTTCGCAGCGCGTACCGGCGCCTGACGGAGAACGCCGGGCCGCTCGCGGAGGGCGTCGAGAGCTCGGTCGTCACCAGCGGCGGCGAGCTGCGCACGATCGCCTGGCACACCACGATCCTGCGCGAGCCGGACGGCTCGGTCGCCGGGACGCTGGCGTCGGGCGAGGACGTCACGGAGCGGCTCGCGGCCGAGCAGCAGGTGACCTACCTCGCCTACCACGACGCGCTCACCGGCCTGCCCAACCGCATGCTGCTGGAGGAGCATCTGAAGCTGGCGCTGGAGCGCGGCCGCCGGAGCGGTGCCGGCGTGGCGCTGCTGCACCTGGACCTCGACGGCTTCAAGCTCGTGAACGACTCGCTCGGGCACGGCGCCGGAGACGAGCTCGTCTGCCGCGTGGCGGCCCGCCTCCAGCACTCGATCCGCGCCACCGACCTGCTCGCGCGCGCGGGCGGCGACGGGTTCCTCCTGCTGCTCGCCGACCTCGAGGACGACGCGCTCGGCGCGGCCGAGGACGCCGCGGCGGAGATCGGCGCCTGCCTGGCCGATCCCTTCATGGTCGCCGGGGCGGAGCTCCAGGTGTCGGCCTCGATCGGCATCGCGCTCGGCTCGCGCGACGGCGCCGCCGCCGAGGAGCTGCTCGCGTGCGCCGACTCCGCGATGTACCGGGCCAAGGACACGGCGCGCGGCGGCTGGGCGGTCTTCGAGAACGCCGGCCGCGACCCGCTCGAGCGGCTCTCGATGGCGGCGCGGCTGCGGCGCGCCCTCACCGCGGACGAGTTCGAGCTGCACTACCAGCCGATCTTCGCGACGGCCGGCGGGCTCGTCGGCGTCGAGGCCCTGCTGCGCTGGCACGACCCGGAGCGCGGTGGGCTGGTCGCGCCGAGCGAGTTCATCCCCGTGGCCGAGGAGACCGGCCTGATCGAGTCGATCGGCGACTGGGTGATCGGCGCCGCCTGCGCGCAGCAGGTCGAGTGGGCGGCGCGCGACCTCGAGCCGCAGATCTCCGTCAACGTCTCCCCGCGCCAGCTGCGGCGCGGCGACTTCATCCGGCGCCTGGAGCGGCACCTGCGCGAGACCGGCGCCGACCCGGCGCAGATCACGATCGAGCTGACCGAGTCGGCAACGCTCCAGGACCACGCCGCCGCGGCGCCGGTCCTGCGCGACCTGCACGAGCTGGGCCTGCAGCTCGCGCTCGACGACTTCGGCGCCGGCTACTCGTCGCTCGCGCGGCTGCGCGAGATGCCGATGGAGACGCTCAAGATCGACCGCGCGTTCCTGCGCGAGGTGCCCGAGAACGCCGAAGCAGCCGCGATCGTGACCGCGATCCTGCGGCTCGCGCGCGCGCTCGGGCGCACCGCCGTCGCCGAGGGCGTCGAGACGGAGGCGCAGCGGCGCTTCCTCGAGGAGCAGCAGTGCCCGCTGGTCCAGGGCTACCTGCTCGCGCGGCCGATGCCGGCGGCCGCCGTCGAGGCGCTGCTCGCGGGCGAGGTCCGCGCCGCCGCCTGAGCCGCCGCGAGATCGGCCGGCGAAGGCTGGCAGTATCCGCCCGATGAGCTGGCGCGTGACCGTGCGCGACGGCCCCCGCGTGGCGAAGCTGCGCGCGAAGTCGCTCGAGGAGGCGCTCGAGCTGGTCGAGCGCGAGGGCCGCGCGCTCGCCGCCGGTCCCGGCCGGCGGACGGTCGAGCTGCGCGCGCGCACGTTCACTCCCCAGCAGCAGGTCGCCGGTCGCGTGGAGCTGCGCGGCCCCGGCGTCGGGTGCGGGGTCGACGTGCGCGGCGACGGGGCGGTCGAGGCCTGGACGGGGCGCGTGCGGCGGCGCGTCGTCGAGCAGCGCGACCGCGAGTCGCCCTACGACGCGCTCCAGCGGGCGCTCAGAGCGTGATGATCTCGTACGGCACTTGCAGACGTCGGTAGGTCTCCTGCGCGCGGCGGTCGAGGGTCATCAGCGTCTGCCCGTGTGCCGCCGCTTCGAGGCCGACGAGGCCGTCATACGTCGCTCCGCCGAAGACGTCCGACGACGACAGCTTCGATAGCAGCGCGTCACGGTCGGCATCCGGCAGGTGCAGCGGCCGGTCAGGGAAACGGCGCGCGATGCCTTCGGCCGCCATCGAACTGGGCAGAGCCAAGCCGCCCGGCAGCCGCGTCATCACGGCGTACGTCTCCAGGATCGCATGGGCGGGAAGCGCCGCGACGTCCTTCAGCGCCTCGGCGGCGGCTATGTGGTGTTCATGCCAATCCGAGAGCGCGGCAATCACGCCGCTCGTATCAGCCGTCAGCGCCGCGTCCTCTCGATCAGCTCGCGAACCCGTTCGACCGTGAGCTTCTCGTCGGTGTCGGCCGTGAAATGGACGCCGTAAGGTCCTTCCTCCATTCGCACCCGCGAAGGTACGGCGACCTCCAGCCGTCCGTCGACCGCTTCTATCTCCAGCTCCATCCCACCCCGGAAACCGAGCTCGTCGCGAAGCCGCTTCGGCACAACCAATCGGCCGGCCGCGTCGATGGTCGTCCTCATGGCACGAGCGTACCATTGAAATGGCTCAGAGCGTCAGCGTCGACCCGTATCGGCGCAGCCAGGCGGCGTGCGAGCGCCAGTCGGGGACGCGCGCCGCGAGCAGCGCCCAGAAGCGCCGCGAGTGGTCCATCACCTCGAGGTGGCAGACCTCGTGCTCGACCACGTAGTCGAGGATCTCCGGCGGAGCCAGCAGAAGGCGCCAGTTGAACGACATCGCACCCTCGGAGGAGCACGACGCCCAGCGCGTGCGCTGGCCGCGGATCGTCAGCCCGCTGTAGCTCGTGCCCGCGCGGGCCGTGGCGGCGTCGAGCCGCGCGCCGATCTCGGCCCGCGCGGAGCGGCGGTAAAAGCGCTCGAGCGCCGGGAGCGGGTCGCCGTCCGGCACGAGCAGCGTGTCGCCGCGGCGGTGCACGCGCTCGCGCTCGCGCTGTGGCCGCAGCGCCAGGGTGTCGCCGAGGTACGGGACGGTGCCGTGCGGGCGCGCGCACTCCTCGGCCGCGCGCTCGAGCAGCCGCCGCCGGCGGGCGATCCATGGCGCGAGCTCCCGCACCGCCTCCTTCGCCGCCCGCTCGGGCGCCCGTCGCGGCAGCGTGACGAGCACGCTGCCGTCGGTCTCGACGGTCACGCGCACGCGGCGCGCGCGCGGGGAGCGGCGGATGCGGTACTCGGCAACGGCCATCGGCCGGAGCAATCTAGAAGGGGGGCCGGTCGGAGCGATCGGTCATCATGGGCGGGCGATGTCCTCCCGGGTGCGCCTCCCTCGCGGCGTGCGGGCGCCTTACACGATCTTCGTGAACGGCGTGCGCCAGCGCGAGGGCATCGACTACCGCGTAGAGGACCATGTGCTCGTCTTCGAGGCCGACCTGGCGAAGGAGGGCAAGCTCGGCTTCTGGCGTTGGTTCTGGGGTGCGTGGGGCATCGGCACGTACCGCAAGGACGACAAGGTCGACGTCGCGTGGGAGGTCGACGGACAGCCGCGCGTGGCGCACGCGCTCGACATCGAGCGCCGACTCGACTAAGCGGACTTAGTCCAGTAACGTGCCGGCCATGGACGCCGTCTCGATCCACGAAGCCAAGACCCACTTCTCCCGCCTCGTCGCCCGTGCAGAGGCCGGCGAGGAGATCGTGGTGCGCCGCGGAGCCAAGCCGGTCGCCAAGATCGTGGCCTATCGCGTCCCGACGACGCCCCGCCGGCCGGGAGCGCTGAAGGGACGGATCGTCGTGACGCACGACTTCGACGAGACTCCGGACGACTTCACCGATTACGTTCGGTGAGCCGGCTGCTCGTCGACACGCACGCGCTCTTATGGTGGCTGACCGACGACCCGGGGCTTCCGACGACGGCGCGCGATGCGATCTCGGATCCCGGCAACGAGCCGCTCGTCAGCACGGTCAGTGTCTGGGAGATCGCGATCAAGCGTTCGCTCGGGAAGATCGACGCGCCCGACGATCTGCCGGAGCGGATATCAGAGGACGGATTCTCGTGGCTCCCGATCAACGCGCGCCACGCGTGGCACGTGCGTGGCCTTCCGATGCATCATCGCGACCCGTTCGACCGCCTCCTGGTCGCGCAGGCGCTCGCGGAGCGGCTACCGGTGATCAGCGGGGACGCCGTGCTCGACGCGTACGGCGTAGAGGTTCGCTGGTGAGCGGCGCCTAGACGATGCCGTGGCGCACGGCGAAGACCGCGGCCTGCACGCGGTTGTCGAGGTCGAGCTTGTCGAGCAGATGGGCGACGTGCGTCTTGACGGTCGCGGGGCTGATCACGAGCTCGGCGGCGATCGCCGAGTTCTCCCGCCCCTGCGCCAGCAGCTTGAGGATGTCGCGCTCGCGCGCCGTGAGCGGCGGTGGCTTGCGCGGGGCTTGCACGCGGGCGCTGCAGCGCTTCTCGCGCAGGCGCTCGACCAGCGGCGTCGCGAGGGCTGACGGGACCGTCGCGTCGCCGGTCGCGGCGTTCCTGATGCCGGCTACGAGCTCGTCCGGTCCGTTATCGGCGAAGAGCTGACCCGAGGCGCCTGCCAGGAAAGCGTCGAGGAGATCATCGTCGCGCCCGGCCGGCGCGAGCACGAGCACGCGAGCGGCGGGGTCATCGTCGATGATCGCCTCGGTTGCGGTGACCGCATCCACGTCCGTCAGCATCAGGTCGAGGATCGTGACGTCGGGGCCCCTGCTGCGCGCGAGGCGGACGACGGCATCTCCGTTCGCAGCGTCGCCGACCACGGTGAACCCCCGATCCTCGAGCATCCGCCTGAGGGCTCTGCGGTGTGAGCTGGCGTGATGACCGAGGAGGACTCGCATCGCAACGATTGAACGCCGCCGCGACCCCCAACCTGACGCCTGTCGTTGTGTGCGACCCGTCACGCAGGCCGGCCGCTCGGCGGCACGGCCGCAATCAAGTCTCAGGCCGGTGCCGCAACTGCCCTCGGCTGCGGTGTCCGCAGCGCCAGCTTCTGCGCCAGGCCGAACGCCGCCGACACGACGAGATAGATCCAGAGCCCGGCCGGCAGGTGGGGAGCAGCCAGCACAAGCGGGATCGGCGCAAGCAGCGTGATCGCGATCCGCAGCGGCCCGACCCGGGCTGCAAGCCGCAGCGCCGCGAGCCGGATCGCCAGCCAGGTTCCGAGCAGCAGGGCAAGTGTTCCGCCCGCGGCGGGTTCCGAGAGGTCGGGTACGAAGAGCCAGCTCGCGTCTCCGAACGTGCCCTCCGCGGCGTCGCTGCGAAGCAACAGCGCCAATGACCAGATCACTAGGAGTTGGAACAGGACGCCCACGACGACACCGCGAATGCCGAGACCGTGCCGCCGGCGGTACGCGGCGAGTTCGGCTCTCAGCGCCGCGCGATCATGACCATGCCGCGTGCGCAATTCCTTGAGCTCGGGCGCATGCGCTAGACGTCGTCGCCGGGCGCCTGCCTGCCGCACCGCGAGGGGAACGAGGCCGAGCCTCACCAGCAGCGTGAGGCCGACAATCGCGAATCCCCACGTAAGCCCGACCGCATGAAGCGCGTTCAGGAACCATTCTTCGACGAGCATCAGTGGTTGCAGCAAGGCCCTCATTGCCAGTCAACGAGTCGGCTTCGTCGTGACTATCGCCGCTCAGGCGATTTCGTGACGCACCGCGAACACGGCCGCCTGGACACGGTTCTCGAGGCCGAGCTTGTCGAGCAGGTGCGCGATCTGCGTCTTGACCGTCGCAGGGCTGATCATCAACTCGGCCGCGATCGCCGAGTTCTCGCAGCCCTGCGACAGCAGGCGGAGGATGTCGCGCTCGCGACTCGTGGTCGGCGGCGTCGGGGGGCGACCGGCATCGGCGTCCGCACGGCGGTGCTCGCGCAACGTCCCCACGAGGCGCGTCGCCACCGCGGGCGAGATCATGGCGTCGCCCTCGGAAGCGGCGCGGATCCCGGCGACGATCTCGGCCACCTCGGCATCTTTGAGCAAGTAGCCGCATGCGCCGGCCAGCAGCGCATCGAGTACCGCCTGTTCGTCGACGGAGATCGTCAGCACCAGGATCCGCGCGCCCGGCTTCTCGCCGAGGATCGCCCGCGTCGCCTCCACGCCCCCCATCGCCGGCATCGACAGATCCATGATCGTCACGTCGGGCGCGAGCTCGCGCGCCAGCCGGACGGCCGTCGAGCCGGTCGACGCCTCGCCCGCGACGGTGAACCCGTAACCCTCGAGCAGCTCACGGAGACCGCGGCGGAAGAGCGTGTGATCGTCGACGAGGAGGAGACGCACTACACCGGAATAACGGGACAAAAGAAAGAACCTTGCGCACCCGTTATCTGGGCGATGGTCAAGGTTGGGCTGGGGACCCGCGACATCTCTATCGCTCCGCGGCGCGGAGCCGACGTCTCGTCGTTGGGCTGGGCAGCGCCGGGGATCGGCCTCGCGGGCGCCGCCGCCGGCACCTTCACCAGCGATGTGTGCAGCGGACCGATGGCGGTCCCGGCAGGCGGCCTGGCGTTCACCGTGCTCGCCGTCGTTCTCTGGGTCGCGTCCGTGCCGCGCGCCCGGCGCGACCTGATCACGCTGTCGGTGCTCGGAGCCCTTGCGCTGATGTTCATGGCGGACTTGCAGCGGCTGCTGGTGTGCATGCTCGGGCGCGCCGGGATGGTCACCGTCGACCTGCTGTCCGCGTGCGGCGCGATCGTGCTCGCGTTCGCGATCGCGGCAGAGATCGATCGCCGCCGCCGCGCTCGCGCGGCCGCCGCGGCGATCGCCGCCGAGCGTCGTCGGCTCGCGCGCGAGCTGCATGACGGCGTCGCGCAGGAGCTCGCCTACATCCGCGCGCAGAGCCGGCGCATGGAGGGTGGCGCAAGCCTCGTCGAGGCGGCCGATCGCGCGCTGGACGAATCGCGCGCTGCGATCGCCGCTCTGACCCGTGCCGTCGATGAACCGCTTGCGGAGACGATCAGGGGCTGCGCACAGAGCGTGGGCGAGCGTTACGGCCTCTCCGTGATCTGCGATCTCGCTCCGGACGTGGAAGCCGACGACGCGACTCGAGAGGCGCTGCTGCGGATCGTTCGAGAAGCGATCGGCAACGCGGCACGCCACGGCGCTGCCACGAAGGTGCACGTCGAGCTGCGCGCCGGTCCTTCCCTCTCGGTCAGCGACGATGGGTGCGGTTTCGACTTGTCACGCGCTGTCCGCCCGGATGCGCTCGGACTCACCAGCATGCGCGAACGCACTGAGGCGCTCGGAGGGCGCTTCGCGCTGACGTCGCGCCCCGACGCGGGAACCCGGGTCGACGTGGCGCTCTCGTGACGCGCGTCGTCCTCGCCGACGATCATCTTCCGTCGCGAGCGGGTGTCTGCAGCGTCCTCGGGGCCGCCGGCATGGAGGTGTGCGCGGACGTCGGCACCGCGACGCTGGCGGTCGGCGCCGTGATTCGCCATCGCCCCGATGTGTGTCTCCTGGAGGTCGCGCTGCGAGGAGATGGGATTGCCGCGGCGGAGGAGATCGCCCTGCGCGTCCCCGAGACGGCCGTGATCATGCTGACCGCCGTGACCGACGACCAGGCGCTCTTCGCGGCACTGCGGGCCGGAGCACGCGGGTACCTCCTCAAGGACACCGATCCCGAACGGCTTGCGCACGCGATTCGAGGAGTGCTCGCAGGCGAAGCCGCAGTTCCTCGCGCGATGATGGGCCGGGTGCTCGAGCAGTTCTGCGCCCGCACCGTGCGGCGTCGAGCGGTCTCTGGAGACGCGCTCTCCGAACGCGAGTGGGACGTGATGGAGCGCCTCGCGCAGGGCTTGCCCACGCGCGTGGTCGCCGACACGCTCGGTATCAGCGAGGTGACGGTGCGCCGGCACGCGTCCGTTGCCACGCACAAGCTCCGGGCACCAGACCGCGCCAGCGCTCTGCGGATGCTCGCGGCGTGAGCTAGGTCAGTCCCGCCGCGAGCACCGGAGTACCCCTGATCGAAAACCTCGTCGAAAGCGCGGGCGAGCGTCAGCCGGTCGCCGTCTGCGGCGACAACGGCGATGGTGAATGCTCGTTGCGCGGGAAGCGGCGCTTCACATCGTTCAGCGTGGAGCGTAGGGCGGTCAACTCGCGGCCGATCCCGTCGAGCTTTGACGTCAATGCGGCGGCGCGGTCGGCGGTGTCGGTGTGATTGGCCAGGTCGACGAGCTCGCGCATGACGTGGAGCCGCTCAGCCTCGAGCGTGAGCACGCGCGCGTACCCGTCCGTCATCATCGCCTCGGCCTGCGCCCAGGTGGCCTCACGATCATCGCGGAGTGCCGCCAGCGCGCGCTCGAGTGCGGACACTCAGCCTCCCAGCTTCTGAGTGATCTCGATGATCGCCGGGCCGAGGATCACGATGCCGAGCGAGGGGAACATCAGAAAGACAAGCGGGAACAGCATCTTGACGGGCGCCTTCTGCGCGCGCTCCTCGGCGACCTGCCGGCGACGCACGCGCATCTCGCGTGCGAGATTGCGCATCACCGTGCCGATCGACACGCCCAGGGCCTCACCTTGCGTCACGGAGCGCACGAAGGACCGCATGGCGGGGCCCTCCACCCGGCTCGCGAGGTGAGTGAGCGACTCGCGCAGGGCGATACCCATCCGCTGCTCCTGCATCGTCAGGCGAAGCTCGTCGCCGAGCGGTCCCTCGATCCGGGTCGAAGCCGTCTGCAGAGAGGCTGAGAACCCGAGCCCGGCCTCGATCGTCACGACGAGCATGTCGATCAGGTCGGGCACGCCGCGATCGACCGCCTCGACGCGCGAGCGAGCCCGGTTCCGAAGGAGGAGTGCCGGTAGCCCCATGACGACCGCGGCGCAGAGGAGCACCCACACGATCACGCCGGCGCCCTGCTCGGCGAAGGTTGCCACGACCAGTCCCGTGAGGACGATCAGGACGATGAACTGGTAGCCGATCAGTGTCCGGGCAACGAGGCCGTAGATGCCAGCTGCTACGAGCCGATCCTTCAGCCACGTCTCGTAGCCGCCCAAGCGGCTGGCCATGAACTCGCCGCTCGATCTGGCCAGACCCGCCACGATCGAGGTCCGGTCGCTCTTCGCTGGCGCGGCGCTCGGCGGCGCGTAGCCGTAGGCTCCGATCTGCTCGACGCGCGAGCTCGCTCGCGCTCCGGGTAGGGCAATGCCGCGGACGATGAGCGCGACTGCGAGGCCGGCGAGGATCAGTGTGAGGATGGCGAGTAGCAACATGCCGGCTCCTTCTAGACCTTGATGTCCACGATGCGGCGAAGCACAGCCGCGCCCGTGAGTAGGAACGCAAGGCCGACGCCGATCACGATGCGACCTGTCGGTGACTCGACCATCGGCTGGAGGTAGTCGGGCTGGACGAGCGTCAGGAACGCGATCAGCCCGACCGGCAGCAGCGTCACGATCCAGGCGCCGATGCGGCCCTGCGCCGTCAGCGTCCGCACGAGGCGCCGCAGTTGCGCGCGCTCGCGAACCGTCGCGGTGACCCGATCGAGCACCTCCGCCGTGTTGCCGCCGGACTCGCGCTGAATCGTGGCGATGAGGCCGATGTATCCGACGTCCGCGTTGCTCATCCGCTTCGCGACGATCTTCATCGACTCCTCGATCGAGAGGCCGAGCTGATCGTCGAGGATCACGCGGCTGTACTCCGCCCGGGACGGCTCAGCCGCGTCCTCGCACATCACGCTCAGCGCTCCGGTGAAGGAGTGCCCGGCCCGCAGCGCGGAGGCCAGCACCTGAAGGTTGTCGGGCAGTTGCTCCGCGAACGCGCGCTCCACGCGAGCCGCCCGCATCCGCGCGTACATCCTCACGCCGACCGGAATCAGCAGCGTGCAGACGCCCGTCACAGGCCTGCCCGCCACGACGATCAGGACCCAGGCGAGGAGCAACGTCGTCGTCGCGGTTGTCAGCACCACGGTGGTCGCCGGCGTTCGGATACGCGCCAGCTCCAGATCGAGCTTGAACCGCTGCCAGCGCTGATGCCGGCTCAACCGCAGGTCGAGCGTCGACAGCAACGACGCCGGAGGCGCCGAGCGCTCGATCCCCGGATCGACAACGGCCACCCCCGCGAAGCCCTCCACGCGCTCCGAGACGCTCTTCTGGCGTGGACGCAGCAGGAGGAACAGCACTCCCCCGAGCAGCAGCGCGATCAGGGAGGCGGTGCCGATGAGCACCCCGGGACGAGCCCACGTCGACTTCGAGGCCCTTGAGGGATCGAAGACCTTCACGTCCAGCCGCGGTGTTTCGTAAGCAGCGACGCCGGCGCGCTTGAAACCCTCGACGGTGACGGTCACGGCGACGCGGGAGTCCAGCGGGGCCTCCGAGCGATAGCTGATGATGTACTCGTTGCTCAGCCGACGTCCGAGCTCGGCGAAGATCGGCTGGAGCTTCTCGGAGCTCGCCGCCTCGGAGTAGACCCCGTTTTCCGCCAGCGCCTGCAGGCCGAAGCTGGAGAAGCGCTTGGAGCGAAGCCCGACCGCGTACATCCGCACACGCTTGTCGGTTGCCGCTTCGACGACGTCAGCGGGCTGCGACGTACTGCCCGAATCCGCCCCGTCCGAGAGGATCACCACCGCGCCAACGGGCGCGTCGATCGCATCCAGCAGGTCGATCGCGGCCATCGCGCCGTCGTTCAGACGGGTTTGCTTGGCCAGCTCCGGTAGCGCCGCGACGGTTTCGTCAATGCGCGCGCTGTCCGTTGTCGGCTCGAGGGCGACGTGCACCTCGTCGTTGAAGAAGACGACGCCCAGTCGCTGGTCGGGGCGCCGCCGGGCGGCGAACGCGCGGGCCGCCTCCATCGCATCGACGATCGGCCGGCCGCGCATGCTGTTGCTGGCGTCGATGGCGAGCACGACGGCCGAGCCCGCGATCGCGCCCGACTTGAGCTTCAGATCCCGCACCGGCTCCCCGTTCTCTGTCACCTCGATCGCTCTCTCACCGACATCCTCGCGCTGGGGCAGCGTGAGTAGGTACGAACGCGTGGGGAACGGGTCGCTCGAGGGCAGGGGCGTGAGCGTCAACGCGTCCTCGGCCGCCACGGCCGCGCCCGGCAGCGCGCCCAGCAGGGCTGCGACGGCGATCGGGACGAGCGCTCGCTTCATCGGTATTGCGCCTTTGCGATGCTCGCGACATTCGCGTCGTGTTCGCGCCCCCGCATCGCTTCGGGCAGCGCAACGTGCTTGCGCTCGAGCTTCGGCAGGAAGGTCGGGCGCAGGCCCATCGGGCGCAACGTCCCGACCGAGCTGCGTCCCCCGACGGGGTCATCGAACCGGTAGGCGAACAGATCCTGCATCGTGATCACGTCGCCTTCCATGCGCTGGACCTCGCTGATCTGCGTCAGCTTGCGGGCACCGTCCGGCATGCGCTCGATGTGGACGATCAGGTCGAGCGCTGAGGCCACCTGCTGGCGAATCGCCGAGACCGGCAGGTCATAGCCGGCCATCAGCACCATCGTCTCGACGCGAGCGAGGGCGTCGCGGCTCGTGTTCGCGTGCACCGTCGACAGGGATCCGTCGTGGCCGGTGTTCATGGCCTGGAGCATGTCCAGCGCCTCGGCACCGCGGATCTCGCCGACGATGATCCGATCGGGCCGCATGCGGAGGGAGTTACGGACCAGGTCACGGATCGCGATGTGTCCCTCACCCTCGATGTTCGGCGGGCGGCTCTCGAGACGGAGCACGTGCCGCTGATTGAGCCGGAGCTCCGCCGCGTCTTCGATCGTGACGATGCGCTCGTGATCGGGAATCCGCGTCGACATCGCGTTGAGCAGGGTGGTCTTGCCGGAGCCCGTGCCGCCGGAGATGAGCACGTTGAGCTCGGCCCGGAGGCAGACGTCGAGGAACTCGACCGCCTCAGTGGTGAGAGTGCCGAGCCGGATCAGGTCGTCGAGGTCCAGGCGCTCGCGCATGAACTTGCGGATCGTGACCAGCGGGCCCGAGAGCGAGAGCGGTGGAATGATCGCGTTCACGCGGCTGCCGTCCAGCAGGCGTGCGTCGACCATCGGGGACGACTCGTCGACGCGCCGCCCGACCTGGCTGACGATGCGGTTGATGATGCGTCGCAGGTGGGCTTCGTCGGCGAACTTCACGGTCGTCTCGTAGAGCCGCCCGCGGCGCTCGATCCAGACGTCGGAGGGACCGTTGACCATGATCTCCGTCACGGACTCGTCCGCCAGCAGGCGCTCGAGCGGTCCATGGCCGAGAGTGTCGTCGGTGATGTCATCGATCAGCCTGTCGCGATCCGCGACTGAGACCCCGCGCTCCGCGGCGAGCCTGTCGGTGATCTCGCGACGGACCATCCGTCGCAGCTCCGCCTGGTCGAGCCCGGCATTGAAGAGCTGCGGTCCCAGGTCGGAGATCAGCGCCGCGTGGATCCGGTCCTTGAGCTCCGCGAACGGGTCGAGGACCGCGTTCGGCGCCGTGCGCGTGCCCGCCGCTGCGATGCGGTCATGCAGCTCCATCAGGACCTGCCCCTCAGCCGCAGACCCCTGGAGCGACGGGTGCTCGCGGTCGCCTTGTCGCCGGCATAGACGCTCGCGAGCGCACGGAACGCCTTCGCCGGCTCCGAACGCTTCGCGGAGACGACGATCGGCTCACCGGCGTTGACCGACCGCACGATCTCCCTCTGGCTTGGCACGAGGGCGTCGGGAACGCGCCCGAGCACGCGTACGACGTCGGCTTGCGAGATCCCGACGCTCGCGTCGGCACGGTTCAGGACCAGCCGCACCCGATCGCGGGAGTACGCCATCAGCTCGAGCGTGTCGAGCCCCAGCTTCGTGTTCTTCAGCGAGGGCGCATCGAGCATCGCGACCATGCAGACGCTGCTCGAGCTGTCGATCGTCGCGATCACCTCCGGCGTGAAGCCCGGCGGCGTGTCGACGATCACGTACTCGAACGCCGCGCGCAGCATGGGATGGAGGCTGCGCAGGAAGTCGACGGTGATCGCGCCCGCCTGATCCGGCCTGATCGGAGCGATGAGCGCCTTGAGACCGGAGCTGTGCTCGGAGAGGTAGGCATCCACCTTGTCGGCGTCGAGTGAGCCGCCGGAGGTCGCGAGGTCGTAGATCGTCCGCTCCGGGGCCATTCCGAGCGCCAGCCCCAGATCGCCGAACTGGAGGTCGAGGTCCACGACGAGCGTCCGATGACCCTCGCTCGCGAGCGCGATGCCCAGGTTCGCGGTGGTGAGCGTCTTGCCGGTGCCGCCCTTCGGGCCGAGCACGCAGATCATCTCGCCGGACTGGTGGTCGCGTGTTGTACCGCCCGTACGGCGCACGATCGCCTTCTGCAGCGCGAAGAAGGTGTCGGCACCGGGCGAGGCGGACTCGCCGAGTACGACGAAGTCGTCGGCGCCCGACTCGAAAGCGTCGCGGAGCAGCCCGTTGGCCGCCGCAGCGGAGACGACGACCACAGCCAGGTCGGGCCGTTCGCGCGATGCCTCCTTCAAGTACTCGAGCGCCCGCGAAGCGTTGCCGTTGCAGGCGACGAGGAGGGCATCCGCGACAAGGCCTGAGCGGAGGGCCAGGTCGCCGTTCTCCTCGATCACTCCGACGACCTCGATGCCGGGGTCGTCTAGCACGGAGTCGATCGTCCGCTGATCTGTATGCCCGTCTACGGCGACGAGCGTGCGAATCGGCGAGTTCCTCATGGCTTCACCGGCTCCGCCTGGATCGTCACGGTCCCGCCGTCGTCGCGCTCCTGCACATCCGCGGTCACCTTGACGCCGTCGCCGACCACGAACGAGGCGTCGTTGACGGCCGGCAGCCCCTTGCTGTCCGTGGCGCCGACCGGCGGGCGCAGCACGAACCAGAGCGCCGCGTTGTCGACCGCGTAGGCGAGCAGGGCCGCTTCACGGTCCGTCGTCTCGAGGATCACCGATCCGCTGCCGGACACTGCGACGGGCGCAGATGAGACGCGCACGTTACGCATCAGGTAGCGAACGTTGCCGCCCGATCCGGCTCGCGCTGTGCCACCCCCGTTCGCGCTGACGAGCACATCGACTCGATCACCGCGCTTGACCGTGCCGAGCAGTCCCCGCGCTCCGTCGACCTCGACCTGGATCGCTCGCTTGTTCTCGGTGAGGCGGCTGCGGATGGCGTCGCCCTGTGCACTGAAATCTCTCGCCGTGATCTGCTGGCCCGGGAGGATGTCCCGGGTGGCGACCTTGCCGACGAGCGCGGCGGCGTCCGCGACCGCGCCGAGCTTGGCGTCCTGCTCGGCGACTGCCGTGGGCTTGAACAGCTTGTCCGACACGACGACGTTCCCGGCGGTCCCTTCCGGGATCAGACGATCGGCGGTGAGGACCGGCGTCGATGCGAGGCCGTCGTTGACGCTCGACTTGTAGCTGTTGAGGAAGACGAGCAGGACAAGGCCGGCGAGCGTCGCCGCGACCGCGGCGACGACCCACGCCCCGCGCCTCGTCGCGAGGAACCGCTTTAACCTGTCCGATTGTGGTCTCCGCTGCTGCACTGCTGCTTCCATGGGTTTCTCCTTAACTGCTCCGCTCACTTGACCAACACGGCCACGCAGCCGCCAATTTGCTGGAAATCACACGCCTCTTCTCCGCCGCCACCCTGGTTCGGGGTCACGTACACCATGAAGTGGCCTGAGATCGCACCACTGTCATCCTCCGTTCCGGGAACGAAGTCGTCGCCCTCGTCCTTGCACGGGTTCCTGAATCCATTGCCGTTGCTGGTCCAACCGGTGACATAGAAGAACGCGAAGTCGATCACCGGTACGGTGTCGGTCCCGCTGCCGTCGAACGAGCCGAAGGGGACTACGAACACGGGCATGATGCGCCGGTCGCCTTCGGGGTAGTCAGGCCAGTGGTTCGCGCCGTCAGGCGGGCACGTGGCGCCTGGCGATGGGTCGCCGTAGACACGCGTGTTCAGACCCCTCGCGGGAGCATTCGCGTTCGTTCCCGTCTGGATCGCCACGCACTGCCAGGCGGGCGGCTGCGGCTGCCATAGCACCTGTGGGCTGTTCGGGCAGGCCTGGCCGCCGTTGATCGCGTACTCCGGGTCGCAGCCGTTGGCGATCTCGTCGTCGAGGTTCGACACATCCGGGTCGCAGTCGAGCGATTGATTCTGGCTGCCGTTGAAGACGCGGAGCGAGACCGGCGGATCGGTCGGGCTCGCGAGCTCCAGCCGACCACCTATCCCGATCGTGATCACGAACGAGTGCAGGCACGTGGCGCTCCCGCCGGTCGGGCACCGCTCGACGTTGTGGTCGTCTCGCCGCACCGCGCTGCCCAGCGGCGCGGAAACGACCTCCAACGACTTGATCGGACCCGTCACGTCGCGTCCGGCGTCGAACGTGCTCTGGACGCCCGTCAGGGTGCCCTGACACGGGTTGCCGTTGCCGTTCGAGCACGTCGCCGTGGTGCCGGATGGCAGAACCACCGTGCCCTGCCTCTGGGCCCACTTCAACGTGATCGGATGAGGGCCGCTGCCGCCGGCGACCGTCGCCACCGGAACGGCGCCGACCCAGCGGCCGCTGGCGGTGTCGTACGTCAACGTGTGGTTCTGGTTGCTGCCTGTGATCGTTGCGGTGACAGCCGTGTTCGCGAGCGGGTTGATCCCGTCGATGCGCGCGTTGACGGTCTGCGACGTGCATCCTGCGCCGAAGTAGGCGTTGTTCGGCGCACCGCAGGCGGTGGGCGGTGTCAGGATCACTTCCCGCAACGCGACCCCGGTGCCGCCGTTCAGGAAGCCACGGACCCGCGTGACGCCCTTGGCCCCGGCTCCGAAGCCGTAGCAGAGCACCAGCTGGTCGGTGCACGTGATCGAGTCCGAGCCGCTCATCGCCACGCGAACGCCGATCCGCTGGGAGCGGACGTCGAGCACGATCGGACCATCGCCGCGACCGACGGCGTTGTCGAATCGCAGCAAGCCACCGGATGTGTTCGGATTACGAGCAAGCTCGGCTTGGCCGAGGTCGGCACCGGTGTCCTCGTCGAACAGCCACACGTGGACACGCTTCGGGTTCACATCCTCGACGCCGACCGGCAGCAGCCCGCTCAACCTGCTGAGCCCCTTCAGCGCCACCCGTGCCTGCGCATCGACATAGTCGACGCCCGCGGCACGGAACAACCACGGCACGTCCGCTTCCGTCATCTTGACGTCGACCATCTTGTCCGCACAGGGATGGCCCGTGAGCGGTTCGTCCACGTCGGCGGGGTCGGGCCGCGAGTCGTACCACGACTTCTGGTTCAGCACCATGTGGACCGACCTCGCGGGCCGCGCCGCGCCCGTTCCGCTACCGGGCGCACCGCCGGGCTCGACGTCATCGTCGACCGGACCGGGGGCGCCCTCGGTGCCGACCTGTACGTTGAAGGCATCGGACGGAGTGCCGCTCGGACCGGCTATGCCGCCGTATTGCTCGGCGGTGCTCGCGATGGTCGCCTCGACGGTACCGTCACAGACGGGGAACTTGAACTTGCCCGCGGCGGCGAGCGCGGCTGCATCGGCCTGCACCTGGAGATGCCGCTTGTGCACGAACCAGTTGCCGACGTCGATCACGAACGAACCGAGCAGGATCAGCAGGGGCAGGCTCACGGCGACCAGTACGAGGACCGCTCCCGTTTCGTCGCCGGCCATTCGGATTCGCCGCCTCACGAGGTCGCCGTCTCGCATCCCGCGGGAATGCCGTCGGCCGGATCGGGCGGGACGACCTCGAGCCGCATCGTCGCCGATCCGTTGATCGAGATGACGGTGGGGCCGTCGTCCTCGTCGACGATGGGCAGCAGGCCGAACTCCGCTTTGGCCTCGACCTTGACCGGGTCGCCGACCTTCGGCGCGCCGTTGGGGTAGGAGACGCAGACCTCGAGCTGCTTGACGACCGACTCGCTGCCGTTGACCAGCTCTCCGGTCTCGGCCTGCTTGATCAGCCACTTGCGGAAGTCCGGCTCGGGCGTCGGATCGTCGACGCCGGGGTTGTTGTTTACCGCCGCAAAGCGCGCGCCCTCACCGGCGATGTGATTCACATCGTTCCAGTAGTTGATCGCCCGGCCGAAGTCGAGCATGCCCATCAGGAGCACGAGCAGGAGCGGCAGGACGAGAGCCATCTCGACCATGGCGACACCGGACTCGGCGACGAGACGGGAGGATGTGCTAGCGGGAGGAAAGTGGCGTTCCATGCCATCAGACTCAACGAACTGCGCTTGAAGAAACCAACGCGCCCTTGCGGCGCGCTGGGTGACGAATGGGAATGGCCCGGCCGGCCCCCCGGCCGGGCCATTCACGGATCACGACGGCTCGGTGTCGTCGTCGCCGGCGGGCGCGGTGGTGTTCGTGCCGAAGCCGAGCTGTTCCTCGACCTGGTCGAACGTCTCCTGGATGTCCCAACCGACGGCCACCATCAGCAGGACGGCGGCGACGGCGATCAGCGCCGCGATGAGCGAGTACTCGATGAGGGTCTGACCCTCCTCGTTGCGCAGACGAGCGCGCATGTGCGCGAACGCCGGGCGGCAAGCCGAATAGATCTTGAGCATGCGTTTCACCTCCTCTCGGCTCGAGCCGAAATTTGCCTCCGTGCGGCTCGAGCTCCGAGTGACCCGTTGAAGTTCGCGGTCACCGCTCACTCAGCCGTCGCCCACTTTGCCGGTCGCACACCGCGACGTGAATACGCCTTCCGGCTCTCCTTGCGTTCAGCCGATGAACGCCTCAGGCGGCGACGGCCTGGCGCCAGGGCGCCATCAGTCGCAACGCGCTCAGGATCGCGCGCGTGGCGGGCGATCGGTTGAGCGTGTAGAAGTGGACCCCCGGAGCGCCCCCGGCGAGCAGCTCGGCGCACTGCAGGGCCGCGTACGCCACGCCGAGATCCGTAACGGCACCGGGCTGGTCGCCGCGCAGCTCGAGCTCGCGCCGCAGGCCTGCTGGAATGTTCGCGCCGCAGAGCTCGGTGATGCGCTTGATCTGGCCGGCATCGGTGATCGGCATGATTCCCGGGATGATCGGCACCTCGATCCCCAGCTCCCGTGCGCGCGCCACGAAGTCGTAGTAGGCCTGGTTGTCGAAGAAGAGCTGGGTGATGAGGAACTGCGCCCCGGCGTCTACCTTCTCCTTGAGATAGCGGAGGTCGCTCTCGGCGTCCTGGGCGTGGACGTGCACCTCGGGGAAGCAGGCGGCCCCGATCGAGAAGTCGTACTCGGCGCGGATCAGCTCGATGAGCTCGCGTGAAAAGCTGAGGCCGCCCGGCGTGGGCCTCCACTCGCCGCTCCCGGCCGGCGGATCCCCGCGGAGCGCGAGCACGTTCTCGATGCCGGCGTCCCGCATGATGTCGAGCGTCGCACGCAACTCCGCGACATCGGCCCCGACGCACGTGAAGTGCGCCATCGCCTCCATGCCGAAATCGCGCTTGAGGTGCTTGACGATATCGATCGTCTTGCGCCTCTCGGTCTTGCTCCCCGCGGCACCGTACGTGACCGACACGAACGTCGGCCCCAATCGCGACAGCTCGTCGAGCGCGCGCCCGAGATTCCGCTCGCCTTCGTCGGTCCGCGGCGGGAAGAACTCGAACGAGAACGACGGCTCCCCCCGCGCGCCGATGCGCTCGTCGATACGCATGCCGGGCAGTCTAGGTGCCGATGGGGCGCACGCAGTCGGACGTCGCGGACACGTAGATCTGCCAGTCCGCGGTCCGCGGGCCACGCCGCAGCCCGTTGGGGACGATGAAGCCGGCGTCGTCGTCGAACCGCGGTCGCGTGAGCAGCGCCTCGGCCGCTGCGCGGCTCGCGGGCGCGATGAAGACGTCGGGCCGTGAATTGCGCGGGACGTCGAAGCTCCACCGGTCCGGAGGGCGGTCGCCGAAGTACGCCCAGCGCGCCACGAGGCGCCTGGAGGGGACCGCTGCGCTGGCGCACCGCACAAGCATGGCCGCGACGTCCGAGCGGTCCGCAAGCTCGCGCGTCTGCCGAACGCGTTCAGCCGATGGCTCCAGCTGCACGCGGATGTCTGCTGGTGCGTCCACCCGCGCGAGCGCCTGCAGGAGGAGCAAAAGCAACCCGGCGATGAAGAATGCGCGGCGACCGCTCTTGGCCCGGGCGACGGCAACGGCGGCCATTACGGCAAGCAGGCACGCGGGGACGAGTAGGTAGCGCTCACTAGACGCCATCCCGGCGAGCACCAGAAGCACGAAGATGCCGATCGTTAGCGCAAGCACGCCGATCACCGGCGCGGGGACGCCGGACGGGCCCGCCCGGCGGCGTACCGCCGAGAGGGCCACGATCACGATCGGCGCGAGCCCGGCGCATGCAAGCAGGTCGCGGCCGCCTTGGCGAAGGTTTTCGAGTCGGCTGTAGCGACCGTACAGCGCGTCGCTCGCGCTATCCGTCACGTGCAGCGACCAGAGAGGGTCGCCGGTCACGGCCGCATCCATGACCATCCATACCACGGGCGCCAGCGCCACGAGCGATGCGCTCTGCAATCGACTTCGATTGGTCATGACCCGTGCCTCCCACAGCCACCAGCACGCCGCGATCACCCACGCCTCCGGGCGGATGAGACCCGCGGCGGCTAGGAGCGCAAACGGCGCGATCCCGCCCCGCTTCGGGTACGCCAACGCGCCTACGATGAGCGCCGCGAACAAGATGTCGTAGCGCGCCGTCGCGGCCCAGCCGAGGATCGGGGCGCTCGTGATCAGCACCGGGACTGCGAGACACCCCGCCAAGGGCGACGCCAGCCGCGACGCCAGCGCGAAGACCGCAGCGACGAGCAGGCCCAACGACAGCGGCCCGAACACGATGTGCGTGATCGCGTAGCTGCCGTCGATGCCGAAGACCGACGTCACCAATCCGGCAGCGATCGGAAGCGGGTGGGGAGTCGGTCCAGGCGCGAATGACGCCAGGTCCCCGTGTGCAAGCTGCCGGCCCCAGATGAGCGCGTAGACCGAATCCGGGTTGATGACCTGGGGCAGGAAGGCGATCGCCGCGGCGATCGCAACGAGCGCGCCGGGAGCGACGCTGCCTGCGATCCCCGCCGAGCGAAGCCGGCGAACCGGTGCGTCTCCGCGCGCAGTGCTCGGCTGCATGATCACGGGAGCCCGAAGGGCTCAAGCGCACTCGCACACGCGGGTCCGCGAGCGAAGTACACGCGCCAGCTGCGCGACGCGGGGCCCGGCACGAGCGCGGAGGGGACTGTAAAGCCAGCGTCGCTGTCGAACCGCTGCCGCGTCAGTAGCTCCGCCGCGGTTGTAGGAGAGGGCGCGATATAGATGTCGGGCGCCGAGCGGCCATGATCGTCGAACGTCCAGCGCTGCAAGGGACGGCCCGAGAAGTAAGCCCAAGCTGGGACGATCCGCCCTGGTAGCGCGACTCGCGGGCAACGCTGGACCGGCCGGGAGACCTCTGTCCTCGCGAGCAGATCCCGCACCTCACCGTTGCGCTCGACCGCGGGCCGGAGCTCATCGCGGACACTGAACGCCGAGTCGACCCTGGCAAGCACCTGAATGAGCAGCAACACGGCGGCCGCGATCGCCACGCCGTTGCGATTCAAGCCCTGGGGCGACGCGGCGATCGCCGCGAGGACCGCGATCAGGCAGGCCGGCACGAGCAGGTAGCGCTCGCTCGACGCCATCCCAGTCGCAACCAGCGCCAAGAAGACGCCGACCGTCATCGCCAGGAGCAGGAGCAACGGTCGCAGACGCGCGATCGTCGGCGGGTTGCGCCGCAAGAGCGCAATCGGAGCCAGCAGCAGCGTTATGGGACCGGCGATCGTCACGAGGTTGCGCCCGCCCTCCTCGAGATTCTCGAGCGGCGTGAAGCGGCCGTAGAGCTGCTCACTCGCGTCGTCGGTCACGTGCAGCGACCACAGCGGATCACCTGTCACCGCCAGGTCCATCCCGCTCCAGAGGACAGGCGCGAGGAGAACCAGCGCGGCGCCCGCGAGACGACGGCCGCGATCTGCGCCGCGAAGTGCCCAGTACCAGTAGGCGGCGCTCATGAGCCACGCCTCGGGCCGGATGAGACCGGCGATCGCCAGTAGCGCGAGCGGCGCAATGCCGCGACGCGGCCGTGAGAGCTCGAGCGCCAGAGCGCCGACGACGAGCGCTCCAAACGCGATGTCGTAGCGCGCCGTCGCCGCCCAGCCGAGGATCGGTGGCCGCGTAATGAGGACCAGAACTGCGAGAACTCCCGCCAGCGGCGATACGAACCGACGGGCGACGGCGAACACCGCGGCGGACAGCGCCCCCAGCGACAACGGCCCGAACAGCGCGTAGGTGGCGGCATAGCTGCCGTAGCTACCGAGCACGGAGGTGATCGCGGCCGCTCCCACCGTGAGCGGATGCGGTGTGGGACCGAAGGCGAAGGTCGTGAGGTCGCCGTTTGCCAGCTGGGTGCCCCAGATGAGCGAGAAGAGGGGATCGCCCTCCACCAGCGGGGACTCGAAGGCGAGCGCCGACGCCGACGCCACGGCTGCGCCGACGGCCGCCACGAGGAGCCATGACGGAGCCCGCGAGGAGTGATGCTCTGGGGACCTCAACGGCGGCATCGGGGTCCGTGCGCCGACATGAGGGCGCCGCAACACCGTGCCCGAATGCCGCATCGTGAATGGAACGCGATGGCCGCGACCGAACTGGCGTCCGGGCATGCGACGTGTTTAGGCAGCCGCCCAGCGCACGGGCTCACCGCCGGCGCGCTTTACATGGCCGCCGCGCTCGAGGTGCTCGAGGTAGCACAGCATCTTCGTCAGCAGCCACGCCGCCGTCTCGGGCATCAGCTTTTCGCCATACGCCGCGGGCAGGAGCTCGAACGCCGTCGCCTCGCCCCGCTCACGGAGCGCGCCGAGCGCCGCGTCCAGGCGCGATCGGACGAGCGCCCGGTTGCCCTCGACGTGGCCGCGCAGGTCCGTGAACGGGCGCGCGTGTCCGGACAGCGTCAGGCGCACGTCGAGCCCGTCGACGACGTCGAGGGACGAGAGGAACTCGCCCACCGGATCCGGCGTCCAGCCGTGGTCGAAGTAGAGCGAGATGCGGCCCAGCACGTGATCCCCGGAGATGAGCAGGCGGCTCTCGGGCTGGTGTAAGACCACGTGCGAGGGCGCGTGGCCGGGCGTCTCGTACACGTGCCAGGCGCCGAGGTCCGTGTCGATCACGACGCCGGGCAGCAGGTCCCGCGCGACGTCGAGCGGGCCGGCGAGGCCGGTGCCCTGCTCCCTCCGGCCGGCGGCCCACCGCTGCAGCGGCGCCTCCGGCACGCCGCTCTGCCGCGCCACCTCGATCCGGCGCGCCATCGCGGCGTCGCGGTCGTCGAGCGTCGCCGTCAGGTGCTCATGGCGCGGGTGCAGCCACAGCTCGCAGCCGGAGCGCGCCTGCACGGCGGCCGCCTGGCCGCAGTGGTCGACGTGCGCGTGCGTGCAGGCCAGCAGCCGCACGTCGCCCAGCTCCAGCCCGACCTGCTCCAAGGCGCGCTCGAGGTCGCGCAGGGAGCCGGGCGTGTCCATCCCGCAGTCCACGAGCACGATCCCGTCGCCGGCGGCGAGCGCCCATGCGTTGCAGTGCGGCACGGGCGTCCAGGGCAGCGGCAGCCGCAGCCGCCAGACCCCGGGTAGGACGCGCTCGCCGCGTCCCGTCTCCCTCCGGCGCGTCGGTTTGCCTGTGCCCGCCGACGAAGTCGGTTGGGTGCGCATCGTTTGGACGCTAACGTGCCCGCATGGCCGCCGACGTCGCCGCCCAGCTCGAGCGCGCGGCGGTGGCGGGCTGATGGGCAAGCGCAGCCGACGCCGCGGCGCGCGGGACGCCTCCTCCGCGCCCGAGACCGAGTACCGCAGCGCGGACGGCGACGTCCTCGTGCTGCGCGGCGCGATGTCGCCCGCCACGCGGCGCGAGTACGCGGCGGTGCTCGCCGACTCGCCGCTCTCGCGCGAGGACGCCTGGCAGCGTGCCGCCGAGTTCCTGTTCGAGCGCCTCGCCGTGCGCTGGGAGATCGCGGGCGCCGAGCCGATCGCGCTCCAGAAGGAGCTGCTCGGGCGCTACCGCTTCGCGTCGCAGGACGAGCGCCGCTGGATCCGCGACGTGTTGAGGGCGCACGTCGCCGAGAACTTCCCCGAGCTGGACGCGCCGTGATCGATCCGGCCGCGTTCGCGCGCCTGCTCTGCGGCTACTGCATCGACGCCCGCCCTGGCGATCAGGTGCTCGTGCGCTCGACCACGCTCGCCGCGCCGCTGCTGCTCGCGATCCAGCGCGAGTTGCTCGAGCGCGAGGCGTGGCCGCTGCTGCGCACCGAGCTCCCGACCGCCGCGGAGGAGTGGTGGCAGGCCGCCCGCGACGCGCACCTGGACGGCTTCGCGCCCGCCGAGCTGGCGGAGGCCGAGCAGGTCGACGCGTCGCTCACGATCCAGGCGCCCGAGAACGCGACGGCCTTGGCCGGCGTCGACCCCGCCAGGATGGCGCACGCCGCGCGCGCCCGGGCGCCGCTTCGCGAGCTCGCGCTGCGGCGGCGCTGGTGCGCGACGCTCTGGCCGACGCCCTCGGGCGCGCAGCGGGCCGGCATGGCGACCGGCGAGTTCGCCGAGTTCGTCCGCCGCGCGACGTTCCTCGACCGCGACGACCCCGCCGCCGCCTGGGAGGGGCTCGGCGCGCTCCAGGAGCAGCTGCTCGAGCGGCTCGCGCGCGCGAGCGAGCTGCGCATCGAGGCCGAGGGGACGGACCTGCGGCTCAGCGTGGCCGGCCGCACCTGGATCAACTCCGACGGCAGGCGCAACATGCCCTCGGGCGAGGTCTTCACCGGACCCGTCGAGGACTCCGCCGACGGCCGGATCCGCTTCACGATCCCGTCGAGCCCGCGCGGCGTCGAGGTCGCCGGGATCGAGCTGGAGCTCCGCGCCGGCCGGGTGGTCGGCGCGCGCGCCGAGCGCGGCCATGACTACCTGCTCGCGACGCTCGACACCGACCCCGGCGCGCGCGCCCTCGGCGAGATCGGGATCGGCACCAACACCGGCATCGACCGCCCTACCGGCTCGATCCTCTTCGACGAGAAGATCGGCGGCACGGTCCACCTCGCGCTCGGCCGCTCCTACCCCGAGACCGGCGGCCTCAACGAGTCCGCCGTGCACTGGGACATGATCTGCGACCTGCGCTCGGGCGGCCGCCTGAGCGCCGACGGCGAGGTGATCCAGCGGGACGGCGCTTTCGCCGCGCCCGCCCTCTGAGCGCCCGTGCAAGTCACCCGCTACGGTCCGGGTCGCCATGCGCCGCACCAAGATCGTCGCCACCATCGGACCCGCGTCGCGCGATCCCGACGTGCTCGTCCGCATGGTCGAGGCCGGCATGGACGTCGCGCGGCTGAACTTCTCGCACGGCAGCGCCGAGGAGCACGCGGCGACGGCGCAGCTCGTGCGCGACGCCGCCAATCGCGCCGGCCGCCAGGTCGCGATCCTCCAGGACCTGCCCGGGCCGAAGCTGCGCATCGGCAAGCTCGTCGACGACATCGCCGAGTTCAAGCCCGGCGACGAGGTCACTTTCGTCTGCGGCGACCACGACGAGCTGGGCGATGCGCGCAGGATGTACATCACCTGGGCCGGCCTGGCGGAGACCGTCGAGCGCGACGAGGTTATGTACCTGGCCGACGGCGCCGTCCGGATGCGGATAACCCAGACGCGGCCCGGCGACGGCGAGATCGACGCGAGCGTCGAGATCGGCGGCTCGGTCGCCTCGCGCCAGGGGCTCAACATCCCGGGCGAGACCGCTGCGCTGCCGGCGGTGCCGGAGGAGGACCTGAAGCACCTCGCGACAGGCGAGAAGATCGGCGTCGACCTGGTCGCGCTCTCGTTCGTGCGCCGGGCGGAGGACGTCGAGTACGTGCGCGATCAC
>Ga0126313_10000211_pt1 | contig 26154 bp, 29 predicted proteins | sample Plot105A_FD_89954 | JGI IMG/M metagenome (GOLD analysis project Ga0126313, IMG submission 89954) | Serpentine soil microbial communities from UC McLaughlin Reserve, CA, USA - Plot105A | ecosystem: Environmental > Terrestrial > Soil > Grasslands | place: USA: UC McLaughlin Reserve, Lake County...
CGAGCGACGCTACACGAGGCCCTACTCGCCGTGGACGAACGGCAAGGCGGAAGCGCTGATCAAGACGCTCCTGCGCGAGTGGGCGTACCGCTTCGCCTACCGTACGAGCGCCCACCGCGCGCGCGCGCTCTCCGGCTACCTAAGGTGGTACAACCGCCACCGGCCGCATGGTTCGCTCGGAGCCCGACCTCCGATCAGCCGCGTCTCACACCTGTGTGGTCAGTACAGCTAGCCCCGGACCACCAGCCCGTTGCGTCCTCTTCACTGCCCCGTTACCCACGCACGGCAGACCCCGCCTTAGCCTCGCCCCGACCCAGAGCCAGGAGGGGAGACATGACGAGGCTTCTCACGCCCATGGTGGCGTTGACCGCCCCGCTTGCAACACCGTCGCGGCTGCGGCCGGCAACGGCAGATCCTCGGACGGTCATTCAAACCGCTTCGAGAGCCTCGAGGTCCTGGGCGGTGAACGCCTGCTGATTGCGAACGACAACAACTACCCGGCAGCGACGGCCGCTGGATCGCGCGCGACAAGCCGGACGACGTCGAGCTGATCGTCGTGCGGGCGCCCGCTCTGAGGTCAGCGCCGATGGTTCCCCGCATGGACGAGTTCGTCGCGCGCGGGCGTGTCGGCTCCGAGCGCTACGCCGCTGAAGCTCGACGCTAATAGCCGCTATAGCGCTCGACGATCACGTTCTCTTCCTTCACCGCCGCCTCCTCGAGCGCTTTCTGTACTGCCTCCACCATCGCCGGTGGACCTGCGACGAGGAACGTGCAACGGTTCAGGTCGTCTCCGAGGTAGTCCAGAAAGAACTCCGCGTCGACTTTGCGCGTCTCGCCCTCCCAATTCGGGTCTTGCGTCATCGTCAGAATGAGCCGCAGGTCGGGTAGCTCCTGCTCGAGCTCGCGAAGCTCGTCGAGGAACGCGGTCGATTCCCGGTCTCGGTTCGAGTAGATCAGCGTCACCCGATACGGGAGTCGCTCGTCGCGGATGTAGCGGAGCATGCTCCGAAAGACGGTGATCCCGATCCCGCCGGCGACGAACACGAGCGGTCGAGACGGATCTTCGGGCAGCGCGAATTCTCCCCTTGGCGCCTCGACCTCGACCTCCGTCCCGACCGGAAGCTCGCGCAGCGTTCGCTTGAAGGCGCTGTCGCGCATGCGTGTGGTCAAGCCGAGCACGCCTCTCTCGTTCGGCGACGTCACGACGGTGATGTGTCGGCGCAGTCCCTTGTCGTCCTGGTAGCCGACGTTGGGGAGCGTGACGAAGAAGTACTGCCCAGGCCTGAATTCCACCTCTTCGCCCATGAGGTCGAACGTCACGAGCAGCGTGCCCTTCGCGACTTCTCGCTTTTCCTTGATTCGAGCTCGCAGGCCCCTATTCTCTCGTGCGGCGCTTCCGTTTGTCGGTTCGGTCGCCCCGGCGCGCGATGTCGCCCTTACAGCCGCCCGACGAGCTCATCGAGCGACTTGCGCCTCGCCCGCGCGCTCCACTCCTCGGGGCTGCGGGACTCCGGGTCACGCGGGCGGCCGGGATAGCCGAAGGAGAGCACGATCGCGATCGACTCGTCCTCCGGCACGCCGACGACCGCGTTCGCGGCGTCACGGTCGGCGAGCCCGTTCGGCGAGCCGCCGACCCCCTCGTTCCAGGCTGCGAGCAGCATGTTCTGCGCGCAGCGCCCGGCGTCGAACGAGACGTGTCCCTTGCCGCCGACGACGAGCGCGACGACGAGCGCCGCGCCGCGGACGTTGCCCGGCTCGGACACCGCATCCGCGAGCGTCGCCTGGGCCTCACCCGAGACGAGCACGAACCGCCAGGGCTGCTGGTTCCCGGCGCTGCCCGAGAGCCGGCCCGCGTCGAGGATCCGCCGCACGACCTCGTCGGCGATCGGCCGGCCGTCGTACTCCCTCACCTCCCGCCTGGACGCGATCGCGAGGAAGGTGTCCATCGGCCGTAGCCTGACACGCTCTAGCCTCCGACGCGTGATCGACCAGGCGACAGTGAGCCTGACCCCAGCAGCCTGAAGCAGGACACGTGATCGTCTCCGGGCACACCCACGCGCCGGCACTGACCCACTTCGCCGGGCCGACCGGCCATCAGGGCGCGATCGTCAACTCCGGCTGCTGGCTGAGGCAGCTCCAGCCCGTGTCGGCTCACTTCGGTGCGCCGCCGGTATTCGTCTCCCGGTTCGTCCAGACACACGTCCGCGTCTATTGGGCGGATTCAGGTCGATCTCTGGGAGCATCCGCGCCCGTCTACCCAGCGACTGCGGGTCGCCGAGCGGCTGGCAGTCGCCCGCCGGCTCCCGGCCGAGCCCGAGCACGATGCAGGGCCGCTCGTGCGGGCGCGGACCTCCGTTCTCCACACTGTGAGGCGAGCGGGGTAAGTTCCAGAGGCGGGAACACTTGGTTTCCTCGCGCGTTGACCTTCGGAAACGAGTGAGCACGTGAGACGAAGCTGAAAGGAGCGGTGTGGCAGCAAACCCCACAATCCATCGTTTCCCGGTCGAGCACGAAGGAGCGTTCGTCAATGCCTACCTGGTCGAGACCGCGTCAGGGGTCGTCGCCGTCGACGGGCTACTGCAGGTCTCCGTCGCCAGAGAGATGCGCGCGGGGATCGATCGCCTTGGAAAGCCGCTCCTGGCCGCGGTACTGACGCACTCTCACCCCGACCACTACGCCGGGCTCGGCGAGGTCATCGCCGGCTCCGACATCCCGATCTACGCACCGCAGGGAGTGATCGACACGATCAGCGCCGACGACGCGATCAAAGATCAGGTCATCGGCCCGATGTTCGGGGAGGACTGGCCGACCAAACGCATCTTCCCGAACACCCCGATTGGCGACGGCGAGAGCCTGACCTTCGACGACCTGACGTTCACCGTCATCGATCTCGGCCCGAGCGAGTCGCCGCACGACAGCCCGTGGGTCGTCGGCGATGACGCGAAGACCGTCTTCCTCGGCGACCAGATCTACGACCACAAGCACTGCTACCTCGCCGACGGCTTCTACGCCGAGTGGTTGGCGAACATGAAGAAGCTCCGCGCGCGGTTCCCCGACGATGCCGTCTTCTACATTGGTCACGGCGGGCCGGTCGGCCCTGAGATGTGGGACTGGCAGCGCGGCTACATCGAGCTGTTCGTCGAAGCCGTCTCGAACGCCGACTGGTCCGAACCTGAGCGGGCGAAGGCCACGGTTGTCGGCCGCATGAAGGAGTACGAGTCTTCGGAAGAGCTGCAGTTCCTGATGGAGCTGAGCATCGAGCCCATCGCAGCCAAGCTCGGGCTCGTTTCACCTTCTGCTTGAGGCGTGCGTCCGTGGCGGGTGCTCCGAACGGTCAAGGATGGAACCGCAATCGATCGACGATCTTGTCGACCGTCTTGCGCTCGGCCCGGAAGGCGATCCCCACGAGGTCGAGATCCTGCGCGTGGACCCCCGCGACGGCGGCGCGGTTCGCCTCGTCGTGATTCGTCGTGAATAGCTCTGACGTGTAGATCGCGGGCATGACATCACGGTCCATCGCTCGGTCGTAGGCCCTTCTCAAGCCTGAGGCGTCCGCCTCGTAGACGAGCACCAGCTGAATAAACATCGGCAGGTACTCGTTCCCGGAGGCGTCCCGGTATGGCTCGCCGACGACCCCTGGCACCGTTCCGGCGATCCCGCTAACCAGAAAACGCCGACACGTTCGTCTTCTGCCAGACGGCGAGGTCGTCACGGAGGACGACCGCGATCTTGGTCTCGGACTGCACCTCGCTACATACGACTCCGGAGCGCCAAGAGGCTCATCGCCGGGTTGGGTGCGATGAGAGAACGCAGCACGGCTGTTCGGGCGGCGTCGGTGAGGTAGCGGACCATGTGGGCCGCCGATGGGACCTGGCGACCGCGGAGCCACGTTGCGTAGATGGATCGAAACGGCTGAATGTCGCGAACCGGTCGTACGGCGACATCTTGATGCGGCGGCGGAAGCGCGAGCTCGGGCAACACGGCGACGCCTAGGCCGGCGGCGACGAGGGCGCGGGCGACCGTGATGTCGTTCACGAGGTGCTTGACGTCGGGCTCGAAGCCGGCGTCGGCGCAGAGCCGCTCGAGCATCGTGCGATAGGGAAGCAGGAACCCCTCGGGTGGCGGCGCGATGAAGCGCTCTCCGGCCAGGTCGTCCAGCCGGAGCTCGCGGCGGCGGGCAAGCGGATGGGCCGGCGGGAGCACGACGCGGTATGGGTCGTCTGCGAGATACACCTCGTCGAAGCCCTCGTCGGGCTGCTTGCGTCCATTCTCCGACAGGCCACGCACGCGATGCACGACCGCCAGGTCGAGATCGCCCGAGCGCAGGCGGCGCAGCGCCTCCGGTTCCTCGAGTTGCTCCAACCGGACCTCGACTTCGGGGTGCGCGTCTTCGAAGCGAGCCAGGGCGGCGGGAACGAATGAGTTTGCAGCAGAGAGGAAAGCGCCCATCCGCAGCGTCCCGCTCTCGAGCCCGGCGACCGCCCGCAGTTCGTCCTCCGCGGCCGTGATGTATCCCAGCGCTGCCTCCGTGTGGTGTAGCAGGCGGTTTCCGGCCTCGGTGACGCTGACCGGCCGAGTCCCCCGGTTGATGAGCGTGAGCCCGAACTCGCGCTCGAGCGCCGCAACGTGGTGGGAGACGACCGACTGCGCGTACCCGAGCTCGCGTGCTGCCGCCGAGAAGGAACCGCTCCTCGCGACTGCGTGGAAGGCGCGCAGGCGCCGGAGATCGTACATCGACCAACAGCATAAGAGATACGACAACTTGTGTTGCGTCGATAAAGCGTCGCAGCGATCCTATTCGGATGCTTCTAGGGATCAGCCAGGTTCTTCTCGAGGTTGAGGATCAGGATCGCGCGCTGGCCTTCTGGACCGGGCCGATGGGTTTCGAGCTCGTCCAGGATGTCCTGTATAGCGACGAGCGCTGGCTCGAGGTGCGGACGCCGGACAGCGCGGTCAGCGTCGTCCTCAGTCTGCGGGAGGGCGAACCGCCGACCGCGCCGGAGCAGCTGCCGACATCGAACGTCTTCTTCTACTGCGACGACCTGCCCCGGACGTACGAGGAGCTGCGTGCGCGCGGCGTCGAGTTTCCACAACCTCCCGTTCGGCATCCGTTCGGGTGGTGGTCGATGTTTCAGGACTCCGAGGGCAATCGGTTCGCACTGACGCCCCTGGACGGGACATGAGACTGAGCGGATCCCCCCGCAAGATCGTCCTCACGGTCCACATCGTGGCGGCGCTCGGGTTGTTCGGGGCGTCGACGGTGCTACTCGTCGGCGGCCTGCAGGCGGCTACCCGCGACGACCCCGAAGAGGCGCACGCGATCTACTCGCTTCTGCGCATTTTGACCTTCAGCGTGGATATACCGCTCGCCGTAATCACGCTGCTCGGCGGCCTGACACTCGCCCTAACCTCGAAATGGCGGATCTTCCGGTACTGGTGGGTCATCGGGAAGCTTGCGCTCTACCTCGCGACCCTCACGGTCGGCATCACCCTCATCGGCCCGAGCATCGACACGATGCTCGACGTCACCGAAACCGGCATTGCCAGCGACAGCAGCACCCGTTGGACGCTCGTCGCGCTGGCAGGTGTGCAGGTCACGATGCTGCTCGCAGCCGCCACGCTTGGCGTGTTCAAGCCTGGCCGACAAGTGCGTAGGCCACTCGCCCGGCGTAGGGAGCTCGAAGCGCAACCTGAGGAATCGAGCCGAGTACCGGCCGGCGTCGGCGGCAACTCGGGGAGGGTCATGCGGGCATGAAACTGACCGTCCAGCTCCTGCGCCAATTGCATGGGTCACCAGCTGCGTATCTCGTTGATTGCTGCTTCGGCCCACTCGATCCGAGCTTTGTTTGCGCGGATGCCGGCATCAACGGTGAGCCCGCTGGCGCGTTCGGATGGCGTCTTGGGAGGCGGACCGGCGGCGAAGCGCTCGAGGATCGCCAGCTGGCGTCGGTACTCGTCGGCTTCGCGGCGGAGAAACGCCTCGGCGTCGGCAGGGTCGACGAGGTAGGCGAAGAACGTTCGCAGCAAGGTCTCGTTGCGTGTGCCGCGCGTCGGCTCGACGAAGCTGATCCACCGGCGCAACTCGGCGATGCCTTCCTCGGTTGCCGCAAAGCGCTTGGCGCCACGTGGGCCGGTGCTGGTTTGGCGGATGAGCCCTTCGGAGGCGAGGCGCGAAAGCTCGGGGTAGATCTGGCCCTGAACGGCGTGCCAGACGAAGTTCACGGAACGGTCGAAGGCCTTGGTCAGCTCATAGCCGGTCATGGGGCCATCCCGGGCGAGGAGGCCGATCAGTCCGTGCCGCAATGACATTTCAAGATTGACATTTCATAATTGACATGACAACGTTGTCAGGATGATTGTTACATGGCGCGTCTGACGCCAGCGCGAGCACTGGTTGTTGCATCGGCGGGAGCTGAGCAGCAGTACGTCCGTCTATGCCGGGCACCGCAGTGAACCGGGGCGCGGCCACGTCGAGGAGGATGCACGCACGCACGGCGGCCAGCCTCGGTCACCTGCGTCCGTTCCCGGCCGCGGCTGGCACGCGCGCCGAGCGTTCCCGGCTCACATTCGTCTTCTCGCTCGAGGCCGCCCTCCACCTCCGCTTCGCGATCTCGCCGCTGGGCGAGGTCGCGCGGGCGGCGCAGGCGATCGCTTCCCCGGTGCGCGACAGCTCCCACTTCCGCTGGCTCCGGCAGCGGCGCCCGCTCGTCGAGGAGCTCTACCGCGAGCACGAGCTCTCGCCGCTGCTCTTGCTGCTGCAGGGCCAGCCGCCCGCCTTCCTGACGCCGCCGCCGCGGGCGCCGCTGGTCGCGATCGAGGAGGAGCTGCACCGGCTGCGGCAGACGCCCGTGTGGCAAGTTCGGGCCGAGCTCGAACGCGCGCTCGCGGGGCGGCAGGTCGACGCGCGCACGCTGCGCCTGATGCGCTCGCCCGCCGCGCCGGAGCGGCTGGCCGACGCGCTCGCCGCCGTCTGGCGGCTGCTGCTCGAGCCGACCTGGCCGACGGTGCGCGAGCTGCTCGAGCGCGACGTCGCCTACCGGGCGGGGCGCCTGGCCGAGGGCGGGCTCGCGCGCCTGTTCGAGGACCTGGCGCCGCTCGTGTCCCTGTGCGGACACGACCTGCGCGTCCGCCAGCCCGCGAGCGCGACGATCGCGCTGGGCGGAAACGGGCTCCTGCTCAGCCCCTCCGCCTTCGTCGCTCCCCGGGTGGCGACGATGATCGAGCCGCCGGTGCTCGTCTACCCGGCCCGGGGTACGGCCGCGCTGCTCGATGAGACCGCGACGGCGACCGGGCCCGCGCTCTCGCGTCTGATCGGCACCACCCGGGCCGAGATCCTCAGCCTGCTCGACGAGCCGGCAACGACGACGACGCTCGCGCAGCGACTGCGGCGCTCGCCGGGCAACGTTGCCGACCACCTCGCGGTGCTGCGGCGGGCGGGTCTGGTCGCGCGCCGGCGCGCCGGCCGGCAGGTGCTCTACCGGCGGACGCCACTCGGTCAGGCGACGCTCGGCCGCCAAGCCTCGCAGGCCTCGTGACTGCCCGGCAGCATCCGGCTAGCGCGGTGGAACAGCCTGCTCCAGGAACGTCAGCACGAGCTCCATGAGCGGCTTCGCGGTCGGCTGACCATCGACCAGCATGTCGGTTCCATGGGCGCTCCCCGGAAGGATCGCCAGCTGCTTCGGTTCCCTCGCCCAGCCGTGCCACTCGCGAGCCGCGTCCGCGGCACCGTACGTATCGTCGGCCGAGGAGACGAACAGCTTGTCCCCCTCGAGCGCTTCGAGCTGCTTCCGCGAGAAGTCGTAGCCACTGCGATGATTGACGCCGCCGATCTCGATGAGCGCCGCTGCCTCGACGCTCCTCGTGGCAAGGGCGTGGAGTGAGGCCATCGCGCCGATGCTCGCTCCGATGAGAACCACGTCCGTCGCACCTCTCGCGCGAACGAAGCCCGAGGCACCCACGACGTCCTTCCAGCTGGTCGCGTAGTCGTCGGGACCACCCGAGCACTCGCGGCCGGGCCCACTGCAGACGCCGCGCCGGTTGTATGTCAGGGCCGTGTAGCCACGTTCGGCCAGCGCTCGAGCCAGCCTGTACCAGTCCGCCTGCGTGTCTTCCCACCGGCCCATGTGCGCCAAGACCACGCCCACCTCGCCTTCGCCGAAGATCCGTCCGACCAGCTTCACGCCGTCGGAGGCCTCGAACGTGACCGCCTCGCCTCTGGGCGACGACGGGCCGCGCGCATCGTCCGTCGAGGATGTGCCGCAAGCCGAAAGCACCAGACCACAGATCGCCAACAGGGCGGCGAAGGAAGGTCTACGCAACCGCGGCCGCCCCATCGAGCGTCAGAATCGGGTGGAAGACCCTCCTCTGCAAGAGATTCGCGCTGAGACGAAGCCGCGAAGTCGCGGCGTTAACCGGGAGCCGCGGGCTCGTCGACCCTTCGTCGCACCACGAAACTCTCGCGTCCGAGCCGAGCCGAAGCCAGCATCGAAGTACCCACACGACGGGAAGGAGACGCTGACGTGATCGAGGGTGTGCAAAAGCTCGTCGTCGAGGTCGAGGACCAGGATCGGGCGCTGCGCTTCTGGACCGGGGCGATGAAGTTCCAGCTAGTGCACGACGCCTGGTACGGCGAGGAGCGTTGGCTCGAGGTCAAGACGCCGGACGAGAACGCGATCCTCATGCTCACTCTCCGGGAGGGCGATCCACCGAATGGTCCAGAGGAGCTCCCGAACTCGAACATCTTCTTCTACTGCGACGACTTGCCCCGGACGTACGAGGAACTCCGCGCCCGCGGGGTCGAGTTCCCGCAGCCGCCGGTTGAGCAGAGCTTCGGCTGGTGGTCGATGTTCCGGGACCATGAAGGAAACCGGTTCGCCCTTCAGCCCCGCGAACAGTGACACCGATCATTCAATTTGATGGAAGCAGGTCAGAATCCCGAAGCACGGGGGGCGGATTGGTCGCAGCCTGAGCAAGCGAGAGCCGCCGTTGTCGCCCGCATGAAAGAGTACGAGCCGAGCGACGAGCTGCAGTTCCTCATGGCGCTCAGCATCTAGCCGGTCGCCGCAAGGCTGCGAATACATGCCTAGGCGACCTTGACGGACCCCCGTTCACCCTGTTCATCGGCATCACTGAGAGCTCTGTCTAGACGAGGGAGGGCAGGACGACTCCGGCGACCCCGATCCAGACCCGCGACCCGGCCATCGTGACGCATTGCCAACGTCGCGTCCTCGGCAAGCAGTCCGATGATCGCGTGGACGTCCCCCCGCTCGAAGGCGTCGGTGAAGAGCTGCACGATCTCGCCCAGGCGCTGGTCGTCCAGCGAGCGGATCGTGGGCTGCTGACCCTCCTCGGGGAGCCGCTCGTCGACGGCTTTGCGGGCCCGCTGGAGCGCGCTATTGACGGATGCGACAGTCGTCCCGAGCGACTCCGAGACCTCCTTGGCGGACAGACCGAGCGCGTCGCGGAGGATGAGCACCGCACGCTGCCGCGGGGGGAGGTGCTGGAGCGCGGCGGCAAACGCCAACCCCACGGCCTCTCGTTGCTGGAAGCGAGCCTCGGGCGCGGCAGAGCCGTCCTCGAAGCCCAGCGTCTCGTCGCGGTAGGGCTCCGCCCGGACTGACTCGGCCAGACGCTCGCCGGATTTGAGTGCATCGGCGCCTGCATGCGTCGCGTAGTCGATCGGGAGCACGCGCTTGGGCCGCCGCGCGATCGTGTCGAGACAGGCGTTCGTGGTGATCCGGTACAGCCAGGTGCGAAGCGCGCTTCTGCCGTCGAACCCGCAGAGGCCCCGCCACGCGCGCAACAGCGCGTCCTGGACCGCATCCTCGGCGTCATGGAGCGAGCCGAGCATGCGGTAGCAATGCGCTTGGAGCGGCGAGCGGTAAGGCTCGACCAGGCGACGGAACGCGTCCTCGTCGCCGCCGCACGCCGCCTCGAGCAACTGGGCGCTTCTCCAGGGGTCCTGCTCTCCGCGCCGCCGATAGCTATCGCTGCGTGGGTTCGGCACGAGGGGGCGAGGCACCAACTCAGGATCGCTGCCGGCGCTCTATCCATGCAACGCAAGTTGTCGTATCTCTTATGTTGTTCGTCGATGCACGACGCGGTCGCGAGAACACCTCACCGATGCCGCTGCAGCAGAGGCGATGCCCTAGAGGTGCGCCCAATCATGGGAAGCTAGCGTCCCTCGAGCAGGTCTTCCGCGACGCGTGAGGTCGCGTCCTCGTCAGCCTGATCGGTTTCCTCGGCGACTCCGACCTCGCTGAGGAAGCCGCCCAGGACGCATTCGTGGTCGCCGCGGAGCTCGCTTCTCCTCATCACGCTGCTCGTCGCATTCGACGACGCGCCGGCGCCGACGGATGACACCTCGCCGGCGACGGAAACGGAAGACATGGGTGTAACGTCGATCCATCCCTTCGGTCGAGGGACGCCCGGCGACGGAATGCCCGCCGTTATGGACCGCCGGCCGGCAGGTGCTCTACCGGCGACGCCACTCGGTCAGGCGACGCTCGGCCGCCAAGCCTCGCAGGCCTCGTGAGAGGACCAATGCGACCTTTCGCGCTGCGACGAATCCCTTGTGCCTGCCACCGGAGCACAGCAACCGTTGGGTTGTTGGTGAAGCCGACCCACAGCCACAGGACGAAGGGAAGACCCGGATGAGAAAAACGGTCGGGGGCTTGTTCATCTCACTCGACGGGGTGGTGGAGTCGCCCGAGAAGTGTCCGCTACGTCAACGACGAGATGGGTGAGATCGTCAGCGCCGCGGCAGCGCAGTCGGACGCGATTCTGCTCGGCCGGCGCACCTACCAAGAGTTCGCGGACTTCTGGCCGACCCAGGACGGCGAGGATCCGATGGCCGACTACATGAACAACACGCCCAAGCACGTCGTTTCGACCACCCTGGACACCCTCGAGTGGGCCAACTCCAGCCTGGTCAACGGCGACGCCGCCGAGGGCATCTCACGCCGCCTGGCACCCGCGTTTTCTCCCTCACCTACGGACCGGCGGATGCGTAGGCGAAAGCAGTCCGAAAACTCATGAAGCTCTCGACAACGTCGCTCGCCGCAGCCAGTGCCCGCCACCCCTGGCGGGTCGTCGCTACCTGGATCGCCATCGCCGTCCTCGCGATGCTTGCGGTCGTGACGCTACTCGGCGGTAGCCTTACGACCGAGGGCAAGCCGACGAACAATCCCGAGTCGGAGCGCGCCGACGACGTGAAGCTGGCGGCCTTCCCGCCCGATCCCTCGACGTCGGTCAGTGACATCGTGGTCATCCGCTCCGAGGAGTACACGGTCGATTCGCAGGAGTTCAAGGTTTTCGTACAGGGCTTTGTCGAGGACGACCAGATCACGGCTCTCGCAAACGCACGCACTTATCTCGACGGGGCCCAGTCCGGTCTCATCTCGGCGGACCGGCACGCGACGATCGTCCCGCTCGCGATCTTGGACGACGACGAGACGGAGGCGATCGTCGAGAAGGTGAAGGCCGTTGACCAGAAGCGCGCGTTCGCCGTAACAGTCACGGGCGACGAGACGCTCGATCACGACTTCAACCTGCTCTCGGAGGAGGATCTCCAGGAGGGCGAGCTCCAGTTCGGGCTCCCGGCCGCGTTGATCGTCCTGCTGCTCGTGTTCGGCGCGGTCGTGGCCGGGCTCGTGCCGCTGCTGATGGCGATCGTCGCAATCGTGGTCGCGCTCGGGCTGACGGCGCTGCTCGCACAGCAGTTCGAGCTCTCGGTCTTCGTCATCAACATGCTCACGGGGATGGGTCTTGCGCTCGGGATCGACTACTCGCTCTTCGTTGTCTCTCGCTACCGCGAGGAGCGAGGGCAGGAACGCGAAAAGCTGGGCGCGATCGAGGCGGCGGGCGCGACCGCGAGCCGGGCGGTGCTCTTCAGCGGCACGACCTTCGTGATCGCGATGCTCGGGATGCTGCTCGTACCGAGCTCGATCATGCGCAGCCTCGCGGCCGGGGCGATCCTCGTCGGGATCGTGTCCGTGCTCGCCGCACTCACGCTCCTGCCTTCACTTCTCGGGCTCCTCGGCGACCGCGTCAACGCCCTCCGCATTCCCATCGTCGGGCGGCGCTCGCTCGAGGCCTCCAACCCGGAGGGACGCTTCTGGGGCGCGATCGTGCGCCGCGTCCTCCGCCGTCCCGGGCTCAGTCTCGCGCTCTCGGCGGGACTGCTGGTCGCGGTCGCCCTCCCAGTGTTCAGGATGGACGTTGGCACGGGCGGCGTCTCCACTCTTCCCGACCGCTTCGTCTCCAAGCAGGGCTTCCTTGCGCTTGAGCGCGACTTCCCGGGGACGACGCCGGATCCGGCCGAGATCGTCGTCTCGAACGCCTCCGGCGATGGGGTCGCCGCCGCGCTCGACGAGCTCCGGACCCGCCTTGCCGCCGATCGCCGCTTCGGAGAGGGCGAGCTCCAGCGCTCCACGGACAGCGATGTCGCACTCCTCTCCGTGCCGGTCACAGGCGACCCGTCGTCGATGAGCGCGATCGACACAGTGCGCGAGCTCCGGAGCGAGATCATCCCGGAGACGTTCGCAGGGACGGACGCGGACGTGCTCGTCGGCGGGACGACCTCGGAGAACATCGACTATTTCGACTCCGTGATCGACCCTGCTCCTTGGGTGATCGCGTTCGTCCTCCTCCTCACCTTCGTTCTCCTGACCGTCGTCTTCCGTTCGCTCGTCGTCGCCGCCACCGCTGTCGCGCTCAACCTGCTCTCGGTCGGCGCCGCCTACGGCCTGCTCGTCTTGGTCTTCCAGGAGGGCGTCGGCGCCGACCTGCTCGGCTTCCAGACGACGGACACGATCGAGGCCTGGGTGCCGCTCTTCCTCTTCTCGGTCTTGTTCGGGCTCTCGATGGACTATCAGGTGTTCCTGCTCAGCCGCATCCGCGAGCGCTTCGACCAGTCCGGGGACACGACGGACGCGGTCACGTTCGGCGTCGGCTCGACCGCGCGGATCATCACGGGCGCGGCGTTGATCATCGTCGCCGTCTTCGCCGGCTTCGCCCGTGGCGACCTGATCATGTTCCAGCAGATGGGCTTCGGCGTCGCCGTCGCCCTGCTCGTCGACGCCACCCTCATCCGCTCCGTCCTGCTCCCGAGCGCGATGAAGCTCCTCGGCGACTGGAACTGGTACCTGCCGAGCTGGCTCGAGTGGCTCCCGCGGCTCCAGGTCGAAGACGTGAGCTCGGCCCGTGGTGAGCATGCAGCTACCTAGGAGGCAGACAAATGGTTGTTGAGTACATCCGCTACAGCATCGACGACGGCCGCGCCGAAGCGTTCGAGCAGGCCTATCGGCGCGCGGCCGAGGCGCTTCAGGCATCCGAGCACTGCGAGCGCTACGAGGTCTCGCGCTGCAGCGAGGATCCGACCCAGCACGTAGTTCGGATCGAGTGGGATTCCGAGGAGGGACACCTTTCAGGCTTCCGACAGAGCCCCGAGTTCCGCAGCTTCTTTGAGGCGGTCGGCCCGTTCGTGCACGACATCGACGAGATGCGTCACTACCAGGTGACGATCTCGAGCACAGCTTGACCGCATCGTGAGCGCCGACCACGTGCAGCTCGAGTTCGAAAGCCGCGTCGACGCGACGCTGCAGACGACCTGCGAGTTGGCACGGGCGCTGATCGGCGCGCATCAGGCGGCGATGAGCCTGATCGTCAACGGCGATTGGACTCATGCTCGCAAGTACTTCTCGCTCTCCGACAAGTACGCCGCCTTCCGCGACTTCACGATGCCGGCGCGCGGCGTCGGAGTGCACGCGCTCGTCGTCGCCGAAAACACCGCACTGCGCTTGACCCAGGCCGAGCTCGAGCGGCACCCGGCTTGGCGCGGCTACGGCGAGGCCGCCGACACCCACCAGCCGCTGCGTGGCCTGCTGGCGGTCCCGCTCGTCGGTGAGGACGGCCTCAACTACGGCCTCCTGCAGCTATCGGACAAGGCCGACGGCGGGGACTTCGACGAGAACGACGAACGCCACCTTCAGCGGCTTGCCGTGCTGGCCGCGCTGGCGCTCGATGCCTTCGTCAAGGTGAAGAAGCTCCGTCGCGGCGACGACGTCCCGTTTGTCGAACGCGAGAGCTTGGCCTCTTTCGTGCACATCGAGTCCGCCTAGGAACAGACACGGTGATTCGAGTCGGAGTGCTGAGTCCGCACGCAGCGATTGGGCCGGTGGAGGAGTTTCCAGAAATGGCGCCCGGGCGGGTCGTGACCTGTGTAGCGCGCGTTTCGAGCGACGCAGCGGCCGTCGGCGTCGGAGCCACTCCGACGACCCTGTCGGGGCTGCGCATGCTGACTGCCCCGCCGTTTCTCGATGCTGTGGCCGACATGCTCGGGCGGGGCTCGGTCGACGTGATCGGCTACGCGTCGACGAGCTCCGCCTATGCGATCGGCTCCGACGCCGAAGCCGCTGTGGTCTCGAGGCTGTCGCGGCAGGTTGGCATTCCGGTCTTGGCGACGTGCGCCTCGGCAGTGCTGGCTCTGCGCTTGCTCGACGTCGAGCGCGTCGCGCTCGTCGATCCACCGTGGTTTGACGCTGAACTGAACGAGCTCGGTGCAGCCTATTTCCAAAGTGAGGGCTTCGTCGTCGTCTCGTCCACGTCGGCCGGACTCTCACGAGATCCGCGGCGGATTGAGGCCACTGCCGTGTTCGAGTGGACGTCTCGCCACGTGAGTGACGACGCGGAGGCGATCTTCATCGGAGGGAACGGATTCCGAGCGGCGGGAGCAATCGCGCCGTTGGAGGCTGCGATCGGTCGCCCGGTCCTTACGTCAAACCAAGTGCTGCTCTGGAACCTTCTCGCGCACGCGGGGGCAACGTTCGAGGTCAGCCGTTACGGCCGGCTGTTCAGGCACAAACCCCCGGTCGCACGGCCTGTTGCTCGAGAGCGGGCCGGGCGACCGTGACCGGTTCGCGCGTCGGCTGACGAGCGGCGCCGGCGGCCCACTCGCGCTCAGTTGCTCGCTCGAGTAGCGCCGCGGCGGCGGCCGCGAAGACGCCCGCGGCGTACGTCGGGTTGAAGTCGACAGCGCCGTTGACCTCGAGCACATATCCGCGGCCGGTCTCGTCGCTGGCGATATCGACGCCGGCGAGGTCGATCCCGAGCGCAGCGACCGCACTGAGCGCGAGCCCGCGCGCCGCGGGCGGCGGATTCACGCGCCGGCGGACGGCGCCTAAAGCGACGTTCGTCCTCCATTCCCCCGGTCGGGCACGGCGTTCCACCGCGCCGACGACGCGGCCTCCGGCGACGACGACGCGGAGGTCGCGGCCCGTTGGCTCGACGAGTGACTGCACGAGCGCGCGCCGTGGCGACGGAACCAGCGCCGGCGCCTGAGCCGTTTGAGGCGCGCCCGGAGCTCGGCGTCATCGCGACAGAGGTAGACGTCGCGCCCCCAGCTGCCAAAGCGAGGCTTCACGACGTACGGGGGAGGAAACGTCGGAAGCGATCCGTCGCGGAGGTGTGCCGTTCGCGGTTGCTCGACGCCGGCGCGGCCGAGGAAGAGCGCCGTCGACAGCTTGTCGTGAGCAGCGAACAACGCGACTGAACCATTCATGACGTGCACGCCCCGACGTTCCAGCCGCGTCAGGCGCCAAATCCCTGGCTCGACCCCGTCGAGTGTTGGCAGGACGTCGAGGCGGGCAATCGCGAGATCGCCTTGCCCAATGCGCGAAAGAGCGGTGACGCCGGCGAGCCGCGCTCGCTGCCCTAGGTCGGCAAACGCCGCGGCAAGTGCGCAATTCGTCTCTGTCGGCTTGCCGAGGATGACGACCGAGCGGCGCCGACCTGCCGGTCGTGGCGACCGCGCCGCGGCGTGCTCGCGCCGCTCGATCGTGACTTCGATGCCGGCGACTGTCATCGGACAAGCTCAGCAGCCGCGACTAAGGTCGGCCTGAAGGAAGGCTAAGAAGCCCATGAAGATTTCCGGTCACTCGATGGCGGGCCTGGCGATGGTGGGCGGCTCGCGGCCGGCGAGGAGCCAGCCGGCCGCGGCGGCCGCCACGGGGATGCCCACGACCATCAGGACGAGGTAGAGCACCGGGATCCGACCGAGATAGTCGAGCTTGTCGAAGTACGTCGCCGCGAGCATGAGATAGGCGCCGGCGACGCCGAGGAGCGCGCCGAGGAGGGCGAGCCCGCCGGCGGTTGCGGCGGTCAGCGTTCGGCGGATCCTGCTCGTTGCCCCGGTCGCGGTCAGGGTGCGCAGATCGCCGGCGCTCTCGCTGCGGATCAGCCCGACGGTCATGGCGAGGATCGCGAGCGCGAGGAGGGCGCCTGCGGCGGTTGCGATGGCGATGAGCGTCGTGAAGGAGGAGCTCTCTCGCCGTGTCTCGATCGTCAGGCCGCCACGGGCCGCTAGGCCGCGGGCGTCAGCGATCTGGTCGCTCGTCAACGGCCGGCCCGACTCGATGAGCCAGCCGGACGGGATCTGTTTCCAACCGAGGCGGCGAAGACCGTCGAGCGTGATGAACGAGGTCGGCGCCATGGCGGCTTCCCCTTCCCCCTTGGGCGAGCCGAAGAGCTTCCGGCTGTCGATCCTCTGGACGTTCGTGACGGGTCGTCCGATCAGCTTTGGTCCTCCGCGTGCCCCGGTCGTCTGTAGCCGGACAGTGACGAGTCCGTCAGTCTGGACGGTCCGGTCGACGAGGAAGTCCGTGCTCGGATCGACCGAGGCGGGGTCGATTCCGAGGTACCTGAGCAGGGCGGGCGTGGCGACGTAGAGTCGCGATTTGTGGATGTAGCAGCCCGATGATGGGGTGCAGATGTATGCCCCTGGCGCGCTATCAGGGTCGTCGACTTTCCGTACGAGGACTTCCGTGCGAAGGATTCGCAAGCTGCCTTCTGGCCGGGGCCGTTCGCCCGGTTGGGATGCGCTGTGGAGCGGGATCACGGTCGCGTTGTCGAGATCTGCCGCGAGTTGGCGGACGCGGTCAGCCATGCGTTCCAGCTCGGCGGGCGTCTGGATCGCGACGCCCTCCGGACCGTCCGTTGCACCGGTGTACACGCGGATCTGCCTGTCGGACAGGTTGGGCGGCTCGCCGGCTGCCTTCCCCTCCTCGGCCGCCGCGATGATGACAACCGTTGCGGCGATGCCGAGTGCGAGGGTGATGGCCGCAAGTGCCGCTCCAGAGCGGGCCTGGTAGCGGGCGAGGTCTCGTAGCGCCAAGCGCACGGCGATCGGTGAGTACCCGGCCGCCCGGGCGAAGAGGCGAATCGCCAGTGGGGCCAGGAGCAGCGTGCCGAGAATCGTCGCCAGGATCCCGGCGATGATCAGCGGCCGGGTGGTCCGGTCTGAGAACACGAGGCTGCCGATTCCCGCCGCGATCAACACGACGGCGCCGATTGCCGAGCGGTGTGCGGGTTTCGGCCTGGGCGGTCGCGCCGAGAGGGCGAGCGTGACCGGGACACGGGCCACTGCTCGGCCCGGCCACCAGGCGGCGGCGGTCGACCCGAGGACAGCGACGAGGACGATTGATCCCAGGAGCATCCACGGCAGGCTGAGCCGGTCGATGCGATGGTTGAGCGCGGGCTCGAGAGTCGGGACGACCGCGAGCCAGAGTGCGAGACCGACGACTGTCCCGATCAGTGCTCCGATCGCCCCGACGACTGCGCCGTTCCACAGCAGTACGAGGCGAAGATGCTTCTCGGTCGCGCCAACCGCAGCGAGCATGCCGAGCTGGCGGAGCCGCCGCTGAGCGATGACGGCGAAGCCGGCTGCCGCAATCAGCGAAGCCAGAAGCAGGAACACGGTGGCCACGGAGAACATCGCCAACTCGGGTGCCGGCGCGTCGTCGTCCTGGGTCTTGGAGCCCACGAAGGCGGACCGGTCGCCCTGCGCTTCCATGAACGCGTCGACCGACGCGCCGTCGGAGTCGACCAAGACCGTGACGGTGTCCAATGCTCCCGCAGACGAGGGGGAGACGAGAGCGAACTCGTCACCTAGATCACGTGGGTTCTCGACGATGCCGACGACGGTCCGGGGGTGGCCGTCGAGGGACAGCGTCTGCCCGATCTCGAGCCCGAGGAGCGTGGCCACGCCGTTGGTGACGGCGACCTGGTTGGTGCCTTCCGGGTAGCTCCCTCGGCGGAGCGAGAGCAGCTCACCGCCGTAGGCGCCGTTCGGGTCCTGGGCCCGGAACTCCACCGTGTCTACGCCCCCGGGGATGGCCAGGGTGCGGTGGCCGATGACGTCGATCGTCCCGAACCGTTCCTTCGCGGCGGCGAGACTCGCCTCCAGCTTGCGCGGATCGACGCCGTCCAACTCGAGTAGGTGATTGGCCGAGCCGAACTCGGCGTCGTTCGCAGGACGCGAGTTGTAGGCGATCGTGACGCTGGCGATCGCGGCCGCGATCGCGACGGTGAGGAGCGTTACCACCAGGATCTGCTGGCGCCACTCGCGGCGGAACATCCGCCAGGCCCAGCGGACGAGCGCACGCCGGGCAGCGACGCCGCCGTTCGCCGGCCCGCGTAGCGCTGAAGGGTGAGCGAGCGTCGTCATCGCCGCTCACCTGCCGCGAGGAGCAACTCCGGGCCGGGAGGCGCGACAGTCTGGTCGACGACGTGGCCGTCGCGCAGGAAGACGACGCGATCGGCCCACGAGGCCAGTTGCGCCTCGTGCGTGACGACGACACCCGCGATGCCCCGCTTCGTCGCGGCGCGCAACAGTCGCATGACCGCCTCGCCGTTTACGGAGTCCAGAGCGCCGGTCGGCTCGTCCGCGAGCAGCAGCCCGCGCTCGCCCACGATCGCTCGGGCGATCGCAGCCCGTTGGCGTTCGCCACCCGACAGCTCGTCCGGATAGCGATGGGCGAGGTCCGCCACGTCGAGCTCCTCCATCGCCTCGAGGCCCGTCGCGCGTGCGGCTTTGGCGCGGGTGCCGTCGAGCTCGAGGGGCAGAGTGACGTTCTCGACCGCGGTCAGCCCCGGGAGCAGGTTGAAATCCTGGAAGACGTAGCCGATCGACCGGCGTCGCATCTGTGCCTGATCCGAGCGCGAGACACTCGCGAGGTCGACGCCGTTCACCAGCACCTGGCCGCTGGACGGCTGCTCGAGGCTGCCGGCGATTGTCAGGAGCGTGCTCTTGCCAGAGCCGCTCGGTCCCATGATCGCGACCAGCTCGCCGCGCTCGACCGAGAGGTCGACGTCGCAGAGCGCGCGCACCTCGGTCGGCCCGGAGCCGTAGATCTTCGATACCCGGCGCAGTTCGAGTGCGCTCATTGCGAAACCTCCATCTCTTGAGTTGGTTCGAGTGGCATGTCGGCCACCTCGACCGGCGCAAGGCGCGGCCGCTGCTTCAAGCGGACGTCGGCTGCGTCGAGCCAGCGGACGATCGCTTCGAGCCTAAAGAGCTCGGCATCGACGACGAGCGCCAACGCCGTGTCGTCCTCGTCGGCTGCAGCCTTGACCTGCGTGTAGCGCTGCATGACCTCGATCACGTGCCGGCGGTGCACCTGCAGGATTTCGTGGACGTCGATCCCCGGGATCTGCAGCGCAACCAGCACCTTGATCACGAGCTCGTCGCGCGGGGGCGGCACGAGGTCAGGCGGGCTGCGAAGCCAGTCGGTGAGCTCGCGCTCGCCGGCGGACGTAATCCGGTACCGCTTCCGCGATCGCTCGTCCTCACCGTCGTCGGTCTCGACGAGCCCGTCCCGCTCGAGGCGCTGGAGCGTCGTGTAGACCTGTCCGACATTGAGCGGCCAGACCTCGCCTGTCCGCGCCTCGAACTCGTTCTGGAGCCGCAGCCCGTACTTCGGTCCTTCACTCAACAGGGCAAGGAGGGCGTGGGGAACGCTCATGAACGGCTCCATCTGACTAGCATACTGAGTACTATACCAAGTATATACCATGCGCAAGTCTCGGCACGCAAGTCTTGCAACCAGCTAGCGGCTGGCCGTTAGTCGACCGGGCTCCTCTACCTCTCAGAGGTTCGATCGGAGCCGGAGAGGCCTCCTCTAGACGAGGTAGAGGAGGCCGGTCGCTCTGAGGACGACCCCACCGCCGAGAGTCAGCCGGAGCTCAACCTTTCGATTCTGCCGCAGCTTGCGAGCGGCGATCCCGGGCTGTGCGTACCCTGGCGCCCTCAGCCACGCCGGGATGAACGCCGGTGGGGAGTTTCTGTTCGGCGGCGATCCGGCTGAGCAGCGCGATGAGCTGCTCGCGTTCGCCCGGGTCGAGGCCCACGCTGAGCTCGGCCTCATGCTCGGCCGACGCATCCATGACTTTGCGGAGCACGCTGCGGCCCTTGCGGGAGAGGTGCAGGGCGCGGACGCGGCGGTCCCCGGGAATGGGCCTCCGCTCGAGCAGGCCGCGCTGCTCGAGCCCGTCGACGAGCGCAACCATGCGGCTGGGAGGGATCTGCAGCGCTTGCGCCAACGCGTGCTGAGACTGCCCCTCCGCCGCGCCGACGTGTCGAAGCAGCACCACTTCGCGCGAATCAAGGCCGAGACGCTCCATCCGTTCCCTCCAGAGGCGAGACGAGTGGAAGCCGATCTGGGAGAGCAGGAACGCCGCACCGGGTACGCGCAAGCGCTCAGCGGAGCGGGCAGTCGACGTCTTTGGATCAGTCATGCCCAGAACCGTACCTCGGCTGAGCGATTTATGATAGTAATCATTACAGAGATGAAGCTTTTCTGATCGGAGGTGCGCAATCGTCGACAGTGACGTTCACGATCCCGCCACTGAGGACTTCGTAATCGAGACGCATGAGCTCGGCAAGCGTTACGGCGAGGACATCGTGGCCGTCGATCAGTTGACGATGCGCGTGCGGCGCGGCGAGGTCTACGGCTTCCTCGGTCCCAACGGCGCCGGGAAGACGACGACGCTGCGGATGCTGCTCGGCCTAATCCGTCCGGGCTCGGGCAGCGCCATCGTTCTCGGCGCTCCGCCCGGATCGCCCCAAGGGCTTGCCCGGCTCGGCGCTCTCGTCGAGACTCCCGCCTTCTATCCGTTCCTCTCTGGCCGGGACAACCTCCGCGTGCTGGCGCGACACGCCGGCGTTCCGGAGGCGCGGATCCACGCGGTTCTGGAGGAGGTCAAGCTGGCCGGGCGGGCAGGCGACCGGTTCGGGACCTACTCGCTGGGGATGAAGCAGCGGCTGGGCGTCGCCGCCGCCCTTCTCAAGGATCCGGAGTTGCTCATCCTCGACGAGCCGACGAACGGAATGGACGCTGCGGGGATGGCTGAGATGCGCGCCTTCATCCGCAGCCTCGGCCAGGAGCGGCGCACGGTGCTCCTCTCGAGCCACCTGATGAGCGAGGTCGAGCAGGTCTGCGACCGCGTTGGAGTGATCCGGAGCGGGAAGCTCGTCGGCGAAGGGACGCTGGAGGAGCTGCGCGGGCGGACCCGACTGCGCGTGCGCGCCGAGCCGCTCGAGGCGGCCGAGCGCGTGGTTGCGAACCTCGGGCCGGTCGAGCAGGTCGCCATCGTCGACGGAAGCCTTCTCATTACGGTCGATCCTGGCGCCGCGCCGGCGATCAACCGGGAGCTGGTCGTGGGTGGAATCGCGGTCAGCGAACTCGGCCTCGAGCGGGCTTCGCTCGAGAAGATCTTCCTCGAGCTGACCCAAGGAGCAGAGGCAGCATGAGGGGAAGCGTTGCCGCGGAGTTCCTCTTGCTGCGCAAGCGCAGGAGCACCTGGATCCTGCTTGGGATCTGGACCGCGCTTGCGACCTTCTTCTCCTATCTTCTGCCCTACGTCGAGTACCGCAATGGCGATCTCGGCGGCGGCCCTGGCGAGGTGCCACTCGAGCAGTTGCTGCCGGATCGCCTCGCCGGCCAACTGAGTGGCGGATTTCCGTTCTTCGGCGGCGTCTTCGCGCTCATGTTGGGCGTCCTGGCGCTGGGCAGCGAGTACGGCTGGGGCACGCTGCGTACCGTGCTGGTGCAGCGTCCTGGCCGCCTTCATGTGTTCGCTGCCAAGCTGATCGCGCTGGGTGCAGGGCTCGTCCCCTTCGTGCTCGCCGTCTTTTTGGTCGGCACCGTCTCGAGCTATGCGATCGCCCAAGGCGAGGGTGTCGAGGTCACTTGGCCGTCGGCGTGGGACGTCGTCCGCGCGTTCGCCGCCAGCTGGCTCATCCTGGCGGTGTGGGCCGCGCTCGGGATCGCGCTCGGTGTGCTGACGCGCGGAACGTCGCTCGCGATCGGCGTCGGGATCCTCTACGCGCTTGTGATCGAGGGGCTGCTCAGCGCGTTCGCCGACCAGGTGAGCCTGCTCGAGCCGCTGGTCGAGTTTTTCCTTCGTGCAAACGCCTACTCGCTGGTCGAAGGCGTCGGGGCTTCAACCACGAGCGCGGCGACCGACGGCCCCGGCGCGTTCAGCGGCCCCTACGTGGGCGGAGAGCAGGCGCTCATCGTGCTCAGCGTGTACCTCGCCGCCTTCCTCGTGGTTTCCGGACTCCTGCTGCGCCGGCGGGACGTGACATGAACCGCCCAGCGCTTCGGGTCGGGATGGTGAGCTCTAGGGAGGCGCCACGAGCTCGCGGGGCGGATATGCGCCGGAACGTATGGGCTGACGACTAAGGCCGCCGATGGACGCGAGGCAAATGTTGGTAACGACTGACACCTGGAGGCGCACGTTCCCGGGCGCCGTCGTAGGCGCCCTCATCATGCGAGGGGTCCGCAACCCCGAGCAGAGCGCCGCGCTCGAAGCCGCCAAACGGCGGCTCGAGGAGGACCTTCGGGCCGCCGCGACCGCCTCGCGACATGGCGGCCTGAGCGCCGATCGCGTTCTCCGTGCCTACGTCGACTATTACCGCGCCCGCGGCAAGACCTACCAGGTCAAGGCGCAGCGGGACTCGGTCGCCCTCAAGGGCAAGCTGATCCCGCGCCGGGCGGCGCTCGTCGAGGCGATGTTCATGGCTGAGCTCGCGAACCTGATTCTGACGGCCGGCCACGACCTCGACGCGATGACCCCGCCGCTGCGGGCGGACGTGACCGCCGACGGGGATCGATACATCCTGCTCAACGGGGCCGAAGCCGTGCTCGAGCGCGGCGACATGATGATGGCCGACGGAGTCGGGATCGTTGCGAGCGTGCTCCGCGGGCCGGACCAGCGGACTCGCATCACCCCAGAGACCCGCCACGTGCTGTTCGCCGCCTACGCGCCCGCCGGCGTCGGCGTGGACGCCGTTCGAAATCACCTCGATGACATCCAGGCGAACGTCCGGCTCGTGGCGCCGGAGGCACAGACGGAGGAGCTGGCCACGCTGACGGCCTCATGAGTCGGAGTTGCGTTCCGCCGTCTGGTCTACACGGTTAAGAGGAAGCTGCGATCACAAGGAGTCAGCGACGAGGAAGATCTTCGCGTTCATGATGATGACCCTCGACGGGTACGAACGGCCGAACCAGGAGTTCGACTTTGGGTCACCGACGGGAGTTTCGCGGACTTCTCGGTCGAGCAACTCGCAGGGCCTTCAACTCCGGCAACGTTCTCCTCTACTACCAGCCCGCTGCCCCCTAGTCCGCGCCGACTAGGGCCGTGCCTCTCGTACCTGGGCCCGTTCCTCGCGGTAATGCATGACGTCGTAGGCGATGAGCGCGCAGCACACGCCCGTGACCAGTACAAGTGCCGTCAGCGCCGACAGCTCGAGAGCGGCGGGGATGAGCGCGAGCATGGCGAGCCCGGTTACCAGCCTGCCGGGGCCGATCCAACCCGGCCTCTCGGTCGTCGTGCGGCGGACGAAATGGACGACGCGTACGCGGAAGGCGACGTGGGTTAGGAAGTAGAGGGACAGCCCGCCGCAGAGGGCTACCGCGGGGACCGTGGCCAGCGGGTCGCCGACCTGCTCGATCGTCTTCTTCAGGCCGAGTGCGAACAGCACGATGCCCGCGATCATCGGCAGGTGGAGATAGCTGTAGTAGTCGCGTGCGAGTCGCGCACGCGCCGCGCCGCTCGCCTCCGAAAGCTGACGTTGCGCGCTGACGGCGTAGACGTCGAAGTACGCCCACCAGAGCGTGGCGACTACGACGATGCCGAGGACGGCGGCCGCGACGATGCTGGGCGTGAGCGAAACGCCCGCGGCGCCGATGCCGATCGCGACGATCGACTCGCCGAGGGCGATGATGACGATGAGACCGTGGCGCTCGGCGAAATGGGCCGGCGAGACGCGCCAGCCCTGGCCGCGGCCGATTACGACGCCCAGATAGTCAATGGCGAGAGCGATGACCCAGAGCGCGACCTGCGCACGCCCGTCGAAGAAGCCGGCGACCAGGATGATTGCGGGTGCCAGCGCGGCCGGCGCCACCATGCGCAGCACCGCCTGGAGCAGGTCAGGGTCGCTCTTGGCCGCCATCGCATAGAGCTGCAGGTTGAGGAGACGCACGATCAGGTAGGCGACCCCGAACAGCACTGCGTCTGCATCGAACGCATCCGGGACGGCGAGGGCGACGACGAGCAGGGCGGCCATCGCCGCGAACATGCCGGCGCGCACCACTCCTTCCTCGGGCTCGAGCGTGTTCGTCAGCCAGGCATAGCCCGTCCACGCCCACCAAAGCGCGGCGAGGACGAGCAGCCCGCGGCCGACCCCGTGCCACGTGGGGTCGTCCGACATGAGGAGGGTGACCTGCGTGATGGCGTAGACGAAGACGAGGTCGAAGAAGAGCTCGAGCGGGGTGACCCGCTGCTCACGCTGGGCCATCGGCCGAGGCTAGTTCAGCGCAAACGAAGAGGCTCGACGACCCGACCAACGAACTGGTATCGCACTGATTGCGAGCGCAGGCTAAGTCTCGAGCTCCGATGCGAAGAGGTAGCTGACCGCAAGGCTGCGATAGGGCCGCCAGCGCTCGGCGATCTGCAGCACCTCCGCTTCGGCCGGCACCTGGTCGAGGCCGTAGACGTTTCTAATCGCCCGGCGGAGCGCGACGTCACCCGCCAGGACAACATCGGGACGGTCGAGGGCGATGATGAGAAAGCCGTGGACAGTCCAAGGGCCGATGCCGGGGATCGCGGTGAGCGCCGCCTCGATCTCCTCATCGGAGCTTTGAAGGAGGGTCTGGTCGCTGAGCTCACCGGTGGTGAACGGCTCAGCGACTGTACGGAGCGTCTGAACCTTGCGCCGCGACATCCCTGCGCGCCGGAGCTCCTCCGGGTCGGCGTCGAGGATCTCCTGCGGTTCAGGCAAGCGTCCATCGAAAAGAGCCTCGAGGCGGGCGAGGATTGCTCGCGTGGAGCGCACCGATAGCTGCTGCCCGACGATCTGGAAGACGAGCGCTCCGTAGGCGCCCATCTTCGGGAGCACTGCCATCCAGGCGCGTGGGTCGAAGTTTGGGTTTTTGTCGATGAGCCGCACGAGCACTGGGTCTGCGTCGCGTAGATGCTTACGCGCCGCGGCGTACCGCTCGGTCATCACCTTTGCTCTCATGCGCCCGCAGCACCGGCCTCACAGGCGCTCGGCGAGGTACTTCAGCGCCAGCGGATAGCGGTACTCGATTCCCATGTGGCTGGCGTCGAACAGCTCGAAGAAGACATCGGTGACGCCGATCCGCTCGAGCGCTGCCCGGAAGGCCTCCGCGCCGAGGTCGAGGTAGAACTCGTCGCGCCTACCCGCGTCGATGTAGATCGCCCGCAGCTCACGCAGGGCGTCCGCGTGGTCGGAGACCATCCGGACCGGGTCCCACGCCAGCCAGCGCTCCCAGATCTCGGGCACGAGGCGGCCGGTCGTCAGCTCGAAGGGCAGGCGCACGGCGCCGTCGGGGTCGGCCGAGTAGCAGGCGGCCATGCACCAGATGTTGAGCAGGTACGCGTCGCTGTCCTTGGAGAACGCCGGCCGCGAGCGGAAGTCCTCCCAGAACCGCTCGTAGGAGCCGTCGTATTCGTCCCGCAGGGTGCGGGCGACCTGGCGGAACTCAGGCTGGTAGTTCTCGAATATGGCGTCGCCGGCGTGGGTGGCGAGCCCGCCCCACAGGTCGGGCCGCAGCATCGGCGTCACCATCGCGCCGTAGCCGCCGCTGGACTTACCGGTGATCGCGCGGTGCTCTCGATCGGGGATCGTCCGATAGCGGGCGTCGACCCACGGCACGACCTCGTCGCAGAGGTAGGTGTGGTAGTTGCCGGTCCCGGGCGAGTCGAGGTACTGGCTGCCGCCGAGTGACGTCCAGGCATCGACGAAGACGACCACGGCCGGGGGAGCGCCGCCCTCGGCGAAGAGCTCGTCGA
>Ga0126313_10000212_pt1 | contig 26135 bp, 23 predicted proteins | sample Plot105A_FD_89954 | JGI IMG/M metagenome (GOLD analysis project Ga0126313, IMG submission 89954) | Serpentine soil microbial communities from UC McLaughlin Reserve, CA, USA - Plot105A | ecosystem: Environmental > Terrestrial > Soil > Grasslands | place: USA: UC McLaughlin Reserve, Lake County...
CCAGCTCTCCCAGGACGAGCTGATGACGATCCTGACCGAGCCGCGCAACGCGCTCGTCAAGCAGTTTCAGCGCTTCTTCCAGTTCGATGGGATCGAGCTCGTCTTCGCCGACGAGGCACTCGTGTCGGTCGCCAACAAGGCGCTCGAACGCGAGACCGGCGCCCGCGGCCTGCGCTCGATCATCGAGGAGGTCCTGCTCGAGGTGCAGTTCGAACTGCCCTCGCGGCGTGACGTCAAGAAGTGCGTCGTCACGAAGGAGACGATCGAGCGCGGCCAAGCGCCGACGCTCGTCACCGAGGCCGTCCCGCCCGAGGCCGGCGACGACGAAGCCGACCTCCGCGAGGAGTCGGCCTAGCTTCTCTGCGGCTTCGGCCGCTTGTAGTGCCTCGGCTGCATTGCCACTCGCGCCGGTACGCCGGCGCGCGGGTCGCCTCTCGCTGGAGAGGCCGGTCTTGGGCTGGTGAAGGCGCTACGCAGCGTCGCGGGATCCGCGGGAGCCTCTCCAGCAAGAGCGCCCGCGCCCGGCTACGCGGGCGTTGGCTGGGCTCGTTCCGCCGATCGAACCAGCGCTGCGACCTGCTCGCTGGCGGCGACCGCAGCGGCGATTCGCTGGGCCGGTGGTTGCTGTCGCCGGAGCGGTTGTCCGCGCCAGTTGATCTCTCGCTCCTGCAGCGGTGGGAGGGGGTCGCTTGCGGGCACGCCGCTCAACTTCACGCTGCTGATACTCCGCACTGTGCCGAAGCGCAGCAGCGCGCAGGCGTTCCGCCGGCGGCATCGCCAGTGTGCGGCGGACGATTGCTTCGATCGTCTCGGTCATGGACGCACCATCGCGGTAGGGCGGGTCTTCGTCTACAGCGCATGGATGGCAATGCTGCCGGCCGGCGCTCTGGCGTCTGAACCGATGGGCGGCCGAATCAGCCGTGCGCGGGCGCTCTTGCTGGGAGAGGCTCCCGCGGATCCCACAACCGTTGCGCGGCGCCTCCAGCAATCCAAGACCGGCCTCTCCAAGCAAGAGACGACCCGCGCACGGCGTACCGGCAACCCCGGGCCCTCACCCGTCTACGTAAGCGCTGACGCGAATCGGCAATACACTTGCGCCACATGTCCACGCTGGAGGCCAAGACGCGTTACGACGCTGCGGAGGTGGAGCCGCGGGTGCTGCGGCGCTGGCTTGACTCCGGCCTCTTTCACCCCGAGCCGGAGGGTGACGCGGGGGAGAACTACTCGATTGCGGTGCCGCCGCCCAATGTCACCGGCGCGCTGCACATGGGTCATGCGCTCAACGGCTCGATCCAGGACGTGCTGATCCGCTTTCACCGCGCACGCGGGAAGCGGGCGAAGTGGATCGCGGGCACCGACCATGCCGGCATCGCGACGCAGAAGCAGGTCGAGAGACGGCTGCTCGACGAGGGCTCCAGTCGCACGGCGATCGGCCGCGAGGCGTTCGAGGCGCGCGTGTGGGAATGGCGCGAGGAGTTCGGCGGGACGATCATCGAGCAGTTCCAGCGGCTCGGCGCCTCGCTCGACTACGAGGACGAGCGTTTCACGCTCGACGCCCGCTACCACGACGCGGTCCTGAAGGTCTTCGTCGACCTGTACGAGAAGGGCTACATCTACCGCGACAACTACCTCGTCAACTGGGACCCGGGCAGCGGCTCGGCGATCTCCGACCTCGAGGTCGAGAACAGAACCGTCGTCGACACGCTGACCTACGTCGCGTACCCGATCGCCGGCACCGACGGCGAGACGATCACCGTCGCGACCGTGCGCCCCGAGACGATGCTGGCCGACACCGCCGTCGCGGTGAACCCGCAGGACGAGCGCTACGCCCATCTGATCGGCAAGACGGCGATCCTGCCGCTTGTCGGGCGCGAGCTGCCGATTATTGCCGACGACTACGTCAAGCCCGAGTTCGGCACCGGCGCGCTGAAGATCACCCCGGGGCACGACCCGAACGACTTCGAGATCGGCCGTCGCCACGGCCTGCCCGAGCTGACCGTGATCGGCGAGGACGGCCGCATGAACGCCGAGGCGGGCGAGCGCTTCGCCGGTCTCACGGTGAAGGAGGCGCAGGAGGCGGTCGTCGCGGCGCTGCAGGCCGAGGGCCGGCTCGTGAGAGTCGAGCCGTACGAGCACGAGGTGCCGTTCAGCCACCGTTCCGGCGAGCGCGTCGAGCCGCTCATCAGCCTGCAGTGGTTCATGCGCATGGACGAGCTCGCTCAGCCGGCGATCGACGCGGTGAAGGACGGCCGCGTGAGAATCCATCCGGAGCGCTGGACACGCGTCTACCTCGACTGGATGGAGAACATCCGCCCTTGGTGCGTCTCGCGCCAGCTGTGGTGGGGACACCGGCTGCCGGTCTGGTATCGCGGCGAGGAGACCTACGTCGGCGCGACGCCGCCCGAGGGCGATGGGTGGGCGCAGGATCCTGACGTGCTCGACACGTGGTTCTCCTCTGCGCTGTGGCCGTTCGCGACGCTCGGCTGGCCCGAGCAGACGCCCGAGCTGAAGGCCTTCTACCCGACCGACGTGCTCTCGACGGCGCGCGACATCCTCTTCCTGTGGGTCGCGCGGATGATCATGATGGGCTTGGAGTTCGCCGGCGACGTCCCGTTCGACGACGTCTACATCCACTCGGTGATCCAGGCACCGGACGGCCGGCGCATGTCGAAATCGCTCGGCACCGGGATCGACCCGCTCGATGAGATCGAGAAGCACGGCGCCGACGGCGTGCGCTTCGGCCTGCTCGCGATGTCCTCCTCGCAGGACGTGCGCTACTCGGCCGAGAAGGTCCAGCAGGGCGAGCAGCTCACGAACAAGCTGTGGAACGCCTCCCGGCTGATCCTCACGCGGGTCGATCCGGACGCGCGAGCCGAGGCGCGGCCGCGTGCGATCGAGGACCGCTGGATCCTCTCCCGCCTCGCCGCCGCGCGCGCGACGGTCGACCTGCACATCGCCACGTTCGACTTCTCGCACGCAGCGCTGGCGCTGTACGACTTCGTCTACGGCGAGCTGTGCGACTGGTACCTGGAGCTGGTGAAGCCGCGCCTGTACGAGACAGAAGGGGAGGAGCGCGCCGACCTCGACGCGACGCTCCTGCACGTCCTCACCGAGACGCTCCAGCTCGCGCACCCGACGATCCCGTTCGTGACCGAGGAGATCTGGTCGTTCGTGCCGGGCGCCGAGGGGTTGCTGGCGGAGCGGCAGGTTGACGCCACGGCCGATGAGCGCGACGCGGAGGCCGAGCGGGCGCTCGCCGACGCGATCGCCGCTGTGCAGGCACTGCGCGGTTGGCGCGATGGGGTGGGGGCCGCCGCCGGCGCGCGCATCCCGGCGCGGCTGGAGGCTGCCGGCTACGAGCAGACGGCGGCGCACGTCGCGCGGCTCGCACGCATCGAGCTCGGCGAGGCCAACGGCGCGGCCGATGCCGCCGCGATCGCAATCCCCGGCGGCACAGTGATCGTGCACGCGAGCGATGCGGTCGATCTCGGCGCCGCCGAGCGCAAGCTCAGAGAGCGCCGCGGAACGCTGGAGAAGGAAATCGTCCGCTGCGAGGGCAAGCTCGCAAACGAGGGCTTCGTCGCGAAGGCGCCGGAGGCCGTGGTCGATGCCGAGCGGGCGAAGCTCGCCGAGCTGAAGGCGGAGTTGGAGACGCTGTGAGCGCATCGGCCCACTGGAACGTCGAGGACGCCGAGCGCTACCTGCTCACGCTCGAGCTGTTCGGCATGCGCTTCGGCTTGGATCGCATGCGCCGCCTCATGACGACGCTCGACCAGCCGGAGCGCCGCTACGACACGATCCACGTCGTCGGCACGAACGGCAAGTCCTCGACGACGCGGATGATCGCGGCGATCCTCCAGCGCCATGACCTGCGCGTCGGCGCCTACCTCTCGCCGCACCTCGTCTCGTTCGCCGAACGCATCCGCGTGAACGATCGCGACATCGAGTCGCGCGCCTTCGCGCGCGCTGTCGAGCGCGCCGCGCACGCCGCCGCGCTCGTCGACCGCAGCCAGCACGCGGACGACCGCGTGACGCAGTTCGAGGCGCTCACCGCCGCCGCCTTCTCCGAGCTGGCAGCGCACGAGGTCGACGTCGCCGTGATCGAGGCCGGTCTCGGCGGCCGCTGGGACGCGACGAACGTGCTGCCGTCGAAGGTTCAGGTGTTGACGACCGTCGGTCTCGAGCACACGCGCTGGCTCGGCCCGACCGTCCGCGACATCGCGCGCGAGAAGCTCGCGGTCGTGCGCGACGGCGCCACGCTCGTGATCGGCGCCGACCTCCATCCCGACGCCCAGGAGGAGGCACGGGCTGCTGCCGAGCGTCACGGCGCCAAGCTCGTCACGGCGCCGATCGATCCCGGCGTCGAGGTCGCCGCGCCGGGCGCCTTCCAACGGCGCAACTTCGCACTCGCGCGTGCCGCCGCGGAGGCATACCTGGGGGAGCTGGAGCTCGAACGCGTGCGCGCCGCCGCCGCGGCGGTGACGGTCCCCGGACGCCTGCAGGTCGTCGCGCACGAGCCGCTGACGGTGCTCGACGGCGCCCACAACGCCGAGGGCGTCGCCGCGCTCGCCGAATCGCTGCCGCAGATGACTGCCGGCCGCCGGCTGGTCGCCGTCGTCTCGGTGCTCGACGACAAGGACGCCGCCGGCATGCTCAGGGCGCTGTTGCCGCACGTCGAACACGTCGTCTTCACGCGCAACCAGAACTCCCGCGCACTGCCGCCGGCGACGCTCGCGTCGCTGTGCGCGCAGTTGGACGGGCCGCCGTGCGAACTGGAGGCGGACCCCCGCCGTGCGCTCGCGCGAGCCCGGGAAGTGGCCGGCGCCGGCGGCGTCGTGCTCGCGACTGGCTCGATCTACCTCGTCGCCGACCTGCTGCGCCCTGCCGGGCAGCGCAGCGCCTCGATGCTTTAGATGGGCGATTCCATGATCTCGCGGCGCGACGGGCACGCTGGGCGGCGCTGGACGCCACCCGGCGTCTCGCCAATGCCGCCGGCATTGGCTTCGACACCGCGCGTCGCCCAGCATCCACCCATCGCACCTCTCGCATCCACGAATCTCATGGGATCGACCATCTGATGGAACCCGAAGGCGGACCGCGCTTCCTGCCGATGATCGGGCTCGTGGCGGCCGTCGTGGCCGTCGTGATCCTCGTGTTCTTCGCGATCGGCTACGTGTTCGGTCGCATGTTCCTGTAAGGCCCGACCGACTTCGCGCGCGCGAGTCGGCGCGCGGTCACGGCACAGCCCGTGTCGAATCGAAGCGCCGGCCGACCCATTAGACTCGCCCGCGATGCTCCCCTTCGCCATCTTCGGGATAAACAGCAGCGGCCTCAACCTGGCCGTGAACCTGGTGATCCTCTGCCTCGTCGTCGTCTGGATCGCGCTCGTCTACTGGACGTACGCCGACGCCCGTCGCCGCGTGGAGGACTCGATGCTCGTCGCGTGCGCGACGGCCGCATCGCTGTTCCCGTTCGTCGGCACGTTCGTCTACGTGATCGTGCGTCCGCCCGAGTACCTCGACGACGTGCGCGAGCGCGAACTGGAGATGCAGGCGGCGGAAGCGCGCCTCGCCGCGTTCGGCTTCCACCTCTGCCCGCACTGCGACGCCGAGGTCGAGAAGGACTTCCTGCGCTGCCCGAGCTGCATGCGCAAGCTGAAGGACCCGTGCACGAGCTGCGCAAAGCCGCTCGACCCGACGTGGAAGATCTGCCCGTACTGCGAGGCGGAGGTGCCCGGTCAGTCGACCGCGTCGCGCCGTCGCCGGCGCCGGGCGAGCGAGCCGGCAACCGCCGAGAGTGCGGCTGCCGAGAGCGCAGCCGAGCCGACCTCGTAGGATCTCGCCCCGCGCGCCCAGTTCGGCCCGCGCTGCCCCGTCCTGCTCTGAACTGAACCTGAAGGAGACACTGCCGTGGACCGGACCCTCATCCTGGTCAAGCCCGACGCCTTCGCGCGCGGCCTGACCGGCGAGATCCTCGCCCGCTTCGAGCGCAAGGGCCTCAAGATCGTCGCGCTGGAGCGCCAGCACATCTCGCGCGAGACGGCCGAGACGCACTACGCCGAGCACAGCGAGCGCCCGTTCTTCGGCGAGCTCGTCGACTTCATCACCTCCGGCCCGCTCGTCGCGGCTGTGCTCGAGGGCCACGAGGCGGTCAAGGCCGCCCGCCAGGTGATCGGCGCGACGAACCCGATCGAGGCCGCGACCGGCTCGATCCGCGGCGACTTCGCGCTCGAGGTCGGCAAGAACATGGTCCACGGCTCGGACTCGAACGAGTCCGCCGCGCGCGAGGCCGCGATCTTCTTCCCAAACCTCTGACTCAGCTCGTCCTCGCCTCCCGCTCGCCCCAGCGGCGAGCGATCCTCGAGCAGCTCGGCGTCGCCTTCACCGTCGTGGTGAGCGACGCCGAGGAGCTGATGGGGGGCGACGACCCCTGTGCTCTCGCCGTGTCGAACGCCGTCGCCAAGGCCCAGGCCGTGTGGCGGGCGGGTCCTGTCGCCGGTGAAGACGATTCCGCGGGCGGGGCCGCGGATATCGTCTCACCCGCGCCACCCGCCCGATCGGCGCCGCTGGTGCTCGGCGTCGACACCGTCGTCGTGCTGGACGGGGTCATCTATGGGAAGCCGGCTGATGCTGCTGAGGCGCGGGCCGTTCTGGCGCGCCTGTCGGGCCGGGTGCACGAGGTCGTGAGCGGGATCGCAGTGGTGGAGGGCGATGCCGCCGCGCCGCAGGTCCGCACTGCCTCGGCGACCACCCGCGTGACCTTCCGCCAGATCGACCAATCCACCCTCGACTGGTACCTCGCCACCGACGAGTGGCAGGAGCGCGCCGGGGGGTACGCGATCCAGGGCCGCGGGGCGGCGCTGGTGGCGGGGATCGACGGCGATTACCTCAACGTCGTCGGGCTGCCGGTGACCGCGCTGCTCGAGCTTCTGCCCGGAATCTTGCACGCGAGCTCCTGAGTCCGCGATTTGCAGCGGCTTCGCGCCAACGACAGGCGCGTTGCAGGGTGGCCTGGACGGTGGCGTCCGCTACACTCCGGCGCTGAGCGAAGGCCCCCGCGGAGCGTGTTGCCATGGGCGCGCTTGCACCCCTCGCTCGCCTCCCCCTCTCACTACGAATGGGCTTCTTCAGCTACCTGACCGGGTTCGGCGGCCGCGACATGGCGGTCGATCTCGGAACCGCCAACACGCTCGTCTACGTGCGTGGGCGCGGCATCGTGCTGTCGGAGCCCTCCGTCGTCGCCGTCGACTCGCGCACGGGCGAGGTGCACGCGGTCGGGATCGAGGCCAAGCGCATGCTCGGCCGCACCCCCGGCACGATCTCGGCGATCCGTCCGTTGAAGGACGGCGTGATCGCGGACTTCGAGGTCACCGAGGAGATGCTGCGCCACTTCATCCAGAAGGTGCACCAGAACCGCTGGGCACACCCGAGGGTCGTCGTCTGCGTGCCCTCCGGGGTCACGGGCGTCGAGAAGCGCGCCGTCGAGGAGGCGTGCCTGTCCGCGGGTGCGCGCCAGGCCTACCTGATCGAGGAGCCGATGGCGGCTGCGATCGGGGCCGGCCTGCCGGTCGGCGAGCCGACCGGTTCGATGGTCGTCGACATCGGCGGTGGCACGTCCGAGGTTGCCGTCATCTCGCTCGGCGGGATCGTCGTCTCGCAGTCGATCCGCATCGGCGGGGACGAGCTCGACGAGGCGATCATCAACTACGTCAAGCGCGAGTACAAGCTGCTCATAGGTCAGCAGACGGCCGAGGAGGTCAAGCTCGAGATCGGCTCGGCCTACGAGATGGAGGAAGAGGTCCAGGCGGAGATCCGCGGGCGCGACATGGTCTCCGGGCTGCCGAAGACGGTCGTCCTCACGAGCGAGGAGATCCGCGGTGCGCTCGAGGAGCCGATCTCGCAGATCATCGACGCCGTCAAGGAGACGCTGGATCGCACGCCGCCGGAGCTCGCCTCCGACATCATGGACCGCGGGATAATGCTCGCGGGTGGCGGCGCGCTGCTGCAGGGGCTCGACGAGCGCCTGCGTCATGAGACACAGATGCCGGCGCACCTCGCGGAGTCTCCGCTCACGTGTGTCGCGGTCGGGTCAGGTCGCTCGCTCGAGGAGTTCGAGGCGATCCACCGGTCGCACAAAAATGCCAGGAACAACCGGCGCCGCCGCTACTGATGACACCCTCGTCAGGTAGCGCCACCGCGCAGGAGCAACCAGCTTTGGAGCCACTCCAACCGTGTACGACAAGCAAGTCCGTCGTCGCCGCGCAGTCCTCGTACTGCTCGTCGTCGTCTCCCTGATCCTGCTGACCGCCTACTTCGGCGAGTCGGCCGGGAGCCCGCTGCACAGCGTGCAGCGCGGCGTCGTGACGGTGCTCTCGCCGATCCAGGAGGGCGCGAGTCGCGCGCTCAAGCCCGTACGCGATCTGTTCGGCTGGTTCGGCGACACGGCGCGCGCGAAGACGGAGCGCGACCAGCTGAAGGCTCAACGCGACAGACTGCTGGAGCAGGTCGCCGGCTACCAGGTTGCCGTCCAGGAGAACCGACAGCTGCGCGGGCTGCTGCAGATCGACTCGAATGGCCTCGATGCCTACGACAAGCGCACGGTGCGCGTGATCGGCCGCCCGCCGAACAACCTGCTGCTCGACCGTCTGCAGGTCGACGCCGGCAGCAGCGCGGGCGTGCGCATCGGCGACCCCGTGGTCGCGGACGGTGGGCTCGTCGGCCACGTCAGCTTCGTCGCGTCGGACGCGTCGTTCGTCACGCTCATCACCGATCCCAGCTCGAGCGTGTCGGTGAAGGTGCTCAACACGACCGGCGACACCGGCCTGCTGAAGCCCTCGGTCGGCGACCCGCTCGACCTGCTTGTGCAGCTGCTGCCGCGCCACGCGCGGATCAGACAGGCCGACATCGTCGTCAGCGGCGGCTTCCGCACGACGAGACTCGAGTCGCTCTACCCGCCGAACATCCCGATCGGCCGTGTGACGAAGGCCGATCCGGAGGAGCTTGCAAGCGACCAGCAGGTCCACGTCGCGCCGATCGCGGACCTGCGACACCTCGACTTCGTGCAGATTCTCATCGGGCCGTCCGGTTCGGACGGCGAGCGGGCGCAGGTGGGCCCGTGAACGGCATCGAGGGCTACCAGCTCCCCCTGCGCCTCGCCGCGCTCGGCTTCCTGACGGTCGTGATCCAGATCGCGGCCGTCTCGCAGATCACGGTCTTCGGCGTCAGCGTCGACCTCTCGCCGCTCGTCGTCGCGTCGGTCGGGCTGCTTGCCGGCTCGTTGCCGGGTGCCGTCTTCGGTTTCGCCGTCGGCCTGTTCGTGGACGTGGCGCTCGTGCAGACGCTCGGCGTGACGTCGCTGCTGTTCATCGCGATCGGCTACTGGGCGGGCCGCCTGCGCGAGCTGCGCGACCCGGCGCATGGGCTCACGCCGCTCGCTGTCGGCGCCGCCGCCACCGCATTCGCCGTCGTCGGCTTCTCGTTGATGCAGTTCATGCTCGGCGTGCGCGCGCCCGTGAGCTGGCTGCTGCTGCGGCAGGTCGTCGTGACGATCCTGATCGGGACGCTGCTTGCGCTGCCGATCTACGCGCTCGTCAGACGCGTCGTGCAGGGCTCGCTGCCGGACGACCCGCGGCGCCGCCGGCGCCGCGCCTACACGACCGGCGGCCTCTCGCCGCTGCAGCGGCCGTCCGCGGGTCGCTGAGATGACCGGGCTGACGCCTCCCGACGACCGCCGTGCGCCGATCACGCCGCAGCTCGCGCTGCGCGTCGCGATCCTCGGCGGGGTCGCGCTCGCCTTGTTCGCGATTGTCTTCTTCCGTCTGTGGTTCCTGCAGGTGCTGTCGGGCGACCAGTACCTCGCGCAGGCCTCGACGAACCGGGTGCGCGACGTGGTCGTGCAGGCGCCGCGCGGCGAGCTGATCGACCGTCACGGCAGAACGCTCGTCGAGAATCGCCGCGCCGTCGCGGTCGTCGTCTCGCCGCCGAAGCTGCCGCAGGAGGCGGCTGCGCGCACGCGCGAGCTGACGCGCCTGAGCCACGTGATCGGCATGTCGACACGGCCGCAGAAGTGCAGAGTCGACAGAGACGTCGTGCGCGTCATGGAGGTCGACTGCCTCCTGCGCAGAGGCATCTGGAACCTGCCGTATGCGAACGTGACGGTCAAGACCGACGTCTCGCGCGACGTCGCCTTCTTCCTGGCGGAGCGCGCGCAGCAGTTCCCGGGCGTCTCGATCCAGCAGGTGTTCCTGCGCCGCTATCGCTTCGACGACGTCGGCGCACAGCTCTTCGGCACCGTCGGGCAGGTCGACTCGGCGCAGCTCGGAGAGGACCATTACCGCGGTGTGAGACGCGGCACGATCGTCGGCCAGTCCGGCCTCGAGTACACGTACGACCGCTACCTGCGCGGCCGCGACGGCGCAACGCGCGTACAGGTCGACGCGTTCGGTCAGGCGAAGGGCTATCTGCCCACGCGCGCGCCGGTCTCCGGCGCGAACCTGAGACTGTCGCTCGACCTCGGTCTGCAGAGCGCCGGTCAGCAGGCGCTCGCGACTGGCATCGGCCTGGCGAACGCGAACGGCAACCCCTCGCAGGGTGGCGCGTTCGTCGCGCTCGATCCGCGCAACGGCGAGGTGCTCGCGATGGGCTCCGCGCCGACGTATGACGCGAACCTGTTCGCGAGACCGCTGTCGCAGCGGCGCTACGACGCGGTCTTCGGCCCGGGCACGAACAACCCGTTGGTCAACCGCGCGATCAGCGGGGCGTACCCGATCGGCTCGACGTTCAAGATCGTCACCGCAGCGGCCGCGCTGACGGCGGGGATCATCACGCCCGACACCGTCTACGTCGACAGCGGCACGTTCAGAGAGGGCGCGCTCGTGCGCAGAAACGCCGGCGGCGCCGTCTACGGTGCGGTCTCGCTGCGCTCCGCGCTCGCGGTGTCGGTCGACACCTTCTTCTACGACCTCGGCGCGAGACTGAACGCCGACCCGGGCTCGCACCCGAACGGCGGGCAATTGCAGGAGTGGGCGCGCAAGTTCGGCTTCGGCGGCTCGACCGGGATCGACCTCGGTGGCGAGCAGGGCGGCAACATCCCGACGCCGCGCTGGCGCGACCGGCAGAACCGCATGCAGGCCAGATGCGAGCGCACGTACGCAAAGCATCCGAGAGCCGCCAGGCGCGCCTACTCGGCCGGCTGCGTCTTCGCCGACGGCACGGACCGCCCGTGGAGCGTCGGCGACAACACGAACCTCTCGGTCGGCCAGGGCGACTTCCTCGCCACGCCGCTGCAGCTCGCCGTTGCCTACGCGGCGCTCGAGAACGGCGGCACGGTCGTGCGTCCGCATGTCGGCCTGCAGATCACCGATCCGGCTGGCAGAGTGCTGCAGCAGATCGCGCCAAAGCCGGCACGCCGCATCGACATCCCGGAGACGGACCTGCAGGCGATCCGGGACGGCCTGCGCGCCGCCGCGCAGGAGCCGGGCGGCACCTCCTACGACGTGATGGGCACCTTCCCGAAGCCCGTCTACGGCAAGACCGGCACCGCCCAGACGAGCAGAGGCGACCAGTCCTGGTACGTCGCCTACGTACCCGACCCGGTCAGACCGATCGTGGTGGCGGCGACCGTCGAGCAGGGCGGCTTCGGTGCACAGGCCGCCGCGCCCGCGGTTCGGCTGATCCTCTCGAAGTGGTTCGGCGTCAGATCCGAGGTCATCTCCGGAACGTCGAGGACGAATTGAGCGCGACCCCGATCAGCCGCAGCGTCGACGAGATCACGAGCCGCCGCGGCCCGCGGATGCTGCTCGACCCGTGGCTGCTGCTTGCGACGCTCGGGCTGATCGTCTGCTCGCTTCTCACGATCAAGGGCGCGACGAGGAACGACATCTCCGGCTCGCCGCTGTTCTTCTTCGAGCGCCAGCTCGGCTACGCGCTCGTCGGGCTCGTGCTGATGTTCCTGCTGACGCGCTTCGACTACTCGCGCCTGCGCGAGTTCAAGCTGCCGATCTACGGCGCGCTGATCGGCTTGAACGTGCTCGTGCTCGGCCTCGGCTCAGTCGCGCGCGGCTCGCGCCGCTGGATCGATCTGCCGTTCTTCCAGTTCCAGCCGTCCGAGCTCGGCAAGCTGCTGCTGATCGTCGCGCTGTCGGCATTCGTCGTCGACCGCTCGCGCCGGCTCGGCGAGCGCGAGACGACCGCGCGGCTGATGCTGCTCGCGCTCGGTCCGGCCGCGCTCGTGATGATCCAGCCGGACCTCGGCTCCGCGCTCGTCTACGTGACGGTCGCGATGGCCATCCTCTTCGTCGCCGGCACGCCCGGCCGCCAGCTCGGCGGTCTCGTGGCGTTGTTCTCGGTGGCAACCGTGCTCGTGCTCGTCGCCGCTCCCGCGGTCGGCGTGCACGTGCTCCAGCCGTATCAGGTCGAGCGCCTCACGGGCTTCGTGAATCCCTCTCACGACCCGAGAAACGCGACCTACCAGGTCAACCAGTCGCTGATCGCGATCGGCTCCGGTGAGAAGACCGGCCGGGGCGTCGACCACGCGACGCAGACGGGGCTGAACTTCCTCCCCGAGCACCACACGGACTTCGTGTTCAGCGTGGTGGGGGAGACGTTCGGCTTCGCCGGCGCCGCACTCGTGCTGTCGCTCTACGCGCTGCTGATCTGGCGCACACTGCGCATCGTCACGCTGGCGAAGAACCTGTTCGGCGCGCTGATCGCCGGCGGCATCCTCGCGATGCTGATGTACCAGGTGTTCGTCAACGTCGGGATGACGATCGGGATCATGCCGATCACCGGCGTCACGCTGCCGTTGATGAGCTTCGGCGGCGCCTCATATCTGACAACGTTCCTCGCGCTCGGACTGCTGCAGTCGATCCACGTCCAAGGACGGATCGCGCAGACGTCGAAGGGACGAGCGCTCGTCCTCTCATGAGAAGGCAACCACTGTGAAGAAGCAAGTACTCGTAAGCGTCGACCGCGGGGAGACCCGCGTTGCGCTGCTGGAGGCGACCGGACAGGTCGCGGCCGCGCCGAGACCAAGCAGACGCCGCCGCAGCAGAAGAGGCGGCAGACCGGCCGCCGGCTACCGCGTCGCCGAGCTGTACCTGGAGCGCCGCGGCGGTCGCTCGATCGTCGGCAACATCTACAAGGGCAAGGTCGACAACGTCCTGGCCGGCCTCGAGGCCGCCTTCGTCGACATCGGCCTGGAGAAGAACGGCTTCCTGCACGTCGACGAGATCGTGCTGCCGGGCGTCGAGACGCCCAAGCGCGGCCGCGGCCAGGGCGGCAAGGACAGCCAGAAGATCCACGACCTGCTGAGACCCGGTCAGGAGATCACGGTCCAGGTCGTCAAGGATCCGCTCAAGACGAAGGGCGCGCGGCTCTCGATGGAGCTCGCGATCCCCGGGCGCTACATGGTCTACTCGCCGCAGGGCGAGGGCGTCGGCGTCTCGCGCAGACTGCCCGACAAGGAGCGCGACCGTCTGCGCAAGGAGGCCGCCAGACTCGATCTCCAGGGCGGCGGCGCGATCATCCGCACGGCCGCCTTCGGCGCCAGACGCGAGGACTTCGAGCGCGAGCTGCAGTACCTCTTCAAGCTCCACGAGGTGCTCGACAAGCGTGTCGAGGCGACAATCGCCCCCGACCTCGTCTTCCAGGAGGCGGACCTGTCGGTGCGCGTCGTGCGCGACATCTTCTCGGAGCACTTCGAGCGCGCGATCGTGGACGATCCGCAGCAGCACCAGCGGCTGATCTCGTTCTTCACGCGCACCGCGCCGGAGCTGGTCGACCGCGTCGAGCTGTGGGAGGACGAGGACGTGCCGCTGTTCGAGCGCTACGCCGTCGAGAGAGAGATCGAGGGGACGCTCTCGAGTCGCGTCGACCTGCCGAGCGGCGGCTACCTGATCATCGACTACGGCGAGGCCCTGACGGTCATCGACGTCAACACCGGCTCGTTCATCGGCCGCGGCAGAGGCGCTCGGCTCGAGGACACGATCACGAGAACGAACCTGGAAGCGGCCGAGGAGGCCGTCCGCCAGCTGCGCCTGCGCGACATCGGCGGGATCATCGTCATCGACTTCATCGACATGGCGCGCGCCCGCAACCGCGACGCCGTGCTGAAGACGCTGCGCAGATCGCTCGACGAGGACCGCACGAAGACGTTCGTCGTCGAGATCTCGCCGCTGGGGCTGGTCGAGATGACGCGCCAGAACGTGACCGAGGGCGTGCGCGAGATCATGACCCGTCACTGCCCGACCTGTCACGGCGAGGGTGTGATCCGCTCCGAGGAGACGATCGCGATCTCGTTCGAGCGCAGACTGCGCGTGCTGGCGAGAGAGAAGGACGCGGAGGCGCTGCTGCTGCGGATCAACCCGCGCGTGTCGGCCGTCTTCACGGGCGGCGGCGCGAAGATCCTGCGCCAGCTCGAGGAGCAGACGGGGAAGTGGTTCCACTTCGAAGGCTCGGAGGGGCTGCCGCTCGACCACTTCGCGATCACGATGGAGGGCACGCGCGACAAGGTCGCCGAGCGGGCGCTGCCGTTCCGCGAAGGCGACGAGGTGCTCGTCACGATCGTCGAGCCGCACATGTACAACGTCGATGACGCGGTCGCGAAGATCGACGGCTACATCGTGTCGGTGACGGGCGGTGGGCGCCATGTCGGCGAGAAGCGCCTCGTGCGGATCGACGAGGTCGGCCGCACGGCGGCGGTGGCGACGCTGGTCGCGAACGGAAACGGACCGTCGTCTGAGTCGGATTCGGGCGATGGCGGGACCGACGACGCGGCCGAGAGCGCGGATGGCGTAGAATCCTCGGCTCGGCGCCGGGGCCGCAGGGGCGGACGGCGCCGTTCCCGTGCCAAGGCGGACACTGCCGCCGGTACGACCGACGACTGACGAGAGACATCACCACCATGTACGCGATCGTGAAGACCGGCGGCAAGCAGTACCGAGTCGAAGAGGGCCAGCACCTCCTCGTCGAGAAGCTTGCCGTCGACGAGGGCTCCAAGGTCTCGCTCGAGCCGCTGCTCTACCGCGGCGACAGAGAAATCCTCGATGGCGCCGACCTCGCGAAGGTGACGGTCGAGGCGAGAGTGGTCGCCCATGAGCGCGGGCCGAAGCTGCGTGTCGTGAAGTTCAAGCCGAAGCGCGGCTACAAGCGTCGCAACGGCCATCGCCAGGACCTCACGAGAATCGAGATCACGAGCATCAAGGCCGGCGCGGCCAGAAGAGCGGCAGCGAAAAGATCCAGCGACGAGGAGGCGACAAGCTAATGGCGCATAAGAAGGGCCTCGGCTCCTCCCGCAACGGCCGCGACTCGAACGCCAAGCGCCTCGGCGTGAAGGTTTTCGCCGGCCAGACCGTCACCGGTGGCGAGATCATCGTCCGCCAGCGCGGCACCCGCTTCAAGCCCGGTGTCGGCGTCGGCATCGGCAAGGACGACACGATCTTCGCGAAGGCGGCCGGCAAGGTCGACTTCAGAACCGGCCGTCGTGGCCGCGTGATCAGCATCGTTTCGGCCGACGCCTCCGAGTAGCGCCGCTCTCGCATTCGCTGACCCGGGCGCGCCACATCGGTGGCGCGCTGTGGTTCCGCCGGTATAGGGTGCGACGCATGCCCCGGTCGGCTGGCCACGGACGGCTTGTGCTTCCCGCGATCTTCGCGCTGCTCGCGCTGCTCGCGTGCGCCGTGCCCGCCGGAGCGGCGACCGGCTTTGTCGCCGACGAGACGCTCTCGCCCGACCAGGCCGGTGCCCCGGTCGTTGCGATGGCGCCGAACGGCTTCGCAGCCGTCGCCTGGATCGAGACCGCGGTCGGACCGAGAATCGGCGTGCGCGTCGCGGTGCGCGCGCCGGGCGGGACGTGGTCGGTATCGCAGCCGCTGGGCGCGAACGGGTTTGCGAAGACCGCCGTCGACCTCGCGGTCGATGCCAACGGGAACGCCGCCGTGACGTGGCAGGAGCCGGACCCCCTCCCGTCGGTCCACGTGTTCGTCGCCACGCGCCCCGCCGGCGGCGCGTTCGGAACGGCGGAGGCGCTGCCGCTCGGGACGACGAGCCCGTCGGTCGGGATCGACGGCGGCGGCCGCGCGACGCTGCTCTACGGCACCGGCTCCGACGTCGCCGTCCGGGACGTCCAGGCCGGCGCCTCCGCGCTCGCCGCCAGACCGCAGACGCTTGCGCCGGGGTGCGAGGCTGTCGCGGGGATGCTCGACGTCGCGCCCTCCGGCGCTGCGATCGCAGCATGGGACTGCAGAGGCGCCGTGTTCGCGCTGCGCAGAGGCGGGGCGTGGACGGCCTCGCCGACGATCGCGAACAGCTCGAATTGCCCATCGGACCCGATCACCGTCACGCACTTTCCAGGTTCGGTCGACATCGATGTCCAGGGAAACGCGGTCGGCCTGCTGTCGACGAGCAGAACGACGTGTCCGCCGATCTTCGCCATCACAGGCGTGGAGCTGCGCCTCGTCACCGTCGTCGGCGGGAGACTGCAGCCGGTCTCGCCGCCGGTCGCGACGGCGCCGGGCGGGTTCGCGTCCGGTATCTATCTTGCGCGCGCCATCGTCGCGCCGAGCGGGATCCTGTTCACCTGGGGCGATGGGACGCTGTCGCTGACGGGGGCGGGCATGGCCCGCTTCTTCGCGCTTGACGGCACGCCGACCGGTCCGGCCCAGCCGCTCGGGAACGGCGAGAACGGCACGACGCCGCCCGTCGCCGCCGACGGCCGTGCGCTCGCGACGTGGGTGCAGAGAGAAGGCGACAGTACGTCGGTCGTGGCCGCCGAGCGCGCACCGGGTGCGCCGGGATTCGGGCCGCCCGTGCCGGTCAGCGGCGTGGCGACGGTCGCCGACCAGGCCGTCGCGATGGACGACGCCGGCAATGGTCTGATCGCTTGGAGACACGGCTCGAGACCGTCGCTTGTGCACGTGCGCGGGTACGACGGGGCGTCGCCGGCGCTGGGCGCGGTGACGATTCCGGGCAGCGCGCCGCTCGGCGCGCAGGTGGCGTTCGCCGCCTCGCCACAGGACGTGTGGAGTGCCGTGGTGACGGTGTGGAGCTTCGGCGACGGCGGCACGGCGGCGGGCGCCACGACGGCGCACGCGTACGCGAGAGACGGCACGTACACGGCGACCGTCACGGCGGTCGACGCGCTCGGCAACGCGGTCTCGCGGTCCGGCGTCGTGCAGGTTGGGAGCGGTGCAGGCGCCGGAGGAGACCAGACGAGCGGCGCGCCGCGGCTCACGAACGTGTCGCTCACGCACAGACGCTTCCGCGTCGGCAGAGCCCGCACGCCGCTGCGCGGCACAGCGCAGGCCGCCGCGCGACGTCGCGCGAGCGCCGTGCCGGTCGGCACGACGTTCCGCTTCACGCTCAACCGCGCGGCAAACGTGCGGATCGGGTTCGCGCGACAGACACGCGGCCTGCGCAACGGAGACGGCGACTGCGTCAGACCGTCGAGACGGCTGACGAGAGGCAGACGCTGTCGACTGTTCGTCCCCGACGGCACGCTCGTGCGGAGCGCGCCCTCGGGTGCGATCAGGATCCCGTTCAGCGGCCGCGTCGGCAGACGTGCGTTGCGGCCCGGGCGCTACCGCGCCGGCCTGACGGCGGCGATTGGCGGCCAGTCGGCGAAACCGACCGTGCTGACCTTCCGCGTCGTGCGCTGAGCGAGCGACGCGCCGCCGGCCCGCTCGCTACTCCGGCTGCAGGATCGGCCGCACCATGATGTCGCTGACGTCGACCGTCTTCGGGCGGCTGACGGCGTACATGACCGCGTCGGCGACGGCGTCAGCCGGCAGGGCCCAGGCGGAGACGTCGTTCTCGAAGAACGGCGTGGCGACCATGCCGGGCTCGATCAGCGTGACGCGCACGCCGCTGTTGTCGTCGAGCTCCTGGCGGGCGGCCTGCGCCATCGCCGTCACGGCCCACTTCGTGCAGGAGTAGAGCGAGCCGGGCAGTGCGACGCGGCCGGCGACCGAGCCGGTCAGCAGCAGGTGCCCGCGCGACTCGCGCAGCCGCTCGATCGTCGCGCGGATCGTCAGCGCGGCGCCATAGACGTTCGTCAGCACCATCGATCTCCAGTGCTCCGGCGACTCCTCGAGAAAGCCGCGCGTTGCGCCGAAGCCGGCGTTCGCGAAGACGACGTCGAGCTGGCCGAACGTCTCCAACGTGGCGGCGACCATCGCCTCCTGCTGCTCCCACTCCGTCACGTCGCAGGCGACGGCGAGTGCACGCTCGGAACCGCCCAGCTCGGAAGCGAGCGCCTCCAGCTTGTCGGTGGAACGCGCTGCCAGCACGACGCGGTAGCCGGCCTGAGCGGCCTGCCGCGCCGTCGCGGCGCCGATACCGGTCGACGCTCCGGTGATGAGGAAGACGGGGTCGGGCATGGGGCTCCTGCCTTTCAGCTCTCGAAGGACGCGAGCGGGTGGTGCTCGCGCAGAAATTCGGCGAACAAGGGAACGGAGAAGTCGACCTGCCCGCGACGCGGGCTCCAGACGAGACCCTTGCGAATGAGCCCGTCGCGATACGCCGAGACGCTGCGCTGGTCGCGTGCACCAAATACGCGTGCCACGTCCGCCGAGGGGCACGGCGTTCGACCGAGGTCCGCCATCGCGGCGAGGTAGCGCTGCTCGGTCTCGGTCGCCATGTCGAGCCGCGGGCCGAAGAAGCGCGCGGCGAGCGAGTCCCGCACGGTCTCACGAACGGTTATGACGTCGTCGCCCGTAATCGGAGATTCCTCGACGTGGTTCCAGAGCTCCAAGCCATATTCTTGGAGGAAGTAGGGGTAGCCGGCAGCTTCGGAGACCACCAGTAGTGCCGCATCCTCTTCGTACTCGACCCCTCGAGCGGCTGCGGGGCCGACGAGGGCAGCACGAGCCGCCGCGTCAGACAAGCGCCCAAGCTCGCGATAGGCGAACAACCGATCGGCGTACGGTTTGGCGGACATCAGGCGCACCTGCAGGTCGGGGAGGCCGGCACCCACGAGGGCGACCGGCAGACCGCGTCGGCTGATCGCCTGGAACGCGATGCAGATCGCGGCCAACGATGGCGTATCGAGGTTGTGCATCTCATCGAGCAGGAACAACGCTCCGGTCCGGGCGCTCTGCATCACCTCCCCTATCTCGATCAGGAGGTCTGTGAGGTCCTGTTCCGGGTCGCCGGAGTCGGCGACGCCAGTCACTGCGTCGACGTCGAGCGTGATCTGAAGACCCGACGGCACGGCGAGGCTGAACGCCTTGACGACGCCAAGCGCGCGGTCTACGCGCTCTCTGATCCGATGCCGGCGGCTGGCTTCGCGCAGCAGCCGCGTCGCGAGCCGGGCGAAGGTGATGCGGAAATCGGGCTGCGAGCCGACCTCTTGGACGTCGGTCGTTGCCCAGTCGGCCTCGGTGGCCAGAACGTCGAACTCCATCAGCAGGACGGTCTTGCCGACGCCGCGCAGGCCGGAGTAGATGAGGCTGCGCTCGTAGGCGCCGGTGCCGAGCCGCTCCACGAGCGACTGGAAGTCCTCGAGATCTCTGTCGCGGCCCACGAGGCTGGGCGGCTTTCGCCCCGCTCCCGGGGTGTAGGGGTTCTCCCGCTTGTTCACGGCTGCAATTCTCGCACTTTCTCGGACGCAAAATTGCACCCGAGAAAACACGAGAAAGCCAACTGGGAGCTCGGGCTCGTGGCGATCGAGCGGTACAGAGCGCTTGTACCGCCATCAGCTCCAAGTCCCGACACTGTCAGGATGCGTCCCGATGCTGTCCGACAGAGCGCGAATCCATGTCCAGGCCGGCGGTGGCGGGGACGGTTGCATGTCGTTCCGGCGCGAGTCGCGCGTGCCGAAGGGCGGGCCGGACGGCGGGGACGGCGGGCGCGGGGGCGACGTCGTGCTCGTCTGCGACGACTCGCTGCGCGACCTGCAGTTCTTCCGCCGCACCGCGCACTTCAAGGCCAGACGCGGCGGGCACGGCAGAGGTGCGCTGCGCTTTGGGCCGGAGGGCGAGACGCTGGAGGTCCACGTCCCGCCGGGCACGGTCGCCGAGCTGGAGGACGGCACGCGGCACGACCTCGTCACGCCGGGCCAGCGCGCCGTCGTGATGAAGGGCGGCTCGCCGGGCCGCGGCAACAAGCACTTCGCGACGCCGACTCGTCAGGCGCCGCGCTTCGCCGAGCGCGGACTGCCGGGCGAGGAGGGATGGATCGAGCTGCGTCTGAAGTTGCTCGCCGACGTCGGCCTCGTCGGGCTGCCGAACGCCGGCAAGTCGTCGCTGCTTTCGCGCCTGACGCGCGCCGCCCCGAAGATCGCCGACTACCCGTTCACGACGCTCGAGCCGGTGCTCGGCACGATCGACGCCGACGACCGCCAGCTCGTGCTCGCCGACATCCCCGGCTTGATCGAGGGCGCGAGCGAGGGCGCCGGGCTCGGCCACGACTTCCTCGCGCACGTCGAGCGCACGCGGCTGCTCGTCCACGTGCTCGATCTCGCCCCGGTCGACGGCTCCGATCCGCTCGAGAACCACACCACGATCGAGCACGAGCTGGCCGCGCACGACACCCGCCTCGCCTCGCTGCCGCGGATTCTCGCGCTCTCGAAGGTCGACCTCGTCACGCCCGAGGCGGCGGAGGAGGCGGCTGCGGCGTGGCGCGAGCGGATGGGGGAGGAGGTGCCGGTGCTGCTGACCTCCAGCGCGACCGGCGCCGGCCTCGACGCGCTGCGCGGCGCGCTGCTGGAGCGCGTCCCGCTCGCCGCACCGCTCGAGGTGCCCGAGGTGGAGGGGCTCGCCGAGCACCAGGAGTTCCGCCCGGCTGCGAGACGCGGCTACCAGATCGAGCTGGTAGAGGACGGCCGCTTCCGCGTCGTCGGCGAGGGCGTCGACCGGCTCGTGCTGCGCTACGACGTCGACAACGAGGAGGCGATGGCTCACCTCGAGCGCCGCCTCAGACGCATTGGCGTGATCCAGGCGCTGGAGGACGCCGGCTTCGAGCCGGGCGACGACGTCGAGATCGGCGGCGTCGAGTTCGAGCTGGATCCGTCGTAGGCCGACGCCCCGCGTAACCTCCCGTCCCATGGGCCCCGTCGTCATCAAGCTCGGCTCCTCGATCGTCGCCGACGATACGGGGCAGCCGCGTGCCCAGGTCCTGCAGCATGTCTGTGAGCAGGCGGCCGCGCTGCACCGCGCCGGCCGCGACGTCGCGATCGTCACGAGCGGCGCGATCGCGCGCGGGATGGGCGTGATGGAGTTCAGCGACCGCCCGCGTGCGATCGACGAGCTGCAGGCGGCGAGCGCGGTCGGGCAGGGCAAGCTCTACGCCGTCTACGACGAGCTGCTGCGCGGCCATGGGATCGCCAGCGGGCAGGTGCTGCTGACCTTCCACGACATCAGCGGTGAGCGCTCGCACTACCTCAACGCGCGCCAGACGCTGCGCAAGCTGCTCGAATGGCGCGTCGTCCCGGTCGTCAACGAGAACGACACGACCGCGACGGACGAGATCACGTTTGGCGACAACGACTTCCTTGCCGCCCAGGTGGCGATTCTGATCGAGGCCGAGCTGCTGATCCTGCTGACCTCGACCGACGGCCTCTACACGGCCGACCCGCGACTGGATGACGACGCGCAGCTCGTCCCGTTCGTCGAGGACTTCGCCGTGCTCGAGCAGCTCGACATTCGCCAGACGACGACGACGCTCGGCTCCGGCGGCATGCGCTCGAAGGTCGTCGCCGCCGAGATGGCGACCGCCGCCGGGATTCCCGCCGTCGTCGCGAACGGCCGCGCGCACGGCGCGATCGCCGCCGCCGTCGCGGGCGAGCCGATCGGCACGCGCTTCGCGCCGCAGGCGACCCGTTACTCCAGCTTCAAGCTGTGGCTCAAGTACGCCAAGCCCGCGCGCGGCACGGTCCGCGTGGACGCGGGCGCCGCACGTGCCCTGCGCGAGGGCGGCACGAGCCTGCTGCCGGTCGGCATCGCAGCCGTCGAGGGCGACTTCGATGCCGGCGACGCGGTCGAGGTCGAGCACGAGGGCGGCTCGGTCGGGAAGGGGATCGCCAGCTGCTCGGCGGCGGATCTGCGGGGGGTGATGGGGCTAAAGTCAGTGGAGGCGCGAGCGCTGTTGCCGCATGAAAGCGAAAAGGCGATCCACCGCGACTACTTCGTGCTCGCGTAGCGGCGCTCTGCACGGCCCGTACAGTTCCCGCATGACGCGGGTATTGGTCGACGAGCTGCGCGCGCTGGTGGGCGACGCCGGCCTCGGCGATCCCGCCGACCGCCGCTTCGAGCGCGATGCGACCGAGTCGCAGGGCCTTGTCGGGCAGCCCGATGCGGTCGTGCTGCCGGCGAGCACCGAGGAGGTGCGCGCGGTTGTCGCGTGGTGCTGCACGCACACGGTGCCGGTCGTGCCGCGCGGCGGCGGGTCCGGCTTCGCCGGCGGGGCGGTGCCGGTGCACGGTGGGGTCGTCGTCGCGCTCGACCGCATGACGCGGGTGCGCTCGTTCGACCCGCTGCTGTGGCGCATCCACGTGGAGGCCGGGCTGCGCACGAGCGAGCTGCGGCGGCTCGCGCGCGAGAGCGGGCTGCTGTTCCCGCCGGACCCGGGCGCGGCCGAGCAGTCGCAGATCGGCGGCAACATCGCGACGAACGCGGGTGGGCCGCACGCCTTCAAGTACGGCGTGACCGGGCGGTGGGTCACGGGCCTGGAGGCGGTGGTGCCGCCGGGTGAGGTGGTCGAGGTCGGCGGGCCGCTGCGCAAGGACGTCGCCGGCTACGACCTGAAGTCGCTGTTGATCGGCTCAGAGGGGACGCTCGGGATCGTCACCGCCGCGTGGCTGCGGCTGATCCCGGCACCGGAGGCGGCTGCGCCCGTCGTCGCGCTGTATCGCGATGCGCGTGCCGGCTGTGCGGCGATCGAGCGCGTGCTCGGGAGCGGCATCCAGCCGGCTGCCCTGGAGTACCTCGACGCGGGGGCGCTCGCGGCCGCGGGCGGGGCGGCGCCGTTCGACGTGCCGGCTGGCGCGTTCGGGGTGATCGCGGAGGCCGACGGTTCGGCGGCGGAGACCGCTGCGGTGGCGGCTGCGCTGCGCGAGGCGCTCGGGGACGGGGCGCTTGCGCTGCATGCACCCTCGACGTCGGCCGAGGTCGCCGCTTTGTGGCGCTGGCGCGACGGTGTCGCGATCGCCGTCACCGCGCAGCGCGGCGGCAAGATGTCGGAGGATGTCGTCGTGCCGCTGGAGCGGTTGGCCGACGCGATCGAGGTCACGCTGGAGATCGGTGCGCGCCACGGGCTGGAGGCGTGCAGCTGGGGTCACGCCGGCGACGGCAACCTGCACGCGACGTTCCTGCTCGACGGAGGCGACACGGCGCAGATCGAGCGCGCGAGCGCCGCCGCGGCCGAGCTGTTCGCGACCGCCGCAGCGATGGGCGGCTCGATCTCCGGCGAGCACGGGCTCGGCTGGGTCAAGCGCGGGCACCTGGGCGAGCAGTGGAACGAGGCGACGCTGCGGCTGCACCGGGCGGTGAAGGACGCCATCGATCCCACCAATGTCATGAATCCTGGGAAGAAGGCGTAGCGGCTACGCTTCCCTGATGGCCGTGACCCAGGACACCACCTCCGCTGTCGCCGACGTCTGCCGCGCAGCGAAGGCGGCTGCCGGGCCGCTTGCCGCGCTCGACACGCGCGTGAAGGATGCGGCGCTCTACGCGATCGCCGATGCGCTCGTCGCGCGCACGCCGGAGATTCTCGAGGCCAACCAGCGTGACCTGGAGGCCGGCCGCGCGACCGACATCGGCGCGGCGCTGCTCGACCGGCTCGCACTCGATCCGAGCCGCATCGCCGCGATCGCCGACGGCGCGCGCGCGATCGCCGCGCTGCCCGACCCCGTCGGCGAGACGATCGACGGCCACTTGCTGCCCAATGGGATCGACGTGCGGCGCGTGCGCGTGCCCTTCGGCGTCGTCGCCGTCGTCTATGAGGCGCGGCCGAACGTGACGATCGACGCGGCCGCGCTGTGCCTCAAGTCCGGCAATGCGATCGTGCTGCGGGGATCGAGCATCGCCACCCACTCGAACGCGGTCCTGGCGACGATCGCCTCCGAGGCGGCGACGCAGGCGGGCGTCCCGTACGGGGCGGTCAACCTGCTCGCTGGCGGCGGACGTGAGGAGCTGGCGGAGCTGGCGACGCAGGACGGCGTCGTCGACCTGATCTTCCCGCGCGGCGGCGAGGGCCTCAAGAACGCCCTGAAGGCGGTCGCGACCGTCCCGGTGATCTACGCCGCCTCCGGCAACTGCCACGTCTACGTCGATGCCGACGCCGACCTCGACGCCGCCGAGGCGATCGCGCTCAACGCGAAGGTCCACCGCCCCGGCGTCTGCAATGCGGCCGAGACGCTGCTCGTCCACGCCGACGCAGCGGCCGAGTTCCTTCCGCGCGCCCTGCGCACGCTGCACACGGTCGGCGTCGAGCTGCGCTGCGACGAGCGTGCCGCCGCCTGCGCTCGTGATCACGAGGGCGAGATCCCCGTCGTCGCCGCGAGCGAGGAGGACTGGGCGACGGAGTTCCTCGACCTGATCCTGGCGGTGCGCGTCGTCGACTCCGCGGAAGAGGCAATCGCGCACGTCAACCGCTACGGCAGCGGGCACTCCGAGGCGATCGTGACCGAGGACCTCGGGGCCGCGCGGGCGTTCCAGCTTGGCGTCGACGCCGCCTGCGTCTACGTCAACGCCTCGACCCGCTTCACCGACGGCGGCGAGTTCGGCATGGGCGCCGAGATCGGCAACTCGACGCAGAAGCTGCACGCGCGCGGCCCGATCGGCCTGCGCGAGCTGTGCACGTTCAAGTACCTGATCGAGGGCACCGGCCAGGTGCGGTCTTGAAGCTCGGCGTTCTCGGCGGCACCTTCAATCCCCCGCACATCGGCCACCTCGTCTGCGCGCAGGAAGCGCACGACCAGCTCGGGCTGGACCGCGTCGTGCTGATGCCGGCCGGCGTCCCGCCGCACAAGGAGGTCCAGGCAGACCCCGGCGCGGAAGCGCGTCACGCGCTCTGCCAGGCGGCCGTCGCGGGCGACGAGCGCTTCACGGTGTCCCGCCTGGAGCTGGATCGAGGGGGAAAATCCTTCACGGTCGATACCCTGAGGGCGTTGCGCGACCAGAGCCCGCAGGACAACATCACCTTCATCGCCGGGGGGGACATGGCCCGCAGTCTGCCGAGCTGGCGGGAGCCGGAGGCGCTGCTGTCGCTTGCGACGCTCGCCGTCGCCGAGCGTGCGGCCGACAAGCGCGACGCGATCTCCGCCGCGATCGCCCCGCTGGCCGGGGCCGAGCGCGTGCGCTTCTTCGACATGCCGCGCATCGACGTCTCCTCCTCGCTCGTGCGCGAGCGCGCCGCGAGCGGTCGCCCGATCCGCTATCTCGTCCCCGACGCCGTCGCCGATGCGATCGCGCAGAACGGCTGGTACGCCGCATGACCGAAGAGTTGATGGGCACCGCGATGGCCGAGGCGATCGCCGGCTTCGCCTCCGACAAGAAGGCAATCGAGATCGTCGAGCTGGACCTGCGCGGGGTGCTCGGCTACGCCGACTACTTCGTCGTTTGCACCGGCAACACCGATCGCCAGGTGAAGGCGATCCACGACGGCATCCACGTCGGGATGAAGCAGGAGCACGGCCTGCACCCGCGCCGCGTGGAGGGACTGCCGCAGGCGCACTGGGTTCTGATGGATTATCTCGACGTGGTCGTCCACGTCTTCACGCCCGAGACGCGCGCGTTCTATCGGCTCGAGCAGCTGTGGGGCGAGGCCCCGGCGCGCACGCTCGTCGGCGACGTGGGGTAGCGGACGCCCGCGCCGGGCAGACCGCCCGGTACCACGCCATCGACGACGGAGGAGAGCGATCGCCATGGGGCGCAACCTCGCGAGCCTGTTGACCGACTCGGCCGCGCGCAGTCCCGAGCGCACGGCGATCAAGCTCGACGACGCCGAGCTGACGTACGCCCAGCTCGACGGGGCGAGCGCCCACGTCGTCGGCCTGCTGGAGCAGCACGGCTTCCAGCCGGGCGACCGCGTCGGCGTGATGCTGCCGAACGTGCCGTACTTCCCGGTCGTCTACTACGGGATCCTGCGCGCCGGCGGCGTCGTCGTGCCGATGAACGTGCTGCTGAAGGAGCGCGAGGTCGC
>Ga0126313_10000213_pt1 | contig 26119 bp, 24 predicted proteins | sample Plot105A_FD_89954 | JGI IMG/M metagenome (GOLD analysis project Ga0126313, IMG submission 89954) | Serpentine soil microbial communities from UC McLaughlin Reserve, CA, USA - Plot105A | ecosystem: Environmental > Terrestrial > Soil > Grasslands | place: USA: UC McLaughlin Reserve, Lake County...
CGCCTACGGGCTCGACAAGGAGTCCGACCAGACGATCCTGGTCTTCGACCTCGGCGGCGGCACTTTCGACGTGTCCGTGCTCGAGATCGGCGACGGGGTCTTCGAGGTGAAGGCCACCGCGGGTGACAACCACCTCGGCGGCGACAACTTCGACAAGGCGGTCGTCGACTGGCTGGTGGCGGAGTTCAAGAAGTCCGAAGGAGTGGACCTCTCGCAGGACAAGATGGCCCTGCAGCGCCTCTACCAGGAGGCCGAGAAGGCCAAGACCGAGCTCTCCTCGACCCAGGAGACCCAGATCAACCTGCCGTTCATCACGGCGGTGGAGTCGGTGCCCAAGCACCTCAACCAGCGCCTTACACGGGCGAAGCTGAACGAGCTCACCGCCGACCTGCTCGGGCGGGTGGTCGAGCCGACCAAGCGGGCGCTGTCCGACAGCGGCGTGGACAAGGCCGGCATCGACCACGTGGTGCTCGTCGGCGGCATGACGCGCATGCCGGCGGTGCAGGAGAAGGTCAAGGAGCTCACGGGCAAGGACCCGCACAAGGGGGTCAACCCCGACGAGGTCGTAGCGGTGGGCGCAGCCATCCAGGCGGGCGTGCTGGCAGGCGACGTCAAGGACGTCCTGCTGCTCGACGTCACCCCGCTGACGCTCGGCATCGAGACCAAGGGCGGCGTCATGACCAAGCTGATCGAGCGCAACACGACCATCCCGACCCGCAAGGCGGAGGTGTTCTCGACCGCCGAGGACAGCCAGACCTCGGTTGAGGTCCACGTCCTTCAGGGCGAGCGGGAGATGGCCGCCTACAACAAGTCGCTCGGCAAGTTCCAGCTCACCGGCATCCCGCCGGCGCTGCGGGGCGTGCCGCAGATCGAGGTCACGTTCGACATGGACGCCGACGGCATCCTCAACGTCGGGGCCAAGGATCTGGGCACCGGCAAGGAGCAGAAGATCGAGATCAAGGCCGGATCCGGCCTCGCGGAGGAAGAGGTCGAGCGGATGGTCAAGGACGCCGAGGCTCACGCCGAGGAGGACCGCCGGCAGCGCGAGCTCGTGGAGGCCCGGAACACGGCCGAGAACGCGGCCTATCAGGCCGAGAAGCAGCTCGCGGAGCTGGGCGACTCGGTCGACGAGTCCGCCAAGTCGGAGATCGAGGCCGCCATCAAGGACGTGCGCGACAACCTCGAGTCGGAGGACACAGCGCTGATCCGTTCCAAGACGGAGGCGCTCCAGAGCGCCTTCCACAGGGTCTCGGAGCAGATCTACGCCGCGGCCGCCCAGGCCCAGCAGGCCCAGCCCGGCGACGGCGCCTCGGCCGACGGCGGCGAGGCCTCGGCCGACGAGGAGGAGGTCGTGGACGCCGAGGTCGTGGACGGCGAGGAGAAGTAGTGCCAGACAAGAGTCCTCAGCCCTCAGACCTCGGTCCTCAGGAGGAGCCGGTGACGGCTCGGGACGAAGCTGCGGAGCCCGCAGGCGAACAAGAACCTGCCAACGAGGCGGAGCGCGATCCGAACCCTGAGCCCGAGGACCGAGGACCGAGGACTGAGGACTCGTCCGAAGGAGAGGCCGAGGAACCGCTGGCGAAGGCGCTGCGGGAGCGCGATCGGTACCTGGAGCTTGCGCAGCGCACCCAGGCCGACTTCGAGAACTGGCGCAAGCGGGTGGCCAAGGAGGCGGCGGCCGCAGGTGAGCGAGCCAAGAGCGGCCTCGTCCGCGAGCTCCTGCCGGTGGTCGACAACCTGGAGCGGGCACTGGCCACGGTGGAGGATGCCGGCGACCCCGGGCGTGCTCGGGGCGAGGAGGAGAGCGAGCAGCACCTCGCGGAGGGCGTGCGGCTCGTGCACTCCGAGCTGCTCGCCGTGCTGGAGCGCAACGGCGTCGAGCAGTTCGATCCGCGGGGCGAGACCTTCGACCCTGAGGTGCACGAGGCGCTCTCCACCCGGGCCGAGGACGGCGCCAAGCCGGGTACCGTCCTGGACGTGGTCGAGAAGGGCTACAAGACGAACGGCGCGGTCCTGCGTCCCGCTCGCGTGGTTGTCTCGGGGTAGGAGTCTCGATGCCGGCGGTCAAGGACCCATACAACGTCCTGGGGGTCGACAAGAAGGCGTCTGACGACCAGATCAAGAAGGCCTACCGAAAGCTCGCGCGCGAGTATCACCCCGACCGGAACCCGGGCGACACGGCCGCGGAGGAGCGCTTCAAGGACGTGCAGGAGGCCTATTCGATCCTCTCGGACCCCGAGAAGCGCCGCGCCTACGACTCGGGCGGCGGGATATTCGGCTCGGGGTTCGACCCCGGCGGCTTCCGGGAGGGCTTCGGCGGCTTCGGCGGCGGAATCGGCGACATCCTGTCCGACCTGTTCGGTGGCGGCGGCCGCCCCGGTGGCGCGCCCCGGGCGCGCCAGCCGGAGCGCGGCCGTGACCTGGAGACCGAGGTGCACGTGTCCTTCGATCAGGCGGTCGAGGGCGCCCAGGTCCCGGTGAGCGTCCCGATGTCAGCGCCCTGCAGGACCTGTCACGGCACCGGCGCCAAGCCCGGCACGTCGCCGACGGTCTGCAGCCGTTGTCAGGGGCGCGGGGTGGAGGCCGAGTCTCAGGGCCTGTTCTCGATCTCGCAGCCCTGCCGAAGGTGCGGCGGGACCGGCACCGAGATCAAGGATCCCTGCCCGACCTGCGGAGGCGCCGGGCGCACCCGTCAGGTCAAGCGATACCGCGTGAACATCCCAGCCGGAGTCCGCGACGGAAGCCGCGTGCGCCTGGCCGGCAAGGGCGAACCGGGCATGCGTGGAGGCCCATCCGGTGACCTGTACGTGGTCACGCGCGTGGGAGAGTCGCCCGTCTTCAAGCGCAAGGGCGATAACGTCGAGGTCGAGGTCCCCGTGACGATCGCCGAGGCGATCCGCGGCGCCACGATCGAGGTGCCCACCCTCACGGGCAGAAAGCGGATCCGCGTTCCACCCGGCACGCAGCACGGCACCGTGCAGCGCCTGCGGGGCGAGGGACCACCCCGGCTCGGGGGCCGCGGCCGCGGTCGCGGGGACATTCACTACAAGCTCGTGATCGACGTGCCGCGCTCACTGTCGCGCGAGCAGCGTGAGGTCGTCGACGAGCTCGCCGCTGTGATGGACGGCAACCCCCGCGAGCGGCTGCTCTCGCAGCAGAGGTAGCGATGCCGAGGCGCGAGGAAAAGCCACCCCACAGCGACCGAGGCGTGTACATGATCTCCGTCGCCGCGGAGCTGGCGGGGATGCACCCCCAGACACTGCGGATCTACGAGGCGCGCGGACTGATCACGCCCAAGCGCTCGCCGAAGAACACGCGGCTCTACTCCCAGGACGACGTGGAGCGACTGCGCCGGATCCAAGAGCTCACCACCGAGCTCGGCATGAACCTGGCCGGCGTCGAGGCGGTATTCGAGCTCGAGGCGGAGCTCGTCCGGCTGCGCCGGCGGATGCGCAACATGGAAAGGCAGGCCGAGCGGGTGCGGCGCGAGCTGAACGAGGAGATCGCCCGGGTGCGGAAGTCGTTCAAGGCTGAGCTCGTCCCGTACGAGCCGCCGGGCCAGGCGCTCGTTCCGCCGCGGGAGGACGGCGAGCGGACCGTCCGGATCCGGATCCAGCGACCAGGGCGCTAACCGCCGGGCAGGCGGGGCCGCCGCGAGGTGGACACCCTAGGCAGATGATGTACTATAGACTGACTTAGATTTTCTATGCAAGCTGATCGTTTCACAGTGAAGTCTCAGGAGGCGCTCGCCGCCGCGCAGCGGCTCGCGGGCGCGCGCGGCAACCCGGAGGTGGTGCCGCATCACGTGCTCGCCGCTCTGCTGGAGCAGGACGGCGGCATCGTTGTGCCCGCACTGCGCCGCGCGGGGGCGGATCCCGAGCGCGCCCGCAGGCGCACGAACGAGGCGCTGAGCGAGCTGCCCACGGTCAGTGGCGCCGCCAGCGCGGCACCCGCGCTCGGCTCGGGCACGACCGAGCTTCTGGGGCGCGCCGACGACGAGGCGCGTGGGATGGGCGACGAGTACGTCTCCACCGAGCACCTGCTGCTGGCGCTGGCCGCCGACCCGAAGATCGACACTGGCGCGAGCCGCGACCAGCTCGCGGAGGCAGTCCAGCAGGTTCGCGGTCCCCACCGGGTCACGGACCAGAACCCCGAGGACAAGTATCAGGCGTTGGAGCGTTTCGGTCGCGACCTGACCGAGGCCGCGGAGCAGGGCAAGCTCGACCCGGTAATCGGCCGCGACGACGAGATCAGGCGCGTGGTGCAGGTCTTGTCGCGGCGTACCAAGAACAACCCTGTCCTGATCGGGGAGCCTGGCACCGGCAAGACCGCGATCGTCGAGGGCCTGGCCCAGCGGATCGTGTCCGGCGATGTGCCCGACTCCCTCCGCGACCGGCGCCTGATCGCGCTAGACATCGGGGCGATGGTGGCCGGCTCCAAGTACCGAGGCGAGTTCGAGGACCGGATGAAGGCCGTCCTCGAGGAGATCCGGCAGGCCGAGGGGCAGATCATCGTCTTCATGGACGAGCTGCATACGATCGTCGGCGCCGGCGCCGCCGAGGGCGCAGTCGACGCGGGCAACATGCTCAAGCCGATGCTCGCGCGCGGGGAGCTTCGCGCGGTCGGCGCGACCACTCTCGACGAGTACCGGAAGCACGTCGAGAAGGACGCCGCGCTCGAGCGCCGCTTCCAGCCCGTGTACGTCGACGAGCCCTCGGTCGAGGACACGATCGCGATCCTGCGCGGGCTCAAGGAGCGCTACGAGGTGCACCACGGCGTGCGCATCCAGGACTCGGCGATCATCGCCGCGGCCACCCTGTCGCAGCGCTATATCGCCGACCGCTTCCTACCTGACAAGGCGATCGACCTGATCGACGAGGCCGCGTCCCGGCTCCGCATCGAGATCGACTCGATGCCTACGGAGATCGACGAGGTCGAGCGCCGCATCCAGCAGCTGGAGATCGAGCAGCAGGCGCTGAAGAAGGAGAAGGACGCGGCCTCCGTCGCCCGGCGCGAGGCGATCGAGCGGGAGCTCGCCGACCTGCGCGAGCGCTCGAACGAGATGAAGGCGCACTGGCAGGGCGAGAAGGAGGCCATCGAGGCGATCCGCAGCGCAAAGGAGCGGCTCGAGCAGGCTCACCGGGACGCCGAGCGGGCCGAGCGCGACGCCGATCTGCAGCGCGCCGCCGAGCTGCGCTACGGCGAGATCCCCGAGCTCGAGAAGCTCGTCTCCGACCAGGAGGCGAGGCTGCGGGAGCTCCAGTCCGACACGACCTTCCTGAAGGAGGAGGTCGACGACGAGGACGTCGCCGAGGTCGTGGCCAAGTGGACCGGCATCCCCGTTTCGCGGCTGATGGAGGGCGAGGTCGAGAAGCTGATCCACATGGAGGAGCGACTGCACGAGCGCGTCGTAGGGCAGGACGAGGCCGTCGAGGCGGTCGCGGGCGCGCTGCGCCGCTCGCGCGCAGGGCTCCAGGACCCCAACCGGCCGATCGGCGCCTTTCTGTTCATCGGCCCCACCGGCGTCGGCAAGACTGAGCTCGCTCGCGCGCTGGCCGAGTTCATGTTCGACTCGGAGCAGGCGATGGTGCGTATCGACATGTCTGAGTACATGGAGAAGCACTCCGTGTCGCGGCTCGTGGGCGCGCCGCCCGGCTACGTGGGCTACGAGGAGGGTGGCCAGCTCACCGAGGCGGTCCGCCGCCGACCTTACAGCGTGCTCCTGCTCGACGAGATCGAGAAGGCCCACTCCGACGTCTTCAACATCCTGCTCCAGCTCATGGACGACGGCCGCCTGACCGACGGCCACGGCCGCACGGTCGACTTCAAGAACGCAGTCGTGATCATGACCTCCAACGTCGCCGGCGGCATGGAGGGCGTGCGCGCCACGTTCAAGCCGGAGTTCCTGAACCGGCTCGACGAGATCGTCGAGTTCCATCAGCTCTCGCGCGAGGAGATCGCCATGATCGTCGAGCTCCAGGTCGAGAAGCTGGTCGATCGCGTGCGCCAGAAGGGCGTGGAGATCGAGCTGACCGACGACGCCCGCACCCTGTTGGGCAACCTGGGATACGACCCGACCTACGGCGCCCGTCCGCTCAAGCGGGTGATCCAGAAGCAGCTGGTGGACAAGCTGGCGCTGAAGCTCCTCGAGGGCGAATTCGCCGCGGGCGACCGCGTGAAGGTGGACGCGGCGGACGGCCGGCTGACGTTCGCCAAGGCGGGCGCCGCGCAGCCGGCGGGTGTCTAATCCCGGCTCATAGGACCGGGAGGGGGCCGTCATGCTCGCGAGGGCGTGGACGAGCCCGCCGAGCCGGTCAGCACTCCGGAGGCTGCACTCACGGGTCATCCTGAGCGCGCGTAAGGCTTCCTCCCGCCGGGTATGGGTCGGGGGCGATGCGCCTCCGCCTGGCAGCGATCGCGGTCCTCGTGCTTGCCCTCTGCGGCTGCGGGACCACGGGCAAGGAGCGCGACGCCCAGGGATCGGTCCAGCGCTTCATCGCGGCCCTTTCTCGGCACGACGGCGCGGCGGCCTGCGACGAGCTCTCGCCGGACGCCGTCTCAGCGGTCGAGCAAGGCGAGAAGAAGGCGTGCGGGAAGGCGATCCTGTCGCTGGGGCTCCCGGCGGCTCCGGTTGCAGACGTCCAGGTGTACATCGATTCGGCCCAGGCCAAGCTCAGGGGAGGCGCGGCGGTCTTCCTCGAGGAGACCCCGAAGGGCTGGAAGGTCAGCGCGGCCGGCTGCAAGCCCCAACCCGGCATGCCCTACCAGTGCGAGCTGGAGGCGTGAGGTGAGGACCGTCTTCATCTTCACCCTGGGGGTGATCGTCGCCGGTCTCGTCTTCTACTCGGTCGTCGGGTTCCTGCACCTATGAACGCGCGCGCGCGCAGCTTCCTGTACGAGAACGGGCTGACGCTCGGTTTCCTGCTCCTCTTTTTCGGGGCGATCGTTGGGCAGGCGATCGCCGGCTATCACGAGTTCAACTCCGAGCAGATCCAGCACGGCTCGTCGACGATCTCATTCGGTCGGTTCGTGACCTCGTCCTCCTTCGGCGCGGCGGTGATGGAGAACTGGCAGTCGGAGTACCTCCAGTTCACGCTGTTCATCCTGCTCACGGTGTTCCTCGTTCAGCGCGGATCGCCTGAGTCGAAGGAGCTGGGCAAGCACGGCATCGAAAGCGACGAGGAGCAACGGGTGGTGGACCACGCTCATCCGCGCTCCCCGTCCTGGGCGCGCCGCGGCGGCTTCCGCACCCGGCTCTATTCGAACTCGCTGGTGCTCGTGATGGGCACGATCTGGGTCGGGTCCTGGTTCGCCCAGGCGGTGACCGGCCGGATCGATTTCAACGCCGAGCGCTTCGATCACCATCAGGACGCGGTGTCGTTCGGCTCGTATCTCGGAAGTGCGCACTTCTGGCAGACCACGCTCCAGAACTGGCAGTCCGAGTTCCTGGCGGTTGCCTCGATGGCGATCCTCGCCGTCTACCTGCGCCAACGTGGCTCGCCGGAGTCGAAGCCCGTCGGAGCGTCGCACGAGTCGACCGGCATGGAGGGCTAGCGTCCGTCTACGCTCTGGGCCGGAATGAGAGCCGAGGGATGGCACGACCGCGGCGACTGGCGGTCGCGCTCGAGGAGCTGTTCGTAGCACGTGGGTAAGCGAGCTCGACGTCGCCGGCGCGAGGGCGGCGCCCCCCCGGCTGCGGCCAGCGACTACCCCGACGGCGAAGGCAACGTCCTGACGCTGCGAGACGAGCTGAGCGCGGGAACGCTGCGACAGTTGGCCGAGCTCGACGCACGCCCTGCCGCCAGTTCCGAGGACCGCTGGCAGCGGCGGTTGGAGTTCCTCTTCGAGCGCCTCGTCGTGCGCTGGGACATCGCCGGGCTGCCATTGGAGGGCCAGAAGGATCTTCTCGGCCGCTACCGGATGGCGAGCTCGGAGGAGCGGCGACGCGTGCGCGCGGCGCTCGCGGAGCACCTGAGCTCACGCCATCCCGAGATCGAGCTCTGAGCTCGCGTAGCCGCCCGCTGCGCCAGCTGCTGCCCCGCGCGGCCCGGGCGTTTCACGTGGCTGCTGCTCCAGCACGCGCGGAACCCCTGACCATCGGGCGCACAAGCGGAAAGGCCTTGGGCAGCTTCCCGCGCTCGGCGTCCTCCAGCTCCAAGGAGGAAGTCTGGATCGTGTGCAGCGTGTCGCGGTTGCAATGGCAACCGTCGCCGAACAGATACCAGGGCGTGTGCAGCCGGTCCTGCCAGCGAGCCAGACCGGGCTCCTCCGCCCGCACGTGCTCCAGGAACAGGAAGCGGCCGCCCGGCTTGAGCACTCGATCGATCTCACGCAGGGCCCCCTCGGGATCGGGCACGGTGCACAGGACCAGCGTCAGCGCGACCGTGTCGAAGGAGTCGTCGTCGAAGGGAAGGCGTTGGGCGGGCGCCTCGATCACCTCGACGGAGCGATCGAGCTTCTTGCGCAGCTGGGCGACCATGTGCGGGTCGGGCTCGCTGAGCACGAGGTCGTCGACCGTATCGGGCCAGTGCTCCAGGTTCAGCCCGGTGCCGGCGCCCACCTCGAGGCAGCGCCCGCTCGCCGGCGACAGCAGCTCATGCCTCATGTCGCTGAGTCCGCCCTTCTCCGCCGGGGCCGCGAACCGGTCATATCCCCAGGCGAACAACCGGCCCCAGGTGGCGTCGTACAGGCGGCCCAGCACGCCCCGACCCTACCCGGCTTGCGCGCGGTCGCGAAAGATGCGAGAAGTCACGGCTGAGCGATCGAAAGGACCTTTCTTCATGCCCACCTACGTCATGCTGAGCACCTTGAACCCCGAGGGCGTCCAAACGATCAAGAACAACCCGTCGCGAATCCGCGAGGTGAACAAGGAGATCGAGCAGCTCGGGGCAACCGTGAAGGCGCAGTGGGCGGTGCTGGGCCGCTTCGACTTCGTGAACATCGTCGAGGCACCCGACGAGCAGACGATGGCGAAGGTCTCCCTGGAGCTCGGCTCGCGCGGGACGGCGCGCTACGAATCGCTGCCCGCGATCCCGGTGGAGGACTTCATCGCATCGCTCTGAGGCACCCACCATGAAGCGGGTCCTAGTCGTCGGCGGCGGCGGCCGCGAACACGCGCTGGTCCGCGCGCTGCTGCGCAGCCCCCAAGGGCCCGAGGTCATGTGCGCTCCGGGGAACGCCGGGATCGCCTACGACAAGGTGGAGTGCCTGGAAGTGGGTGCCGAGGATCTTGACGGCATCGTCCGGGCCGCCCGCGACCGCGAGGCCCGGCTCGTCATCGTCGGGCCGGAGGCGCCGCTCGTCGCGGGCCTTGTCGACGCTCTGGCGGAGGCGGGCGTCCGTGCCTTCGGGCCCAGCGCGGCGGCCGCGAAGCTGGAGGGCTCGAAGGTGTACGCGAAGCAGCTCATGCGCGATCTCGGGGTGCCGACCGCTTCACACACCCTTTTCCGTGACCGCGAGGAGGCGGCGGCCCATCTGGCCTGCGCCCCCTACCCCGCGGTGCTCAAGGCGGACGTACTGGCCGCCGGCAAGGGGGTGATCATCGTCAAGAACGAGAGCGAGGCGCGGGAGGCGCTCGACGTCTTCTTCGGGGAGAAGCGCTTCGGCGACACCGACGTCGTGCTCGAGGAGTTCCTCGAGGGGGAGGAGCTGTCGCTGCTGGCCCTGTGCGACGGCGAACGGGCCCTTCCGCTGGCCCCGGCTCAGGACTACAAGCGGATCTTCGACGGGGACCAGGGGCCCAACACCGGCGGGATGGGCAGCTACTCGCCGGTCCCGGGGATCGGCCCCGAGCACGCCGAGGCGATCGCCCGCGCGATCCACCAGCCGGTGGTCGACGAGCTGCGCCGGCGCGGCACCCCCTACCACGGCGTGCTCTACGCCGGCCTGATGATGACCCCCGACGGCGCCAAGGTGCTGGAGTTCAACTGCCGCTTCGGCGACCCGGAGACCCAGGCGGTGCTCCCCAGGCTGCGCTCCGACCTGCTCGACCTCCTTGAGGGCGCCACGCGGCCCGGTGGCCTGGCCGGCGCGGAGCCGGAATGGTCGAACGAATGGGCCGTGACCGTGGTCCTCGCTTCGCGTGGCTACCCGGAGTCGTCCTCCAAGGGCGACGAGATCGTCGGAGTGCGCGCCACGGAGTCCCTCAACGTCGAGGTGCTGCACGCCGGCACGGCCGAGCGGGACGGCAGGCTGGTCACCGCCGGCGGCCGGGTGCTCAACGTGACCGGGATCGGCGCCACGCCCGGGGAGGCCCGGCAGCGGGCCTATGCGACCGCCGAGCGGATCCGCTTCGAGGGCAAGCAGCTGCGCACGGACATCGCGCTCCGGGCGGTGGAGCGCGCGGAGGCCAGAGCTTGAGGGACACCGAGACGGGCGAGCTCACGCCGGTCACGGAGACCGAGGTCGAGCACGAGTTCGACGAGCTCGACGTGGACGCCCCCCTGGTGGGGATCGTCATGGGCTCGAAGAGCGACATGCCCGTGATGGAGAAGGCCGGCCACGAGCTCGAGGAGCGCGGCATCCGCCACGAGACGCGGGTGATGAGCGCGCATCGCGACCCGCAGACCGTGGCGGAGTACGCCGGCAACGCGAAGATGCGGGGACTGCGGGTGATCATCGCCGGGGCGGGCCTCTCGGCCGCCCTGCCGGGGGTGGTGGCGGCGCACACCGACCTGCCCGTGATCGGTGTCCCGCTGACCACCAGAACGTCGGTGGCAGGCGGGCTCGATGCGCTGCTCGCCATCTCCCAGATGCCGCCCGGCGTGCCCGTAGCCTGTGTGGGAGTGGACGCAGCCAAGAACGCGGCCGTGCTGGCGGCCAAGATTCTCGACAGTTAGTGGTCCCTCCCTCGATTTCGATCGCGTTCGGCGGATGCGAATCTTCGCCGCATTGCGTCCTCGGTCGGGACCACTCGTGATCGATCGCTACACGCGGCCCGAGATGGGTGCCGTGTGGTCGGAGCAGCGCAGGCTCGAGACCTGGCTGCGCGTTGAGCTCGCCGCGGTTCAGGCCCTCGCCGAGCAGGGCGTCGTCCCCCCGGACGACGCGGCGCATGTCCGGGACAGCGCCTCGTTCACGGTCGAGGCCTTCGAACGGCGCAAGCGGGAGATCGAGCACGAGATGGCTTCGTTCGTGGACGTCGTCGCCGACTCGGTCGGGGAGGCGGGGCGCTGGGTGCATCACGGGCTGACCTCGTCCGACGTGCTCGACACGGCGCTCGCGCTCCAGCTCGCCCAGGCCGGTCTGATTCTGGTCGGGGGGGCGCGCGAGTACCGCACAGCGCTGGTTCGCCGCGCCCGTGAGCACGTGGCCACCGTCTGCGTCGGGCGGACACACGGCATCCATGCCGAGCCCACGACCTTCGGCGTCAAGCTGGCGGGCTTCGCTTTCGAGGCCGACCGCAACCTGCACCGGCTCGAGCGGGCCGTGGAGCAGGTCTCCGTGGGCGCCCTATCGGGTGCTGTCGGTACCTACGCCGCGAACGGTCCCGAGTTCGAGATGCTGGTGCTGCGAGATCTGGGCCTCGGCCGCGAGGACGTCTCCACTCAAGTCGTCGCCCGCGACCGTCATGCGGAGCTGCTCTCGACCCTGGCGCTCGCCGGCGCCGGGCTGGAGCGCTTCGCGACCGAGCTGCGTCACCTGCAGCGGACCGAAGTGCGGGAAGTGGAGGAGCCCTTCGAGGCGGGCGCCCAGAAGGGCTCATCGGCGATGCCGCACAAGCGCAACCCGATCCTGGCCGAGCGTATCTGCGGCATAGCGCGACTGCTGCGGGCCTATGCCCAAGCGGGCTTGGAGAACGTGGTCCTCTGGCATGAGCGCGACATCTCGCACTCGTCCGCCGAGCGCGTGGCGCTGCCGGACGCCACCGTTCTGCTCGACTACGCCCAGCATCTGGCGGTGCGCCTCGTGGACGGCATGGTGGTACACGCCGACCGCATGCGGGCGAACCTCGAGGTGACGCACGGCGCGCTCTTTTCGCAGCGTGCCCTGTTGGCGCTGGTCGAAGCGGGGCGGCCGCGCGACGAGGCCTACCGGGTCGTTCAGGAGAACGCCCAGCGAGCGTGGGACGAGGGCATTCCGTTCCGGGAACTGCTCGCCCAGGCCGCGCCGGAGCTCGACCTGGACGCCGTGTTTGACGCCTCGGCCTTCACGCGCCACGCTCCCGAGATCGTCGCCAGGCTCGACGCCATCGCGGGCTGATCGTCGGTTCGGCGTAGTCCCGCTTCGTGTCGCGAGGAGCTGAGTCGTGCGGGCCCGGCTGCCGGTCCTCAGCCAGGCCCATCTGACTCGATGTGCGTCCCGGTGGCGTACCGCTCAGCCGGCGGCCACTAGTCCTGTCAGGAACAGCGCCACGACGTGAAAGGTCTGGTCGACGGTCACCGTGAGGGCGGGGTGCTCCCGGGGATCGGCGCGCTTGACTACCACCATGTAGCGATCGATGAGCGTCCCGTCGTCCTGGATCAGGTGAGGTACAGCCAGCAACGCGGCGATCCCGAGCACACCCGCCCCCAGGCTGTCCCACAGCCAGACGAAGGCGGGTACGAAGGCGAGCATGTAGGTCGCGATGTGCGAGACGAGGGCCGTCCGAGCGCGGGGGTTCAGGAGCCCACCATGCTTGTGATTCGCCTGCCACTGCGTCTGAAGCAGGAAGTCCCCCACGAGGTGGGAGACCAGGAAGACCACGAACACCTGCACCCAGGGCACGGCTAGCCGTGCCTCCTTACCTGACAGGGTTGGGGGGGCCGCTTCAAGGTAACGGTCTTGGGGCAGGCGGAGTCTCGCACTGAGCGCTTTGGGCCCCGCAAACCTACGCGGGATCGGAGAAACTGTCTTACGACGTGCAGTTCATCGAGCCCACCGAGCCGGCGGAGGACAACGCCCTGATCGACGCGCGTGGGTCAGGGAGGCGGGCCACAGCGACGGCTTCCGCATCGGCGTCAGCCTCAACACGGGCGCCGTGATGGCCGGCACGGTCGGCTCGGAGGAGCCGTTCGAGTACACGGTGATCGGCGACACGACCAACACGGCCTCGCGCCTCGAGGGCACGACCAAGGGGACTCCGCACATGATCTTCCTGTCCGACTCCACGCGCGCGGAGCTCCGCCACGAGCCTCTGACCTCGTGCACGTCGGGAGATGGAAGTGCGGGGCCGGCAGGCCCGCGTGGTGATCTGGTCGGTCGGGAACGGCGCCTGAGGCAGCGCTCGGCTCGGTAGCCCCGTAACGCTCATTCTCTCACGCGCGAGCGCGTGCCGGGGCCGGGTGAGGTCGCGCATGGCTAGCGCCATCAGGTAGGACCCGCAGCGTCGCGACAGGACCTCTGTGTAACCTCGGATTGTGAGCGAAGCCGCCGCGCTCCAGGACCTCCAGCTGCTCTCGCGGGGCAAGGTCCGGGACATCTATGGGGTCGGGGAGGACCGCCTGCTGATGGTCACCTCCGACCGCATCTCGACCTACGACGTGGTGCACCCGACGCCGATACCGGACAAGGGCCGCGTGCTCACCGGCCTGTCCGCCTTCTGGTTCGAGCGGACGGAGCGCCTCTGCCCCAACCACCTGATCTCGTACAACGACGTGCCGGACGACGCTCGCGGGCGCGCGATGCTCGTCGAGCGCCTCGACATGGTGCCGGTGGAGTGCGTGGTCCGGGGGTACCTCACGGGATCGGGTTGGAAGGACTACCGGGCCAGCGGCGCGGTCTGCGGGATCGAGCTCCCGGAGGGCCTCGAGGAATCTGCGCGGCTTCCCGAGCCGATCTTCACGCCCGCGACCAAGGCCGAGGCAGGCGACCACGACGAGAACGTCGACTTCGAACGGGCAGCCCGGATCGTCGGGGACCGGGCCCTCCTGGAGGAGCTCCGGCGGCTCTCCATCGATCTCTATCGCTTCGGCGCGGAGCACGCGCGCCAGCGCGGCATCCTGCTGGCCGACACGAAGTTCGAGTTCGGCCGGCGACCCGACGGCACCGTCGTGCTCGCCGACGAGGTGCTCACGCCGGACTCCTCGCGCTTCTGGCCGGCTGACGGCTACCGGCCGGGGCGGCCCCAGCCCAGCTTCGACAAGCAGTACGTGCGTGACTGGGCGTCCGAGACGGGGTGGGACAAGACGCCGCCGGCGCCGCCGCTGCCCTCGAACGTCGTGGACGGCACCCACGCTCGCTACGTCGAGGCGTACGAGCGGATCGCGGGCGAGCCGTTCAAGGCGTGGCTGGAGCGGAGCGGAGCCGCATGACGCGGGCGCGCGTCCTGATCCGCCCCAAGGAGGGCATCCTCGACCCGCAGGGCCAGGCCGTCGAGCGGGCGCTGCCGGCGCTCGGCTTCGAGGACGTGTCAAACGTCCGGGTGGGGCGGCTCGTGGAGCTCGACGTGGAGGACGCCTCGCAGGTCCCGGCGATGTGCGAGCGCCTGCTGGCCAACCCGCTGATCGAGGACTACGAAGTGCTCGTCGTGGAGGGAGCCAACGCGGCGTGAGGTTCGGCGTCATCCGCTTCCCCGGCAGCTGCGACGAGGTCGACGCGCTGCTCGCCTGCCGGCGCTTCGCCGAGGCGGAGCTGCTGTGGCACGCGGATCCCGACCTGAAGGGCGTCGACGCGGTGGTGATCCCCGGCGGCTTCTCCTACGGCGACTACTTGCGGGCCGGCGCAATCGCGCGCTTCTCGGCGGTGATGGAGTCGGTGGGCGAGTTCGCGCTGGCCGGTGGGCCCGTGCTCGGCATCTGCAACGGCTTCCAGGTGCTCTGCGAGGCCGGTCTCCTCCCCGGCGCTCTGCTGCCCAACGAGAGCCTCCGCTTCGTCTGCCGCCAGGTCGAGCTCGAGGTGGCGAACGCCGACACCCCGTTCACGCGCGCCTGCGAGAGGGACGGCTCGCTCTCGATGCCCGTGAAGCACACCACCGGCCGCTACTACGCGCCCGATGACATCCTTGACGAGCTGGAGGCGGGCGGCCAGGTCGTCCTCCGTTACGCCGCTGGTCACAACCCCAACGGGTCGCTTCGCGACATAGCGGCAGTCGCCAGCCGGCAGAAGAACGTGTTGGGGCTGATGCCGCACCCTGAGCACGCCGTCGACCCGCTCACCGGCTCTACCGACGGGGGCAAGCTTTTCGACTCGCTCGTGGCGCATGTCTCCGAGCTGCGCTCCGGGTTGAGTCCCGCGGGCTCACCCCTCGCGGGAGCCGCGTGACCCAGGCGGCGGCGCCGCATCGCGAGCTCGGCCTCACCGACGCCGAGTACGAGAAGATCGTCGGGCGTCTCGGGCGCGAGCCGAACGCACTCGAGCTCGCGGTCTTCTCGCTCATGTGGTCGGAGCACTGTGCCTACAAGCACTCGCGCAAGCTGTTGCGCGAGCTGCCCACCGAGGGGCCGCGCGTGCTGATGGGCCCAGGGGAGAACGCGGGCGTGGTCGATCTGCGCGACGGTCTCGCGATCGCGTTCAAGGTGGAGTCTCACAACCATCCGAGCGCGATCGAGCCCTTCCAGGGCGCCGCCACCGGGGTGGGGGGGATCCTCAGGGACATCTTCGCGGTGGGCGCGCGGCCGATCGCCGTGCTCGACTCGCTCCGCTTCGGCGAGCTCGACTCCACGCGACCGCGCTTCCTATTCGACGGCGCGGTGAGTGGGATCGGCCACTACGGCAACTCGGTAGGCGTTCCCACAGTGGGCGGCGAGGTCTATTTCGAGGCGCCCTACGAGCACAACTGCCTGGTGAACGCGATGTGCGTGGGGATCGCCCCCCGCGAGCGGCTGATACGGAGCGCCGCGGCGGGTGTCGGCAACCTCGTTGTCCTGCTAGGCGCGCGCACCGGCCGCGACGGGATAGGCGGCGCTTCCGTACTGGCGAGCACCGAACTGGGCGAGGGCGATGAGAAGCGCCCGAGCGTGCAGATCGGCGACCCCTTCGAGGAATCGAAGCTGCTCGAGTGCTGCCTGGAGCTGCTCGAGCGCCGCGCGCTGCGAGCGCTCCAGGACCTGGGCGCGGCGGGGCTGTCCTCTAGCTCGTCGGAGATGGCGTCCAAGGGCGGCGTGGGGATCGATCTCGACGTCTCGCGGGTGCCGTTGCGCGAGCCCCGCATGGAGCCCTTCGAGATCATGATCTCCGAGTCGCAGGAGCGGATGCTGTGCGTCGTGGAGCCCGCGCGGCTCGACGAGGTGCTCGGGATCTGTAAGCGCTGGGAGGTGCGGGCCACCGAGATCGGCCGCGTGACGGAGGGCGACAGCCTGCGCGTCTTCGACGGCGACGAGCTTCGGGGCGAGATGCCTGTCGCGGCGCTTGTGGACGACTCCCCGCTGTACGACCTGAGGCCCGAGCGCCCCACCGAGCCCCTCTACCCGGCGCCGGAGCCGAGCCTCGCCGGCGATGACGCGCGCGAGAGCCTGCTCGCCCTGATCGGCTCCTCGAACCTGAGCTCACGCTGTCCCCTCTTCCAGCAGTACGACTCGGTGGTGCAGTCGCGCACGGTGCGGCGCCCCGAGGAGAGCGACGCCGCCGTGCTTCAGCTCGCCCCGGACGGGGGCCGGGGGGCGATTGCCGTGTCGATCGACGGCAACGGCCGCCGCGTGGCCTGCGACCCGTATGCGGGCGCGCTAGAGGCGGTGCTCGAGAGCGCCTCGAATCTCGCCTGCGTCGGTGGGAAGCCGCTCGGACTGACCAACTGCCTCAACTTCGGCAACCCCGAGAGGCCGCACATCGCCTGGCAGCTCTCGGAGGCCGTCCGCGGGCTGGCCGACGGCTGCCGCGGCCTCGGCGTGCCCGTCGTCGGCGGGAACGTCTCGCTCTACAACGAGGGCCCGGAGGGCCCGATCTACCCGACCCCGATAGTAGGGATGGTGGGCACGCTGCCGGACCCGACGCGGGCGGGCAGGCTCGGGTTCTCGTGCGAGGGCGACGCCGTGGCGATCTGCGGCGAGTTCGCGCCTCACCTGCCGGGCGGCGAGCTCTGGAAGCTGCGCGGCGAGGCTCTGCCCGACGACCTCCCGCAGGTCGACCCGGCCGAGATCCGTGGTGCTCAGGACGCGGTTCGGGAGGCCGTCCGGGCCGGAGAGCTCTCGAGCGCCCACGACATAGCGGAGGGGGGCTTCCTGGTCGCGGTGGCGGACTGCTGCCTGGCGGGCGAGATCGGCGCGGCACTCGACATCGGCCCCTCGGACGATCCCTTGCGGCACCTGTTCGGCGAGGGGCCGGGCGGCTTCGTAGTGTCCGGCCCCCGGGAGGCGCTCGAGCGCCTGGCCGAGCGCACGCCGCTCGACGTCTTCGGAACCGTGGGCGGCCACTCGCTGGAGGTCGCGATCGCCGGCACGAGCTTCAGCGTCGAGCTCGAAGAGCTGCGCGCCGCCCATGGCCGGCTGGCCCCTGCCTTCGCTTGAGGCGGGGGAGTATCCCACGGGGCGCGAGGCGACCGGCGGCGGAGCGGTTGGCTGGGCGCTCAGTTCCGCCGGAACCGGTAGAAGCGCGGCCGCGCTCTGCTCACATACTTCGGCGCTCCTGAAACGTCCATGGCTTTCTCGCCCATGACCTTCCACTCAGGGAAGGCGGCCTCGATCCCTCGCGGCTCGCGCGACGCGGGAGGGGTCCCCTTCGCCCCGGAGCCCACGCCATCAGGAGGAGGCTGGCACCGGGGGCGGCGGCCGCGGTCGCTTCCCGACCCTCCTCCGCGCGCTGCGCATCGCTCAGCTCGTCGTGGAAGCAGCCGAAGTCCACGAGCAGCTGGAAGCCGGAGCCGACGCCCGCGCTCGCGAGCGCTGTCACGTCGCCCTCGAGCAGCTTCAGCTCGACACCGGCTTCCGCCGCTCGCTCGCGCGCCCGGCGCAGGGCCTTCGGGACGAAATCCACACCCGTGACCTGCCACCCCGGGCTGCGAGCTTGACCGCCCAGATCCCGCTCCCGCAGCCGAGGTCGGGGGCTCGGCCATATACGGCTGACGTCCTCCCTCCTCGCGCTCGAACAGCGCGGAGATCTGTTCGCTGATGAGAGGCGACTTTGCCATCTGCTCCCAGGGGGTGAAACCGACCCCGTAGAGCAGCTTGTAGGCAAGGCTCGCTGCGGTCTCATAGGCGTTCGCGATCGAGCCTACCTCGGTCCGTGCAACGGGTGTCGAGGAGCGGCGGGAGCTCCTCGAAGGCCGTCGGCGCGTCGCGGACTCGGCCAAGCAGAGAACGGTTTCGCCGTCCGCCGATGACGCCGGACCCCACTGGTACCCTTGCGAATAGTGGCCGGCGGCAATCCGCTCGGCGTTTCTGCCTCTGGATTTTGGATTTCTCGCCGGCCGCTTCGGATGACCTCTTCAGCTCCGATCCCCGATCGCGACGGCCCGCGCGACGAATGCGGCGTCTTCGGCGTCTACGCACCGGAGTCCGACGTCGCGCGGCTCGCCTACTTCGCGCTTTATGCGCTCCAGCACCGAGGCCAGGAGTCGGCCGGTATTGCGACGAGCGAGAACGGCCAGATCATGACGGTTCGCGACCTGGGGCTGGTCTCGCAGGTCTTCGACGAGGACAAGCTGAAGGCCCTGCAGGGCGAGCTTGCGGTAGGGCACGTCCGCTACTCGACGACCGGCTCCTCGGCGTGGGAGAACGCCCAGCCGGTCTGGCGCTCGGACCGCCGCCGGGTGGCGCTCGCGCACAACGGCAATTTGATCAACGCTGTCGAGCTGCACTCGCGGCTGACGGACGAGGGCGTCTCCTTCCGGGGCACGTCCGACTCGGAGATCATGGCCGCGCTGCTCTCGCGGCACGAGGCCGAGACGATCGAGGACGCCGTGGCTGACATCGTGCCCCGGCTCGAAGGTGCGTTCTCGACAGTGGTGATGACCGCTCAGTCGGTGGTCGCCTTTCGCGATTCCGCGGGACTCAGGCCGCTGGCCCTCGGGCGCCTCGGCGACCGCTACTGCGTGGCCTCCGAGAGCTGTGCCTTCGACATCATCGGCGGCGAGCTGCTGCGGGAGGTTCAGCCGGGGGAGATGGTCTCGCTCGGCGAACGAGGCATCGAGGCTTGTCAGGTGGTGCCGTCGGAGCGCAAGGCGTTCTGCGTGTTCGAGCACATCTACTTCGCGCGACCCGACTCGGTCCTCGAGGGCAACCGCAGCCAGGTCTCACGCCGCAAGATGGGGGAGATCCTCTGGCGCGAGGCGCCGGTGGACGCCGACGTGGTGATCGCGGTACCCGACTCGGGCAACCCCGCCGCGGCCGGGTACTCCAAGGCCTCGGGCCTCCCGCGCGACGACGGCCTGATCAAGAACCGATACGTGGCGCGCACGTTCATCCAGCCGGGCCAGGAGCTGCGCAAGCACGGGCTGCGGATGAAGTTCAACCCGTTGCGAGAGGTCGTGCAGGGCAAGCGGATAGTCGTGGTCGACGACTCGATCGTGCGAGGCAATACGACACGCCAGATCGTGAAGATGCTGCGCGACGCGGGGGCCACCGAGGTGCACATGCGAATCTCGGCGCCGCCCATCCGGCATCCCTGCCACTACGGCATCGACATGTCCACGGCCGAGGAGATGGTCGCCCACGAGCGCACGGTGGAGGAGGTGGCGAATGAGCTCGACTGCGACTCGCTCGCCTACCTGTCGCTGGGCGGCGTGTACGAGGCGATCCGCTCCACGCGCGAGACGCACTGCGACGCCTGCTTCTCGGGCAGGTATCCGCTCGAGCGGACCGATTCGGCGAACGGCAAGTTCGCTCTCGAAGAGCTAACTGCCGCTGGCCGCTAGGCGCTCCTGGATCGCCTGCTCGAGGCGCCGCGCCACCTCTGGCTCCTCCCGGTTCAGCGAGCGGAGCGCCTGCTCGGTCATCACGATCACCTCCATCGGGGAGGTCGCAGTTACGGTGGCGACGCGGCGCTGGTGGCCGAGGATGCCCATCTCGCCGAAGAAGTCGCCAGGGCTGAGGTCGGCCACGTGGTCGCTTCCGTGGGTCACCTCGGCCGTCCCCTTCGTGATCACAAAGAACTCGTAGGCGAAGTCCCCCTCGCGAGCGAGCTGCTTGCCCTCCGGCACCTCGAGCCTGTCGGTCCTCGTGGCCAGCGCTTTGCGCTCCTTCTTGCCCAGTCCGGTGAAGAGTGGTGCCGACTCCAGGCGTTTCTCCTCCATCTGCGATCTCCTCGATTGCAGACGCCCCCCGATCGCCAGTGCGTCGATACTAGGCGCTCTCGATCGTCACGGGAACCCGCTGGACCTCGTTGTTGGCGAAGCCGTGCAGGTTCCAGGGGCCCTCCAGCGGCTGGCTGTCGCCGGCGGAATCCGTCGCTCGACAGCAGAGCTCGTAATCGCCGGGCGTGCGAGGGCGCCACTCCCAGCGCCAGGCCCGCCAGCCCCATCGGGAGACCTGGGGACCCAGCTGCGCGTCGTGCCAAGAGAAGCCTCCGTCGTCGCTCAGCTGGACGCGCTCGATCTCTCCGCCGCCCGACCACGCGCGGCCGGTGATCGTGTGCGGCCCCAGGCCGGCGTGCCGCGCTCGGGTTCCGAAGTTCGGGATGCCCGGCGGGACCATGAGCGCACGCGGCCGCATGCGCGAGACCGCCTCGCCAGCGTCCTCGGGCGTTTGGCGAAGCCGGTAGCTCCACGAGTTCTGGTAGCCCTCGAAGGGCTGGTCGAGAACGGTGATTCGCTCCAGCCACTTGACGTTGGTCATTCCGTACCAGCCGGGCACGACCAGCCGCAGCGGGAAGCCGTGCTGGGGCGGCAGCGGCTCGCCTCCGACGGCGTAGACGAGCATCACCTCGTCGCGAAGCGCGTCGGCGAGCGGCAGGCTGCGCTCGTATCGCTGCTCGACCCCGCCTTCCACGCCGCGGTCAAGGGCGCTGAACAGGACCTCGACCGCGCTCTCCCCGACCCCAGCCTCCTCCAGCAGGGGACGGAGCGGGGTGCCCGTCCATTCCGCCGTACCGACGGCCTCGACGAGCCAGGGCTGCGAGACGGGCCGCGGCGCCAGGCGCGCGCGACCGTTCCCGGCACACTCCATCGTCACGGCCTGCGTGACCGCCGGCCTGGCGCGAACGTCGTCGAGCGAGAGCTCGAGCTCGCGCTCCACCCGCCCACCCACCGACAGCCGCCAGGCCGCCGGGTCCACGACCGGAATGTCGTAGTGGATCAGCAGGTAGTGGAGGCCGACCGGGGTGACGTCGTAGGCCAGCGCCTCCAGCGGCAGCCCGTGATTGCGTGTGGCCAGCCGCAGCTCCTCGGGCGTGATCGACTCCGACGCCTCCACCCGGGTCATCGGAGCGGGTGTCTGTGCCGGTTCCGTTGCCGTGCGGTGATTGTAGGGACGGCTTTATCGGTTCTGCAACAGCTTCGTCACAGCGCCTCGGCTCCCGCCGCGAGCGCCGCTAGGGTGGCCGCCGTGGACCTCGTCCGTGCACTCCGCGAGCACTTCGGCTTCCGGGACTTCCGTCCCGGACAGCTCGAGGCGTGTCGCGCCGCTCTGGCGGATCAGGACGTGCTGGTCGTCATGCCGACGGGATCGGGCAAGTCGCTCTGCTACCAGCTGCCGGCGCTGCTGCGCGACGACCTGACCGTGGTGGTTTCGCCGCTGGTGGCGCTGATGCAGGATCAGGTCGATGCCCTGCGGGTGCGCGGCCTGGGCGCGCGGGTGGCCCTGGTCAATGCGCAGCAGGACGCCGCCGCGAACTCGGAGGCGGTGCGCCGCGCGGCAGCCGGCGAGCTCCGCCTGCTGTACGTGGCGCCGGAGCGGTTCGCGGCATTGGGCTTCTTGGATCACATGAGGAAGGCCAGCATCGGACTGTTCGTCGTCGACGAGGCCCATTGCGTCTCTCAGTGGGGCCACGACTTCCGCCCCGACTACTTCCGGCTGGCCGACGCCGCCAGGGCCCTGGGCGCGCGGGCGCTGGTGGCGTCCACTGCCACCGCCACCCCGCGCGTGGCGCAGGACGTGGCGGGGAGGCTCGGCCTGCGCGAGCCGCTGCGGGTGGCCACCGGGTTCGACCGGCCCAACATCGCCTTCGCCGTGGCGCGCCCGGCGGGCCACGAGAAGCGGCGGTTGATCGCTGAGGCGCTGCGGAGGGAGGAATCGCTGCCGTCGATCGTTTACGCCGGGACTCGGGCCGGTTCCGAGCAGCTGGCAGAGGAGCTGGGCGCGGCGCTCGGGGTCGAGGCCCACCCGTATCACGCGGGCCTCGAGCGCGAGCGACGCGCCGAGGTGCAGCGCGCTTTCCTTGCCGACGAGGTGCCGTTGATCGTCGCTACCAACGCCTTCGGCATGGGCGTCGACAAGTCCAACGTCCGGACGGTCGTGCACGCCAGCGTGCCCACGTCACTCGAGGCCTACTACCAGGAGGCGGGCCGGGCGGGCCGCGACGGCGGTCCCGCACGGGCGCTGCTCGTGGCGGAGAACCGCGACAAGGCGCTCCATGTCCACTTCATCAAGTCGGACGAAGTCGAGGACGGGCTACCAGGCTGGCTGGCCGACCGCTTCGCAGCCACAGCCGACGGCGACGGCCGCTACTCGCTCGACGCCGCCGAGGTCGCGCGCGACCTCGGCGGCGACCGTGACAGGCTCCGGTCGCTGCTCGGCCATCTCACTCGCGCCGGCGTCCTCCAGCCGACTCCCTCGGTCCCCGACCGCGTCACGGGCCGTCTGGCCGGCCCGTTCGACCGCAAGGCGGAGCTGCGCTGCCGGGCCTCGATCGAGGAGGCCGCTCGGGCCCGCTGGCGCCAGTACCGCGAGATCTGGGCCTACGTAGAGCGCGACTCCTGCCGGAGGGAGGCGATCCTCCGCCACTTCGGTGACGGCTCCGAGCCGCAGCGCCGGCCCGGCGCTTGCTGCGACTCGTGCGACCCCGGTCTCGTGCCCGCAGCGCCGCCCGCGGAGCCCGTCGCGTTCGAGGGCCTCGACGAGGCGATCGTCTCGGTCGCGCGGATGGCGCGGCCGGCGGTCGGACGCACCACCTGCGCCGAGATCCTTCACGGCGCCCGCACGCAGAAGATCCGGCGCAACTCCTACGACGGGCTGCCCGCCTACGGGGTGTCCGCCCAAATGCGCCGCGCCGACATCCTCGCCCGCGTGGACGCGCTGATCGACGAGGGCCGCATCGAGACGAGCGGCGGGCCGTACCCGGTGCTGCTGCCTGCCGCCGCCGCTTGATGGCGTTCCGGGTTGCCGTCCTGATCTCGGGCGAGGGGACGAACCTTCAGGCGATTCTCGACACCGTTCACCGTCGGGAGGGCATCGAGGTGGCGTGCGTGGGCTCGAGTCGCCGAGACGCGCCCGGCCTCCGGCGTGCCGCCGGCGCCGGCGTGGAGACGGCGGTGTTCGAGCTCGCGGCTCACCCCGATCGCGCGGCCCGCGACCGCGCGCTCGCGGACTGGCTGGACGAGCGGAAGATAGACCTTGTGGTGCTGGCGGGCTTCATGGAGGTGCTCGGAGCCGAGTTCATCCGGCGTTACCGGAACCGGATCGTCAACGTGCACCCCGCCCTGCTGCCGGCATTCCCTGGAGTCCACGCCGTGCAGCAGGCGCTGGAGCACGGGGTCAAGGTGACCGGGGTGACGGTCCACTTCGTCGACGAGGAGGTGGACCACGGGCCAATCATCTTGCAGGAGGCGTTCGGGCTCTCCTACCCTTCCCGCATCGCAGAGATCGAGGAGCGCGTCCACGAGATCGAGCACCGGCTGCTTCCGAAGGCGGTGCGGATGATCGCGGCCGGCAGGGTGCACCTTGACCTGGACAACCCGCGGCTGGTTCGGATCGATGACGAAGGCGGCTGAGTATCGGGGCGCCGAGCCCGCGCCGCCCGGAGAGGTGCGGGTCCGCCGCGCCCTGCTGACCGTTTCCGACAAGCGCGGGCTCGTGGACTTCGGGCGGGGGCTGCTGGAGCTGGGTGTGGAGCTCGTCTCGACCGGGGGCACCGCCCGGGAACTCGGCATCGAGGGCGTCGAGACGCGTCCGGTCGAGGACTACACCGGCTTCCCGGAGATCCTCGACGGGAGGGTCAAGACGCTCAACCCGCGAATCTACGCGGGCCTTCTTGCGGTGCGTTCCAACCCGGACCACGTGGAGACCCTCCACGATCACCGGATCGAGCCCATCGACCTCGTCTGCGTGAACCTCTATCCGTTCGAGCGCGTCTCCTCAGCGCGGGGCGTGTCAGAGGGCGAGGTGATCGAGAACATCGACATCGGCGGTCCCACCCTGATCCGTGCCGCGGCCAAGAACCATCCCTACATCGCCGTGGTCACATCGCCCGAGAGCTACGACGCCGTCATCGAGGAGCTCCGGGCGAGCGACGGCCGCTTGTCCGAGCGGACGCGCGAGTCGCTCGCCATGGAGGCCTTCGCCTATACCGCGCGCTACGACGCCGCGATCTCGCGCTGGTTCGCCGAACGCGAAGAGGAGTTCCCGGCGCGATACGCCCAAGCATTCGAGAAGGTGCTCGATCTCGCATATGGCGAGAACCCCCACCAGCGCGCCGCCTACTACGCCGAGACCGGCGTCCCCTCGCACCTCCTGTCGATGGTCTCCAAGCTCCACGGCCGGGAGCTCTCCTTCAACAACCTGCTCGACCTCGACTCCGGGCGCCGCCTGGTCGAGGAGTTCGAGGTGCCGGCGGTGGCGATCATGAAGCACAACAACCCGTGCGGTTGCGCGGCGGGCAGCGAGCTGGGAGAGGCCTTCGACAAGGCCTTCGCCACCGACCGGATGAGCGCCTACGGCGGCGTCTACTGCTTCAATCGCAACGTCGACAGGGCGCTCGCCGAGAAGCTCCACGAGATCTTCGTCGAGCTCGTCTACGCGCCCGGGTTCGACCCCGACGCCCTAGAGGTCCTCGAGCAGAAGCCGAACGTGCGGATACTCGAGGACAGGGAGCGCGGGGGGACGCCGGTCAGCGAGCACGACATGAAGCGGGTTCGCGGGGGCATCCTCGTCCAGCAGCGCGACACGGCGCTGGAGCTGCGGGAAGAGATGCGCGTCCCCACGGAGCGCCAGCCAACGGAGGAGGAGTGGGGCGAGATTGTGTTCGCGATGCGGGCCTGCAAGCACGTCCGCTCGAACGCGATCGTCCTCGCCCGGGGACTCGCCACGGCGGGGATCGGCGCCGGCCAGATGAGCCGCGTGGACTCGGTGCGCATCGCGGTTGACAAGGCCCGGGCCGCCGAGATCGACCTCCAGGGTGCCGTCATGGCCTCCGACGCCTTCTTCCCGTTCGCCGATGGTCCCCAGCTGGCGATCGACGCCGGCGTGCGGGCGATCATCCAGCCGGGCGGCTCGCAGCGCGACGACGATGTGGTCGCGGCCTGTGACGAGGCGGGGGTGGCGATGGTGTTCACCGGCCGGCGCCACTTCCGCCACTAGGACGCATGATCGGAATTTCGATGGATCTCGAACCGACCGTCTAGGATTGCAAGGGGAGCGATGAGAGAGCCGCATAATCCTCCGCGCGCCGAGCTCGAGCTCTCCGCCGTGCTGCACGCGCTGAGCGATCCGGCCCGACTCGAGATCGCGCGCCGGCTGGCCACGGGGCAGGAGTGGTCGTGCGGCCGCTTCGAGATCGGCCTCTCCAAGGCCACGCTCTCCCACCACTTTCGCGTGCTGCGCGAGGCCGGTGTCGTCAACACCCGCGTGGAGGGGCGCAAGCGGCTCCAGTCGCTGCGCCGCGACGACCTCGACGCGCGCTTCCCAGGGCTGCTGGAGGCGGTCCTCACAGCCTGGGACCACCCGCGGGCCGCCTGAACGGAAGCGCGGGACCCGTGTCCCGCGGAGCTAGACTCGCCTCTCAGGGCCGTTAGCTCAATTGGTAGAGCGAGGGACTTCAGTGATGGAGCGCCAGCAGGGAAACCGCTGGTCAGTCGGCAGCTGTTTGCTGGAACACCCTGAGAGCCTGAGGTACCGAAGCGTGACAATCCTCAGGATTGGGCTATCAGCAGGCAACCCCACCGGGGGAGCCCTCAGAGGCCATACGCTGCCCACCCTAACGTCGAGCCGAGGGTGAAGAGATGGTCCAGACCGCAACGCGACCCGTCACGGGCGCGGCCGGTGAAAGCCGGTGCGGCAGGTTAATCCGTTGGTTCTGGGTTCGAGTCCCAGGCGACCCATCCTCACTTGATCCACTACATCGCTGCGGACACTCCCGCGTCCCGAGCAGTGCGAGCCGGCCTCGTCCTGGCGCTGGC
>Ga0126313_10000214_pt1 | contig 25998 bp, 20 predicted proteins | sample Plot105A_FD_89954 | JGI IMG/M metagenome (GOLD analysis project Ga0126313, IMG submission 89954) | Serpentine soil microbial communities from UC McLaughlin Reserve, CA, USA - Plot105A | ecosystem: Environmental > Terrestrial > Soil > Grasslands | place: USA: UC McLaughlin Reserve, Lake County...
CGCGCCAGAACGTCTCGGAGTCGTGCTCGTTCCAGATCTCGAGCGCGTCAGGGCCCGCGAGCCGGACCAGCTGCGCGGCGAAGCGCGCGTAGTCGCCTGGATCGCGCGGCGGCGCGGGGCCGGCGCCGCGCGGGCCGGCCGCCCAGTCGGGCGTCGTCTGCAGCACGAGCAGGACCTTCACGCCGCGCGCGTGGAAGGCGCGCACCTCGGCGGCGACGCGATCGAGGTAGAAGCGGTCGTAGCCGCCCCGCGTGGGCTCCCCGGCGGACCAGCCCACGAACATGCGCGCCCATCCGACCTTCAGCCGCTGCGCGTTCGACGGCCCGTCGACGGTCTGGTGCAGCGCGATGTTGACGCCGCTCTCGGCGCTCTGCGCCGGCGGCACGGCCACGACCAGCACCGCGAGGACGAGCAGGCCTCCCACGAACCCCCGCATGAGGTGCAGGTTAGCGCCGCCCCCTGGCTAGGTCGCGGCCTCGCGGGCCGGCAGCGTCACGGCCGGCAGCTCGCGGTGCCAGTCGCACGGCGACTGCCGAGAGGCCTCCTCCGGCACGCCGACGAACTGCCCACCCGCGCAGCCCTCAGCGGCCACCTGCCGGCGCGGATTGCGGATCCCGGCGAAGCCGAGCACGCCGCCGAGTCCGACGAGCACGACCGCGATCCCGATGCCGAAGTGGAACGAGTCGACCGACGCCTCCTCCTGCGCGCGCACGACCGCCGCGGTCGCCGACGGGTCCAGCCCCTCCGGGTCCTCCACGGCGAACGGCCGCGCGTCCATCCTGTCGACGGCCGCGCGCACCGCGGGCTGCTCACGGGCGCCGCCGAGCGCCTCGGCGAAGCGCGTGTCGTACTGCGACGCCACCGTCGCGCCGATCGCCGCGATCGCGACGAGCCCGGCCACGCGCGCGATCGCGTTGTTGACCGCGGAGGCGATGCCGGCGTTGTGCTCGTCGGCGTCGGAGAGCACGGTCGCGGTCAGCGGCGCCACCACGATCGCGAGGCCGAGCGCGAACACCAGCAGCGCGGGGAACAGGTCGGTCCAGTAGTCGACGTCGGCGTCCAGGCGCAGCATCAGCGCCAGTCCCACCGCGCACACCAGCGGCCCGGTGCCCATGAACAGGCGGGGCCCATAGCGGTCTGCGAGGCGGCCGAAGCGGGCGGCGAGCACGAACATCACGAGCGTCACCGGGATGCTCGCGCTGCCGGCGGCGAGCGCCGAGAAGCCCGCGACGCCCTGCAGGAACAGCACGAGCAGGAAGAACGTGACGCTCAGGCCGCCGTACATCGCGAACGTCTCGATGTTGCCGGCGGCGAAGTTGCGGCGGCCGAACAGGCCGAGCGGCAGCATCGGGTGGGAGGCGCGCCGCTCGTAGAGCACGAACAGGGCGAACAGCGCGACCCCGGCGACCAGCGCGAAGGCCACGGCGGGGTCCGACCAGCCGCGCATCGGCTGCTCGATCAGCCCGAACGTGATCCCGGCCAGCCCGAGCGCGCACAGCCCCGCGCCCGCGAGGTCCAGCCGGGTGCCTGGTCTGCGCGCCGCGTCGGCGGGCACGGCGCGGGAGACGATGAACAGCGTCCCGAGCACGAGCGGCAGGTTGACCAGGAAGATCCAGCGCCATGAGGCCGAGTCGACGAGCTGGCCGCCGACCACGGGCCCGAGCACGGTCCCGATGCCGGCCCACGCGGTCCACGCGCCGACGGCCTGGGCGCGCTCGGTCTCGGCGAACGTGCGCACGATCACGGCCAGCGCCGCGGGCGTCAGCAGCGCACCCGACATGCCCTGCAGCGCCCGTGCGGCGACGAGCGCCTCGATCGTCGGCGCCAGCGCGCACAGCAGCGAGGTGACACCGAACCCGGCGATGCCGGCCACGAACACGCGCCGCTCGCCGATCACGTCGCCGAGCGAGCCGCCGACCAGCAGGAACGAGCTGAGCGTCAGCAGGTACGCGTTCGCCACCCACTGCTGGCCCGCGAGCCCGCCGCCGAGGTCCTCGGCGATCGCGGGCAGCGCGACGTTGATCGCCGTCGAGTCGACGGTCACGACCGTCGTGCCCAGGATGCAGGCCACCAGCACCATCCGCTTGGCCGCAGCGTCCATGCCCAGGGCGCTCATGTGCGGATCATGCCATTTCCCCGTTTCCGGCCCGGTCGGCTGCGGGCACGGTTCCCTTCAGGCCATGCGCGAGGAGGAGAGCCGATGCGGCAGCTGACGAGCCTGGACGCCCAGTTCCTGGCGGTGGAGTCCGCACGCACCTACGGGCACGTCGGCGGCCTCGCCGTCTACGACCCCGCGACCGCGCCGGGCGGCGCGCTGGGCATCAAGGACATCTGCCGGCTCGTCGGCGAGCGCATCCACATGCTGCCGCCGTTCCGGTGGCGGCTGGTCGGCGTGCCGCTCGGGCTCGACCACCCGTACTGGGTCGAGGACCCAGACTTCGACCTCGACTTCCACATCCGCGAGTCGGCCGTGCCGCCGCCCGGCGACGACCGGCAGCTCGCCGAGACCGTCGCCCGCATCTTCGCCCGCCCGCTCGACCGCACCCGCCCGCTGTGGGAGCTCTACGTGATTCAGGGGCTCGAGGGCGGTCGCGTCGCGCTGCTCACGAAGGTCCACCACTCGGTCGTCGACGGCGTCTCCGGCAACGAGATCCTCGCCGTGCTGCTCGACCCCAGTCCCGAGGGCCGCGAGATCCCGCCGGCCGAGGGCGATCAGGCCGGGGAGCGCGTGCCGCGCGAGCTGGAGATGCTCGGCCGCGGCCTGATGGGCCTGCCGTTCCAGCCGCTGCGCGCGCTGCGCTCGGCCCCGACCGCGATCCCGAACCTGACGGAGCTGCCGGGCGCCAACGCGTTCCCCGGTGTGCCCAGGATCTCGCGCGGCGTCGCCGCCGCGCGCCGCGCGCTCGGGCTCGAGCAGGCCGACCCGGCGATCCTCGAGGTCACGACCGCGCGCCCGCCGCGGACCTCGTTCAACCGCCGTATCTCGGGCCACCGCCGCTTCTCGTTCGGCCAGCTCTCGCTCGACACCGTCAAGGCGATCAAGAACGAGGCCGGCGTGACGGTCAACGACGTCGTCGTCGCGATGAGCGCCGGCGCGCTGCGCGACTGGCTCAAGGACCGCGACGAGCTCCCGAAGGAGCCGCTCGTGGCGATGGTGCCGGTGTCCGTGCGCACCGACGAGCAGATGGGCACGTTCGGCAACTGCGTCTCGATGATGATCGTCCCGATCGCCACCGACGAGGCCGATCCCAAGCGCCGGCTCAAGCGCACGCACGAGCTGCTGCGCGGCGCCAAGGGCCGCCACAAGGCGGTGCCCGCGAACCTGCTGACCGACGCGACGAGCTTCATCCCGCCCGCGGTCGCCTCGCTGGCCGCGCGTACGACGATGGAGGTGATGGGCCGCACCCGCCCGCCTGTGAACCTGGTGATCTCCAACGTCCCGGGCCCGCGCAGCCCGCTGTTCCTCGCCGGCGCCAAGCTCGAGGCGCACTACCCCGTCTCGGTGGTCGTCGACGGCGTCGGGCTCAACATCACCGTGATGAGCTACCTCGACCACCTCGACTTCGGGATCGTGGCCGACCGCGACCAGGTCGCCGACACCTGGGCGCTGATGGACAGGCTCGCGCACTCGCTGCAGGAGCTCACGCAGGCGGTGCTCGGCAAGTCCGGCAAGCGGCGCGCCAAGCGCGCCGCCGCCGAGAAGCCGAAGGTCCGCGCCTAGCCCACGAGCGACAGGCGCGGGCGCCGCGACTGGTAGCTCTCGGCGACGTCCTGGAGCACCTCGAGCATCGCCGTGGTCGCGGGCGTCCGATAGCCGCCCGCCACGGCCGCGTAGATCTTGCGGACCGGTGTCTCGCGGCCGAGGTCGCGTACGAGGATGTCGTCGCGGATCGTCGTCAGCCCGAGCTCGGCGATCAGCGACACGCCCACACCGGCGGCGACGAAGCCCTGCACGGCCGCGTAGTCGTCGGTCTCGAACGCGATCCGCGGGTCGTAGCCGGCGGCCGAGCAGGCGCCGTAGATCAGCCGGTTGCACTCGCAGTCCTGCGGGCCGCCGATCCAGGCCTCCTCGGCGAGGTCGGCCAGGCGCAGGTTGCGCTTGCCCGCCAGGACGTGGTCCTTCGGGAGCACGAGCAGCATCGGGTCCTCGAGCAGGAAGTGGCGCTCGACGCCGTCCTCCTGGTTGTAGCGAGAGCCGAACCCCAACGCCAGATCGAGCTCGCCGCTCTTGAGCTGCGGCTCGACGTGCTCCGGCTCGCCGAGCGACATCGACAGCTCGATGGCGGGGTGCTTGGCGCGGAAGTCCGCGATCGCCAGCGGCATCAGCGTCGCGCCGGCGGACTCGAACGCAGCCATCCGGAGGCGGCCGCCGCGCAGGCCGGCGATGGCCTCCAGCTCGGCCTCCGCCTCGGCGAGGCGGGCGAGCACGGCGTCGGCGTGGCGCACGAGCGCCTCGCCGGCCTCCGTCAGGCGCACGCCGCGCGCGCTGCGCTGCACGAGGATCGTGCCGGTCTCGCGCTCGAGCGCGGCGATCTGCTGCGAGACGGCGGACTGGGTGAAGGAGAGGGCCTCCGCGGCGGCGGAGAACGAGCCTTGGACGGCGACCTCGCGGAGGACGCGCATGCGGCGGACGTCGAGCATCAGTCGAGCTTATAGCACCGCCGCCGGTATGTCACGTGGACTGATGCCGACGGCGGTGCCTCCGCTGGAGCTCAGCGCATGCGCAGCTTGACGTCCTTCGGCGTGTACCCGCGCTTCTCGACGTGGACCAGCACCGTGCCGCCGGTGACCTTCCGCAGCCCCACCTTCACGCTGCCGCGACGGCCGGTGCGCTTGCGCACCGTCGACATGCCGCGCCCGGTGACACGGACGAGCGCGCCCTTCACGGCCCGCTGCTTGCCGTCCTTGACCCGCACGACGACCGCCCGCCCGCGCTTGGAGAGCTTGACGCGCATGGCCTTCGCGTTGCGGATGGCGGTCGTCGCCCAGCCGCCGAGGTTGTTGCCCTCGTCGACGGTGGCGACGCGCCAGAACAGCGACGCCGCACGCGCGTAGCCCGGTGAGATCAGCTTCGGGGCGTAGCTCGTGTTGGCCGTGGTCGTGCGCTCGAGGATCGTGCTGAACGAGTCGTCCGGCGCAAGCTCGACGCGGTAGTACCTGGCCATCGGCGCCGGCGCCCAGGACAGGGCGATCCCCTTGCCCTTCTTGACCGTCTTGATGCCCGACGGCGTCGCGATGTGGCGGGTGATGTACTGCCACTCCGACCACGGGCCGCCCACGTCAGTGCTGCCGGACCGGAAGTGCGGGCGCACCCGCCACTTCCAGACGCCGGTGCCGTAGAAAGCGGTCGGCGTCAGCGCGGTCGACCGGGTCTTGAACGACAGCTTGGTGCCGTTGACCTGCTCGACGTGGACCTCATAGAGCACGGCCCGCGGCGTGGCCGACCACTCGAGCGTCGGGATGATCTCCGTAAGCCCTGAGGGGTCGCGGTCGGGCTTCGGCGTGGAGCCCGGGAGCGAGCGCGTGAACTCGCCGACGTCCGACCAGGTCAGCCCGACGAGGTTCTCGTCGTCGGCCCGCACGCGCCAGTAGAGGCGGCTGTCCGCCGGGTACGTGGCGCTGCTCGTCAGCGAGGTTGCGTCCGTCAGCACGCTGTCGATCGGGTCGGAGAATGAGGGGTCGTCGTCGACCTCGACCAGGTAGCGGCGCGCGCCCTCGACCGGCGACCAACGGAACTCCGGCTGCCCCTGCACGTCGGCGACCGCCACAAGCTGCGGGGGCTCCGACCGCTTGTTGAACGCTTGCGGGCTGTTATCCCGAGGCTCGTTCGAGACGCCGGTCCCCTTGTCGCCCGCCGACGGGATCACGGCCCAGTAATACGCCGACTGCTCGTCGCGATAGGTCGTGGGCGCAGCGCTCTTGCGGGGCGCGTACGACGGCGCGTTGGTGAATGCGACGTCGATCACCCCTCCGGCGGTGAACTCGGGATCCCTGGAGACGACGACGAAGTAGCCACAGGCCCCCGGCACGTCGTTCCAGGTGAACAGTGGCATCCGCTTCGTGCTCGAGCCGTGCTGCGGCTCTCGATAGGCGCTCGCCGGCGTGCTCGTGGGATAGCAACTGGCGGCGGGGTTGTCGTAGCGCTTCTTGTAGGTCAGCGCCGGCTGGCCGGCGCCGCCTAGCTGCGTCCACGTGCTGGAGATCTCCTGGGACTTCGCGTCGCGATTGCTGCGGGCCCGCACCTGGATGCAGTACCGCTTGTTCGAGACGAGAGGCCAACTGCTGTCGGACGACGTCGGCGGTGCGGATGTGCCGACGGGCCGCACGCCCGATTCGCCGAGCGGCGTCCAGGCGGTGCTCGCTGTGCGGAACGTCTTGGAGCCATCCAAGAGGCAAACGCTGTTGGCGTCGTCGTACGGGAGGACCATGACCTCATAGCTGGAAGCGCCTGCAACTGGCAGCCACGTGACCACGGGCGTATGGGTCGTCGAGCCGAGCGGCAGCTCCGCGCCGGTGTTGTCCCGGAGCCGCAGCTTCGGCACGGTCGGCAGGCAGTGGGCGTCGGGACCCTCGGTGCAGGCGTCGTTCTCGGTCATGCAGTCCGAGCCGTCGTTGCGGACGCAGACCAGGTCGAACGACTTGCGGAAGTTCGGCCCGGCGTTCCAGCGACCGGCGTTGCCGTCAGGGTCCACGGCCCGGATCCGCGTGAAGTAGGTGTTGTTGATCAGCACCTTGCGCGGGGAGACCGAGGTGCCCGTGATCTGCTCGTCGCAGCAGACGCGCGAGCCTGCGGCGAAGTCGGACGAGGGGTTGACCTCGACCTCGTACGACGCCGCGCCGTCGACGGGCGACCACGAGAGCTGCGGATCGACGACGCGCCGCTCCGCGAGCGCGAGCTTCGGACCGGTCCACCAGCCGAGCGCGTCCGTCGTGTCGTCCGTGAAGCGGACGTTGAACGCATCGCCCCCGGCCACGTCCCGATAATGCATCGTGATCGCGTCGTTCCACGTGATCTTGAAGCGCCGGACCTCGGACGCGCGTCCGGTGTGCTTGATGCTGTCCATCGGCGTGACGTCCCAGAAGTACTCGCCCGCGGGCAGCGTGCCGGGCAGGGCGAGCTGGAGCGCCGAGGTCTCCACGCCGAGCTTGCGGTCGCCGTACACGAGGTTGGCGAGGTCGCCGTCACGCGCGATGCGCACCCGGTACTTGAACGCGTGGGGCACGCGGCTCCAGCGCAGGACCATCGGGTTCGCGTCGCCGATCGCGGCCCCGGCGCCGTCGGCCGGCTCCAGCAGCGTCGAGGTGTCGGGCCACGACTTGACCATCTTCGCGGTGCGTGACCAACGCCCGGCGGTGTTGCGCACGTCGATCGCCCGCACGCGCCAGAAGTAGCCGTGTTCGGGAGGGTTGTCGGCGAGCGCCGTCGGCACGGTGGCGAAGGTGTTCTTGGTCTTGAACGTGCCCTCGCGCCGCCGGCCGACGATCGACTCGAACTTGTCGTCGGCCGCGAGCTGGAACTCGTAGCGCGCCGCGCCCTTGACGGCCGCCCACGCGAATGTCGGCGACACCTTGTATGTCGTGTCCGCCGCCGGGCCGGTGAGCTTCGGCGCGGGCAGACGAGTGGCCGCGGCCGCGCTGCTGACCTGGCTGGCCATCAGCAACATAAAGCCGGCCAGGACGGCCGCGAGGAACAGCAGCACCGACTCGTCGATCGGGACCATCGGGCGCTCGTCGCGGCTGCGACGGACGGGCTTGCGTCGAAACGGGGGAAGGGACATGGTTCAGACCTCCAGCGGCCGGAGCCGGACGGGCATCGGAATCAATCGGGGGGTATGGGCGGCGTAGGCCGCGTACTCGGGGAACTCCGTCTCGAGCGCACGCTCCTCGAGGCGCATGCGCACCAGCTGCGCCCCGAGCAGGACGACCGCCGCGGTCAGGTTCCAGGCGCTGGGAGCGCCCAGCACGAGGCCGGCGCAGGCGCCGAGCTCGCCGAGGTAGACGGGGTGCCTGACGAGCCGGTAGGGGCCGCGCGTGACAAGCCCGCGCGCCTCGGGGAGCACGCCGAAGCAGGTCCCCAGCGCCAGGACGGACGCCAGCAGGAAGCCACAGCTGGCGAGCGCGAGGGCCTCGCCGGCGACGAGCAGTGCCGTCGACGCGTCGGGCCCCGGCTCGCGCAGTGAGACGGCGCCGAGGATGGCCAGGAAGCAGGCCACGAACGCGACCGGCTCGCGCGAGGGCCGCAGCGGCTCAGGCCGGCGTAGCACTGCGAAGAAGAACACGCCGACCACGGCCGTCTTGAGGATCCAGTAGCCGGCCTCCAGCCAGGGACGCGCGGTCCCGGCGGAGATCGCGTCTTCGACGTGCCTGGCCGCCGCCGCCAGACTCGCGAGCGAGAACAGGGCGAACACACCACTCACGAGGCCGCGACTCACGACCCGCCTCCCATTGTCGAAGTGAAACCGATCACGGCCGGGCCCAGGACGACCACGAAGATCGCCGGGAAGATGAGGACCACGAGCGGGAAGAGGATCTTCGTGGGCGCCTTCTGGGCCCTCTCTTCGGCCGCCGCACGGCGGCGCTTGCGCATCTCGAGCGCGAGGTTGCGCATGATCTGGCCGATCGAGACGCCGAGCGACTCGCCCTGACGGATCGAGCGCACGAACGAGCGCATGCCGTCGGTGTCCGCCCGGGCGAGCATGTTGACCAGCGACTGGTCGACCGGCAGCCCCATCGCCTGCTCCTGCATGGCGAGCCGCAGCTCGTCGCCGAGCGGGCCGCTGAAGCGGTCGGCGGCGATCTGCAGCGAGGCGGCGAAGCTCGTGCCGGCCTCGACGGTGACCACCAGCAGGTCCACCAACTCGGGCAGCTCGTAATCGATCTTCTCGAGCCGGAAGCGGGCTCGCCGGCGCACGAAGGTGAGCGGCAGGATCCAACCGATCAGCGCCGTCATCGGCACCAGGAGGACGACGAACGCCACGGCAAGCTTGGAGCTCGTGGCGAACCACAGGAAGAAGAGCGGCAGTGCCAGCGTCGCGAGCACCCGATAGCCCATCAGCGTCGTTGGCGTGACGTTGTAGAGGCCGGCGCTCATGAGCTCGCGGCGCAGCTCCGCCTCCGACGTGGTCGTGCGGCCGGCGACGAGCGTGCCGAGCGTCCTCGCGATCGAGTTGATGCCGCCGGCGATGACGCGCTCCTGCGGCGCAGCAGCGTCCTCCGGCTCCGCGCGGAAGCCGTAGGCGGCGATCTGGTCGACGCGCTCGAGCGCGCGCAGGCGCGGGAGCGCGAGGGCGCGGCTGGTCAGCGTCGCGGCCACTCCGAAGAGCAGGACGCCGGTGATGAGCAGCAGGAACACGACGCCCCCTAGACCTTGATGTTCACGATCTTGCCGATGATGAGCGAGCCGGCGGTGACCATGGCCGCCGCCACTCCGAGCAGCACCCGGCCGACGGTCTCGCTGAACAGCGGCGCGACGTACTCCGGATTGATCGCGGAGATGGCGAGCAGCAGCACGATCGGGATCGCCGTCAGCACCCAGCGGGACATCCGCCCCTGGGCCGTCAGGGTCTGGACGAGCCGGCGCAGCGCAAGCCGCTCCCGGATCGTCTCGGTCACGCGCTCGAGCACCTCGGCCGTGTTGCCGCCCGTCTCACGTTGCAGCGTGGCGACGAGGGCCACTTGCTCGAGATCCTTGCTCTGCATGCGCTGTACCACCGTGTTCAGCGCGACGTCGACGGGCACGCCCATGCGCTCGTCGGCCACCACACGGGCGAGCTCGCGGCGGGCGGGCTCCGGCGCGTCCTCCACGACCACCGACAGCGCGCCGCTGAAGGAATGGCCGGCCCGCATCGCGGACGCCATCACCTGGAGGTTGTCGGGCAGCTGGTCGGTGAACATCTTGCGCTGCTTGGCCACGCGGCGCTCGAGCAGCGTGCGCGCGAAGAGCGGCACAGCGACGGCCATCAGGGCGGCGGCCGGGGAGCGGAAGATCAAGGTCAGCAGGACAAGTGCGAATGCGGTGGCGGCCGCCACGAGGCCGAGCAGCTTCTGCGGCGCTATGTCGACCCGGGCGATGTCGAGCTTCTGGAGGAAGCCAGGCCACCAGCGGGCGCGTTCCAGCGAGCGCGTGGTCTCGATCGCCATCCGCCCGGCGAGCAGGCGTGCGCGCCGGGCGTCCTCGTCGGTGCGGCCCGGCTCCTCCTGGCCGACGTAGAACGCGACGCGCGAACGCAGCGAAGCGGTGCGCGGGCGCAGCAGGCACCACAGCGCGAGCACGAGCAGGGCGGCGACGAGGAGTGCGACGACGAAGGCGACGGCCCCGGAGAGCCAGACGCCCTCGACGCGGGAGTGGCGGTACGGGGGCTTGGTCGTGCTCGGCGGTGACGGCGACCGGTAGCTGACACTCGCCACGCCGGCCACGCCGACGACGCGGACGGCGACCCGCACGCCGTGGCCGGCGGGCTGGGCGGACCGGTAACGCACGACGTACTGATGGGCGAGCCGCGATCCCAGGCGCTCGTAGATGCGCGCGAGGTCGCGCAGCGACCCAGCGGCGCTGAACTCGCCCCGCGTCTCGGCGGAAAGCAGGTTGAGGATCCCGAAGTCGGACCATCGCGACGGCAGCCCCACGGTGTAGATCCGCGCGTGGGCGGCCGCGGCGGCCGCCGCGGCCTGCTCGAGCGTGGTGGTGCTCGTGCGGTCGGCGCCGTCGGAGAGGATCACGGCCGAGGCGGAGGGCATCTTCGCGGCGGCGATCAGCTCGGCCGCGCGCTTCGCGGCGTCGAACATGCGTGAGCCGCCGGAGCCCTCACGGACCGCCGACAGCGCGCGGTCGATCGTGGCCGCGTCCGCGGTGAACCCGTGGATCACGCGCACCTGGCCGTCGAACGTGACGACCGCCACGGGCTGGGCCGCGTTGCGCCGGCGGACGAACTCGCGCGCGGCATGCAGGGCCGCCTTCAGCGGCTCGCCGCGCATGCTGGAGCTGGTGTCGATCGCGAGCACGACGCCGAAGCGGCGCGCCTCCGCACCGGCGGCCGTGGCGACGCTGACGTCCGGGACCCGGCGGCCGTTCTCGCTGACCTGCACGTCGGGGGCGTCGATCCACATGGCGCGCGGCAGCGTGAGCGCGTAGGAGCGCTCGGGGAACCGCGTGTCGGCGGCCTCGGACAGGCGCAGCTCGTCGGCCTTCGCCGGCGCCGTGACCAGGCACGCCAGGAGCAACCCGGCGAGGGCTGATGCGCGCAGGCGCGTCACGCCTCGACACCCCGGAGGTAGTCGGGTGCCACGCCGCGGCTGGTGCCGTTGGAGAACAGCGAGTGGGGCAGGGTGATCCCGCGGTGCTCGAACTTCTCGAGGAAGGTCGGCCGCAGTCCCGTCGAGCTCAGGTTCCCGGTGACCGTGCGGTCCGCCTGCACCTCCTCGACCTTGAACCTGAAGAGCTCGGAGAGCGTGATGACGTCCGACTCCATTCGGCCGACCTCGGTGATCGACACGACCCGGCGCGACCCGTCCTGGAGCCGCTCGAGCTGGATGATGAGGTCCAGCGCGGAGGCGACCTGCTGGCGGATCGCCTTGACGGGCAGGTCGTAGCCCGCCATCAGGACCATGGTCTCCACCCGTGCGAGCGCATCACGCGGCGAGTTCGCGTGGATGGTGGACAGCGAGCCCTCGTGGCCCGTGTTCATCGCCTGGAGCATGTCCAGGGCCTCCGCACCGCGGACCTCCCCGACGATGATGCGGTCGGGCCGCATGCGCAGGGAGTTGCGGACGAGCTCGCGGATCCCGATCTCGCCCTGGCCCTCGATGTTCTTCGGCCGCGCCTCGAGGCGCAGCACGTGGCGCTGGTTGAGCCGGAGCTCCGCCGCGTCCTCGATCGTGACGATCCGCTCGTCGCCGGGGATCGCCGTCGAGAGGGCGTTGAGCAGCGTCGTCTTGCCCGAGCCCGTGCCGCCGGCCACCAGGATGTTGAGCTCGGCCAGCACACACAGCTGCACGAACTCGACCGTCTCGGTGCTCAGCGTGCCGAGCTTGACGAGGTCGGTGGGGTTCAGCCGCTGCTTCGAGAACTTGCGGATCGAGACGAGCGGCCCGGACAGCGACAGCGGCGGGATGACCGCGTTGACGCGGCTGCCGTCCGGCAGGCGGGCGTCGACCATCGGCGAGGACTCGTCGATCCGCCGCCCCACCTGGGCGACCATCTTGTTGATGATCCGTCGCAGATGCGACTCGTCGGAGAATCGCGCCGACGTCTCCTGCAGCCGGCCCTTGCGCTCGACCCAGATGTCAAACGGTCCGTTGACCATGATCTCCGTCACGGTGTCGTCCTCGAGCAGCCGCTCGAGCGGTCCGTGGCCGAGGATGTCGTCAGCGATCTCGCCGAGCAGGCGCTCGCGGTCCGCGCGCGAGATGCCCTCCTCGCGCTCGAGCTGCGCCCGGATGTCGGTGAGCACCCGCTCGCGCAGGACGAGCGGGTTCATGTCGGTGTTGAAGAGCTGCGGGCCCAGGTCGCCGATCACCGCGAGATGGACGCGGTTCTTGACCTCGGCGAACACATCGCTCGGCGTCGTGTCGACGATGGACGAGCGTCCGGCAAGCCGCTCCTGGAGGTCCATCAGGCAGCCCTCCGGCGCTTGAGCACGCTGGTCTTGGCGGCGGGCTTGCCGGCGTAGTGATGCGCCAGCGTGCGAAACGCCCGCGCCACCTCGGACCGCGGCCGGTTCTGCACGACGGGCTTGCCCTCGTTGACCGAGCGGGCGATGTCGCGGTGGCTGGGCACCAGGATGTCGGCCGAGCGACCGACGATCGCGGTGACGTCCTCCTGCGTCACGCCGACCTTGCTGTCGGCCCGGTTGAGCACCATGGCGATGCGCTCGGACTCGTATCCCATGAGGTCGAGCGTCTCGAGGCCGAGCTTGGTGTTCTTGAGCGACAGCGAGTCGAGCGTCCCGACCATGCATACGTGCGTGGACGCGTCGATCGACGCGATCACCTCCGGCATGAAGCCGGGCGGGGTGTCCACCACGACGAAGTCGTGGGTCGAGCGCAGCAGCGCGTAGACCTCCTGGAGGAACTCGACGGTGATGGCGCCCGCCTGGTCGGGCCGCACGGGGGCCATCAGCACGCTGGCGCCGCTCTCGTGCGTCGTCAGGAACGCCTCGAGCTTCTCCGCGTCGAGCGAGCCGCCCGACTTGATCAGGTCGTAGATGGTCCGCTGCGGCGTGAGCCCGAGCGAGAGCCCGACGTCCCCGAACTGGAGGTCGAGGTCGACCACCACGACCCGCTTGCGCAGCTCTGCGAGGGCCACGGCCAGGTTGGCGCTGGTGAGCGTCTTGCCGATGCCGCCCTTCGGGCCGAGCACGCAGATCAGCGAGCCGAGCGCGGCGGCCCCGGTGGCCGCAGCGCCCCGCCGCCGCGCGACCGCCTTCTCGACCGCGAAGCCCAGCTGCTCGGCCGTGGCCCCCGTCTCGCCGAAGCCTGCCGGGAGCATCACCAGGTCCTCGGCGCCGGCCTCGAAGGCATGGCCGACGAGCCCGTTGGGCGTGCCGTGGCAGAGCACCACGATGGGGCGGTCCGGGTGCTTGCGGGCCGCCTCGCGCAAGAACCAGAGCACCTGCTCGGACTCCGGCTCGCACGCCACGACCACAGCGTCGGGCGCCGACTCGTCGAGCGCGGCCCAGCCGCGGTCGAGGCTCGGGTGGAACCCGGAGACCTCGAGGCCGGGGATTTCCGTCAGGAGCCCGCGGACCACGCGCTCGTCGACGCTCGCGTCGAGCACGACCAGCGTGGAGATTGTCATCGTCTTCGTCATCACCGTTCTCCTGTCGATGCCTTCCCCTGGTCGCGGACGCGGTCGATCGGGATCGGGTCCATCCCGAAGACCATCCGGTCGAGGTTCGTGAGCGAGATGCCCTTCTGCGTGCCGCCGGCCTGCGGTCGCAGCGCGACCCAGACCTTGCCGTTGTCCGAAGCGAACGCCAGCTCGACGGCCTGGGTGTCGGACACGCGCAGGACGACGTTCTGCGTCTGGTTCTGCTGGGCGAGACCGCCCTTCGCCTTCGGGTCGACGTCCGGGGCCTCGAGTACCTCGACGTCCTGGAACAGGACGCGCAGGACGGGCCGCGGTCGCGACGCCGCCTCGGGCTGGACCTGGAACCCGGCGAACACGTCGACGTGGTCGCCCGCGGAGATCTGCCCGATCATCCCGTGCGCGCTGTCGAGCGGGACGGTCACGGCGCGCTGGTCGTTGCTCAGCTTGGAGAGCACCGGATCGGTCGGCTTGGCGAAATCCGCCGTCGTGAGCTGCTGACCGGGGACGATCGTCCGTGTCGTCACGAGCCCGCGCAGGCTCGACGGGTCGGTGATCGCGCCCTCCCGGACCTGCTCGCGCTTGAAGCCCGTGGCCTGGAAGAGACCCTTGCCGGCGATGGTGTCGCCCGAGCTGCCCTTCGGTAGCTCGCCCTTGGCGACGAGGACCGTGACCGGGTCCGCCCGCTGGTCGAGCGAGCGCTTGTAGCTCTGCATGAAGACCAGCAGGACCGCGATCGCCAGGATCGCCGCCAGCACTGCGAAACCCAGCGTGCCCTGCCGAGTCGAAAGGATCTTGCGTAGGCCTTGCATGTGCATCTCCTCAGCGCGTCATGACCGCAACACAGGAGCCGAAGGAGGCGAAGTCGCACGACGTCGCACCACCGCCCGTGTTGAGCGTTTGGATGTACTTGATGAAGTGCCCGACGATCAGGCCCGCATCGTTTCCCGGCACCGGGTCGTCACCATTGCCCTGGCACGGATTGGCGAAGTTCGCGCCTTGGCCCGTCCAGCCGGTGATGTAGAAGGTGGCGAAGCCCGTGACTGGCACGACGCCGGATCCAGATCCGCTGAAGGCGCCGAAGGGAGTGGTGAACACGTGCAGGATTCGCGGGTCGTTGGCCGGCAAGTTGGGGTAGTCGCTCCAATGGTTCGGCGACGTGCAGGTCGCCGGCGTCTCGCTGCCGAGGATGCGCAGGTTCAAGCCCCTCGCCGGGTCGTTGACCCTGCCCCCGGTCGTGATCGGGACGCATTTGTACGGTTGCGGGGATGCCCACACGTCGTTGGTCGTCGCCGGGCAGGCCACGCCGCGGTTGATCGCATAGGTGGGAGAGCAGCCTTGTGCGATCTCCTGGTCCAGCTGATTGAGAGTGGGATCGCAGTCGAGCGACTGGTTCTGGCTGCCTCCATTCACGCGCAGTGACACGATCGGGTCGTTGACCGAGACCGCGTTGCCGAGGCTGCTCTTGACCCCGATGCGGACGACGAGGGAGTGCGTGCAACTCGTCTGCACCGCGCTGCAGCGCTCGAGCGAGTTCGACCAGATCAGGCCGTCCTCGAGCACCTGCGCCACCTTGATCGGGCCGGAGCGACTGTCGCTGCCCGAGAAGGTCCGCTGCACGACGCCGAAGCTGCCCTTGCACGGATTCGTGTTGTTCCTCGTCGTGCAGGTCTGACTGTGCAGGGACCCGCTGGTCTCGGCCCAATCGATCGTGACGTCGATCGGGCCGGCTGCAGTGGCAACGGGAATCGTCGTCGGCGACGTCCAGACGCCACTCGTGGCGCTGTAGGTCATCGTGTAGTTGGTCCCGTTGACCCTGGCGGTCAACGTGGCGCCGACGGCCGAGGTCTGGTCGACGCCACCGACAATGCCGAAGTCGGCCTTCGCGCGTACGCCGACGGTGCAACTCGTGGTGGCCGACGAGAAGTAGGGATCCGTGCACGACCCCGTCACGAGCTCGACCCCGCGCAAGATGGGATCGTTCGCGGGCTGAGCGCCGCTGCCGGCCGCCGACCATCCCCGCAGGTGCAGGATGCCACGCGAAGGGAGGCCGCTCGCCAGCTTGGCCACTCCGGCGTCGTAGCAGTCCACCAGCGGCTGTCCGCAGGTCGTCGACGTCTCGCCGCCCAGCGACACGACCACGCCGACGCGTACCGCGTCGGAGGCGAAGGGCACTGCCAGCGGTGCCTCGGCGTTGTCCCAGACGGCGAGCCCGTTGGTGGTCCCCGCCCTGGAGAGGGTGGTCGAGCCGAGCACGGCTCCGGTCGCCTCGTTGATGAACGTCGCGCGCGCCACCTTCGGGTTGACGTCCGGCACTCCGAGCGGCAGGCTGCCCGCCGACGCCTCGAGCTGATTGACCGAGATACGCGCCTGCGCGTTGATAAATGGGACGATGGGTGAGGCGTCACCCAGTAGACCGGCGACGGGCTTGAAGTACCACGGCAGGTCCGTCTCGGTCATTTTGACGTCGATCATTCCGGTGCTGCACGGCGACCCGACAGCGGTGTCGTCTGTCTTGCCCGGCTGGTCGAAGAACGACTTGCTGTTGATCAGGCGACGCACCCGGGAGGCCGGGGTCCCGCCGATCTGCGCGTTGTATGTGTCACCCGAGTACTCCGCCGCCTTCTGCAGAATTGCGGCGTCAGCGCACGGGAAGCGGAACTCCTGGGCCGCGGCCAGCGCGCTGGCGTCAGCCTGCATCTGAAGGTGGCGCTTGTGGACGAACCAGTTGCCGACGTCGACCACGAAGGTCATGACGACCAGCAGCACCGGCAGCCACAGGGCGACCATCACGAGGACGGCGCCGCGCTCGCCCTCGGGCGGCTCGATGTAGATGCTCACACGCATCCGGTCGTGTAGTTCGTCGGGGCCGCCTCGAGCCGCATGACGCTCGAGGTGCTGATCTCCTTGGACGCGAGTCCGACCAGCGGGAGGAAGTCGTAGGTGAACGTCATCGTCACCCGCACGGGGTCGCCCACGTTGGAGGTGCCGTTGGGGAACGTCACGCAGACCTGCGCGGCGGTCGAGCTGTCGCCGCCGTTGCGGAGCTCCGCGGTGTCGGCCTGCATACGGACCTGCGTCTGCAGTGTCGCCGTGTTCGCGGGATCGGGCTTGCGATTCACCACGGCGAAGCGAGCGGCCTCGGCCGTGAGGTGATTCGCATCATTCCAGTAGTTGTATCCCTTACCGAAATCGAGCATCGCGAACAGCAGGAGCGTGAGAATGGGCAGCACCAGCGCGAATTCGACCAATGCCTGGCCGCTTTGTTCGCGGATGACTGAACGGGTGAGTGACATGAGGCATTGACTGCGAAAACACGTGAATCGGTCCCTGGCAGGGACCGAGGAGAAAGGCTGGGCCGGCGGTGCCGACGTAGAGAAGTGGAGGCTCGCCCCGGACCTGTGATCCGGGGCGAGGTGCTCGCGGGCCTACAGGGCGGCGACGACGTCAGCCAGCGTGTCGTTGATCCCGTCGGTGACGAGGCCAAGGGCGGCGATCGCGCCGATCGACACGATCGACAGGATGAGCGCGTACTCGACGAGCGCCTGACCCTCCTCGCGCTCGCGCACCGAGTTGATGTACGTCATGATCATCTCGAACATGTTGTATTTCACCTCCCCTCCGAAGCAAGTCGGAGTTTGTGTGCCGCTCGCCTCCAACCCTCCTCGGAGTCAGTCTTGAGCCGCTTGCCGTTTTGCACGATGCAAGCTAAGTGGCCCATGAGCAGCGGACCACAGCTTCAGGTCTAGGTCTTCCTATACCTCTCGGCAGGGTCTTCCTGTGCCTGCGCCTCGCAGCGTGGGGCCGGCTGAGCATTAACGTCCGCACGAGAGACAAATGCGTGAACGACACGAACTCAGGTGAAAATGGTCCAGGTCAAGATCATCGGCCCCGGGGCGGCCCGCCGGGTGCTCACTGCGGGCCTCGCCGGCGCGGCGCTCTGCCACGGCGGCGCCACGGCCAAGGCCCAGGTCTCCACGCCGGGCTCTGCGGAGGCGCCGGCCGCATCCCCCACGCCGGACGCGACGCCGGGGCCGACTCCCACGCCTACGCCGACGTCCGTCGCGGAGCCCGGGCCGACGCCCGGCGCGGAGCCCGAGCCTGCGCCGGCCGCCGACGCTCCGCTCGCCGGCGAGCTCCCGGCCGGCGACGCGGCGCCCTTGGTCGTGCAGGCGCCCGGCCCGCAGCCGGTCCTGGCGGAGTCGCCGGAGCCGACCGTCGCACCGATGCCCTCCCGCCGCCGCGGCGGCGCCCGGCGGCGCGCGGTGCGCCACCCGCACGCGGCTCCCGCACCCGCACGCGCACGCAACCCCGCTCCCGCACTCGTGCCCGCCCCCGCGCCCGCCCCCGCGCCGGTCGGGCACCCCGTCGTCATGCCGGGCGCGATGGCGATCCGCGTGCCGGACTTCTTCATCGGCCGGTTCCGGATCCCGCCGTTCCTGCTGCCGATCTACCAGGCCGCCGGGACCGAGTACGGGGTGCAATGGGAGGTCCTGGCCGCGATCAACGAGATCGAGACCGACTACGGCCGCAACCTGAACATCTCCTCCGCCGGCGCCGTCGGCTGGATGCAGTTCATGCCGGCCACTTGGAAGATGTACGGCGTCGACGCCAACCGCGACGGCAAGAAGGACCCCTACAACCCGTTCGACGCGATCTTCGCCGCCGCCCGCTACCTGCGCGCCGCCGGCGCCGACCAGGACCTCCGCCGGGCGCTCTTCGCCTACAACCACGCCAACTGGTACGTCGAGTCGGTCCTGGTGCGCGCGCGCGTGATCGGCGGGATGCCAAGCGACCTCGTCGGGTCCCTCAGCGGTCTCGTCGCGGGTCGTTTCCCCGTGCGGGCCCCGGCCACGTACGCGAGCCGGCCCTCCGGCCCGACTGCGCGACGGCAGGCGATCCGCATCTCCGCGCGCGCGGGCGCGCCCGCCGTCGCCGTCCACGACGCGCGGGTGGTCGCGACCGGGCATTCCGGTCGCTTCGGGCGCTACGTGACGCTGCGCGACGCATACGGCAACCGCTTCACCTACGGGCACCTGTCCGCGCTCCCCGGCGGCGTCCGCCGCGGCGTCCGCGTCGCGGGCGGCGCCGTGATCGGCCGCGTGGCGGCCGGACGCGGCGTGGCGTCGCACCTCTCCTTCCGCGTCCGCCCTCCGGGGCGGCATGCGCCGTGGATCGACCCGACGCCGCTGCTCGAAGGCTGGAAGCTGCTCGAGTCGACGGCGATCTACCGCGCAGCCGGCCGCAGCCGCCTGTTCGGAGAAGGCCCGGGGGCGCCGACGGTCGGGCAGATCCTGCTGATGGGCGAGGGAGGGCTGGCACGGCGCGTCCTGGCCGACCCCGGGGTGGACATCTACGGCTGCGGGCGCCGCGACATCGAGGCCGGCATGATCGACCGCCGGGTCCTGACCACGCTCGCGTTCCTGTCGGCGTCGGGCCTGCACCCGACGGTCACCTCCCTGCGTTGCGGGCACGGCGTGCTGACCTCGTCGGGGAACGTCTCCGAGCATGCCGGCGGCAGCGCCGTCGACATCGCCGCCGTCAACGGCATCGCGATCAACGGCAACCAGGGCGCCGGCTCGATCACCGAGCTCACGATCCGCCGCCTGCTGACGCTCCAGGGCGTGATGGAGCCCCACCAGATCATCTCGACCATGACCTTCGCGGGGGCGGACAACACGTTCGCCATGAGCGACCACGCCGACCACATCCACGTCGGCTGGCGCCCCCGCTACGGGACGATCGGGCGCGTCGACACGCGTCTGCGGCCGAAGCAGTGGATCAAGCTGATCGACCGCATGAGCCGGATCGACAATCCGGTCGTGGCGCATGATCGGGAGGCGAGATGAGCGCTGACCCATTCGAGATCCGCCGCATCGACCTGGACGCCGAAACCTCCGTCTGGATCCCGAGCCGGCGGCCGGCGATCACCGAGGAGCCCGACCCGCCCGAGCCGGCGCAGCCGGTCGAGCGGGTCCGTGCGGCAGCCGTCGCCGGCGCCGCCACGGCGGTGTGCGTCGCGCTGGTGCGGTTCGGCCCGACCAGAGAGGGACTGCTGGCAGCATGGGTGCTGGCCCTTCTCACCATCCTGGCGGCGATCGACCTCGAGGCGCGGCTGCTGCCCAACCGCATCGTCTTCCCCGCCACACTCTGCGCGATCGCCTGGCAGGCCGTGTTCTTCCCGGACGGCCTCGTCGAGTGCCTCGTCTCCGGCGTCGTCGCCGGCGCGGTGCTGCTCCTGCCGACGCTGTTCCAGCGCGGGGCGGTCGGGATGGGCGACGTCAAGGTCACGGCCTTCCTCGGCCTCGTGCTCGGGGCGGACGTCGTCACGGCCCTCGTGGCGGCCTCGCTCCTCTCGGCGCCGGTCGCGCTCGGGATGCTGCTCGTCGGCGGCGCCCGGGCGAGGCGGACGGCGCTGCCGTTCGGCCCGTTCCTCGCGCTCGGCGCCGCGATCGCGCTCCTGGCCTGAGCGGGAAGGGGACCCGCCGGAGCGGCGCCCCTCCCCGTGCCGCTCAGGCCGCGAGCACGCCGTGACGATGCGCGTAGCTGGCCGCGGCAAGCCGGTTGGGAACGCCGAGCTTGCGGTACAGGTTGCCGAGGTGGAACTTGACCGTCTGCTCGGTCACCCAGAGCTCCTGGCTGATCGCCTTGTTCGACATCCCTCGCGCAAGGGCCTTGAGCATCGTGATCTCGCGCTCGGTGAGGCCGGCGTCGCGGAGCGCGTCCTCGGGCCCGGCGCCCGCCGCGAGGATGTTGTAGACGCTGCCCTCGTATGCCTGACGGATCGCCGACGGGATGTCGAGCGGGTTGACGTTCTTGGTGATGAACGCGCAGGCGCCGGCCGTCAGCGCCCGCCGGATGACCTCTTGTGAGGCCGCCGCCGACAAGACGACGACCTTGACCTCCGGATACTGCTCGCGAACCGCCTCGAGGCAGATGCCGCCGTCGGCCGTGCGCAGACCGAGGTCGAGGGCGACGACGTCCGGTCGCCGCCGCTCGATCATCGTGAGAAGCTCGGGCCCGGAATGCGTCACGCCCGCGACCTCGATGTCCTCCACCCGCTCGAGGGCGCGCCTGAAGCCCTCGAGCATCAGGCGGTTGTCATCGGCGATGAGGATCTTCACTTCTGTGACCTCCGTGTCTCTGCGTGCGGTCACCCTTGACCGGCGCTGCCCGCAGTTTCCGCTGATCCCCGGGGTCCGGGCAATGGGCGGAGACGCCACATCGCGTTCAATGACCTGAACGCGGCGCGGTACGCCCGCCGCAGGACTAGTCTCCGAACCACTTGAGCGCTGGACGATCCATAGTGGTCACCGCGGTCGTGGCCGCGCTGTTCACCGTGCTGGTGAGCATCGGCTCGGTCGTCTCGTTCGCCTATCGCAACGTGCCGCTCCACGTCGCGGCCGAGACCGCGGCGGCCCTCATCTCCATCGTGGCGGCGCAGCTCGCCTGGGGGCGGTTCCGGCAGAGCCTGAGGCGAGGCGACCTGCTGTTGGCGGGCTCGCTGGCGGTCTTCGCCCTCGCAAATCTGCTGCTCTCGGCGGTCCCTGCGATCGCGGACTCGGAACCGGGCAGCTTCGCCACGTGGGCGCCCGTCGGCGGGCGACTGCTGGGCGCCGCGCTGCTGGCGGCCGCGGCCGTGGTGTCCGATCAGGTGCTGCGGCACCCGATGCGCGACGCTCGCCGGCTGCTCGTGGCGACGGTCGTCGGCCTCGGGGTCCTCGTGCTCGCGGTGGCCGTCCTCGGCGATGCGCTCCCCAAGGCGGTCCCGGCGGACCTCTCCCCCGACGGATCGTCGCAGCCGCGGGTCGTGGGTAACGCGGTCGTCCTCGCCTCCGAGCTGCTGAGCATGGCGCTGTTCGCTGTCGCGGCGGTCGGATACGCCCGCAAAGCGGATGTCCGCGACGACACATTTGCCTACTGGCTGGCGATCGCGGCGACGCTCGGGGCATTTTCGCGCCTGAACTTCTTCTTGTTCCCGTCCCTCTACTCGCCGTATTTCTACACCGGGGATGTCCTGCGACTCGGGTTCTTCACGGCGATCGCGATCGGAGGCCTGCTCGAGATGCGGCGGCTCCGGCGCATACTCGCGTCCGCGGCCCTGCTCGAGGAGCGCGAGCGGATCGCCAGGGACATCCACGACGGTGTCGCCCAGGACCTCGCCTTCATCCTCCAGCAGGGACGCTGGCTCGCCGCCGAGCCCGGCGCCCCGAGGAGACTCGCCGCCCTGGTGACCGCCGCAGAGGCGGCCCTCGACGAGTGCCGGCACGCGATCGCGGCGCTGACCCGCAGCGGTGACGAGCCGCTCGGGGAGGCGCTCACGCTCACGGCCGTCGAGGCGGCCGGTCGCGAGGGGGCGGAGATCGAGGTGCGCATCGAGGCCGACGTGGCCGTCACGACCGTGATCCAGGAGGCGCTGCTCAGGGTGTCGCGGGAAGCGATCATCAACGCGATCCGGCACGGCCGCGCCGGCACCGTGAAGTTGGAGCTTCGGGGCGATCCGTTGCTGCAGCTCGAGGTGGCCGACGACGGCTCGGGCTTCGACGTCGCGAGCGCGATGTCGGCGCCCGGCCGGATGGGGCTGCGAAGCATGACGGCGCGCATCAACGCGATCGGCGGGGAGCTCGACATCCAGTCGCGCCCCGGGGAGGGGACGCGCGTGGTGGTGACGCTGCCGTGAGCGCCGAGGGACCGCGGATCCTGCTGGCGGAGGGCGACCGGCCGACGAGGGCCGGGCTGCGCGTCGCCGTGCGGCGCGCCGGGTTCGAGCTGGTCGACGAGGCCGGCTCGCTCGCCGAGGCGCTCGCGATGGCGAGCAAGCAGAGCCCGGATGCCGCGTTGATCGCGGCCGACCTCCCGGGAGGCGGCACGGAGGCGGCACGCCGGTTGGTGAGTCTCTACCCGAGGGTGAGGGTGATCGTGCTGAGCTCCGAGCTGAGCGGGGACGAACTGCTCGAGGCCGTACTCGCCGGCGCCGCGGGCTACCTCGCCAAGGACATGAGCCTCGACCGGCTCCCCCACGCCATCCAGGGGGTGCTCGCCGGGGAGGTCGCCCTGCCGCGTCTGCATGCCGACACGCTGCTCGCGGAGCTGCGCAGGCGCGATGCGGCGCGCGAGCGGATCGCCGCGCGGACCGGCGCCAGCCTCACCGACCGGGAGTGGGAAGTTCTGCAGCTGCTGGGCGAGGGCGCGTCGACCGCGACGATGGCCGAGCGGCTGCGGATCTCGCAGGTCACGGCCCGGCGCCACATCTCGACGCTGCTCGCGAAGCTCGGCGTCGGCGACCGCGAGAGCGCCGCGCGGCTGGCCTCGCGTTCATCGGACTGAACGTCAATGGGTTGACGGACGGATTGCGCGCTCCCGCGATTCACGTCAAGCTGATCCACGCAATGGCCGAGTACGCCGAACTCCTGGAGCGCATCGACCGGCTCGCGGCGCGCGCCGCGAGCTCGCGCGCCGACGCCGCGCTGCTCTCTGAGATCGAGAACCTGCTCGCCGAGGGCTACATGCAGGCGCTCAGGGAGGAAGCGGAGAGCCGGCGCATGGCGGCCCGGCTCGAGCGGCTCGTCGAGACGCTCGACGAGCCTGGCGCCGCCGTCGAGGCTCGCCGGCTCGCGGTCCAGCGGCGGTCCCTCGATCAGAAGATCAGCACGCTGCGCCTGCGGCTCCACGCGATCCGCGAGCAGTTCGTCCGCCTCGGCGGCGGGCAGAGCGCGCGCAGCTGACGGGTCACTTCACCGAGACGAGGCCGTTGCGAAGCGCGAATGTCGCGGCCTGGACCCGGTTGTCGACGCCGAGCTTGTCGAACAGCTTGGAGACGTGGTTCTTGACCGTGCTCGGGCTGAGGTACAGGCGGGCGGCGATATCCGTGTTGTCGCAGCCCTCCGCGAGCAGATCGAGCACGTCCAGCTCGCGTTCGGAGAGGACCGGCAGCTCGAGCGGCTCCGGGATCGCCTGTGGCACGGGAGGGGCGGCGCGCACCGAATCCAGCAGCGCGCCGGCGACGCGCGGAGCGATCGCCGAATGGCCGTCCGCGGCAGCCCGCAGGCCCGCGGCGATCTCCTCGAGCGGGGCGTCCTTGAGCAGATAGCCGGACGCTCCTGCGCGGACGGCGCCGATGACCCGCTCGTCGTCCGTGGCGATCGTGAGCATCAGGATCGACGCGGCGGGCGCCGCCTGGAGCACGAGCGGCGTCGCCTCCACGCCGGTCAGCTCGGGCATGTTCATGTCCATCACGACCACGTCGGGCTGGAACCCGCGGGCGCGGCGGGCGCCCTCCGCGCCCCCGGACGCGTCCGTGACCTCGAACCCCTCGTCCTCCAGCAAGGCGCGCAGGCCCGTCCGGAAGAGATCGTGGTCATCCACGATGAGCACCCGTATCGCGCGGTGATGGTCCATGCCCCGACGCCCCTGCTGATGGAATCGCCTCTTGCGCCACGCAATCTAAGAGGTCGTGCCCGCCACGGGTATCGCCCATTCGTCCGCTTTTCGCCTGATCGGGTGAAGTCTCTCCTTCGGGAGGCGTGGGGCCGGCGGGCCGCGCGTTCATCGACCTGAACGCACTCTGGCCGCCGGGCCCCTTGGTACCCCTGCCGTCAGGCGCCACGCTGGCGCCTTCGACTCACGAACGACCTACGAAGGGCAACGCTGACATGACCACGGATCGGATCTACAGGGCACGGACGCTCGTCTGCCTTCTCATGCTCTTCGTGCTGGCGTCACTGGCGTCAGTCAGCGGGGCGTCGGCATACGTTCCCACTGATTCCCCTCCGTCCGTCTGGAGCGACAAGGACGACTACCGTCCTGGCGAGCTCGTCACGCTCTCGGGCGCTCATTGGCAGGGGGGCGAGGCCGTGCACCTCTCCGTCAACGACGACGACGGCCGCAGCTGGAGCCGCGACGTCGACGTGACGGCCGACGCCGACGGCGCCATCACGGACTCCTTCAACCTGCCGGACTGGTTCGTCGCCCGGTACAGCGTCAAGGCGACCGGCTCGTCGGGCTCGGTAGCGACGACGAGCTTCACGGACGGGAACGTCGGGGTCACGTCCTCCCCTGTGGCGACCGGCGCGAACGAGGTCAAGTTCACGCTGACACCGAAGGTCCATAGCGGCGTGAACCCCGCGTTGAACAACAACTGCACGTCGAACGCGCTCGACGCGGCCAAGCCCGTCGAGACCGTCGGCTCGACGACAACCGGCAACGCGAAGAACAACTGGGCCCTCGGTGTCGATGGCAAGGACTCCGTCCGGCTCGAGGCCTCGGCCTCGGCGAGCCAGCCGTCTGGATGGACCTTCAAGGAGTGGACGGGCCCGGCCGGATCCTTCTTCGTGATCGACCCCGCGAACCCGCGCGTCATCTGCGTGACGGGCAACTTCAGCGGCGCCCGTGACTTCCAAGCGGTGTACCAGCAGAAGGCGGCCACCGCGCTCACCGCTTCGGCGGCGACGGGCACATACGGCGGCATGGCGAACCTCTCCGCGACACTGACCTCGGGCGGCTCCGGCGTCAGTGGCAAGACGGTCACGTTCGAGCTCAACGGCAACGTCGTCTGCGGCGGCGCCACGACGCCCGCGTGCCCGACGACGAACTCATCCGGTGTCGCTTCGCTCTCGGGCGTCAGCCTCGCCGGCATCGACGCCGGCACCTACCCGACCGGCGTGCGCGCGTCCTTCGGTGGCGACGGCACGCACCTTTCGAGCACCACAACGAGTTCGCTGACGGTCGGCAAGAAGGTGGTGACGGGCAGCTTCACCGCCGCCAACAAGGTCTACGACGGCGCGGTCGCGGCGACGATCACCGGCCGCTCGGTCGCGGACACCGTCGGCGGCGACCAGGTCAGCCTGACCGGCGGCACGGCCGCGTTCGCCAACAAGAACGCCGGCCAGAACAAGACGGTCTCGGGCTCCGGCTTCAGCCTCGCCGGCACCGACAGCGTCAACTACACCCTCGGCTCGGTCGCCAGCGCGACGGCCGACATCACGCCGAAGGCGATCACCGGCAGCTTCACGGCCGCCAACAAGCTCTACGACGGCACGACCGCGGCGACGATCACCGGCCGCTCGCTCGCGGACACCGTCAGCGGCGACCAGGTCACCCTGACCGGCGGCACGGCCGCGTTCGCCAACAAGAACGCGGGCCAGAACAAGACGGTCTCCGGCACGGACTTCACGCTGTCCGGCGCCGACAAGGAC
>Ga0126313_10000215_pt1 | contig 25977 bp, 19 predicted proteins | sample Plot105A_FD_89954 | JGI IMG/M metagenome (GOLD analysis project Ga0126313, IMG submission 89954) | Serpentine soil microbial communities from UC McLaughlin Reserve, CA, USA - Plot105A | ecosystem: Environmental > Terrestrial > Soil > Grasslands | place: USA: UC McLaughlin Reserve, Lake County...
AGTTCAAGCTCGCCGACATGGAGACGCAGACGGCTGCGGGCCGCGAGCTGCTCTACCAGGCGGCCGCGAAGGCCGATCGCGGCGACGCCGATCGCGGCAAGTACAGCGCGATGGCGAAGCTCTTCAACTCCGACAATGCGATGCGGGTGACGATCGAGGCGATCCAGGTGCTTGGCGGCTACGGCTACGTGAGCGAGTACCCCGTCGAGCGGATGATGCGCGACGCGAAGATCACGCAGATCTACGAGGGCACGAACGAGATCCAGCGCCTCGTGATCGCCCGCACGCTGCGGTAGCCCGTCGCTCGCACTTCCGTCCCGAACCGCGCTCCGAGCGGCTACGCTCGGACGATGTGGTCCAGACTTCCGACCGGCGCCCAGATCGCTTGGTCGGCCATTGCCGCCTTCACGCTTGCGATCCTCGCGATCACGGCGCTCGAAGGGCTCGCGACGACCTACCCCCTGCGCTTCTTCCAGGGGATCGCTGTCGCGCTGGCGGCTGGGCTCGTGGTCACGTTCATCCTCGCACTGGTAACTGGGCGCCTCGCCGACTGGCGCAATCCGCATTCGGAGCGTGATTTCGATGCGCTCGTCGAGCGCAGCGAGCAGCTCGCGCGCGAGGGGCTCGCCGGCGAGGGCGACGACGACTTCGACGACGATGACGATGACGACGACCTCGGCTTCGACCCGTGGAACGAGGAAGACTTCAAGGCGCTCGTCAGATCCGCGCTCGACGAGCTGCCGCTCGAGTTCCACCGGGCGCTGGAGCATGTCGCCGTCGTCGTGGGCACGGAAGGGCGTAAGCACCACGCATACGGCCTGTACCACGGCGCCACCGTTGCGCACGATGGCTTCGCACGGATCGTCGTCTTCCAGGACACGCTCGTGCGCGACTTCGGCAACGACATCGACTCGCTGCGGGCGCAGGTCGTCCGCACCGTCCGCCACGAGCTCGCCCACCACCTTGGGTGGGATGAGGACGGCGTGCGCGGGCTGGGGCTCTGAGTCTCAGCCGACGACGGGCATGATCGGCACGTCGTAAGCGGCGAGCGCCTCGTCAGCGGTCACGAGCGTGGCCGTCTCGCCTTGTGCTTGCGCGACAAGCAGTCGGTCGAACGGGTCACCGTGATGGCGTGGCAGTCGCGCGGCGTCGAGCGCGTTGTCGGGCGTGAGGCTGAGCAGGCGGAAGCCAGCGTCCTCGAGGCGCGTCGAGCTGCCCTTTCAGGCGCTTGATCTCCAGTTCCCAGACGCTGACGGCGCCGACGAGCGCCTCGTTGGCCTCGTCGACGATCGCGTCGAGCGTCCGAACCGAACGTCTCGGTACGTCGGCCGTGAGCCAGAGCACGACATGGCTGTCGAGCAGAAGCCTCAATCGATCATCCCGAGCTTGCGATAGATCGCCTTGTCGGCGTCGTCGGCTCCGGACACGTCGACCCGATCCTTCCAGCAGCCTATGAACGAGCGGTAGTCGCGCTTCTGCTGCGGATGCGCCACAAGCTTCGCTACGGGCTTTCCGCTCTCGATGATGACGACCTCTTCACCGTGCTTGACGCGATCGAGCAACTCCGGGAAGCCGGCTTCGGGGGCTTGGACGTTCACGCGGGTCATGCGACCACGGTAGGTCGCTTCACGCGCGGCGTCTACAGCACATCCATGGCAATCAGCGTCTGAACGACACCGTTCGTCCTATCCTTCACGGCAGGCCCCCGTGGAGTGCGACCGCCGGGGAAAACGCAGGCCCGTGGAGTGCGACCGCCGGGCACCTCATCGAAAGGAATCACCTCATGTCTGATGCCGTCATCGTCGACGCGGTCCGGACGCCGATCGGCCGTGCCGTCAAGGGCTCGCTGAAGGACGTCCGCGCCGACGACCTCGCCGCGATCCCCCTCAGAGCGCTCCTGGAGCGCAATCCGCAGCTCGACCCCTCCTCGATCGTCGACGTGATGATGGGCGCGGCCGCCGGGGAGGGCGAGCAGGGCTACAACGTCGCCCGCAACGCCTCGATCCTCGCCGGGCTGCCGATCTCCGTTCCCGGCACCACCGTCAACCGCTTTTGCGCCTCCTCGCTGCAGACGATCCGCATGGCGTTCCATGCGATCAGAGCAGGCGAGGGCGACACGTACGTCGCCGCCGGCGTCGAGGCCGTCTCGCGCCTGGGCGGGGGTGCGCCCCTGCCGTTCCACCCGCAGCTCGACGGCTCCGAGGGCTCGCTTGTCAACGTCTACATCCCGATGGGTCTGACGGCCGAGAACGTCGCCGAGCGCGAGGGCATCTCGCGGGAGGCGCAGGATCGCTGGGCCGCGATCTCCCAGCAGCGTGCGGTCGAGGCGCAGGCCTCCGGCCACTTTGACAGCGAGATCGTCCCGGTCGTCGTCCCCGAGCACATGGCGACGAACGAGCAGGGCGAGGACGTCACCGTCCCCGAGACGACCGTCACGAAGGACGACGGGCCGCGCCCCGGCACGACCGAGGAGAAGCTCGCGCAGCTGAAGCCGGCCTTCAGGCCGGACGGCACCGTCACGGCCGGCAACGCCTGCCCGCTCAACGACGGCGCTGCCGCCGTGCTCGTGATGTCGGAGGAGAAGGCGCGCGAGCTGGGGATGAAGCCGAAGGCGCGCATCATCGCCTCCGCCGTCGGAGCGCTCGAGCCGGAGTACATGGGCCTCGGCCCGCTCCCGGCCGTGCGCAACGTGCTCGCACAGGCGGGCATGACGATGAGCGACGTCGACGTCGTCGAGCTCAACGAGGCGTTCGCCGCGCAGGTGGTTCCTTGTCAGGAGGCGTGGGGCATCGCCGACGAGCAACTCAACCCGTTCGGCGGCGCGATCGCACTCGGCCACCCGTTCGGGATGACCGGCGCCCGCATCATGACGACGCTGCTCAACGACCTCGAGACGCTTGACAAGACGATCGGACTCGAGACGATGTGCGTCGCCGGGGGCATGGGGATGGCCATGCTCGTCGAGCGCCTCGCCTGATCGTCTGAGCGACCCACCTCGCGGCGCCGGATCGGCCGGCATCCACGATCTGGGTGCGCTCAGACGACCAGTGGCGTGGCTGGCGGGTCGCCGCTCGCCACCGCCGGGTTGCGCTGCGTTGAGCAGGCGCGCTTTTCGGGCCATGCGGCGTCACCGCCGGGCGGACGACCTCGGCAGAGAGTTCGAGGCCGACCACCCGGCGATTGAGCCGCGGTCCGGCATCGGGAGCTGGAGCCGCGTGTGGGAAAGCCTTCACATCCTGTGGGTGCTCCCCAGCAGTTGGAACGCAGCGGCTTCGCCGAGGTTGGCTGCTTGCGTTGCAAAATGCGTCCCAGAGCGGGACGCGGCGTGGCGAGCGCGCTCAGCCGCCGTGGCCGGGCGATCTGCCCGATTGGCCGGGGGATCCGCCCGACTGACCGGGCGACGCGCCCGGCTGGCTGGGGGATCCGCCCGACTGACCCGGCGACGCGCCCGACTGGCCAGGTGAGGTGCCGGCCTGGCCGGGCGACGTGCCCGACTGGCCGGGGGATCCGCCGGACTGTCCCGGCGCCGGTGTACCCGGGCTCGCCGACGGATTCCCATTGCCCGCCGAGCCTTGCGATGCGTGCCCGCCGCCATTCTGCGACCCAGAGCTGGGCGGCGACTTGCTCTGTCCGGGCGGTGGCGCGTCGCTCCGCCCCGGAGGACTCTGGCTCTGTCCGGGCGGTGGCGCGTCGCTCCGCCCCGGAGGACTCTGGCTCTGTCCGGGCGGCGTTCTGCTTTGCCCGGGTGGCGTCTGGGTCTGGCCGGGTGGCGTTCTGCTCTGTCCGGGCGGCGTCTGGGTCTGCCCCGGGGGCGTCTGGCTCTGTCCGGGCGCCGGCTGGCTCTGTCCGGGCGGCGTCTGGCTCTGCCCCGGTGGAGCGCCGCCGGGATCTCTGTCGTACTCGTGCTGAGGAGGGATCGTCCCGAGCGCAGGTGGCTCAGTGGCAACCGGAGCTGGTGTCGGAATCGGGTGCGGCGCCGGCACGGATGTGGGCGCTGGAGTCGGAGTCAGGACGCCGATACTCGGCGAGCCAGGGCTCGCTTCGACCTCAGAGGGCAGAATCGGGAGCGCCTTCCGATGGGCGGCAGAGGGAGCTCGACGGGCAGATGGTCGGAGCGTCACGCCATGCTGCTCGAGCTCGCCCGTCGAGATCAGCGATCCGGCCTCGGCATTCGGTGCGCCGACGAGTGGCGACGCGTGCGTTGCGGGGGATCGCTGTTCCAGTTGCGTCGTCAGCGCCCCGCCGCCTGCGATGGCGCCGACCGCCGCGAGCGAGACGGCGACCTTTCCGACGCCGGTGGAGGACGTGACCCCTCCCAGCAGGCCGCCCGATACCGACACACCACTGCCACCGCTGCTGCCACCGAGCACGCTCGCCTTCAACGCGACGGTCGGCACGACCGGCAGTGCCAGCGCGAGCAGCTTGTGCTGCGCTGCGACCTCTGTCTTGAACGCGCGGCAGCCGTCGCATGTGCGCAGGTGCCGGCGCAGCGGTCCACGTCGCAGTGCGGCGCCGCTCGCCGTGGCGAGCTCGACACGGATCTCCTCGCAGGGAGTCGCGCGAGCCTCACGGCTGGCCGCCAGCGATGTGCGCGCCTGGAACACGAGTGCCTTCACCTTCTCCCGCGGGCACTCGAGCACTGCCGCGATCCCGGCGTGGTCGAGCGCGCCGAGCTCGGCGAGCAGCAGCGCGGCGCGCTGGTCCTCCGGCAGGTGGGCAAGATCGGCGAGCAGTTCGCGCAGATCCTCCCGTCGTTCGACCGTGGCGGCGAGCCCGTCGGTCGTCGGCTCCGCCAGTTCGATCGCGACGTGGATACGGCGCGCGCGGAGCATCGACAGGCAGCGGTTGCGCGCGATCGCGAACAGCCACGGACGCAGGTCGATGGGCTTGTCGCTGCCGGCGAGATCGCGGAAGGCGGCGAGGAACGTGTGCTGGACGGCGTCCTCGGCCTCCTCGCGCGAGCCGAGCATGTGGCGGCAGAAGCCGAGGATCGCGGAGTGGTGACGGTCGTACAGCGCTTCGAACGCACCCTCGTCGCCGTCGCGCACGAGCGCGACGAGCCGCTCGTCGCTGGTGAGCCGCAGCAGGCGAGCCGGGCGGCGCAGCCGCAGCGGCACGTGGTCCACAAGGACGTTCTCCATCCGCGCATTATGAGCCTCACGGCAATTGCAACGCGGAACCCGGACAAAGGTTGGCGGCGTGGCGTCCGCCGGTTCGCGTATCTGCGCGGGGCGCGAGGCCGTCTGAAGGAGCGCGACGACGGCCCGTCAGGCAGCCGGCGCGCCAAGCGAGAGAGCGAAGCGCTCCTGCTCATCCGTGTGCCAGCCGTCGAGCTGCAACCCGGCCGCGGCGAAGTCCTCCGCGACGCGCTCACGTGTGAACTTCGCGCTGATCTCCGTGCGGATCTCCTCGCCCGCGGTCAGCGCGACGTGCAATCCGAGTGCCTCGACCCTCACCGCGCATGCGCGCGGGGCCCGCAGGCGCATCTCAATCCATTCGTGCGTGCGGTCGAAGAACGCGACGTGCTCGAACTCGGCGGCCGGGAAGTCGGCGTCCAGCTCGCGGTTGAGCACGTGCAGCACGTTGCGGTTGAACTCCGCCGTCACGCCGGCCGAGTCGTCGTAGGCGGCCTCGATCACCCGCGGATCCTTCACGAGGTCGGTGCCGAGCAGCAGACGGTCGTCGGGGCCGAGCAGCGCGGCGATCTCGCGCAGCAGCCGGCGACGGCTGCCGGGCGGGAAGTTGCCGATCGTGCCGCCGAGCAGCGCGACGATGCGCGGCTCGCCGGGCGTCGGCGGCGGGATGCGGTCGAGGTGGCGCTCGAAGTCGCCGATCACGCCGTGCACGCGCAGGCCGGGGTACTCCTCCACGAGCGCCTCGGCGCTCGCGCGCACGACCGACTCGGCGACGTCGAACGGCACGTAGCGGCGCAGCTGCTCGGCGCTCGCCATCGCGTCGAGCAGCACGCGTGTCTTGGTGGCCATGCCGGAGCCGAGCTCGACCAACTCGGCCGCGCCCGTCGCGGCGACGATCGTCTCGGCCTGCGCCTGCAGGATCGAACGCTCCGCGCGGGTGGGGTAGTACTCCGGCAGCTCGGTGATCTGGTCGAACAGCTCGCAGCCGCGCTCGTCGTAGAAGTGCTTTGGCGGCAGCTCCTTGAACGGCCGCGTGAGCCCGTCGAGCACGTCCTCGGCCAGCCCGCGCTCATGCGCCTCGTCGAGATGGTCGTCGATCGTGATGTCGGGCTGGAAGGTCGAAGACATGGGGGTCGGTCACGCGTCCTTCGCTATGCGCAGGCCGGCGAAGATCTGCCGGCGCTGCGGGTGGTCCCAGTTGCGGAACGTCGGCGTCGCGACACGCGCACGCGTCGCCCATGAGCCGCCGCGCAGCACGTAGTAGTCGCCGCCGAAGAAGACCTCGGAGTACTCGCGGTACGGGTAGGCGGCGAACCCTGGATAGCCGTCGAAGCCGCTGGCCGTCCACTCCCACGTGTCGCCGATCATGCCGAGACAGCCAGCGGGGGATGCGCCGTGGGGGTGGGTGCCGACCGCGACGGTCCCGAAGGCGCGCTGGTCGACGTTGGCATGGAACGCGACCGCGTCGGCATGAGGCGTCTCGCCCCATGGCTGGGGAAGCTGCGTCCCCGTCTGCTGCTCCCAGGTCGCCGCCTTCTCCCACTCCGCCTCGGTGGGAAGACGTGCATCGTGTGCACGGGCGAAGGCGTCGGCCTCGAACCAGGAGACGTGGACGACCGGCCTGCTCGGGTCGAGCGGCTCGCAGCGGTCCATCCGCCACTCGCGCCCGTCGGCCGTCCACCCGGCTGGGCGCTCGATGTCGTACTGCTCCTTCCAGGCCCACGCCTCGCGCGTCCACCACTCCGGGCGCGCGTAGCCGCCGCCTTCGATGAACGCCTGGAAGGCGCCATTGGTGATGGCCGTCCGGCCGATGCGGAAGGCGGGCAGCTCGCGGCTATGGCGTGGCCGCTCGTTGTCGTAGGCGAAGCCGTCGGCCGGTGCGCCGACCGTGAAGGGGCCGGCGGGCACCTCCACGAGCTCGAGCCCGGTCAGATCGGCAAGGGCCGCATCCGTTAATGCACCATAAGTTGGCGCCTCAGCGTTCGACGGGGCCTGCAGATGCGCCAGCTGCATCGTCTGCAACATCGTCTCGGTGTGCTGCTGCTCGTGACGCAGGACGAGCTCGTGCAGCGTCCCGCCGCCGGCGTTGTCGCTGCCCGCTACCGCAAGCACGCGCTCGCGCACGGCAGCGAGGTAGGCGAGTGCGTCGCCGCGGCGCAGGTAGGGGAGATCGCCGCGGTGCGCGCGCGGCGTCTCGAAGGCGTCGTAGACCTCTGCGAGATCCGGGCGCAGCAGCGGAAGGCCGGCGCCACGGTGTGCGAGCCACAGGTCCTCGAACGCGGCGATGTGACCGAGATCCCAGACAAGCGGGCTCATCAGCGGCGAGTGGACGCGCTCAAGCGCGTCGTCGTCGAGGTGCGCGACGAGCGCGAGCGTGCGCGAGCGCGTATCGCTCAGCGCGTCGAGCACGTCCCCTGTCGCGCCCGGCGGCGCTGCCGTCTCGCTCGGCATCCCCGTCAGTCTGACACGTCCCGCCCAACGTGAAACCACCTTGGGGCTGACTTCTCAGGATCGTAAGAAGTGCGGACGGCGTCAGGCGCCCGCTGGCGCTGCGGCCCGATCGGCGATCAGCTCGACCGTCCCGCCCTCGGCAAGCAGGCTCGCCGGTGTGTGCGGACTCGGCCCTGCCAGCGTCGCGCGCACTGCCTCCGCCTTGCCCGCACCCGCCGTCAGCACGACGGTCGTGCGCGCGGCATGCAGCACGGGCAGCGTGAAGGTGACGCGATCGGGGGGCGGCTTTCTGCCACGCACCGCGACGACGAGCCGCTCATGCTCTGCGAGCACGGGGTCGTCTGGGAACAGCGAGGCGGTGTGGCCGTCCTCGCCGAGGCCGAGGAGCGCGAGGTCGAGCACGGGGAGGGGATCGCCGGGCACGACGGCGCGCAGCTCGCGCTCGTAGTCCGCCGCCGCGCCCGCGGGGTCGCCATCGCCCGCGCGCGCGACGGCGTGGACGATCGGCTGCGGGCTGTCGGGATCGTCCGGCAGTCGCTCCAGCAGCGCTCGGCGCACGAGCGTGTCGTTGCTGTCGGGATCGTCGAGCGGCACGCAGCGCTCGTCGCCGAACCACAGGTGCACGTCGCGCCAGTCGGTCACGATCTCGGCCAGCAGCTCGTACGTGCGTGCCGGCGTTCTGCCGCCGGCGAGCGCGACGTGTGCGACGCCGCGGGTGGCGCGCGCCGCCTCGATCGCGGCCGAGATGACCTCCGCGCAGGCGCGTGCGGCGGCCTCGGCGTCCTCCACGACGGTCAGCTCGATCATGCGGCCTCCCGCATCGCGCTCAGCAGCCCGGCAAGCGCGGGCGCATAGCCGGGCGTGGCCGTGTCGAACATCCCCAGCGCGGCGGCGAACGCGCGCGCCGGGTTGGGTGCCGCGACGGGCGCGCGCAGCGCGATCGTCTCGTGCCCCGCGTGCAGCGCGAGCGCGTGGATGCCGGTGAGGTCAGGGACCTGTGGCGGTCCGAGCGCGATCTCGACGGTGCCTCCGTCGGAGCGCCGGGCGGACCCGCTCCAGCCGTGAGCCTCAGGTGTGAGGCGATCGATAGCCCAGCCGGCGCGCGCGGCGATCCAGCCAGCCAGCAGCAGCGCGCTCGCCTGCTGCGGTGCGCAGGAGCGCAGCTCGACGCGGTCGATGCACGCCAGCAGCGCCAGCGCCTCCGGGTCGTCGAAACGCGCCGCCACGTGACGGCGCCAACGGCGCAGACGCAGCCAGGCGACGTCGCGCACGCGCGCGACGTCGAGCGCGGCGGCGCGCTCGAAGGCTGCCGGCAGCGCGGCGCCGCTCGCGCTCGCCGAATCGAGCACGATCGCGTCGGCGAGTGTCGCGAGCGGGTCCTGCGCGTGGCTCGCGCGCGTGCCCGGCAGCCACAGCACGGTCGGCAGGCCGGCGACGCGCAGCGGGCGCACGAGCGAGTCGGCGTGCGCCAGCGTCTCGGCCTCGGCGACGAGCAGCGCCATGTCGTGACAGTGCCCCGCGGAGCCGGCGCCCGAGCCGATCGTGCAGTCGATCGCGACGGTCGCGTCGAGCTGCGGCGCAGCGTGCTCCCGTACGACGATCGTGCGCGACGGGTGGCGGTCGGCGAGACCCGCGAGCTGCGTCGCGAGCGCGTCCGGCGCGACGTCGTCCGCCGGGGCGACGAGCAGGTTGAGCGTTCGGGTCGCGGCGTGACCGTGCTCGTGGCGCGCGTGCTCGCGGTTGAGCGCCATCAGCCGCTCGGCCACCTCGCTCGCGGAGACGTCCTCCCCGCGCCACTCGCTGCGCTCCCGCGCGTCCGATGCCCCCGCGCCGGCGAGCGCGCTCACAGTGGCCGCCAGGTACGCCCGTCGGCCGCCAGCAGCTCGTCGGCGCAGGCCGGCCCAGCGCTGCCCGCGGCATAGGGCTGCGGCTCGTCGCTCGTCTCGTCGGCCCACGCGGCGAGCACCGGGTCGACGATCCGCCACGCCGCCTCGACCTCGTCCGCGCGCGTGAACAGCGTCGCGTCGCCCAGCAGCGCGTCGTGCAGCAGCCGCTCGTACGCCTCCGGCGACTCACGCAGGAACGACGTGCCGTACTGGAAGTCCATCTGCACCGGACGCATCCGCAGCGCCGTGCCCGGCGTCTTGGCGGCGATCTGCAGGGTTGCGCCCTCGTTCGGCTGCACGGAGATGACAAGCTCGTTCGGCGGCGGCGGACCGTCCAGTCCGGTGAACGGCTGGTGCGGCGCCGGCTTGAAGGCGATCGCGATCTCCGTCGTGCGCAGCGGCAGGCGCTTGCCGGTGCGCAGGTAGAAGGGGACGCCGGCCCAGCGCCAGTTGTCGATCTCGACGCGCAGCGCGGCGTACGTGTCGGTGCGCGAGTCGGCCGGGACGTCCTCCTCCTCGCGATAGCCGGGCACCTGCTCTCCGCCGATCCAGCCGGTCGTGTACTGCCCGCCGACAGCATCGCGCGCCGGGTCGAGCGCGCGCACGGCGTGCAGCGCCTTCGCCTTCTCGTCGCGCACGAGGTTCGCGTCGAAGCTCGCCGGCGGCTCCATCGCGACGAGGCTGAGGAGCTGCAGCGCATGGTTCTGGATCACGTCGCGCAGCGCGCCGGCGCCGTCGTAGTAGCCGGCGCGATGGCCAATCCCGAGGTCCTCCGCGACGGTGATCTGCACGTGGTCGATCGCGGTGCGGTTCCACAGCGGCTCGAAGATGCCGTTGCCGAAGCGCAGCACCAACAGGTTCTGGACCGTCTCCTTGCCGAGGTAGTGGTCGATGCGGAACACCTGCCGCTCCTCGAACGACTCGTCGATCGCCGCGTTCAGCTCGCGCGCGCTCGCGAGGTCGTGGCCGAACGGCTTCTCGATCAGCAGCCGGGTCGGCGGGTCGGCGCCGCGGCCCAGCCCGGCGGCGGCCAGCTTGCGCGCCGTCTCGGCGAAGAAGGCGGGGGAGATGGCGAGGTAGAAGAGGCGCTGGGACGGCTCGCCGTCCTCCTCGTCGCCGGCGTCGAGGCGTTCGGCGAGCGCGTCGAACAGCTCAGAGCTGCCGTGGTCGCCGACGACCACGCCGATGCGCGGCTCCAGCGCATCCCACAACCGCTCGTCGAGCGGGCGGCGCGCGTGCGCGTCGATCGCCTCGCGGGCGTGCGCGCGAAACGACGCCTCGTCGTGGTTGGGGCGCACGACCGCGAGCAGGCGGAAGCGCTCCGGCAGGCGCCCGTCGGCCAGCAGGTCGTAGACGGCGGGCAGCAGCTTGCGCGCGGCGAGGTCACCGGTGGCGCCGAACAGGACGAGCGTCGACGGCGGCGGCAGCCGCTCGTCGACGTCCTGCGCGAAGGGGTTCGCGGGCGCGGCTGCCGGTGCCTGCGCCGTGCTCACGCGAGCGCCGCGGCGAGCGCGGCGATCCCGTGGGCGTCGGCACCGCTGCTGAGCTCGATCCGCAGGAACGGCAGCTCGTGCGAGCCCAGCGCCTGCCCGTCGCCGATCGCCTGCGCGCGCACGAGTGCGGCGAAGTCGTACTGCTGGCCGGGGATCTCGACCTTCGTGTCGCTGCTGTCCACGAGCTGCACGAACACGCCGATCGGCGCCCCGCCCTTGTGCAGCTGGCCGGTCGAGTGCAGGAAGCGCGGCCCGTAGCCGACCGTCGTCGCGGCCTTCGTGCGATGGCGGATCGCGGTGCGCAGCGCCGTCAGCGCCTCGTCCACCGCGGGGTCCGGGGCGAGGTACGCCATCGTCGCGACGTAGGAGCCGGCGCCGGCCTTCGCGTCGAGCAGCTCGCGCAGCGCGGTCGCGGCCTCGTCGCCGCTGACCGAGCCGGCGTCGGCGGCCGGAAACGACCCGTCGCGCACGTACGCGTCGATCGTCGCGACCGTCAGGTCCTTCGCCGCCTGCACGTTCGGCTGGTCGAACGAGTTGATCCCGAGCACTACGCCTGCGACCGCGATTGCCATCTCGGCGTGGAACATCACCGCGCCGAGATCGACCTTCTCCTCGAACGGGATCACGATCACCGGGTGGCCGGCGTCGGCGAGTGCTTCGAGCCGGCTGCTGCGCTCGGCGTCGCCCTCGCCTCTGCCGTTCTGCAAGTGCAGGAAGACGCGGTCGTCGCCGTACTCGCCCGGATCGCCGAGCGGCTCGTCAGCGATCGGGACGATCCCCTTGCCGTGCTTGCCGGTGCTCTCGGCGACGAGCTGCTCGATCCACAGCCCGGTTGAGCCGAGCGGCTCGTCGATCGCGAGCGTGAGCTTGTCGCGGCCGCCGATTGCCAGCTCGCCGAGCGCGAGCCCGAGCCACAGCGCGGGTGCGTCGCCGGGCGCCAGCGACGGGTCGGCCGCACGCGCGGCGATCTCGGCCCGCTCCAGCAGCCCGCGCACGTCGGCGCCGATCAGCGCGGCCGGCACGACGCCGAAGGCGCTCAGCGCCGAGTAGCGGCCGCCGATGTCGGGCGCGCCGTGAAAGACCTGGCGGAAGCCCTGCTGCTGCGCCAGCGCCTCGAGCGCGGTGCCCGGGTCGGTCACCGCGGCCCACTGACGGCCGTCGGGCGCGAGCGCGTGGAAGTGCGCGTGCATCGAGCGCGGCTCCAGCGTGCCGCCCGATTTCGAGGAGACGAGGAACAGCGTCTTGTCGAGCGGCAGCGCCGCCTCGAGCGCCGCGACCGCGTCGGGGTGCGTCGAGTCGAGCACATGCAGGCGCAGGTAGCCGCCGGCGGTGCCGAACGTCTGCCGGAACACCTCCGGCGCGAGCGAGGACCCGCCCATGCCGAGCAGCGCGCAGTCGGTGAAGTCGTCGGCGCGCACCTCGTCCACGAACGCGAGCACGTCGTCGAGGTGCTCCAGCGACTGCTCGGCGATCGTCAGCCAGCCGAGCCGCTCGGAGGGCTTGTCGTCGCCCGGGCCCCACAGCGAGTCGTCCTTCGACCACACGCGGCGCAGCACGTTCTGGTCACAGCTCCACGCGGCGCGTGCGCCAATCGCGCGCGCCTGCGCGTCGGTCAGGTGCGCCTCGATGCTCGCGGGCTCGCCGGCGATGACGGCGGCGCGGCGTTGCTCGATCCCGGCCAGCAGCGTGTCCATCGCCTTCGCGAACGCGACGATCCCCGCCTCCAGCAGCTCGTCGGTGACCTCGTTCATCGAGACGCCGGCGGCCTCGACCGCGGCAATGACCTCGTGGGCCGTGGGCGCGGCGTCCGGCAGGAGGGGGTCGACCGGCTCGCCGTGGTCCTGGTAGGCCAGCAGCGTCGCGAGCGGCATCGTGTTCACGGTCTCGGGGCCTGCCAGCTCGGCGACGTACTTGACGTCGGAGTAGGCGGGGTCCTTCGTGCCGGTGGAGGCCCACAGCAGCCGCTGCGGCCTGGCGCCCTTCGCCTTCAGTGCCAGGAAGCGCTCACCGGTCACCAGTTGCTGCCAGCGCTCGTACGCGAGCTGGGCGTTCGCGACGGCGGCCTTCCCACACAGCTCATCTCTGCCGAGCGCCTTCAGGCGCTTGTCGGTCGCGGTGTCGACGCGCGAGACGAAGAACGACGCGACTGAGGCAATTCCGTCGACCGGCTTGCCCGCTGCCGCACGATCCTCCAGCCCGGCCAGCCACGCCTCGGCGATCGAGCCCCACGCGTCGAGCGAGAACAGCAGCGTGACGTTGATGTTGATCCCGTCGGCGATCGCGGCGCGAATCGCCGGCACGCCCTCCGGCGTGCCGGGGATCTTGATCATCACGTTCGGCCGGTCGACGCGGGCCCACAGGTCTCGCGCCATCGCGAGCGTGGCATCGGTGTCGCGCGCGACGTCCGGTGCGACCTCCAGCGAGACGTAGCCGTCAGTCCCGCCGGTGCGCTCCCACACGGGCCGCAGCACGTCGGCGGCTCCCTGCACGTCCTGGATCGCGAGCGTCCAGTAGATCTCCTCCACGCCGTCGCCGCCGTTCGTCAGCTCGGCGAGCTGCTCGTCGTAGTCGGGACTGCCGAGGATCGCCTGCTCGAAGATCGACGGGTTCGACGTGACGCCGACGACACCGTCCTCGTCCACGAGCCGCTGCAGGTCCCCGCCCGTCAGCATCGAGCGGCGGATCGAGTCGAGCCAGGCGCTCGTGCCGAGCTCGGCCAGCCGGCCGATCGGGGTCGTCGCGGGGACGGTGCTCATGGTCGGAGATCTCCTGTCATGGGGTTTCGGGGGGAAGGCCGTCGAGGCCGTCGCGCTCGAGCGCGTTGACCTGGGAGAGGCGGCGCACGTGGCGCTCGTCGCCGCTGAACTCGGCCGCGGCAAACGTGCGCACGAGCTCGCGCGCGAGCTCCGGACCGATGACGCGTGCACCGAGGCACAGCACGTTCAGATCATCGTGCTCGACGCCTTGATGCGCGGTGTACGTGTCGTGAACGGTCGCGGCGCGGACGCCGGGCAGCTTCGCAGCGGCAACGGAGACCCCGGCGCCCGATCCGCACACAAGCACGGCGCGCTCGGCGCCGTCCGCCAGCGCCCGGGCGACGGCGGCCGCGGCGTAGGGATAGTCGTCGTACGTGCCGGCGTCGACCAGCTCGTGACCGCCTTCGGACAGCGCCGCGGCCACCGCGTCTCGCAGTGGCACGCCGGCATGGTCGAAGCCGCACGCGATCCTCATCTGCACGGAGGCTACATGCCCTGCCGTACGCGGCGGAAACGCGCCTGGTCAGTCCTGACGAACCGCGTAGCGCAGGTACAGCGAGCCGGCGCGTTCGAGCGCCCACACGAGCTCCAGTGCGGCCGGCTTCGCGAGCGCTGGGCCGGTGCTCATGGTCGGGCCGGTGCCGCCGCCCGCGAGCTGCGGAGCAAGCGTGAGGAAGATCTCGTCGACGAGTCGCTCGTGCAGCAGCGCACCCAGCAGCGTCGGGCCGCCCTCGCACAGCAGCGAGCGCACCCCGTGCTCGGCGCGCAGATGCCGCAGCGCGCTGGTGAGCGTCAGCTCGGCCGGATCGAGCTGCACGATCGTGACACAGGCGGAGCAGGCCGGCGCGGGCGTCTCCGGCGGGGCGAACACCACCACGTTCGCCTCGGGCTCGGCGAACAGGGGAGCGTCGAGCGGCAGCTCGCCGCTGCGGCTGACGGTGGCGATCAGCGGCTCCGGCGCGAGCCCGAGTGCCTCGCGCACCGCGCGCAGCTCAGGTCGTCTGACGGCGCGCCCGTACTGCTCGATGCCGATCGTACGCGTGCCGACGAGCAGCGCGTCGACCTGCGTGCGCAGACGGCGGAAGACCTCCAGGTCGCCGTCGTCGCCGATCGCGCGGGTTCTGCCGTCGATCGTCGCGCGCCCGTCGGCCGTCGTCGCAAAGTTCGTCACGACCCAGGGCCGCTCGTCCTGCGCGCGCGCACCAAGTTGCAGATCGCCGAGCAGCTCGGCGCTGTCGACCGTCGCCGGGTCGGGGTGCAGGCGCTGGTAGTCCACTGCTGCGGCACCTTACCCCGGCCGCGACCGCTGATAGCGTCCGCGCGCGGCGGCCCCACTGCGCACCCGAACGCCGCCCTTCCGATGACATCAGCAGACCAGCTCTCCCGTCCCGACCGCAACCTCGCACTGGAGCTCGTGCGCGTCACCGAGGCCGCCGCGCTCGCCGCCGCCCGCCTCGTCGGCCGCGGCGACAAGCTGGCGGCCGACCAGGCCGCCGTCGACGCGATGCGCTTCGTGCTCGACTCGGTCCCGATGGACGGCCTCGTGGTGATCGGCGAGGGCGAGAAGGACGAGGCGCCGATGCTCTACAACGGCGAGCAGATCGGCAACGGCGAGCCGCCGCAGGTCGACATCGCCGTCGACCCGCTCGAGGGCACGCGCCTGACGGCGCTCGGCATGCCGAGCGCGCTCGCGGTGATCGCGCTCGCCGAGCGAGGCTCGATGTTCGATCCGGGCCCGTGCGTCTACATGGAGAAGATCGCCGGCGGCGAGGAGATCGCCGACCTGCTCTCGCTCGACCGGCCGCTGCCGGAGACGCTGAACCTGATTGCCGAGCGCAAGGGCATGGCCATCGGCGACGTGACGGTCGTGATGCTCGACCGTCCGCGCCACGAGGAGGCGATGCAGCAGGTGCGCGAGGCCGGCGCCCGCATCCGCCTGATCCTCGACGGCGACGTCTCCGCGGCGCTGCTCGCGGTCAGCGAGCGCTCGCCGGTCGACCTGCTGTGGGGCATCGGCGGCACGCCGGAGGGCGTCATCTCGGCGGCCGCGCTCAAGTGCATGGGAGGCCAACTGCTCGGCCGGCTGTGGCCGCGCACCGACGAGGAGCGCAGAGCAGCGCTCGACGCGGGCTACGACCTCAACAGAGTCCTCACCTGCGACGACCTCTGCAGAGGCGACGACGTCTTCTTCTCCGCCACCGGCGTCACCGATGGCGACGTCCTGCAGGGCGTCCGCTACCGCGGCCGCGGCGCCACGACGGAATCGCTCGTCATGCGCTCGCGCTCCGGCACGGTGCGCCGCGTCCACGCCCGCCACGACCGCGCGAAGCTGCACGCGGTCACCGGCGGCCGCTACGGCTGAGTCTCGGGATCCGGCTCCGCTACCGGGGACGGCAGCGGCGGGTCGGGCACGTCGTCCACCGTCAGCTCCCGCGTGAAGCGGCCGACGCGCGACTCGGCGAGGTCGAGCCGCGCGAGCGAGCGCAGGAAGCCGTAGGTCACGAGCACGTGGATTCGTGACTGCGTGATGCGGTACACGGGGCGGCTGAGGCGGTGCGAGATCGACGGGTAGAAGTTTGCGACGGCGACCTCGACGCGGATGCGCGCGGGGCGGGCGGGATCCGCTTCATCTGACGGCAGCCGATGCACGTCGATCTGCAGGTAGCCGTCGCCGTTGTGGCCGCGCCGCTGCACGAGCAGGCCGTCCTCGATCCGCCAGCGCACGGTGCCGCGCTGCGCGTCCATCGCGTACTCCGGCGCCTTGAAGCGCAGCAGCCGCAGCGGCCGGCGCACCAGCACGACGGTGCGCTGCGCCTCGCCGTAGTCGACCTGGATCAGTCCGAGCGTCACATGGGTGAGGAAGCGCCAGTAGGTTCGCGCGAGCCGCTCGAGCTGCATCGGGCTCCACAGCTCTTCAAGTGCGTCCGCGGTCATCGACAGCTCGCCCACCTGGACCGAGCGAACAGCGCCCTCAGCCCCCATCGTCGTGTCGTCGTCGAGGCTGGCGATCCGCCCCGGCGCCCGCCCAGCGCGCTGGTGGCGGCGGGCGGCGACCACTGCGGCGACGAGGGCGAGCAGCGCGAGCACGGGGGTGAGCACACCGGGATTGTGCCCGCCCGCCGCCGATCGGAGCCCCAGGCGTCGTCGCTACTCGAGTGCGCGTGGGTGCAGGTGGTGTGTGTCGACCCATTTGATGACGGTGCCGCCGTCTGGCCATGGGTATTGGATTGCTTGTGTCTTGCCTGCGATGTAGCGGTGCAGTCCTTGGGTGGTGAGCAGCTTGAATCCGGCTCGTTCGAGCACGTTGAAGATGTCTGGGTCGAGCGGGTTCGGCAGGATCACCGTGTTGCCGCCGGCGCGCTGGAGAAGCTCAAGCACCTCTTTGATCCGCTGCTCCGTGACCGCCGACTCTATGCCGGTGAAAGGCGAGATGTTGCGTACGCCGTAGGCATCGGCAATGCGGTGTCCGGAGCGCAGGAGGATCGCGACGGGTGCTCCGGGCTGGTAGACGAAGCGGTGTGGTCCATCGGCCAGCGTGGCAATGAAGCGCCGTGTGCTCGGATCGGTCGAGGGTGCGAGCGGACGGGGGCCGATGTCGCTTTCCCCCGTCGGCACGAAGGTCGTGTCAAGTCGCTCGATCTGCGCCCAGGGAGCGGGCATCTGCGCCAGCGAGCAGGCGGTGACGCCGAACCCGAGCAGCACTGCCATCGCAGCGATCGTTGGTCGCCGCTTGGGGTGGGCCGCCAGCTCGCGCACGACGAGCACAGTCAGCAGCGCGAGCGCGAGCGCCCACACGGAAAGCAAGGACTTCAGGGTGGCGGGATGCGAGCGACCGACGTAGTAGCTGGCAGAGCCAAGGCCGAAGATGCCCACCCATGCCAGCATTCCGGTGAGCACGCGGTCGCGTGCGCCGCGAAGCGCTCGGACGGTGGCAGCTCCGATCGCCGCCACATACGTCAGATAGACCACCAGGTGCATCCCCAGCAGCTCAGGCATCGGGAGCATCCCGAAGCCGGCGACGGTGAACAGCCTCGCGTAGTCGAACAGACGGTGAAGCTCGGGCAGCGAGCCGGCGCGCGCGAATGTCAGCAGGGCGACGAGTGCGAGCGCGGTCAGCAGCCCAGCGGTGGAGGCGAGCACGACCTGCAGGAGGGGCGGCCGTCTCCCGGCCGACCAGACGAGCGCGGCGACCGTTGCGCCGAGAGCCGCGATGCCGAAGTCGGCATTGTTGAGGATCGTGAGCCCACCGAGGAGGAACAGCACATACACGGCCGACGCTCGCAGCTCGCGCCCGAGCTGTCGCGCGGTCAGCAAGGCGAGGAAATAGGGGCCGGCATAGCGCAGCGGGAACGTTCCGTAGAAGCTGCCAGTCGTGGTGCGGTTGACGAGGTCGCCACCGATGAAGAAGAGGCTCGTTGCAAGGAATGGCAGGTAGAGCAGGAGGGCGGCGACGGCGCTGCGGGTAACGCGCCGCAGCACGCCGTAGATCGCAAGCAGCGCGAGACCGGTGAGCGTGCACATGAAGAGGGAGAAGACAAGCGCCGTCTTCCCGAACACGAGCAGCGGCAGCGCCGCTACGAACGGCCACAGCGAGCCGTACTGAGCGGTGAAGTCGACGAGCGGCGTCAGGCCGTTCAGTACGGCGAACGTCTCGTCGAGCACGAAGCCGACGTGGTAGCGCATGTCTTCCGGCGCGCTTGCGAGCGTGGAGTCTGACTGGACGGCGTGCAGCATCCAGATCGCAGTCGCCGCGACGGCGAGCAGCAGCGCTGCAACCGTGCGTGCGCGCGAGTTGCGGAGCAGCGCTGTCGCCGCCATGCGCGACCGCTCCTGCCGGATCGTGAGCAGCACTCCGCCCGCGAGAAGACCAGCCGCAAGCAGCGTAGCCGTGGTGAAGTAACGCACCTGGATCACGCTCCCGTCCGGGGTGTAGACGGCCCCGAACCGCAGACGCACCTGGACGACGTAGCAGACGACCACGAGGCCGGCGAACAGTCCCTGCACGCCGGTCACGACCCCCGGCTGTACGAGCCGCAGTGGAAGGCGAGGCAGCCACCGCGGCGTGAGCACGATGGCGAGCGCCATCAGCAACGGCAGGCTCAGCGCGATCAGATAGCGGGCATGCTCGGTGGGCTCCGGGTGGACGAGATTCAGGCTTCCGGCCAAGAACGTGTAGGCGCCGGCTTCCGGTGTGAGGAGGCGCCCGAGCGGTGGCCCCAGCACGTACCCCGCGGCGAGCACGACGAGAACGCAGGGGATCGCGCACAGCCAAGCGGCCGTAGCGTTGTCATCGGGGATGGGCATCGTCTCTTCGTGCTGCGCGCGAGCGCCCGCGGGAGTGATGCCGGCGATGCTCATTCGACCTGCTGCGCGTCGAGTGCGCGTGGGTGCAGGTGGTGTGTGTCGACCCATTTGATGACGGTGCCGCCGTCTGGCCATGGGTATTGGATTGCTTGTGTTTTGCCTGCGATGTAGCGGTGCAGTCCCTGGGTGGTGAGCAGCTTGAAGCCGGCTCGTTCGAGCACGTTGAAGATGTCTGGGTCGAGCGGGTTCGGCAGGATCACCGTGTTGCCGCCGGCGGCACGAAGATCGTCGATCATCGTCTCGACACGCTGCACCGTCTCCAGCGACTCTATGCCGGTGTAGCGGGAGACGTTGTCGATCCCGTAGGCGTCTGCCATGCGGTGCCCAAGCGTCAGCGCGATCGCGACGGGTGCTCCGGGCTGGTAGACGAAGCGGTGCGGTCCGTCGGCGATGGAGGAGACGAAGCGTCGCGTCGCAGGGTCGCGCGACGGCACGAGCGGCTCGGGGTCGGGCAGCTCTTCGGTCGGCGTGAACGACGTCTGGAGCCGCTCGATCTGCTGCCAGGGGAGTGGCATCAGCGCGAGCGAGCAGGTCATCACACCAAAGCCGAACAGCGCGACGAGCGCGCCGATTGCCGTGCGGCGCAGGCGCGGCGCCGTCAGCTCCTGCACGGCGACCACTGTCAGCAGGGCGAGCGCGAACGCCCACGCAGCGAACTGGTACTTGAGCGCGACCGGATGGGATCGCCCCACCCAGTAGAACCCCGCGCCGAGGCCGAACGTGCCGGCCCAGGCGAGCATCCCCGTCAGCACGACGCCGTGCGTTCTGCGCACCGAGCGCACGGTCGCTACGGCGATCGCTGCGACGTATGTCAGGTAGATCGGCAAGTGCATGCCGAACAGTCCCCGGATCGGCATCATCGCGAAGCCGCCGACCGCGTACGTGCGCGCATAGTCGACGAGGCGCGCCGGCTGCGGCAGCGCACCCGCGCGCACCAGCGTGAGCGTCGAGACGAGTGCGAAGGCGGTCGCGAGTCCGACCGCCACGCAGCCGGCGAGCTGTCGCAGCAGATGGCGGTCAAGTCGGTCGGCGCTCGACAGCAGGGCGGCGACGGTGGCGACCAACGCGGCAACCCCGAAGTCCCCGTTGTTCAGCACGGCGAGCCCCGTGACGGTGAAGAGCACCCATGCGCCTCGCCAGCCGTCCTCACCACGGTCGATGCGACGCGCGGTCAGCCACGCGAGCATCAGCGGCAACGCGTAACGAAGCGGGAAGTTCGCGTAGTAGCTCCCGACCGAGGAGCGATTCTGCAACGTTCCCCCGAGCTGAAACATGGCGGTCGCGAGGAACGGCACGTACAGCAGCAGCGCTGGGAGTGTGCTGCGCGTGGCGCGCCGCAGCACGCCGAAGACCGCCATCAGCGCCAGACCCGTGATCGTGCACATCGTGAGCGTGAAGATCAGCGTGGTCTTGCCGAGCGCGAGCATCGGCAGGGCGGTCACGAATGGCCACAGCGAGCCATATTGGGTGGTGAAATCGACGAGCGGGGTACGGCCGTCGAGTACCGCGAACGTCTCGTCCATCGTGAAGCGGAGGTGGTAGCGCACGTCCACGGGGGCATTGCCGATCTCGGCGTCCGAGTGGACCGCGTGCAGCATCCAGATCGCCGTCACGGCGACTGCCGCGGCGGTCAGCAGCAGTCGTCGCCGTGGCGACTCGCTCAGCGCGTCCGCGGCACGCTGGCGCAACGAGGGCGAGCGCAGCAGACCGGCGATCGCACCTGAGAGGAGAACGGCGAAAGCGAGCGTCGCGGGGTCGAAGTAGTGCAACGTCAACGTCGGTTCCCTGCCGCTCGTATAGACCACGCCGAAGCGGGCGCCGTACTGCGCCACGATCGACGCTGCGACGACGGTCGCCAGCACGAGTTGCGTCGCGACGACGATCGGTCCCACCGCGCGCGCCGGTACACGCGCGAGCCAGCGCGGCGCTGACGCGATTGCGAGTGCGCCCAGCAGCGGCGCGCAGACCGCGATCAGGTAGCGCGCGTGCTCGGTCGGCTCTGGGCGAGGCGCTCCGGCGCCTCTCAAGAACGTGAAGGGATTCGGACCCGGATTGAGCAGCTCGCCGAGCGGTGGCCCGAGGACGAGGATCGCGACAGCCGCGATCGCCGCGCACGGGATCGCGCACAGCCACGCCGCGCTGACGACGTCATCCGTGCTGCCCGCTTGTGGGCGCTTGCTCCCCCGAGCCGAAGCGACCGCCGCCCCGAAGGCGACGTGTGCCATCAGCCAACTCTAGTGTCCGCCGGTTGGAATGGAAAGCGCGAACCAACCCGCGCGTCGGCCGTAGCTCAGAGCCACTCGACCGGCAGCCGCTCGCCCGCCGCGGCGACGCCGTCGCCAGCGGCCAAAAACGCGAGCGCGTCGGAAGCGATCAGCGATGTCGTCACGTGTGAGCCTTGCGCGCCGGTCGGCGTCGCTCGCAGTGTCCCGTCGCTGGCACGGAGCCGCACACGCACGGCCTGGGTACGCCCGCGGCGCGGCATGTCCTGCGTCAGCGTGGCCAGCTCGCGGGGCGGGAGCGGCTCGGCACCCTGCAGCGCGCGCAGAGCAGGACGGGCAAACAGCGCGAACGTGACGAAGCTGGAGACCGGGTTGCCTGGCAGACCGAACACGAGCTGTGCGCCACGCGTTCCGAACCACGTCGGCTTGCCGGGCTGCAGATCGACTCGCCAGAAGCGCTCCGTGACGCCGAGCGCTTCGAGTGCCGGCTTGACGTGGTCGTGCGGTCCGACCGAGACACCGCCGGAGACGATCACGACGTCCGCGTCGGCGAGAGCCGCCGCGAGCGCCGTCTCCGTCGCCTCGCGCGTGTCGCGGACCGCCGCCGCCGTTAGGACGGTTGCGCCCTCCCGCGCGGCGAGCGCGGCCAGCATGACCGCGTTGGAGTTGTGGATCTCGCCGGGCCCGAGCGAGCTGCCCGGCGGGCGCAGCTCGTCGCCGGTGGAGAGGATCGCGACACGCGGGCGCCGCGCGCACGAAAGCGTCCCGGCGCCTGCGCCGACGGCGACGCTCAGAGCTCCCGCGCCGAGCACCGCCCCAGCAGCGAGCACAACGCTGCCGGCGCGCAGGTCCTCGCCCGCGCGCCGGACGTGCTGGCCGGGCGCGACGGTTGCCGTCAGCATGATCTGCCCGTCCGCCTCGCGTACCTGCTCGACCGGTGCGACCGCATCGGCGCCGGCCGGCATCGCGGCGCCGGTCGAGATGCGGATCGCCTCGCCGGCGGCGAGCCTTCTGGACGCTGGACGCCCCGCGCGGGACTCGTCCACGATCCACAACGCCCCACTGGACGCATCGCTGCGAACGGCGAAGCCGTCCATGGCCGAATTGTCGAAACGAGGGACATCGGCGGCCGCGCGGATGTCGGCCGCGAGCACTCGATCGCCCGCAACCTCAATGGCGACGGGCTCCGCCGCCAGCAGCGCGCATCTGGACACCACCTCCGCGCGGGCGGCCTCGATCGACAGCAGCTCGGTCGGCACGTGTCCATTCTGTCCATCCGCGGATGCAGGTGTCGGGACCCGCTGATATGAACAACCGCATGACGGATCAGGGGACTCCACGCCCGAGCCGGTCCATGCCCGTGGAGCGGGCCGAGGCCGAGCTGCTCGCCGGCCGCGCGCAGGCGATCGCGAAGGGCTGGCTGCTGACGCTGCTCGAGCGCGCGCCGCTCGACGCCGTCGCCTCGATCCCCGCCGCCGACCTGGCCGCCGAGGGCCCCGCCGTCTGCGCCGCCTTCGCACGCGCGCTCGGCAACGACGCCGAGCTCGACCGCCTCCGGCCCGCCGGCGACCTCGCCCCGCTTGCCCATCGCATCGGCACACTTGCCGGAGCGCACGACGCAAGCGAGACGCTCGCCGCGGTCGACGCCCTGCGCGCCTGCCTCTGGGCCGCCGCCCTCGACGCCCGCGGCACCCGCACTGACGATCTCGCCCCACTCGCCGAGCGGTTGGCCGAGGCCGCGCTCGTCGTCGGCACGACCGCGCTCGCTGCGGCCCGAGCGACGGGCATCGAGGGAGAGGCACGGGTCGGGGTCCCGGCGGAGCCCCCCGCCTGGTCCGGAGCCGCGGACGCCAACGCCGATCGGGCGGGTGGCATGGCGGAGGACGATTCCGCGACCCCGCTCGCGGAATCGCCTCGCGCCATGACAGGACCCGCCCGCGGCAGCGCCGGACCCGAGCCCGTCGGAGGACCAGAGCGCGACGAGCCCACCCCCGCCATTCACGACCTGCGCACCCCCGGCTCCGTCACCGCCCTGCCGCCACGCCCGCCCGTCCCCGCCGAGCTCGCTTCCGCGATGGACGACGGCGACCTGTGGATCGCAACGCTCGAGCGTCACGTCGATCGCGCACAGCGCGAAGGCGGCGGACTCGCGCTGCTGCGCGTCGAGCTCGTCGACGGCGAGCGCCTTGCGCCGACGGCCACCGCCGCCGAGGCGCAGACGGATGCGGAGGAGCGCGGCGTGCCATACGGGCGTCTCGCGCAGGCGATCCGCCGCGCGATCCGCCGCCAGGACCTCGTGGCGTCGGACCGCCAGGGGCGCGCATGGGTGATTGCGCCCGCCGTTGGGCGTGCCGGCGCGATCGCGCTCGCCGAGCGCATCGGGGCCGGCGTCGAGCATGGCGAGCACTGGCGCGGCGCGCCGCTCGCAGCGACGATCGGCTTCGCCGTCTACGGCGAGGACGGACGCGACGCCCCGACGCTGATCGACCGCGCGGAGGAAGCGATGCTCGCCGCGTCGGCCGCCGGCGTGCGCATCGGCGAGGCGGTCTCCTCGCCGGACGGCGGCGAGGGCGGAGCGCCCGGGCCGCGCCTCGTGCGCTGAGCCCGACGCAGCGGCGTCGAGTGGGTCAGCGGTGCCCGCGCGCCGGCGTCGCCGTCGGCAGCGGGAGCGGCAGCGCACCGACGCGGATGAGACCGTCGTCACCGCCGAGCGCCGTGTGCGCCGCCTCCGTGAGGTCCCAGCTGCGGCCCTTGACGAACGGGCCGCGGTCGATCACCGGCACCACGATCGTGCGGCCCTTGTAGTAGAAGGCGACCGGCGTCCCGCACGGCAAGGTGCGGTGGGCGACGCCGAGCGTCCACGGCGACAGCGGGATGCCGCACGCGGTCGTCTCTTCGTCTGACGTCGGGCCGTACCACGACGCGATGCCGGGCCGGTAGACCGTCAGGCCGAGCTGCGGAGCGCTGATGTCGTCCGCCGTGCCCGCCGCCGCGACGCCAGTCACGGCACGCAGCGCCAGAGGGCCGACACGGTCGGGCTTCCAGGTCGCCGCGAATCTGCCGTCCACCGCGACCGCCGCGCTCGCGATCGGCACCCAGCCGCCGAGCTCGTCTCTGCGCTCGATCGTCACGGTGCCGGCATCGGATGCCGCGGTGCCGGTGAGGCGCACGCGGCCGCGCAGCATCGCAGTGGATCGGACCGCGAGCGAGATGTCGGCTCCGCTCGCCTGCACGAGCGGATTGCCGAGTCTGATCACTAGCGGCGATCCGTCGGGAAGCGTCAACACGCCAGGTGCGGCGCCGCCCGCTCCATCCCCGGCGAGCGCGGAGGTGACGGACACGCCCAATGCGAGCAGGGCGAGCAGCGTCACAGCGAAGGTGCGGAGGCGACCGGTCATGTGGTGAATGCGGGCCTACGAGGTGAGCTGACGGGCTCGCGACGCCATTGCAGGCGGCGCTACGGTCGAGATGGACCGATTCGCCCCGGCGAGCTGTGGGGCTCGCATCGGGTCCCCCGTCGGTCGTGCGCAGGGCGCACGACCGTTCGGCCAGGCGGGCGCAAGTATACGGAACACCGCACGTTGCGGGGTGAATCCCGCCGCAACTTGAAACCCTCTGGTCCGTTCTGCGTAGTACACATGCGACGCACAACGTGCGCGCGACCAGGTCCTCCCCTGACGCGGCCGGTGCGACGCTTTGACTTCAAAAAGTGAAGTGGCTAGGCTGATGCCTATGCTTGGATGGCAGTGGTGCGCCCCCGCGCGCACTCTCTCCTCCACCATGAACGCGCCGCGGAGAACCGACCCCCGCCCGGTGCACGCGAGAAACGGAACCAGATGTCAGTAGCGGAACTTCAGGAACTCGAGGAGATCAGAGGCCTCGTCGCGCGCGGGACGCAGCTCGGCGTGCTCACGTACGCCGAGATCTCGACCGCCGTCAGCGAGCTCGATCTCGACGAGAGCGACGTCGAGGAGCTGCACGGCTTCCTCGAGAGATCAGAGATCGAGCTGGTCGAGGAGATCGACCCCGCCACCGCGGCCAGCAACCAGGTCGAGCGCGCGCCCGACAGACGCGGGCGCCGCAGAGCGAGAACCGCGCTCGACCTCAAGCCGGACATGACGACCGACTCCCTTCAGCTGTTCCTGAAGGACATCGGCAAGGTGCGTCTGCTCACCGCCCAGGAGGAGGTCGACCTCGCGAAGCGCATCGAGCGCGGCGACCTCGACGCCAAGCAGAAGATGGTCGAGTCGAACCTGCGCCTGGTCGTCTCGATCGCGAAGAACTACCGCAACCAGGGCCTGCCGTTTCTCGACCTGATCCAGGAGGGGACGCTCGGCCTCGTCCGCGCGGCGGAGAAGTTCGACTACCGCAAAGGCTTCAAGTTCTCGACCTACGCGACCTGGTGGATCCGCCAGGCGATCGCCCGCGCGCTCGCCGACAAGGCGCGCACGATCCGCATCCCGGTGCACGTCGTCGAGAAGCTCAACAAGATCGGCCGCGCAGAGCGCAAGCTCGTCACCGAGTTGGGCCGCGAGCCCACGGCTGAGGAGATCGCCGATGTGACCGGGATCGACCCCGAGGAGGTCGACTCGATCAAGCGAAGCGCCCAGGCGCCGGTCTCGCTCGAGAAGCCGGTCGGCGACGAAGAGGAGTCGGAGTTCGGCCAGTTC
>Ga0126313_10000216_pt1 | contig 25961 bp, 23 predicted proteins | sample Plot105A_FD_89954 | JGI IMG/M metagenome (GOLD analysis project Ga0126313, IMG submission 89954) | Serpentine soil microbial communities from UC McLaughlin Reserve, CA, USA - Plot105A | ecosystem: Environmental > Terrestrial > Soil > Grasslands | place: USA: UC McLaughlin Reserve, Lake County...
AAGCGCCGTTGAAGCCGACCTCCGTGACCACCTCGAGCGTCTCCCGGAAGTCGTCCTCCGTCTCGCTCGGAAAGCCGACGATGATGTCGGTCGTCAGAGCGAGGTCGGGGATCGCCGCGCGCAGGCGGTCGGCGAGCGCGACGAACCGCTCGCGCGAATACGTACGCCGCATCGCCTTCAGGACGCGCGACGAGCCGGACTGGAGCGGCAGGTGTGCGTGCTCGCAGACGGCGTCGCACTCGGCCATCGCGGCGATCACCGGCTCCCGGAAGTCCTTCGGGTGCGGGCTCGTAAAGCGAATCCGGTCGATGCCCTCCACGCCGTCGATGGCGCGCAGGAGCTCGCCGAAATCGGTTCGCACGTCGGGAAGCAGGTCGCGGCCCCAGGAGTTTACGTTCTGGCCGAGGAGCGTCACCTCGCGGACGCCTTCGCGCGCGAGCCGCGTCACCTCGGCGAGGAGCTCACCCGGGCGGCGGCTGACCTCGCGGCCCCGAACTGACGGGACGATGCAGTACGAGCAGACCGAGTTGCAGCCCATCGAGATCTGCACCCATCCCTGGAAGCGCCGGGCTCGCCGGTCGGGAAGCTCGGCCGCGAAGGACCGCTCCTCACCCGTTCCGAAGCGGCCGCGCTCAACGCCCTCCCCACCCGCGCCCAGCCACTCCCCGAGGTGCGGGATCGAGCCCGGCCCGAAGGCGACGTCGACAAACGGGTAGAGGTCGAAGATGCGGTCCCGCTGCGCCTCCGCGTAGCAGCCGCCGACCGCCACGACGCGCTCGGGGTCCCGCTCCTTGAGGGCCCTCGCCTGGGCGAGATGCGCCGCGAGCCGCTGGTCCGGCTTCTCGCGGATCGTGCACGTGTTGAAGACGAGCACGTCCGCCTGGTCCTGCGAGACGGCCTCGCCGAGACCCAGCTCCTCGAGCATGCCCTTGATCCGCTCCGAGTCGTGAGCGTTCATCTGGCAGCCGAACGTGGTCAGGTGGTAGCGCTTCACGAGGTCGAATCGTAGCCCTCGGCCGGCACCGCTCAGGCCGGTCGCCGACAGACGAAGACCACCTGGCCGGTCGGATCCTCGAACTGCGGCTCGGCGACTTCGACGGCGAAGCCCGCCTGCTCAACGCCCTGAATCCAGGTGTCGCGCGGAAAGAGCCCGCAGACGTGGCGGTCCTGCTCGGTTCGTACCTGATCGCCTTCGCGGAGGAGGTACGCGAAGTCCACGACGTGCGTTGTCTCGGCCGCGTCGCCGCGGACCCACTCGAGGTAGCGAAGACCGCGCTCCCCGTCCGCAGAGTCGTGGCCACCGCTGCGCGTGTCCGGAGCGAACGTCTCCGTGACGTAGTCGGGCACGAAGAGGGCGCTCCCGCCGGGCCTGCAGTGCTCGTAGGCGGTTGCGAAGACGGCCCGAAGGTCGGGCTCGCTCACGATGTAGGCGAGGGCGTCGTGGACGAAGACGGCGTCGAACGTGCGACCGAGCCTGAGCGAGCGCATGTCGCCCACTACGTGCTCGGATTCGGGGTTCAGCTCGCGCGAGATCTCGAGCATCTCCGGGGAGCGGTCGGCGAGCGTCAGCCGAAACCGACGCTTCAGATGCGAGGCATTGTTGCCCCCGCCGCTTCCGAGCTCGAGAACGGCCTCCACGGACCCGTTCGCCTGCTCGACGAGGAGCCGCTCGTAGAGGGCTGCCTCCTCGGAGTAGTCCTCGGGCGCCGTCAGGAGATGGAACCACTCCGCGAGGTCGCCGTAGAGCCTCGGCTCGCCGGCCACCCGCTACTTCGCGAACTCGGTCGCGCGCGACTCGCGGATCACGGTCACCTTGATCTGGCCCGGATACTCGAGGTTCTCCTCGATCTCGCGAGCGATCTCGTGGGACAGGAGCACCGCCGCGTCGTCGTCGATGTCGCCGGGCTTCACCATCACACGGATCTCCCGGCCCGCCTGGAGCGCGTAGACGCGCTCGACGCCCTGTTTCGAGGATGCGATTTCCTCGAGCGTCTCGAGCCGCTTGACGTAGTTCTCGAGGCTCTCGCCCCGAGCGCCCGGTCGGGACGCCGAGATCGCGTCCGCGGAGATGACGAGGATCGCCTCCACCGTCTGCGGCTGCACCTCGTAGTGGTGGGCCTCGATCGCGTGAACGACGTGTTGCGACTCGCCGTAGCGCTTTGCGAGCTGGGCCGAGATGGCGGCGTGCGTCCCCTCGACCTCGTGCGTCAGCGCCTTGCCGACGTCGTGGAGGAGCGCCGCGCGCTTCGCGGTCTTCACGCTCGCCCCGAGCTCCACGGCCATGATCCCGGCGAGGTGGACGCACTCGAGCGAGTGCTTGAGGATGTTCTGCCCATAGCTCGTGCGGAAGCGCAGGCGACCGAGCAGCTTGACGAGCTCCTCGTGCATCGTCCCGACGTTCGCCTCGAAGACGGCCTGCTCCCCGGCCTGGCGGATGTGCTCCTCGATCTCCGCCTTCGATTGGTAGAACGTCTCCTCGATCCGCGCAGGATGGATGCGGCCGTCCTCGACGAGCTTCTCGAGCGTCAGCTTCGCGATCTCGCGGCGGACGCCGTCGAACGACGACAGCGCAACGGCCTGCGGCGTGTCGTCGATGATGATGTCGACGCCCGTCAGGTTCTCGAGAGCACGGATGTTGCGTCCCTCGCGACCGATGACGCGCCCCTTCATGTCGTCGGAAGGAAGCTCGACGAGCGACACGGTCGTCTCGGCCGCGTGGCTCGCCGCGACGCGTTGCAAGGCGTCGGCGACGAGGCTGCGGGCCCGGCGGCGGGCCTCGGTCTGCGCCTCCTCTTCCACCTCGCGCACCATCCGCGCCATCTCGTGACGTACGAGCTCCTCCTCGCGTTCGAGGAGCTGGCGCTTCGCATCGGCCGCGCTCAGCCCTGCGATGCGCTCAAGCTCGCGAATCTCCTCGTCCTTCGCCGTCTTCAAATCCTCCTGGAGCTGCTTCACGTGAACCTCGCGGTCGTGGAACGACTGCTCCTGTCGCTCGAGATCCGTGAGCTTCGCTGCGATCGACCCTTCCTGCGCCGCCAGCCGTTCCTCGATCCGTGCGATCTCCGCGCGTCGGTCGCTCAGGTCGCGCTCCACCTCGGTGCGGATGCGGAGCGCCTCCTCGCGACTCTCGACCTCCGCCTCGCGCCGGATGGCGTCGGCGGCGCGTCGAGCCTCGACGGTCACGCGTTCTGCTTCACCGCGTACGTCGTCGAGTCGGCGCCCGGTGAAGACCCGGCTTCCGGCCACCGCGCCGGCCACGAGGCCGGCCACGACCCCGATCACGATGCCGATCACGATCAGCATTGCTCGTCCCCACCTTTCGGGCCGGCAGGGAACGGGTTCGGCGGAATCGGTGCGGACGTGCGGTCTGGCTCCGGCCTACCGGCCGGTGTGGTTCGCCCTCCGTCTGGTCGCGCTGGAAATCATTCGGTTGTCGTCGTTCAGGTCTGCCGCGATGTGATGGTCTGGTATCCGATTCGGCGAAAGCCGTTCCTTGCAGGCACTTCTTCGTGTCGATGTGATTGCATCGTACCGCCGGTCAACGGCCCTCGTCCAGCCCGGGCACGACCGCTTCGATCGTGTCTGGATCGAAGCCGCGGCGAGCGAGCAACGCCGCCGCCTTTCGCGGTGGAAGCTTCCCGGAGGCCCGACGCGCACGGTCCCACTCGGGTTCGAGTCCTGCGACTGCCTCGGAGATCGCCTCCGGCGGGGCGCCTTCGGTTTCGAGCCGGGCCTCGACGGCGGCGTTCCCCCAGCCGCGCTCGGCGAGCGCTTCGGCCCGCCGCGTCGCGAACCGCTCGTCGTCGAGAGTGCCGGTCCGACGCAGTACGTCCGTGGTCTCCTCGACGGTCGCCGCGGCGACTCCGGCGCGCCCGAGACGCGCCCGCAGGGATGCCTCGGACACGTCGCGGCGCGCCAACGTCCGACCCGCCCGGGCGAGCGCGTCGGCACGCCGGAGCTCCCGGCCGACCCTCCGAAGCGTCGCCCGGTCGAGGTTCTGACCGGCGGCAAGCCCGGCGCGAACGACGACGTCGTCCGAGACAACGCGCCAGCGCACGCCGTCGACCTCGAGCGCGACGCGCCCCGGGCCGGCGCGGCGCAGCGCCGTGAGCCGCGGCGTGGACACGGCCGCTACGACGAGGCCGCCGCCTCCGCGATCTTCGCTTCCGCTGCCGCCTTCTTCCCGTTCGTGGCCGCGTCGTCCGGCAGCGGCAGGAGGCGAGACGATGCGATCGCGTCTTCGCCGAGCTCGTTCTGGATCGCCCGGACGATCTGCTCCGTCACATCGGGGTGCTCGCGGAGGAACGCGGTGGCGTTCTGGCGCCCCTGGCCAAGCCGCTCGTCGCCGTAGCTGAAGTACGAGCCCGACTTCTGGACGAGCTTGCGCTCGAGGCCCACGTCGAGGACGGTGCCCTCCCAGGAGATCCCATCGCCGTAGATGATGTCGAACTCGGCCTGGCGGAAGGGCGGCGCGACCTTGTTCTTGACGACCTTCACGCGCACGCGATTGCCGACCGCCTCGACACCCTCCTTCAGCGTCTCGATTCGGCGGATGTCGAGGCGCACCGACGAGTAGAACTTGAGCGCTCGGCCGCCGGGCGTCGTCTCCGGGTTGCCGAACATGACGCCGATCTTCTCGCGGAGTTGGTTCGTGAAGAGCGCGACCGTCCCGGAGCGGTTGAGCGTGCCGGCGAGCTTGCGGAGCGCCTGGCTCATGAGCCGAGCCTGCAGGCCGACGTGGCTGTCGCCCATCTCGCCCTCGATCTCCGCGCGTGGGGTCAGCGCGGCGACCGAGTCGATGGCGACGACGTCCAGCGCGCCGGAGCGGATGAGGAGCTCCGCGATCTCGAGCGCCTGTTCACCGTTGTCGGGCTGCGACACGAGCAGCTCGTCGATGTCGACGCCGATCCGCTTTGCGTACGTCGGATCCATCGCGTGCTCCGCGTCGATGAACGCGCAGATGCCGCCGCGGCGCTGCGCCTCGGCGATCACGTGGTAGACGAGCGTCGTCTTCCCCGACGACTCGGGTCCGAAGATCTCGACGATCCGGCCGCGAGGCAGGCCGCCGGCGCCCAGGGCGACGTCGAGCGAGAGCGACCCCGTCGATATGGACGGGATGGCCACCTGAGCGTGGTCGTTCATCTTCATGACCGAGCCCTTGCCGAACTGGCGTTCAATCTGGCTGAGAGCGGCGTCGAGTGCTTGCTCGCGATCCAACGTGGTCAACCTCCTAGCGCAAGAGAGTCGATCTTCGTGTACTGCGCCCCCGTCGGTCGCAGAACCGACATGTTGACGGCGGCGTCGGACGTGACAAATGAGCCGAGCTTTGGAAGCCGGGGCTGCAGCCGCGGGGGCTCTCGGAAGCGGACGACGGTGACGTGCGGCAGCCACGGACGCCGCTCGCGCCGATACAGACCCGCGTTCTCGAGACTCGTTCCGAGCGCCGCCGCAAGACGAGCTCCCCGGCCGTCCTCGTCCCCGCAGACGAGCATCCCGACGCTCGCGGTCTCGCGGTAACGATCGACCTCGAATGCGGGTCGGAGGGCGTCGTGGGCGACGTCTCGGAGCACCCCGACGACCTCGTCGATCCGGTCGACGGGGGTTCGGCCGAGGAACGCGAGCGTGACGTGGAGGTTCTCCCGAGGGACGAGTCGAAAGCAGCCGTCGCCGAGGGTTGTCTGCCACCTGACGAGCGCGTCGACGACGCTCTCGGGAAGCTCGAGAGAGCAGAAGATGCGAGCCCGTTCATCGCGATCCACGCTAGCGGGCGAACGGTGACGCGTCACGCGCGTTCTGCGTCAGAACGCACCGCAGAAGGTGCAAAGACGCCGCGGTCGCCCGGGCGCGGACTGCGTCGCGGTCGCCGGGGAGCCGGAGCTCGACGCCCTCCTCTCCCCCGGGCCAGCTCGCGTGGATGTAAACCAGCCCGACCGGCTTCGCGTCCGTGCCGCCGCCTGGGCCGGCGACGCCCGTCACCGCGACCGCGACATCCGCGCCGAGTCGCTCCAGGGCGCCGGCCGCCATGGCCGCCGCGACCTCCGTAGAGACGGCCCCGTGGCGCTCGAGGAGGGGCTCGGAGACGCCAAGCGCGTCCGCTTTGACTTCGTCCGCATACGCGACGACCGCGCCGACGAACACGTTGCTCGAGCCGGGCACGCTCGTCAGGCGGGCGGCGACCATCCCTCCTGTGCAGGACTCGGCTGTCGCGAGCGTCAGGCCGCGGACCCGGCACGCCTCGAGGACGAGCTCGTGCACCGGACGGTCGTCGTCCGCGAAGAACGCGTTGCCGAACCGGTCGCGAAGCGCTCCGGCGAGCGCATCCGCCCGCCCGCGGGCTCCGTCGCCCGCGAGGACGTCGACGTGGATCTCGAGGTCGCGCGCACAGACCGTCAGCTCGACGCCGTCGCCCTCGCCGCCGAGCTCGGCGATCGCGCGCTCCATCGCGGACTCCGTCGGGCCGAAGAAGCGAAGCAGGCGTCGTTCCGGCCGGGCAGCGCGCGAGACCACGCGCCGGACGGCGGAGTGCTCCCTGGCCACCGGCCAGAGACGCCGGAGCTCGCCCGGCGGGCCGGGGAGCGAGATCGCCACCCGCCCTTCGTGCTCAAGGAGAACCGCCGGCGCTGTGCCGGCGAGACCGAGCGACTCCCCGCCGTCGGGGAGCGTTGCCTGCTTCACGATCCCCTCGGTGAAGTCGGCGAACGGCCGGCCGAGACGCTCGGCGACGCCGCGCGACACCGCGTCGATCTCGGCTCGAAGGGACTCGTCGACGTGGAGCCCGCGGCCCGTCGCCCGAGCGAGGAGCTCGATCGTCCGGTCGTCGTGCGTCGGCCCCAGGCCGCCGGAGAGGACGCAGAGGTCGGCAGAGACGCCGTCGCGGATCGTCGCCTCGAGCTCGGCCGGCCGGTCGCCGACGACCACGACGCGTTCGGGCTCGAGTCCGAGGGCGGTCAGCTCGGCAGCGAGGAAGGCACCGTTCTCGTCGCGAATCGCGCCCCGGACGAGCTCGCTGCCGGTCAAGAGCACGACGGCGCGCGGGCGGCTCAAGCGTCTAGTAGGCGGTGCCGAGCTGGCGCACGCCGTCGCGCCAGACGACAACGATCGCGCCCGACGCGGTCGGGAACTCGCCCAGCCGATGGCGGTCGACCTTCACGGCGAGCAGGTCCGGGCGGCCGAGCTGGAGCCAGATCTTCTTCCCCTTGAGCGGGAGCGTCTGCCCTTGCTCGAGCGTCCCCTGGTAGAGCTGCCGGCCCTGCGGGCCGCCTGCGCGGGCGATGAGCCAGCATTCGCCGTCGGCGGCGCGCAGCGTGAGCGTGAACTTTTCGGACCTGGCCGCCTCGCGCTTCTGCTTGTGCTTCGGCTTGTCGGGCGAGGTCGTGTCGGAGGTCCGGGTCGAATGCGTCGTCGACGGAAGCGACTGGTCGGCTGGCTGGTCGTCACCGCCGAAGCCGAGGCCCACGACCACGAGAACGGTCACGGCGACGATCGCGGCGAGCGCGACCACGACGAGGTTCGAGTCCCGCACGCGGTGGCGCGGGCGCCGCGGCGGCGGCGACGAGGCCGGCGCGAGCGGCTCCTCCACGCTCGCGAAGCGGGAGTTGAACTCGTCGACGTAGAGCTGGCCGTCAAGCCCAAGGAACTCTGCATACGTCCGCAAGAAGCCCTTGACGTACGTCTCGCCGGGAAGCACCTCGAAGCGCTCCGCCTCAAGCGCCTCCAGGTATCTGCCGCGAATCTTCGTCCCGGCCTCGACGGCGCCGAAGTCCAGGTTCTGCCGCAGCCGCGCCTCGCGCAAGCTGTTCCCGATCTCGAACACGAGTCGGGGATTGTACCGCCCGCTGCGAGTGGGCAGTCCGTGGGTCAGCCGAACGCGACGAGGAGCCCGTAGACGCCGACCGCGAGCGCGGCGGTCAGGTCGAGCAACAACGCGAGGGTCCCGAGGAAGCGGCCGAAGTGCGCGAGCCGACGGCCCCCGGGACGTCCGAGCGAACGCGAATGGACGACCAGCGCCTGCCCGCCGAGGCCGAGCGCGAGGACGGCCAGGATCGCGGAGACTGGGAGCGTCGGGATCGCCTGGACGAGCGTGATTCGGTCGAGGACGACCGCCGCCGCGATGCCGACGGCGAGCACGCCGAGCGCGAGCAGGCCGACGAGGACCGACAGAAACGCCCTGGGGTTTCTCACTGCTTCACGTACGAGCGTCCGACGGCGGCGGGAGGAATCGAGCGCCCGATCAGACCGACAAGCCCCACGAGGGTGAGGACGTACGGGAGCGCCAACGGCAGCCTTCGCTTCGGTAGAACACAGCCTCCTTTGCCCCTGTCGTCGGTCGCCCGATGCTACCGACCCTCCTGGAACCCCGAGTGCCAGGACTGTGCGTTCGCGCCGGGTCAGCCGCGAACCGTCTCGCTGCTCGACGTGAGCACGCGGTCGAGGTCGCCCTCGGAGACGAGGACGCGGCGCGGCTTCGAGCCCTCGTAGCCCGAGATGATCCCGCGGCGCTCGAGCATGTCGATGAGCCGCCCGGCCCTCGTGTATCCGACCCGCAGGCGCCGCTGGATGAGCGACACGGAGGCGGTCTGCGTCTGGACGACGATCTCGATCGCCTTGTCGAGGAGCGGATCCTCGTCCGGGTCGAACTCGCCGTCGAGCTCGTCCCCGTCCGCCCCGGGCTTCTGCGGTGTCTCGAGGAGCGACTCGTCAAGTTCCTGTTCGCGCTGCCCGCGACACTGCTCGACGATCAGCGCGATCTCCTCCTCGGTCACGAAGGCGCCCTGCACGCGCTGGAGCCGTGATGTGCCGAGCGGCTTGAAGAGCATGTCGCCCTGCCCGAGGAGGCTCTCGGCGCCGGACTGATCGAGGATGACGCGGCTGTCCGTCATGCTCGAGACCGCGAAGGCGATGCGGGACGGGACGTTCGCCTTGATCATCCCGGTGATCACGTCCACGGACGGACGCTGCGTCGCGAGTACGAGGTGGATGCCGACCGCGCGCGACTTCTGCGCGAGCCGGATGATCGCGTCCTCGACCTCCTGCGGCGAGATCATCATCAGGTCGGCCAGCTCGTCGATGACGACCAGGAGGTAGGGCAGGGGCTCCTCCCCGCGAGCGACGAGCGCCTTGTTCAGCTCGGGCAGGTTCCGGGCGCGCACGATCGACATGCGGTCGTAGCGCCGCTCCATCTCGCTGAGGATGTTCGCGAGGACCGCCGAGGCCGCCTTCGGGCTCGAGACGACCGGCGTCAGGAGGTGCGGGATCGACTCGTAGAGCCCGAGCTCGACGCGCTTCGGATCGACGAGGATCATCCGGACATGATCGGGCGTCGCGCGCAAGAGGACGGAGCAGAGCATCGTGTTGATGCAGCCCGATTTCCCCGACCCGGTCGTGCCTGCGATCAGGATGTGCGGCATGCGTGCGAGGTCGGTCCAGATCGACGTCCCGGAGATGTCCTTACCGAGCCACACGGAGAGCGGGCTGGCGCCGCCCGGAACCTCGTCGAAGATGTCGCCGAGCGTCACGATGTTCGGCGCAAGGTTCGGGACCTCGACGCCGACCGCCTGCTTGCCGGGGATCGGCGCGAGGATGCGGATCTCGGTCGTCGCGAGCGCGTAGGCCAGGTCGTCCTTTAGCGCGGCGACCTTTCCGACCTTCGTGCCGGGCGCGAGCTGGAGCTCGTAGCGCGTCACCCGCGGCCCGGCGACCTGCCCCGAGAGCGTCGCCTCGACTCCGAAGTTCGCAAGCGCCCGGAGGAGCGCCTCGGCCGTGCGCTCGGAGGCTCGGGCAGGCTGGCCGTTGGTCGCGCGCGAGCGCTTGAGGACGCCCGGATCCGGCAACCGGTAGTCGCGCGGCGTTTCGTTCGCGGCGGCGAACAGGCTCTCCGCGGCAGTCGGAAGCGCCGGATCGGGTGCCGGCTCGCCGTCCTCGTCGCTCGGCTCGTCCTCGAGCTGGTCGATGAGCGACGGCTGCACGCCGTTTGATTCCGACGAGCCCACGAGATCCGGGTAGGCGACCGCACCGTCCACGGGCGGCCGCTGGGGCACGGCCGGATCGGGGTTGGTCCCGGGCGTCGGCTGCGGCACGAGGCGAGGCACTGTGCGGCGGGCGACCGCGGCCGTCTCTCGTGCCGCCAGGGCGGAGCGGCGGACGACCGCACCGAGAGAGGCGCCGGTGACGAGGATGATCCCCGCCGAGAGGGCGAACGCGCCGATCAGGAACGTGCCGGTCTCCCCCACCAGCCGGCCGAGGACGGCCGCGATTCCTTCCCCCAGGACGCCGCCGTGTGCCGATCCGAGGATGGTCAGGAGCCCGAACGCGAGGGCGGCGAGGCCGGTGCGGAAAGGGCGAACGTCGACGAGAGATGAGCGTGCGACCATGAGGCCGCCGATGCCGACGAGGGCGAGCGGGATCAGGTGCCGGGCGGCGCCGACGGCGTCGTCGAGCCAGCCCTCGACGTGGCGGCCGAGCTCGCCGCCGTCCCAGCCGAAGAGGAGCACCGCTGCGAGGAAGAGCCCGACGCAGAGGAGCCCGAGCCCGGCGAGCTCGGGATGCGAGGTGCCTTTGGCGCCCCGTCGCGCGCGTTTCTTCGTGCGCACGCGTGCGGGGCTCTTCGGGCGCACCTTCGACGCGCCCTTGCGCTTGGCCATGGGGCGCACTTCGCGCCCGCGGGCTCGCTTCCTCCCGCGAGGAATCGGCAGGGCCGCGCCTCGAAGTCGGAACACCTTGCGCGTGTTTCGCGCGGTTCTCGCCGGTAGCCTGTGAGCCCGGGTGGTGGCGAGGGGGCGGGTCCCGCCCCTGATCCACGCGAGCTAGCCGAGCGTTGCGAGCCGCTCGAGCAGGAGCTCGACGAAGGCATCCGCGTCGATCTCGACCGCGACGTGCATGTTCGGCACCCGGCCGGTAGAGCGCCAGAGGTCGACGACGGTGCGCCCTCGGCAGAGCTCGGATTGCGTCTCGATCTCGACGTTCCGAAGCGCCGTCTCGAGGATGCCGGGCCGGACGACGTGCGCGACCGCGACCGCGTCGTGGATCGGCGACCCGGGGAAGCCATAGATGTCGCGGTGAAAACGGCCGTAGAACTCGAGCAGCGCCGCCACCGACTCTCCCACACGCCCCGACGCGCGGAGCCGCCTGGCATGTTCGGGCAGCACGAGCGCCTTGTGCGTGACGTCGAGCCCGACCATCGTCACATCAATTCCGCTCCCGCAGACCCGCGCGGCCGCCTCAGGATCGGCCCAGATGTTGAACTCGGCCGCGGGCGTCACGTTGCCCTCCGCGATGCAACCCCCCATCAGCACGATCCGCTCCAACCGCCGCGCCGCCTCCGGGTGGTGCTCGAGGAGGAGGGCGATGTTCGTGAGCGGTCCTACGGGAAGGAGCGTCACCGGTTCGTCCGCATTGGTCAGGAGCCGCGCGAGGAACTCGACCGCATGCTCGCCGACCGGCTCGATCTCCGGGTCGGGCAGATCCGGCCCGTCGAGTCCGGTCTCACCGTGAACCGCGGCGGCCACGCGAGCCTCGCGAACGAGCGGCCGGTCGGCGCCGGCGGCCACCGGAATCTCCGGCCTGGCCGCGAGCTCGAGCACCTTGAGCGCGTTCCGTGTCGTCTTCTCGAGCGTCTGATTGCCCGCGACCGTGGTGACGGCCATGAGCTCGACCTCCGGGCTCGCAAGGGCGAGAAGGAGCGCGATCGCGTCGTCGTGCCCGGGGTCGCAGTCGATGACGATCGGGATGCTCACGCGGCGAGTATCTCGTCCACCTCGTCGGTGTTGGGGAGCGACGGTTGCGCGCCCGGTCGAGAGGCGGCGATGGCTCCGGCCGCGCACGCACGCTCGAGCGCCTCGTCCCTCGGCCGGCCCTCAAGGAACGAGACGACGAGGCAGGCACAGAAGGCATCGCCGGCCGCCGTTCCGTCGACGGCCTGGACCCTCGGCGGCACCGCCCGCGCCACCTCCTCGCCGTCGTCGACGAGCAGCGCCCCCTCGGCGCCCAGCGTCAGCGCGAAGAGCGATCCGAGCGGACTCGAGCCGAGCGCCTCGAGCTCGAGCGAGTTCGCGACGATCAGGTCGGCCCGCGCGAGGACGTCGTCCGGGACGCGCCGCGCCGGTGCCGCGTTCAGACAAAAGAGCCCACGCGCCTGCTCAGCGGCAGCAGCGACCGCGTCTACGGGCACTTCGAGCTGGCAGAGAACCGCGTCCGCCTCTCCGAGGCCGTAGTCGGCCGGCACCAGCTCGCGGTTCGCGCCCGGGACGACGACGATCTGGTTCTCCCCGTCGCGGGCGACGAAGATCAGCGCGACACCCGTCGGCGTTCCTGGGAGCACGCGGAGGTCGGACAACTCGACGCCCGCCTCCTCGAGCCCGCGGATCGCGAGCCGCCCGTGCTCGTCGTCCCCGATGCAGCCGACGAAGCGGACCTCGGCGCCGAGGCGCGCCGCTGCGACCGCCTGGTTTGCGCCCTTGCCGCCGGGGACGCGCGCGAGCTCGGCGTCCGCCAGCGTCTCGCCCGGCCGGGGCAAATGTTCGACCGTCGCGACGAGATCGAGGTTGACCGAACCGACGATGGTGATCCGAGGGCGAGGCAAGCGTCGGCCTTACGCCGCGAGCGCCCGCAGGTCGTCGACCGCGCCTCCGATGAGGTTTTCGCGGAGGTCGAAGAGCCCGGCCCAGAGCGACGCCCGGTCGGGCGCGGTCCGCATCCTCGCCGAGCACGAGAGGCCCTCGAGCGCGCGCACGAGCACGGCGAGCTCGAGGTACGCCTGTGCGACGCGGTCGGGCGAGGCGGTCACTCCTGCACGCCGGAGCACGTCGCGCCAGTCGAGCACCTCGCCCGGGCCGGGCTCGGCGTACCACGATCGTCCCTCGGCCCGCTCCGGCTCGAGCTCGATGAGGAAACGTCCGAGCGGACGCTCGAGCCCCGTGAGCGCCGTCTCGGCGCGCTCGGCCGCGCGACGGAGCGCCGCCTCGCGCCGCGCGACGGTCGTCGGCTGCGGCTCGCCGCGGGCCCAACGGTCGAGCAGACGGCAGAACGCGAGCGCTGCAACCTCGCTCGCCGCCAGTGACCGGACGAGCCGCGCCGTCGTGGCCTGCGAGACCCCGTACGAGGCCACGAGGCCCTCCCAGGTGTCGGCGCGCGTCTCCATCCGTCTAACTAGTAGCGGAGAATCGGTTCGGTGGAACGGCGAATCGCAGTGAAGGGCGCGAGCGGGTCGGGCAAGACGACCCTCGCAGCCCGGCTCGCAGAGCTTCTCGGCGTGCCCCATATCGAGCTCGACGCGCTCTTCCACGGCCCCGGCTGGACGGAACCGCCTGCGGAGGAGTTCCGCCGCCGCGTCGCCGAGGCGACCTCCGGCGACGGATGGGTCGTGGACGGCGGCTACGAGGGGAAGCTCGGTGTCGCGCTCCCCGCCGGGACCGAGCTCGTCGTGTGGCTCGACCTGCCGCTGCACGTGATCGTGCCCCGGCTCATCCGGCGGACGCGGACGCGGATCCGCGACGGCAACGAGCTCTGGGCGTCAGGAAACCGCGAGAGCTGGCGGGAGGCGCTCTTCGGCTGGGACGCGCTGGTTCCCTACGCCATTCGCGTGCACTTCCGACTCCGGCGCGAACTCCCCGGCCGGTGTCGGGAGCTCGGCGTGCCGCTGGTACGTCTCCGGACCATGGCCGAGACAGGCCGGTGGCTCGAAGCGCCGCGGCGGCGGGCTTCGCCCGACGCCGCTCCCCAGCGATCCCGGTAGCGCCCGATCCGTCCGAAATCGTCATGGCTCGGCGGAGCCGAGCCGGATTTCGGGCGGCTTCAGACCTCGACGACGACGGGCAGGATCATCGGCCTGCGGCGCGTGCGCTCGTAGACGAGCTGGCCGACGGCGTCGTGGACGTGCTCCTGGAGGAGCTTCAGCTCCTCGACGTTCTCCGCGAGGCACCGCTCGAGGACACGACCGGCCTCGTCGCGCGCCTCGTCGAGCAGCTCCCCGTCGGTCTCCGCAAAGCCCCGGGCGACGATCTCGGGCGTCGCGATGCGACGACCGTTCTGGGAGCCCACGGTCGCGACGACGATGAGCACCCCGCCCTCCGACAGATGACGGCGGTCGCGGAGCGCCACGTCCTGGACGTCGCCGACGGCGAGCCCGTCGACGAACGTCGAGCCGACGTCCAGGTGGTCGACGAGCCGCGCACGGCCGTCGTCGAGCTCGACCACCGATCCGTTCTCGGCCAGCACGATGTGCTCCTCCGGGACGCCGGCGTCGCGGGCGAGACGGCCCTGCGCCGCGAGCATCCGGAACTCGCCGTGGATCGGCATGACGTTCCGCGGGCGGAGCAGCGCGATCACCGTCCGGATCTCCTCGGCGTTCCCGTGCCCAGAGACGTGCACGGGCGCGATCTCCTGGTGCAGCACCTCGGCGCCCGCATACGTCAGACGGTTGATCGTGTCGTGGACGCGGAGCTCGTTCCCCGGGACAGGCTTGGCCGAGATGATCACGGTGTCGCCCGCCTCGACGGTGACATTCGGGTGGTCTCCGTACGCGATCCGCGTGAGGGCGGAGAGCGGCTCGCCCTGACTACCGGTGCAGAGGATCATCGTCTCCTCCGGCCGCAGCTCCTCGAGCTCGACCGGCCGGACGAACGCCTCTTCCGGGACGTCCACGTAGCCGAGGTTCCGCGCGATGTTGACGTTCTTGCGAAGCGAGCGACCCACGAGCGCCACTTTCCGGTTCGTCTCGAGCGCCACGTCGATCGCCTGCTGGACGCGGTGGATGTTGGACGCGAAGGACGCGATCAGGATGCGGCCTTCGCGCGCGGGAACGATGGTCCGGAACGCCTCGCCCACCGTCCGTTCCGAGGGCGTCACCCCTGGACGCTCGGCGTTCGTCGAATCGCCGAGGAGAAGGTCGACGCCGCGATTCCCGAGGTCGGCGAGCCGCCCGACGTCGGTTCGATAGCCGTCCACGGGCGTGTGGTCGATCTTGTAGTCGCCTGTGTGGACGATGCGCCCGCCCGGCGTCTCGAAGGCGACCGCGACCGAGTCGGGGACGGAGTGCGCCATCCGGACGAACTCGGCGCGGAACGGCCCTACGTCGAGCGGCCCCTGCTCCGGCTCGACCTCGTGGAGGTCGGTCGCGCGGAGGAGCCCGTGCTCGTCGAGCTTGGACTTGACGAGCCCGAGCGTCAGACGCGTGGCGTAGACGGCCGGGACGTCGACCTCGCGCATGAGGTAGGGCAGCGCGCCGACATGATCCTCGTGCGCGTGTGTGAGCACGACGGCGCGGACGCTCGCGCGCCGGTCGGCGAGCGGGCCGAAGTCCGGGAGGATCAGGTCGACGCCGAGGTGCTCGTCCCGCGGGAACGAGAGCCCTGCGTCGACGACGACGACGCCGTCGTCGGACTCGATGAGCGTCAGGTTCTTCCCGACCTCGCCGAGGCCGCCGAGCGGGATGATGCGCGTCGAGCCGTCCGGCATCGGCTCAGTCTACGCGTCTTGTCGCCCGGCCCGGACCCAGCTACGGTCGCGGGATGGCCGTCGAAGCCGATGTTCGTCCGGGCGCGCTCGCCGCGATCGGCGACACGCCGACCGTCCGCCTGACGCGCCTCACCGGGCCGGCGGACGCGGAGGTCTGGGTGAAGCTCGAGGCGGCGAACCCGACGGGCTCGTACAAGGACCGGATGGCGGTCGCGATGATCGAAGGGGGCGAGCTGTCCGGCCGCCTCTCCCCCGGCCAGACGGTCGTCGAGTACACGGGCGGCAGCACCGGCTCGTCCCTTGCGTTCGTCTGTGCGCTCAAGGGCTATCCGCTCCGGATCGTGTCCTCGGACGCGTTCGCGGACGAGAAGATCCGGACGATGCGCGCGCTCGGGGCCGACGTCGAGCTCGTGCCGAGCCCGGAGGGAATCACGCCCGAGCTCATCCCGCGGATGATGGAGCGTGCCGCCGAGATCGTCGAAGAGGTCGGCGGCTTCGCAACGGACCAGTTCCGAAACCGAGACATGGTCGACGGCTACCGCGCGATGGGGCAAGAGCTTCTCGAGCAGGTCGGGCCGGTCGATGCGTGGTGCTGTTACATCGGTACGGCGGGGTGCTTCGTCGGCGTGACCGAGGTGCTCCGGGCCGCGAACCCGAATCTTCATCGTGTCGCCGTCGAGCCGGCCGAGTCGCCGTTCCTCTCCGAGGGACGCCGCGGGACGCACCGGATCGAGGGCGGCGGCGCCGGGTTCCGCCCGCCTCTCCTGCCGGAAGACGCCTACGAGGATGTGATCGCCGTCTCGACCGACGACGCGTTCGCCATGGCGCGCCGGGCGGCGACGACCGAGGGCGTCTGGTCAGGGCCCTCCACGGGCGCGAACATCGTCGCGGCGCTCGATCTCGCACGCCGGCTGGGCCCGGGGAAGCGCGTCGCGACCGCGCAGGTCGACTCGGGGCTGAAGTATTTGGCCGGCAACGTCTACGCGGTCTAGGAGGCCCCGCTCGGCCGAAGGCCGCGCACGGGCCGGGCGAAGGCGAGGTTCTCAGCGACTTCGCGCTAGGAGCGGAGGCCGAAGGCCGGAGCGTTCTCAGCGCGCGGAACCACGCCGAGCCGCTCGAGCGCCTCGCGGACCACCGCGCGTTCGTCGTCGGTCGCCTCCACGAGCGGGAGCCTGAGCCCGCCGACGTCGCGGCCCGCGAGGGCGAGCGCCGCCTTGACCGGGATCGGGTTCGTCGTCACCGCGAGTGCGTCGACGAGCGGGCGCAGCTCGCGTTCGATCTCCGCGGCGCCGTCGTGGTCGCCGGCCTTCAACCGCGTCAGGAGTTCCTTCACGCGCGGCCCGACAAGATGCGTATACACGTGGATGCCGCCGACGCCGCCGAGCACGAGGAACGGCAGGAGGAGGTCGTCGTTTCCGGCGTAGAGCGCGAGGTCGGTTTCGGCCACGATGCGTCGAGCCTGGTCGAGGTCCGTGGTCGCCTGCTTGACGGCGCGGACGTTCGGGATCTCGGCCAGACGTGCGAGCGTGTCCGGCTCGAGGTTCACGACGACGCGCTGCGGGATGTTGTAGACGACGACCGGACGGTCGGTGGCGTCCGCGATCGCCGCGAAATGGCGGACGATCCCTTCGACGTTCGGCTTCGAGTAGTACGGGGTCACGACGAGGAACGCGTCGGCCCCCAGCTCGTGGGCGCTCGACGTCAGATGCACCGAGTGCTCGGTCGAGTACGTGCCCGTGCCGGCGACGACCGTCGCCCGGCTCCCGATCGTCTCGACGGCGGTCGCGACGAGCTCGAGGCGCTCCGCGTCCGAGAGCGTCGGCGCCTCGCCCGTGGTTCCGGCGACGACGACCCCGTCCGAGCCGTTCTCGACGAGGTGCGAGCAGAGGCGTGCGAAGGCACCGAAGTCGACGCTCAGGTCGGGCTTGAAGGGCGTGACCGCGGCGGTCAGGACGTCGCCGAGCACGCCGGGAGTCTACGGCACGGACCGGTCTAGCAGGACTGCGACTCCCGCTCGAACTGAAGATTCAGGTGTGGCCAGCGCGGCCGAGAGAACGGAAACGACGACCCATCTGTGCATTCCTCCACCTCGCTCGTTCGGGCTGCCGCAGCCGGCCTCCGACGCGACTCCCGGCGGGGGGCGATTCAAGCGTCGAGCCGCCTCAGACGAGCTCGTCGATCCCCACCGACAGCCCGGGAGGAAGGTCGCGGATCCGCTCGAGCGCGAGGAGGATGCCGGGGACGAACGCTTCCCGCGACGTCACGTCGTGGCGGATCGTCAGCACTTCGCCCGGCCCGCCGAGCAGCACCTCCTGGTGGGCAACGAGCCCGGGCAGGCGCACCGAGTGGATCGCGACGTCGCCGCCCATCTGGGCCGCCGTCGTCTTCGCCGTACCGGAGGGTGCATCGAGCTTCGTCTCGTGGTGGAGCTCGACGATCTCGGCGCTCGGAAAGAGCCTGGCCGCCTCGGCCGCGAACCGCATCATGAGGATCGCGCCGACCGCGAAGTTCGGAGCCACGAGGCACGGCACGCGCGCAGCCCTCGCCTGGCGGTCGAGCTCGGTCAGGTCCGCCTCGGTCAGTCCCGTCGTCCCGACGACGCACGGCACGCGCGCCGCCAGCGCGCGGCCGACGTTGCCGCGCACGGCATCGGGCCACGTGAAGTCGACCGCCGCGTCGTGGTCCGCCGGGTCGACGTCCTCCCCGCGCCCGACGCCGGTGACCTCGTGGCCGGCCTCCTCGAGCGCCGGCCCGAGCGCGGATCCGACCTTGCCGCGATGGCCGTAGAGGATGACCCGCACGCTACGCGGCCGCGCGCTCCACGAGACCAGGCGTGATCCGCTCGACCGCGTCCGCGAACCGCTCCTCGCTCGGCCCGATCGCCGCGACCGAGAGCTTCTCGGGCGCGAGTAGCATCCCCGCGAGCCCGGCGACGGCGTCCGTGTCGACCGCATCGATCTCGGCGAGGACGCGGTCGAGATCGAGGAGCTCCGAGTCAGTGACGAGCGCCTTCCCGAGCCGGCTCATGCGGTTCGATGTGAGCTCCATGGCGAGCATCACACGGCCCTTCAGGTTCTCCTTCGCTCGCTCGAGCTCGTTCGCGCGCAGCCGGCCGGCGGCGACGTCTGCGACCTCGGCCGCCACGATGCCCAGGCACTCTTCGAGGTTCTCCTCCCGCGTGCCGACGTAGACCCCGATCTGGCCCGTGTCCGCGTACTGCGACGCGAACGTGTAGACGCTGTAGGCGAGACCGCGCTTCTCTCGCACCTCCTGGAAGAGCCGCGAGGAGGCCGATCCACCGAGCACCGAGTCGAGAATCGACGCGGTGAAGCGCCGCCGGTCGGAGCGGGCGATCCCGGGCCCCGACACACAGACGTGGTACTGCTCGGTGTCCTTCGCCTGGAACCGGAGACTCGGGGGCGGCGCGGCGACGAACGGCGGACGCGCCGCACGCCTGCGCGACGGTGCGGGCGCGGCCTTGGCGGCCGTGCGCTCCACGAGCTCGACGACGTGGTCGTGGTCGTGGCTGCCCGCCACGGCGACGACGACGTTGTCGGGCCGGTAGCGGTTTCGGTGATACGCCGCGATGGAACGACGCGTCACGTTCCCGATCACGTCGGCCGAGCCGAGGACCGGGCGGCCCAGCGGGTGGTCGCCGAAGACCGTCTCGGTCACGAGATCGTGGACGAGGTCCTGCGGCGTGTCGTCGACCATCGCGATCTCCTCGAGGACGACCTCGCGCTCGGTCTCGAGGTCGGAGAGACTCGGTGCGAACACCATGTCGGTCATCACGTCCATCGCGTCGTCGAAATGGTCGTCGAGGACGCGCCCGTAGACGACGGTGTAGTCACGCCCGGTGGACGCGTTTAGCTCGCCGCCGAAGGCGTCGAAGATCTCGGCGATGTCGAGCGCCGAGTACGTGTCGGAGCCCTTGAAGAGCAGGTGCTCGAGGAAGTGGCTGACGCCGGCGTGGGCGTCGTCCTCGTCGCGCGAGCCGGCGTTGATCCAGATCCCGATCGCGACCGAGCGGACGCTCGGCAGGCTCTCGGTGATGACGCGTCCGCCAGAATCGAGCGTCGTCAGGCGGTAGTCCTGCACCGGCCCATCGTACTCGGGTCGCGCGCGCGGTCTACGCGAGCTGGCGGTATGCGCGTCCGGGGTCGCCGGCCTTCTGGGCCAGCACGGCGAGCGCCTTCAGGCCCGGCTTGGCGAGCTTCCGGGCGGCGTGGACGTCGCGGATCTCGCCGCGGATGACGCCCTCGACGACGTTCCAGACGAGCCCGGTCTGCGCGATGGCGAACGACATTCGCGGATAGCGGTCGAGCGCCGCCTTGACGCTCCACGACGCGTAGTAGTGCGTCGCGAGCTCGCGCGTGAGCTTCGGGCCGTACGGCTCGAGCGTTTCCTCGCGGCCCGCGAGGACGTCCATAATCGCCTCGGCCACCCGGCGGCCCGAGTGGAAGCCCTCGAACATCCCGTCGCCCGACACCGGGTCGATGAGGCCCCCCGCGTCGCCGACGACGGCGGTGCGGCCACGCGCGAGCCGCGCCCCGGGGAGCCGGAGCGGCAGGCGAAAGCCGCGAAGCTCGCAAAGCGACTCCATCCGGATCCCGTGCACCTCGCAGAGGCGCGCGAGGTAACGGCGCATGTTCGGGCCCTCGCGGCCCCAGCCGCCGACGCCGAAGTTCGCATGGTCGCCCTTGGGAAACACCCACGCGTATCCGCCCGGAACGGTCGCGAACTCGATGATGAGCCGGCCGCGATAGCGGTCTGCCTCGACCAGCTCGTACGGCGCGTTGCCCTCGAGCGCGACCCCGACGTCGCGGTTCCCGCCGAGTTCCAGGGCCTTCGCGGTGACGCCGTTCACCCCGTCTGCCCCTACGAGCGTCTCCGCGTGGATGCGCTCCCCGCTAGCGACCACCGTGGGCCCGCTGCCGTTCGCCTCGACACCTGTGACCCGGAACCCGTCGCGGATCTCGACCCCGACGGACGCCGCCCGCTCGAGGAGGTAGTGGTCGAGGTGCTTGCGCTGCGTCATGTACGCGAGCGGGGCGCCGCTCCCCCGCTCGACTCGTCGCCCGTATCCGAGCCCGAGCTCCGCGAGCGTCACGATGTGCTCGACGACCGGTTCCACCCCGAACGGGAGCGCCCGGACCGCGCGGCCGGTCAGCCCGCCGCCGCACGGCTTGTCGCGCGGGAACGTCGCCCGGTCGAGGAGGAGGACGGATGCCCCCTCGCGCGCCAGTCGGTAGGCAGTCGTCGAACCGGCGGGCCCCGCCCCGACGACGATCGTGTCGTAACGACGCATCGCGTAAGTATGGCGACGACGCGGCGCCGCCACGAGGGAGAATGAGCGGGTGTCCCGGCCGTCTGCCGCCGCCGCCGCGATCGTCGCCTTCGTCCTCGCGATCCTCGCCGTCGACCAGTACGTCGGCGCGGGCGGCCAGCTCGCGCTCGGTGCGGCGATGTGGCTGGGCCTTGCCGCGGCGCTCCGTCCTCTGACCCCCGAGCGACGGCTGCAGGCAGGGATCGTCGTGTGCATCGCGACTTGCATGGAGGTCGTCGGCTCGATCCTCTGGGGCGTCTACGCCTACCGGCTCGGCAACCTGCCGCTCTTCGTCCCTCCCGGACACGGGCTCGTGTACGTCGCCGGGCTCCGGCTCGCCGAGAGCCGCGTCGCGCGGGAGCATGGTCGCGCCTTCATCCGCGCCGTCGCGCTCGCGGCGATCGCGTGGGCCGCGCTCGGGCTCGCGTCGGTGCCGCGCCTGGACGCGAGCGGCGCGCTCGGGACGGCCGTCTTCCTCGCGTGCCTCGCCTACGGCCGCGCACCCACCGTCTACGCGGGCGTCTTCTGCGTCGTCGCGGCCGTGGAGCTGACCGGCACGGCCCTCGGAACGTGGCGGTGGGCCGAGATCGTGCCCGGCCTCGCCCTCCCGTCCGGGAACCCGCCGAGCGGCGCCGCGAGCGGCTACGTGCTGTTCGATGTCACCGCGATCGCGTTCGCGCCTGCGCTCCTGACCATGGTGCACCGCGGCGGCGGGCCTTTCCCGCCGCCGCTCACGAACGCACTCGGAGCAGTCCTCCGCCGCTGATCGTCATGGCTCCGCTCCTCGGCGGGGAGCCGGATCAGCGGCGACCTTCTCGATCCCGGCCCCGGTCGCGCCCACGGCGCCGCTCGCCGTCGCGAGGCGGCCGCTCGGAACGCTCGCGGGGCGGCGCGTTCTTCGCGCGCTCGATCAGCTCCTCGGGCTCGACGAGGCTCCCGTTCTCGTGCTTCGCGACGAGCTTCAGGCCGATCCGCCCGCGCTGCTTGTCGACCTCCTGCACGAGAACGTCGAGCACGTCGCCGCGCGTGATCACGTCCTCGATGTGCGCCACGCGCCCGGGCCCGACGTTCGAGACGTGGAGCAGACCGTCGGTGCCCTTCTTCAGCTCGACGAACGCCCCGAAGTCCGTCGTCTTCACGACGCGGCCGGTGTACTCGTCGCCGACCTCAGGCTCCTTTGTCAGGCCCTCGATCGCCGCGATGGCCTCCTTCGCGTTCGTGCCCTCGGTCGCGTAGATGAGGATCGTGCCGTCCTCCTCGATGTCGACCTGGACCTCGTAGTCGGCCTCGAGGCCGCGGATCGTCTCGCCGCCCTTGCCGATGACCATGCCGATCTTCTCGGGATCGATCTGGATCGTCGAGATGCGGGGAGCGTTGTCCGAGAGCTCCATGCGGGGCTCCGGGATCGCCTCGGCCATGCGCTCGAGGATGAACTCCCGCGCCCGCCTCGCCTGCTCGAGCGCCGAGCTCATGATCTCGCGCGTGACGCCCGTGATCTTGATGTCCATCTGGAGTGCGGTCACGCCCTCGCGCGTGCCGGCGACCTTGAAGTCCATGTCGCCCAGGTGGTCCTCCGCGCCCTGGATGTCCGTGAGGATGACGTAGTCGTCGCCCTCCTTCACGAGGCCCATCGCGATGCCCGACACCGGCCGCCGGATCGGCACGCCTGCGTCCATGAGCGCGAGCGTCGAGCCGCAGACGGAGCCCATCGACGACGAGCCGTTCGACTCGAGCGTCTCCGAGACGAGGCGGATCGTGTACGGGAACTCCTCGGCCGGCGGGATGACCGCCTCGAGCGCCCGCTGCGCGAGCGCGCCGTGGCCGATGTCACGGCGCTTCGGGCCGCGCATGAAGCCCGTCTCCCCGACCGAGTAGGGCGGGAAGTTGTAGTGGTGCATGTAGCGGCGATCCGTCTCGAGCGAGAGGTCGTCGATCCGCTGGCCCTCCTTCGCCGTGCCGAGCGTCAGCAGAGTCATGATCTGCGTCTGGCCGCGCGTGAAGAGCGCCGAGCCGTGCGTCCGCGGCGAGACCTCGACCTCACACGTGATCGGCCGGATCTCCTCGGTGCCGCGGCCGTCCGGGCGCCGCTTCTCCACGGCGATCTTCCGCCGCACGAGCTCCTTGTAGATCGACTCGGCCGCCTTTTTCACGAACTGCTTCGTGAGCGCGTCCTTGATCATCGGAGCCTCGCCTTCGACGGTGGCCGGGCCGACCGGGAAGGACAGCTCGACGGTCTCGATGATCTGCTCGAAGAGGAGGTGCCGCTTCGCGGACTTCAGCTCCTTCGAGTCCTGCTCGGCCTCGGTCAGCTCCCGGAGTCCGGACTCGAACTGCTCGCGCACCGGGCCGACAGCCGCGTTCAGCCGCTCGCGCTCGAGCAGGAGCGCAAGGCTCGAACGCACCTGGACCTGGCGGACGATGTCGTCCTCGCCCGAGCTCATCGTCAGCTCGGGCGAAAGCTCGGCCGCGAGCTCGTCGACCGCGGCAGCAGCCTCGCGGAGGCCCGCGGAACGGATCCGATCCTGGATGCGGCCGGCCTGCGCGGCGACCTCCGAGTCGACCTCGGGATCGAGCCACTTCGCCTTGCCGGCCTGGGCGCGGAGCTCCTCCTGCGCCTCGCAGATCCGCGCAATCTCGCGCTGCGCGAGCTCAAGCGCCTCGAGGAGGACGTCCTCGGGCACCTCGTCGGCGCCGGCCTCGACCATCGTGATCGACTCCTTCGTGCCGACGACGATCAGATCGAGGGTCGACTCCTCCTCGACCTCGGGTAGCGTCGGGTCGACGACGAGCTGGCCGTCGATCCGGCCGATCCGTACCGCGCCCACCGGGCCCATGAAGGGCAGCGGCGAGAGCATGAGCGCGGCCGAGGCACTGTTGATGCAGAGGATGTCGTGCGCCGTGACGAGGTCGGCCGAGAGGATCGTGCAGATCACCTGCACTTCGTTCCGGAAGCCCTTGGGCCAGAGCGGTCTGATCGGGCGGTCGATCATCCGCGCGGTCAGGATCGCCTTCTCGGTCGGCCGACCCTCGCGCTTGAAGAAGCCGCCGGGGATCTTCCCGGCCGCGTACATCCGCTCCTCGACGTCGACCGTGAGTGGGAAGAAGTCCGCTCCCTCGCGGGGCTCCGTGCGTCCCTGCGCAGTCGCGAGGACCATCGTCTCGCCGCTTCGGATGACGACGGCGCCGTCGGCCTGCTTGGCGAGATGCCCCGTCTCGAACGTGATCTCGCCGCGTCCCACGGCGGCCGTAACCATGGCCTTCGACGACTCGATCGTGCTCATATGTGTGCCTCCTGTCTTCTTCGAACGGCGGACGGAGGCGGAGGTTTGAGGCAAATCCCGCGCGGGAGCTCCCCCAAACTTCCACCGGCGTCCGCCGCCGGCCCTCGGCTCGCCTAGCGACGCAGACCGAGGTCCTTGATCAGCTTCCGGTACCCCTCGACGTCCCTCTTCTGAAGGTAGTTCAAGAGCCGCCGGCGTCGGCCGACGAGCTTCAGGAGCCCGCGGCGCGAGTGGTGGTCCTTCTTGTGCGTCCGGAGGTGCTCCGTGAGCTCCGAGATCCGCCGAGTCAGGAGCGCGACCTGCACTTCCGCGGAGCCGGTGTCGCCGTTGGACTTGCCATAGGTTCCGACGACCTCCTGCTTCGCTTCCTTCGTGAGTGACATCGCGCCTAGGCTAGCAAAGGTGCTGCTGCGCCCAGGGATCGCCGCCGGGCATCCGGCGACCGCAGACGCGGGCGCAGAGGTGCTCGACGCCCGCGGGTCGGCGGCCGACGCGACCGTGGCCGCGAGCCTCGCCTCCTGCGTCGCCGAGACAGTCATGACCGGACTCCTCGGCGGCGGACATGCGATCGTCTGGGACGCCGAGGCGGGCCGCGCCGAGCTCCTCGACTTCTTCGTCGCCGTCCCCGGCCTCGGCGCCGAGCAGCGCGACGTCGACCTCGTGAAGCTGCACGTCCCGTTCGGGACCGAGATGGTGCACTACGCCATCGGCGTCGGTTCGTGCGCCGTTCCCGGTGTGGCGGCTGGCCTCGGCGAACTCTGGCGCCGCCACGGCCGGTTGCCCTGGCAGGACGTGGTCGAGCCCGCGCTCCGACTTGCGCGCGACGGCGTCGAGATGCCGCCCGCGCACGCGTCGTGCCTCGCGATGCTCGCGCCGGTCATGACGATGCGCGAGGGCGCGCGGATGTACGCGCCCGGAGGACGTCTCCTCGAGACAGGCGACCGGCTCGAGCAGCCGGGGCTTGTCGAGGCGCTCGAGGCGCTGCGGGACGAGGGTGCTCGCTCCGCGACAGACGGCACGCTCGCGGACGCCCTCCTCCGGCTGGTCGACGAGCGCGGCGGCCTCGTCACCCGCGAGGACCTCCGCACCTACGAGCCGGCCTGGCTCGATCCCGAGGAGACCCGTTATGCGGACCGGCGCGTGCTCACGCGGGGCGGTCTCTCGGGCTTGATTCCGGCGCTGCAGGCGCTGCCGCCCCTTCGCGGCGTCTCGCGGACCGAGCGGGCGCGTGCTCTGGTGACGGCACTCGGAGCCGCCCACGGGCTCGGGCGGACGACCAATTTGACGGTCGTCGACGACGCCGGGAACGCCTGTGTCGTCACGACGAGCCTCGGCCTCGGCTCGGGCGACTGGCTGCCAGGGCTCGATCTCCACCTGAACAGCATGCTGGGCGAGACCGACCTGCTCGTCGGGCCGCTCGAGCCCGGAACCCGGATGGCGAGCATGATGGCGCCGACGGTCGTCCTCGCCGACGGGGAGCCGGAGCTGGCAATCGGTGCTGCCGGGGGCACGCGGCTCCGCTCGGCGCTCGTGCAGGTGACGGCGAGCATCCTTGAGGAAGGGCTCTCGGAGCAGGAGGCGGTCGAGCGCCCGCGGATCCACCCCGTCGGCGACGTCGTCCACGTCGAGCCTGGCGTCGAGGAGGAGGTGCTCTCGGCGCTCGAGGGGGACCGACGCACCGTGCGGCGCTGGCCCGCCCTTCACCACTACTTCGGCGGGGTCAGTGCGATCGGACGGCAGGGACTCGGAGCGGATCCGCGGCGAAGCGGGGCCGCTCGAGCTCGTCGCTGATCTCGCCCTCGGGGGACCACCCCAAGTAGCCGAACTTCGGGCAGCCCGGGTTCGCGCGGAACGTGCCGCCGTGCGCCGGCTTCGAGTACGCCGATCCGCAGCAGAGGCACTGG
>Ga0126313_10000217_pt1 | contig 25958 bp, 23 predicted proteins | sample Plot105A_FD_89954 | JGI IMG/M metagenome (GOLD analysis project Ga0126313, IMG submission 89954) | Serpentine soil microbial communities from UC McLaughlin Reserve, CA, USA - Plot105A | ecosystem: Environmental > Terrestrial > Soil > Grasslands | place: USA: UC McLaughlin Reserve, Lake County...
GAGCTCGCCGAGGAGGCCGCCCAGGAGGCGTTCTCCGCGGCCGTCGAGCGGTGGCCGCGGGACGGCGTCCCGGTGTCCCCGCGAGCCTGGCTCGTGGCGACGGGGCGGAATCGCGCGATCGACCGTCTCCGCCGCGAGCGGACGCTCGCGTCGAAAGTCCGGCTCCTCGACGTTCCGACGTTCGTGACCGGCGACTTCGGCGACAGCGCGATCCCCGACGAGCGCCTCGAGCTGCTCTTCATGTGCTGCCATCCCGCGCTTGCCCTCGACGCGCAGGTCGCGCTGACGCTCCGAACGCTCGGCGGCCTCGACACCGCGGAAATCGCGCGGGCGTTCCTCGTGCCCGAGGCCACGATGGCGAAGCGGCTCGTCCGCGCCCGCCGGAAGATCAAGGCCGCGGGCATCCCGTTTCGCGTGCCGCCCGACCGCCTGGTGCCCGAGCGGCTCGACGCGGTGCTCGCCGTCGTGTACCTGATCTTCAACGAGGGCTACGGCGACCGGAGCGACCTCGCGGCCGAGGCGATCCGGCTCGGTCGCGCGCTCGTGGAGCTCATGCCGGAAGAGCCGGAAGTGCACGCTTTCCTTGCGCTCATGCTCGTCCACGAAGCCCGGCGGGACGCCCGCTTCGCCGGCGACGCGATCGTGCTCCTCGCCGACCAGGACCGCTCGCTCTGGGACGCCGACCTGCTCGCCGAGGGCCGCACCGCGCTCGACCGCGCCGTCGCGCTCGGCGGACGCGGCCGCTACGTCCTCGAGGCGGCAATCGCGGCCGTGCACGCCGAGGAGCGACAGGACTGGCCGCAGCTCGCGGAGCTCTACGGCGAGCTCGCGCGCCGGACGGGCTCGCCGGTCGTCGAGCTGAACCGGGCGGTGGCCGTCGCGGAGGCCGGGGACGTCCGCGGCGCCGTGGCTCTCGTCGAGACGCTCGACCTCGACGGTTACCACTACTTCCACGCGACCCGCGCCGAGCTCCTCCGGAGCCTCGGGCGGGACGCCGAGGCCCGCGCGGCGTACGGCCGCGCGCTCCAGCTCGTCCACTCGGACCGCGAGCGGCGGTTCCTCGAGCGCCGCCTCGCCGAGCTCGGTTAGCCCGTCCAGCGGTTCGTGATCGGGACGCGGCGGTCGCGGCCGAAGGCCTTCGGGCGCAGCTTCACGCCAGGGGGCGCCTGCCGCCGCTTGTACTCGGCGCGGTCGACCATGGCGATGGCACGGTCGACGAGCTCGGGCTCGTAGCCGTTCGAGCGCAGCTCCTCCCGCGAGAGGTCGAGCTCGACGTACGCCTCGAGGATCCGGTCGAGGACCGGGTAGGGCGGCAGCGAGTCCTCGTCGAGCTGGCTGTCCCGAAGCTCGGCGCTCGGTGCGCGCGCGATGACGCTCGCCGGCACGACCTCGCGGCCGGCGCGCTCGTTCAGGTAGCGCGCGAGCCGGAACACGTCTGTCTTGAACACGTCCTTCAGGAGCGCGAATCCGCCGGCCATGTCGCCGTAGAGCGTCGCGTAGCCGACCGAGAGCTCGCTCTTGTTCCCCGTCGCGAGCAGGAGCCAGCCGAACTTGTTCGACAGCGCCATGAGGAGGACGCCGCGTGTGCGCGCCTGGACGTTCTCCTCGGCGATGCCGGGCTGGGTGCCCTCGAAGACGTCGGCGAGCGCATCCTCGAACGCACCCGTGATCTCCTCGATCGGCAGCTCGAGGTACCGCGCGCCGAGCCCTTCGGCGACGCGGCGCGCGTCGGCGCGGGTCGCATGGGATGAGTAGCGGGAGGGCATCGAGACGCAGACGACGCGGTCGCGGCCGAGCGCTTCCGTGGCGAGCGCGGCCGTGAGGGCCGAATCGATCCCGCCGGAGACGCCGAGGACGACTTCGTGGAACCCGTTCTTCTCGACGTAGCCGCTCAGACCGAGCTCGAGCGCGCGGCGCATCTCCTCGAGTTCCTCGAGCGGCTTGGCAACGGGAGATTCGGAATGGCCGGCCTGCTCCCGGGTTGCGCCCAGATCGACCACCGCCGTTGGGGCCGGCGGATGCTCCCGCGCGAGGGCGCGGCCGCGGGTGTCGCGGAGGCGGCGGCCGATCGCCGTCGACGCGTCGATGTCCGCCACGAGGAGCGCCTCCTCGAAGGCGGGTGCGCGCGCGACCACGGCGCCGTCCTGGTCGAGGACGACGCTCTCGCCGTCGAAGACCAGCTCGTCCTGCGCGCCGACCGCGTTCACGTAGGCGACCCAGCAGACGTTGTCGCGGGCTCGCGCAGCCAGCATCTCTTCCCGCTCCCGCCCCTTGCCGATGTGGAACGGCGAGGCCGAGACGTTCGCGACCACGTGTGCGCCCGCGAGCGCGAGATCCGTGGCGGGCGGGCCGGGCTGCCAGACGTCCTCGCAGATCGTGAGCCCGACGAGCGTCTCGCCGATCCGAACGAGGATGAGCTCGCGGCCCGCCTGGAAGTAGCGGTCCTCGTCGAACACGCCGTAGTTCGGCAGGAAGCGCTTGCGGTAGATCGCCTTCACCTCGCCCTCGGCGCACACAGCACAGGCGTTGTAGAGGTCGGCGTCAAGGTGTGGCGTTCCGACTACGGCGGCGATTCCGTGCGTCTCCCCGGCGATCGCGTCGAGGCTTCGGGCAGCGGCACGGAGGAAGCTCGGCCGCAGGAGCAGGTCCTCGGGTGGGTAGCCCGTGACCGCGAGCTCGGGGAAGAGCACGAGGTCGGCCTCGGCGTCGCGGGCCTCCTCCAGCCGTCGAAGGATGTAGTCGCGGTTGCCGTCCAGGTCGCCGACGACGGTGTCGATCTGCGCGAGCGCGAGGCGCATCACGCCTAACGATACGGCTTGCGGGTCAGGTCAGCGTCAACGCGAAGAGGCCGCCGAGAATCGCGCCGCCGACCGTCTGCCAGGTCACGTAGTCGCCGATCGCGCCGCTGTGGAGGGCGGTGAGCCGGTCCGCGCCGGCGGCGGCCACGCGGGCGGCCACGCGCCCCGTCGCCCGCGAGACCCGGCGCCGGTGCAACCCGGCCGCTGCGAGGACGAGCGTGAGCAGCACGCTGCCGGCGGCGTAGAGGTAGGAAGAGAGCGCGGGCGAGTAGCTCGGGCGCGGACCCTGCGGCGGAGGGGGTTGTCTTTCGAGCACCGCTACTGCGTGCTGCGCCGGGTCGACGACGCGTTCTGCAGCCTGGATCGCGTGCCCCGCGAGGTCGGGCGCGAAGGCGAGCCCGAACGCGACCACGAGCAGGCATGAGGCTGGCGCGGCCATGAACGTGAGACGTCGGCTGCGGCCCGCGTCCTCGGACGGCTCCTCCTCGCCGGCCGTCTCCGGCCGTTGCAGCGAGACGAGCGCCGGGTCGCCGGGCTCCCCGAGGCCGAGGAAGATCCGCGCACCGGCGCGCAGGAGCGCCGCGGCGACGATCGCCGAGCTGACCATGATCACTGGCGAAAGCCACGACCAGCCCAGCGAGTCCGCGCCCTTCTCGACGAGCGAGACGCCGAGGAAGGGGCCGAACGGCGGCAGGTGCGCGAGCCCTAGCACGCCGACGAGAAAGAGCAACGGGGTCACGCGCATGTGCCGGGCGCGTCCATGGAGACGGAGCTCATTCGCGTCGCCCAGTGCCGTCACGATGACGCCGACGCAGAGAAAGAGGCCGCCCCGGACGAGGCCCTCGGCCACCGCGATGAGCGTGGATCCCGCAACGCCGTCCGCCGTGAGCAGGGAGCCAGCGATCAGGACGAGCCCGATCTGCGAGACGGTCGCGAAGGCGAGCATCCGCTTGAGGTTCGCCTGGAGGAAGGCCATGATCGCGCCGATCGTCATCGTTGCGACCCCCACCGCCACGAGGATCGAGCGCACCGTAACCTCGTGCCCGGCGAACGTTTCGGAGAAAATCGGCCAGTAGACCCGCTCGATGCCCTTCAGGCCGAGGTCGCTCATGACGCCGGAAAGCAGGAGGCAGACGGGCACCGGCGCCACGGAGTACGCGTCGGCGAGCCAGAAGTGGAACGGGATCGCTCCTGCCTTCGTGAGGAAGCCGAGGAGAAGGAGGACGAACGCGACCACGACCAGCCGGTCGGGCGGCCCGGTGAGGGCGTGTCCGATCTGGGCCAGGTTCAGCCCGCCGGTCCGTCCGTAGAGAAGGGCGATCGATACGAGGAAGGCGAGCGCCCCGATCGAGTTCAGGATCGCGAAGTTGAGCGCGCCCTGGAGCGGCCCGGGCTCATCCTTCCGGTATGCGGTGAGGGCGAACGCGGAAACGCCCATGACCTCGAACCAGACGAACAGGTTGAAGATGTCGTCCGAGAGCGCGAAGCCGACCATGCCGCCGAGGAAGAGGAGGACGAGAACCGACCAGAGGTGCCCCGCTTCGTCGAAGTAGTGCCAGGAGGCGAGGAGGCTCGCAGTCGCGAGGAGCGCCGCGAGGGCTGCGATCGCCGCTGCGAGCGGGTCGACCGAGAACTCGATTCCGAGGACGACGCCGTGCCGCGGCTCCCAGCCACCGAACGCGTACTGGATCGGGGCGTCGGCCGTCCCGACGACGAGCGCGACGCAGAGCCCGGTCGTCCCTGCCGCGGCGACGAGTGCGACGGCGTCGTCGATTACGGGGTGGAGGAAGTGGCCGAACGCCGCGAGCGCGGCCGCCGCGAGGAACGGCAGGGCGACCGTGAGCGGGACGAGCGACGTCATCAGCTGCGCATGCTGGGGAGCTCCTCGGGATCGAGGGTCTCCTCGTTCTTTTGCACGTCGAGCGCCAGCGCGAGGAGGAGCGCCGCGACGACGACGCTCACGACCACGTCGGTCAGCGTCAGGGCCTGGACGACCGGGTCGACCGTCTTCGCCTTCTCGGAGATGCCCTTGAAGATCGGCGCAGTCCCCCCGGAGCGGTAGCCGATCGCAAGGAGCAGGATGTACGTCCCCGACTGCGCGACGGACAGGCAGACGACCAGGTGGATGAGGTTCCGGCTCGTGACCACGCCGGCGATGCCGATCATGAAGACGAGCCCCGCGACGAGGTACGGGAAGTAGCTCATTTCTCCGCCTCCTCGAGACGCATCACCATGAGCTCCTGGAGGAACTCCATGACGAGAAGGACGAAGGCGGCGGCGACCGCGAGCCCCGAGGCGACGTTCAGCGCCGTGATCGTCCCGGCGGAGGCAAGCGTCCCCTTCGTCCCGAGCGGGAGGAAGTTCGCGAGGAACGCGGCCCCGAACGCCATGCCCGCGAGCCCTATGCCGACGTAGCCGCCGACGCCGACGCCTTCGCCGAAGTCGACGAGCGCCGTCGGGCCGACGCGCCGGTACGTTCGGTAGCTCCCGGCGAGATAGACGACGATCAGCCCCGAGGCGAGCACGACACCGCCCTGAAAGCCGCCCCCGGGCGTGACGATCCCGTGCGCGACGGTGTAGAGGCCGACGACGACGAGGATCCCGACGAGGGCGAGCCCGACGGCGCGGATCGTCTCGCCGTGCACGGCATCCTCACTCCGATCCGCCTCCCGCTCGCGTGCCTCGCGGAGCAGGAGCGACGTCGCCATGACGGAGGCGAACAGGATCAGCTCCTCGCCCATCGTGTCGAGGGCGCGGTAGTCCCAGACGATCGCCGCAACGACGTTCGTCGCGTGTCGCTGCGCGACGGCGACGTCGTTCAGCGTGACGCCGTAGCTCCCGCCGAACCGGCCGAAGTCCGGCAGCCCGGCGAGGCCCCAGAGCAGGAGAGCGGTGAGCCCGGTCGCCGAGATCGCGAAGAGCACGTACCGCGTCCGGAGGCTCATCCGCCCCGCCCCTTCGCGATGGCGACGACGAGGACGAGCGGGAGGGCGACGACGCTGACGACGAGCGCGGAGAGCGCGACATCGGGCGACTGAAAAACCAGGAAGAGCACGACGAGGAGGAGGCCGTAGAGCGCGTTCGCAAGCGTCAGACGTACGACGTCGCGTGCGGCCACGACCGAGACCGCGCCCAGGAGAACGAGCACCAGCGTGACGACCTGAAGCGGGATCACGGCTCCCCCTCGAGCGTCGAGGAGACCTTCCCGCCGGCCGCGATCCGGCCCGCGCGGGCGGTCGCGTGGACGACGAGCGGGTTCAGGAGCAGGAGGACGACGGCGACGACGGCGGCGTTCAGCGACGGCTGTGTCGGGCCCTCGTGCACCCAGACTGCGGCCGCGATCAGAATCGACGGCACCGTCCCCGCCGCGCCCGCGTAATGCAACCGGTCGAAGGCATCGCGCGCGACGAGGAGGCCCGCGCAGCAGGCGAGTGTGCCGACGACGCCCGCCGTCACGAGCACGATCTCGGCGACCTTCCCTGCGCTCACAGCCAGTGCTCTCCGTAGAGACGGACGAAGATGAGGCCGCCGGCGAGCGCGAGGGGCGCGAGCACGAGCGGTAGGACGTAGTACTCCGCGCGGCCGAATCCCTCGCACAGGAGGACGAGGACGAGCGTCACGACGGTCGTCGCGAGCTCGACGGCGACGAGGGCGTCGAGGAGCGAGGCACGCAGGCAGACGATCCCGCAGGGGACGAGGCCGACGAGCAGGGCGGTTGCGCCCCAGAACCAGAAGTTCACTCGACCCCCCGCCCCTTCGCGTGGGCCGCGTCGAGATCGTGCACCAGCATCGTGTCGGTCTCCGGATCGACGTCGACCACGTACGTGTTCGGGGCAGCGCCGCCGAGTATCGTGAGCGTCGCCCGGCGCCCCGCCGCACTCGGCGTCAGTCCGGTCGCGTCCGCGCGCAGGGTCCGGAGCCGACCGTGCGGGCGCTCACGGCTCGCCGCGGCTGAGACGAGTGTCCAGAGGACGACCGCGAACTCCTCGACAATCCGCCAGGGCAGGCGGACGAGGAGCGTGAGCGTGCGCCGGTCGAGGCGCTGGCCGCCGACGCCGGTCCGCCGGACAGCCTGGTGGGCGGTCGCGGCGATGGCCACGGCGCAGGCGCCCGCGACGAGCTCGAGCCACGCCGTCGTCCCGACGTAGACGAGCCAGACCCCGTACAGCGGCAGGAGCCAGCCGGCCCAGCCAGCGAGAAGCCGGGCGATGGAGGGGGGCCCCGGCTCGCTGCGCGAGCGCTGCGGTTTCGGGGGCATCCGCGCCAGGAATTCCCAGGTTGAGCTGCTTTGAAGCGGCCTGGTCGCGTTGAGACGGCCGACTGCGCCGTCCTGCTGTGCGAATGGCGCGGAATGCGGCGCGATTCGCCCGGCCGCTAGCGCGGCCTCCAGCGGCGCGGTTCTCGCGGTCGCTAGAGGGCCTCCCGGCGGCGCGATTCGCCCGGCGCCTCACGGCGCCTCCGCACCCTCTAGACGGCGCGCCCGATCTCGTCGAGCGCTTCGGGATTCTCGAGCGACGAGAGGTCGCCGGGATCCTCGCCGAGCGCTCTGGCCCGGACGGCGCGCCGGACGATCTTCGCGCTCCGAGTCTTGGGCAGCGCGGAGACAAAGATCACACGCTCGGGCCGGAAGGCCTTCCCGAGCTCGTTCGCCGCCGCGCCTCCGATCTCGGCAGCGAGCTCCTCGGAGGGCGTGAATCCGGCCCGAAGGGTGCAGAAGACCCAGGCGACCTCGCCCTTCACTTCGTGCGGGATGCCGACGGCGGCGGCCTCGGCGACGGCTGGGTGCGAGACCGCGGCGGACTCGATCTCGGCGGGCCCGATGCGCTTGCCGGCGATGTTCAGCGTGTCGTCGGAGCGGCCGTGGAGGAACCAGTAGCCGTCCTCGTCCACCGAGGCCCAGTCGCCGTGCACCCAGATCCCGGGCAGACGGCGCCAGTACGCGTCGAGGTAGCGCTCGGGGTCGTGCCAGATCCCGCGCGTCATCCCTGGGAACGGCTTGCGGCAGACGAGCTCGCCGACCTCGCCGGTCCCGACGAGCGACCGGCCCTCGGAGTCGACGACGTCCATCGCCATGCCGAGGGCGGGGAGCCCGAGCGAGCACTCCTTGATCGGGATCGCCGGCACCGGCGAGAGGAAGCAGGCGCCCACCTCCGTGCCGCCCGAGCAGTTGATGATCGGGCAGCGTCCTCCGCCGACCCGCTCGAAGAGCCAGCGGTACGGCTCGGGGTTCCAGGGCTCGCCGGTGGTCACGATGGTGCGAAGCGAGCTCAGGTCGGCCTCCGGGTCGCCGTGCTGGAGGAGCGCGCGGATGAGGGTCGGCGAGCAGCCGAGCGCGGTCGCCCGCTCCTCGTCGACGAGGCGCCAGAGGCGGTCGGGCGGCCGGTCGGGCGCGCCCTCCATGAAGACGAGCCGCGCTCCGACGGCGCCGCCGCCCACCACCGTCCACGGGCCCATGATCCAGCCCATGTCCGTCGAGAAGAGGATCGTGTCGTCGGGACCGGCGTCCGCCTGGTAGGCGACCTCGCGCGCGATCGAGACGAGGAAGCCGCCCTGGACGTGGAGGACGCCCTTCGGCTTCCCGGTCGTCCCGGACGTGTACGCCAGGAGGTACGGCGCCTCCGCCTCGACCCACGCGGGCTCGCGCTCGCCCGGGCAGCCGTCCACGGCCTCCGCCCACGTGAGATCGCGCCCGACTGTCATCGGCGTGTCTTCCCTGCCGAGGCGCGGCCAGACGACCACGTGCTCCACGCCGGGCGCCTCGGCGACGGCCTCGTCGACGATCGCCTTCATCGGCACGTCGCGTCCCCGGCGGTACGAGCCGTCCGCCGTGACGACGACCATTGCGCCCGAGTCCGCGAGTCGCGCTCCGACGGCGTGCGCCGCGAAACCCGAGAAGATCGGCACCTGGATCGCGCCGAGGTGGGCGCAGGCGTTCGAGGCGATCAGCACCTCGAGCGACATGGGGAGGTAGAGCGCGACCGCGTCGCCTTCGCCGACGCCGAGCCTCGCGAGCGCCTCCGCGAAGCGCGTCACCTCCCGCGAGAGCTCGAGGAACGTGATCGTGCGCCGCTCGCCGTCCTCGCCGCGGAAGACCGCCGCCTCGTCGTCCGGTCGGCTCTCGGTCCACCGGTGGACGCAGTTCCAGGCGACGTTCAGCGTCGAGCCGACGAACCAGGTCGCCCACTCCGGCCCGCGCGAGTCATCGCAGACGCGCTCCCAGGGCCTCCGGAAGTCGAGCCCTATGTCCTCGACGGCAGCGGGCCAGAACGCATCGGGCTCGTCCTGCGACCAGCGCTGGAACGCGCGGTAGTCCTCGAACCCGTGCCGGCGCATGAAGCGGACGATCCGGGCGCGGTCGAGCACCTCGGGCGTGGGCTTCCAGACCACGTCAGGCACGCGCAGAGCGTAACGGCGGCCGAGCCGCGGCCGGGCCTGCGCGGGTCAGGTCCGGCGGCGGCGGCGGAACGGCCACCGGTCCGCGTCGGAGTCCCCGGAGCCGAGGGTGCGCGCGGCGGCCGCGACGTCAGCGCGTGTCAGCGTCTGGAGCTGGTTCGCGTCGAGGCCCTCGAGGTCGCTCGCCCCCGCGAGGCGAAGTGCGTGCGTGTTCAGTGCCTGCTCGAAGACGGTCCGCCCGAAGCGCGCGTTCCCGAAGCTCGTCCCGCGGCGGCTGCGGTCGAAGAGCGCGCGCAGCTCCTCGCCGGCGCCCTCGCCGAGCCGATATTCGAGGTCGGCCGCGAAGCGGGCCGTGATCGCGACGAGCTCCTCCGTGGTGTAGTCGGGGAAGACGATCTCGCGCGCGAAGCGCGAGCGGAGTCCCGGGTTCGACTCGAGGAAGCGCCGCATGAGATCCGGGTAGCCGGCCACGATCACGACGAGCCGCTCGCGGTGATCCTCCATTCGCTTCAGCAGCGCCTCGACGGCCTCCGGGCCGAAGTCCATCCGGGACTCCTCACGCGCGAGGGCGTACGCCTCGTCGATGAAGAGCACGCCGTCGAGCGCTCTCCGCACGACGCGGTCGGTCTTGATCGCGGTCGTCCCGACGTACTGCCCCACGAGCCCGGCGCGGTCGACCTCGACGAGGTGCCCGCGTCGCAGGAGGCCCATCGCCCGGTACATCTCGGCGAGGAGGCGCGCGACCGTCGTTTTCCCCGTCCCCGGGTTGCCGACGAAGGCGAGGTGCTGGCTCGTCGCCGCCTCGGGGAGGCCCCGCGCCTTTCGCTCGGCCTGCACCTGGAGGAAGGCGACGAGGGCACGAACCTGCTCCTTGACGGTCTCGAGTCCGATCAGCGCATCGAGTTCGGCCTGGACCTCGGGGAGGCTCCGCGGTGGCGTCTCGCGCCGCTCGCCGGGCGCCAGGCGTTCGACCTGGTCCGCGAGCCACTCGGCCTCCGGGCTCGTCTCCCGGAGCCGGTCGCCGAGCTGCCGAAGCGCCCGGCCTGCATCTTCCAGCGGGTTTCGGGGCACGGGCCAACGCTACCCGCGCGAAGCCGGCCCGAAATCGTCCCGCGTTCGTTGCGCTTCGGAGGTCACGCTCTGGCTAGGGTCGCGAAGACGTCGTCTGGTCTTCCCGCGGGCTGAGTGTGCGCTCAGCTAGACTGAGCGAGTGCTCACTCAGGTGAAGCAGCCAGTCCGGGAGCGGATCGTCGACGCCGCCGACCGGATCATCCGGGAGCGCGGCTTCGGCGCGGCGACGACGAAGGAGATCGCGCGCGAGGCGTGCTGTTCCGAGGGCTCGATCTACGTCTACTTCGAGGACAAGATCGCCCTGTTCACGGCCGCTCTGCTCGAGCGGAACGAGGAGCTGGCTGACCTGCTCCGGCTTCCGGAGCGGGCGGGGGAGCGTAGCGTCCAGGCGAACCTCGAGGAGCAGGCGATCGGCTTGATCCACCTGCTCTCGCTGAAGCTCCCGTACCTGCTCTCGGTCCTCGGGAACCCGGGCGTCCTCGAGCGGTACGCGGATCGCCTCCGGGAGCAGCGTTCGGGGCCGTTCGCGATGGCGGACTCCGTCGAGCGCTACCTGAAGCTCGAGCAGAAGCTCGGACGGATCGGACCCGGTGTGGACATCGCGGCCGCGGCGTCGCTTCTGATCGGCGCCTGCCGCGACCATGTGATCGCCGGGCGCATCCTGGGCGGCACGCCCCAGGAGCCGCCTGTGTACGCGCGCGCGATGGTGCGCACGCTCATGAAGGGACTCGCTCCGCGCGAATCCGCGCGGACCGCACACTGAAGGACTACGACGCACTGGAGTAACGCATGAAGGCACGGATCTTCGACGACGCGAATAGGAAGTGGTGGACGCTCGGGGCGGTCGCCTTCGGGCTGTTCATGATCATGCTCGACAACACGATCGTGAACGTCGCGCTGCCAACGATCGCGCGCGACCTGCAGATTGGCATCTCGGAGCTCGAATGGGTGGTCAACGGCTACGCGTTGACGTTCGCCGTAGTGATGTTGACGGGCGGAAAGCTTGCCGACATGCTCGGCCGGCGGCTCATCTTCATCGTCGGGCTCGCCGTGTTCACGGGTGCCTCGCTCGCGTGCGGCCTCGCCACCGGACCAGACATGCTGATAGCCGCGCGCGTAGTGCAGGGCGTCGGCGCGGCGCTCATGAACCCGGCCACGCTCTCGATCATCACGGCGACCTTCCCGCCGCGGCAGCGGGGCATGGCGATCGGGATCTGGGCCGGCGTCTCCGCGATGGCGCTCGCGATCGGACCGCTCCTCGGCGGGCTCTTGACCCAGCACGCCGGCTGGGAGTGGATCTTCATCGTCAACGTGCCGGTCGGCGTCGTCGCCATCATCGTCGCCCGCCTCGTCATCCACGAGAGTCGAGACACGTCGCACGAGCAGCGGCTCGACCTTCCGGGCCTCCTCACCTCGGGAGTGGGGCTCTTCGCGTTGACGTACGGGCTCATCGAGGCGAACACCTACGGCTGGACGTCGGCGCGCATCCTTTCGCTCTTCGGCGTCGCGATCGTCGCGCTCGCGATCTTCGTCCTGCTCGAGCGGCACCAGCGGATCCCGATGCTCGAACTGTCGCTCTTCAAGAACGGCACGTTCGCCGGCGCGAACGTGACGATGATGCTCGTCGCGCTCGCGATGTTCGGTGTCTTCTTCTTCGTTTCCCTCTACGTCCAGAACATCCTCGGCTACTCGGCGACCAAGGCCGGAGCGACGTTCCTGCCGATGACGATCCTGATCATCCTGATCGCCCCGCAGGCCGGGCGTCTCTCGGACCGCGTTGGCTCGCGCTGGCTCATGGGCGGCGGCATGGTCCTCGTGGCCACGGCGCTCCTCGTCTTCTCGCGGATGGACGAGAGCACGACGTTCTGGGGCCTCTTCCCGGGCCTGATCATCGGCGGCGTCGGGATGGCGCTCACGATGACCCCGACGACGGCCGCGGTTATGGGCTCGGTGCCGGTGGACAAGGCGGGCGTAGGCTCGGCCGTCCTGAACAGCATGCGGCAGGTCGGAGGAGCCCTCGGGATCGCCATCATGGGCGCGATCGTGGCGAGCTCGCTGAAGACCGAGCCGACAAACCCCGAGGCGGCCGCCCAGTTCGTCACCGGTTTCCAGCACGCACTCCTCGTCGCAGCGGCAATCGCGCTGGCCGGCGCGATCATCGCGGTCACGACGGTGCGCAAGGTGCGGCACATCGATCCCGCGGCGCTTCCGGAGGCGGCCTAGACACGGAGCCCGCCTAGATGCAAACTCGCACGAGGGATCCCGGTCCCTGCGGCCGAGGCCGAACCCTCGTGCGATGTTTGTTAAAGGGCGAGGAACCCGGGAACTTCGGCTCTGCGGCCCAGCCGAGCCCCCGGGTTCAACGCCGCGCTGTATGCGCGCCACCCGCACCCCTCAGCCTGGCGTCTGGCCCGAGTGCGAGCTACAGAGGACGATACACATGAACTGCCCGAAGTCAAGTGGGCTTGTGAAGTAAATTTCAATCCCTATAGTTCACCGTAAGGAACACCGCATGCCGCAGTCGCTCATCCAGACACACAACGCCGAGGTCAAACGACGCCGCGAACGGCGCTCGGGACTGGGCGAACGACTGCGCCAGCTTCGCGTCAACCGCGGACTGACGCAGACCGAGCTCGCCGCTGACCGCTTCTCAAAGGAGTACCTGAGCCAGATCGAGCGCGGCAAGACGCGCCCGACCGAGGAGACGCTCGAGTGGCTCGCGGCGCGGCTCGGCGTCGACCGCGTGTTCCTCGAGACCGGCGTCTCGTCGAGTGACCGGGAGCGCGTCGAGAGCGTCGTCTCGCGGGCAGAGGCCGCAATCGAGTCGCACGAGTACGCGGAGGCCGTCGACATGCTTTCCGCGATCGGCGAGACGCTCGCCGGCGCGCAGGCCCCAGACCTCGAGCTCCGCGGACTCGTCGCGGAGGCATGGGCGCGGATGTACCTGAGCGAGGTCCGCGAGGCGATCGAGCTCCTCGGCCAAGCGCGCATGGTCGCCGACAGGCCCGAATTCTCGGACGTCGAGCGGGCAGACGTGCTCTTCCGCCTCGGGTGCTGCCGCTGGAATCTCTCGTCGATCGCGAGCGCCTCTGCGCTCTTCAGCGAGGCGCTCAACCTCGCGGAAGGGTCCGGCCTCCCTTGCGACCGCCTTCGCTCGAACATCCTCGGCTGGCGCAGCCGCTGTCACCAGCGGCAGCGCGACTGGGAGGCGGCACGCGAGGACGTCGAGCGCGCGCTCGAGCTCGCCGAGACGCTGAATGACGAGCGGACGATCGCGAACCACTATTTCCAGGCCTCCCTGATCGCCGAGCGCAAGGGCCAGTGGGTGCTCGCGCGCACGTACGCCGAGAAGGCGAAGGCGATCTACGAGAAGGTCTCGGACCAGGTCAACGCCTCGAAGCTCCTGAACAACCTCGGCGGGCTGAACTTCCTGCTCGGAAAGCCCAACGAGGCCGTCGAGTACCTGAAGGACGCGTTCCGCGTCGCCGTCGACGCGGGAAGCGACGTGGCCGCCGCCTACGCGGTCTCGTCGCTCGCCCAGGTGCACCTCCGGACTGGGAGCGTCGAGCTCGCCGAGGAGCAGGCGCGGCACGCGCTCGAGCTCCTGGCGGGTCGCGTCGACCTGCTTGACGAGATCGGGAACGCCGAGCTCGTCCTCGGGAAAGCGCTCCTCGAGCAGGGGCGCCTCGACGAGGCGTCCGAGATGTTCGACCAGGCCGAAGCGAGCCTCGAGCAGCTGTCGTCCGCCAGCCACCGGGCGGCAGCATGGATGGCCAAAGGCGATCTCGCGGCTCGCACCGGCGACGACCGCGAGGCGGCGCACCTCTACCGCCGCGCGGCCGAGACCCTGCAGGACTTCCGCTTCTAAGGGAAGGAGGTGAAGCGTTTGAAGGCCAAGGCCACCCTCGCTCTCGTCACCCTCACGCCCGCCGCTCTCTTCCTCGCAAAGCTGCAGTGTTTTGCCGGTTTCGCGCACGGGCACTAGCACCCCCCACGGCGTCTCCCCCTCTTGCTGTGGCAGAACAACGCTCGCGTGAGTCGCGCGTCGGCGTGGCGTATCAGTCGTCGGCGAGCTCGCCGCGGACGACGTCGCGCAGGCTGACGATCCCGAGCGTCCGTTCGCCTTCCACCACGGGCAGGTGGCGGAATCCGTTTTCGAGCATGATTCGGGCGGCGTCCGCGGTCGTCGTCTCCTGCGAGACGACTACGGGGTCGACCGTCATCCATTCGCGCACTCGGCCCTCGCTCGGATGAACGCGGCCCGCCATCGCGCGGAGCAGGTCGCGCTCCGTGACGATGCCGATCAACCGGCCGTGGTCGAGGACGACCGCCGAGCCGACGTTCTCGTCGCTCATCTTCTGTGCCGCCTCGCCGAGCGTATCCTCTGGCGCGACGGTGAGAAGCGAGTGCGTCATGAGGTCGCCGAGCAGTGCCATGGCGCCCGAGGATAGCGGCGGGCGGTCTTGCATCCGCCGTCCCGGGTTCGATACGCTCGCTCCTCGTTACTTCAATCGGTGAAGTGAGGAGACAGATGTCCGGAAACGGCTATGCGAACCCGGTGCTCGTGGAGACCGACTGGGTCGAGGAGCACCGTGGCGACGACGGCGTCGTCGTCGCCGAGGTCGACGAGAATCCCGACCTCTACGAGGAGGGGCACATCCCCGGCGCCGTGAAGCTCCACTGGCGCGACGATCTCCAGGATCCGGTCGAGCGCGACCTGGTCGACAAGGAGACGTTCGAGCGCGTTCTCGGAGAGCGCGGCATCGGCAACGACACGACCGTCGTCCTCTACGGCGACAAGAACAACTGGTTCGCCGCCTACGCGTACTGGTACCTGAAGATCTACGGCCACCGCGACGTCCGGATCCTCGATGGCGGCCGCCAGAAGTGGATCGACGAGGGCTGCGAGACGACGACCGAGACGCCGTCGCCGCAGCAGGCCACCTACACCGCGACCGAGCGCGACGAATCGCTCCGCGCGTACCGCGACCAGGTGCACAGCTGGATCGGCGGCGAGGATCGCGCGCTCGTCGACGTTCGCTCCCCCGGCGAGTTCGCGGGCGAGCTGATCGCACCGCCCGGCTACGAGCAGGAGGGCGCCCAGCGCGGCGGCCACATCCCGACCGCTGCGTCGATCCCGTGGGCGACCGCGGTGAACGACGACGGGACGTTCAAGTCGGCCGACGAGCTCCGCGAGATCTACGGCTCGAAGGGCGTCACCGACGACAAGAGCGTCACCGCGTACTGCCGCATCGGCGAGCGGAGCGCGCACACGTGGTTCGTCCTCCGCGAGCTTCTCGGCTACGAGGATGTCCGGAACTACGACGGCTCCTGGACCGAGTGGGGGAACCTCGTCGACGTTCCTATCGAACGAAATCCGTAGCCGAACGAAATCCCGGCTCCGCTGCGCGGAGCCATGACGATTTCGTTCGGTGAACCTCCGGTCGTCCTCAAGCGATGGCGGGCACAGCCCGCCATCGCGGCGTTAAGAGCGGAGCAGTGGTCTCGTCAGGCACGTTGGGCCGCCGTCTCCCTTGCGCGAGAGGTCGTTGCCGGCGTACGTCCTGACGTCGGCGCCCGCTCGCTCCATGCGACGGCGTGTGATCGGGTTGCCGTCGAGGGCCAGGGCGACGCGCGGTGCCAGGGCGAGCACGTTCGGGCCCATCGACTCGAATTCCTCGTCGGGCACCTCGACGAAGCGAACCTCGCGCTCCTCGAGCAGCTCCACGAGGCGCGCGGGCATGAGCGGGAGGTACACGACCGCCAGGTCGACGTCGAGCGGCGAGAGGAACGACATCAGGTGCATGACCTCGCCGCGGCCGTGCCAGTACGGAAGGTCGAAGGCGAGGACGTCCACGCCTGGCAGGGCCTCCCGCAGGGCCGCGACGCCGGCGTCGTTCGTCCGGTAGCCGCGGCCGACTAGGAGGGTTCGCTCGTCTAGCCAGACCGCGTCGCCCCCCTCCGCGGTCGCCGGCGCGTCGAGCCGTGCAGCAATGGAGACGCCGGCCTCGACGAGGTCGGCGGCCATCGCGTCCACCTCGATCCGGCGCCCTTCCTTGCCGGGCCGGAGCAGGATCGCGCCGTGTGGTCCGACGAGCGCCGGGTCGGCGTCCGGGCAGGCGGGCAACGGCGTCTCGGCGAGCACGACCTCAGCACCGGCCTCGGCGAGAAGGGCCCGGAACGCCTCGTGCTCCGCCTCGAGCCGGCCGAAGTCGGGCTTGGGCCGGCAGCCGTACGCTTTCCAGGCGAATACGTCCTCGGGCTTCGGGGCCCTGACGAGAACGCGTCGGAGCCGGCCGACCATGTCGCCGCAGCCAAACCGAACGTCGCTTGCGGTTGCCATCGGGAGTAGTCAAGCAGGCCGCGCAGCCGCGTGTACGCTCGTTCGATGCGCGAGGTGCTGTCCACGATCGAGCAGTGGATCGACGACGGGGCCGCGGTCGCGGTCGCGATCCTCGTCGCGACCGAGCGGTCGGCCCCGCGGGAGCCCGGCGCCGCGCTCGCCGTCTCGCACCGCGGCGAGGTGGCCGGGACGATCACGTCGGGCTGCATCGAGCCGGCGCTCGTCGAGGAGGCGCGTGAGGTGCTCGCGGGCGGCGCGCCGCGGCTCGTCACGTACGGGGTCGAGGACGAGGACGCGTTTGCCGTCGGCCTGCCTTGCGGCGGCTCGGTGACCGTGTACGTCTGTGCGATCCGCGCCGACGTCGCTGCAAAGCTCGCCGCGGCACTCCGCGAGCGTCGGCCGGCCGCAGCGGTCGTCGTGACCGAGGGCGTCGAGGCCGGGATCACGGCTGACGAGGCGCAGGCGGACCGCGACGAGCCGATCTGGGAGGCGGGGACATTCACGGTCCCGCTCCTGCCGCCGCCCGATCTCTACGTCGTCGGAGCGGTCGAGCACGCCGAGGCGCTCGCGGTCGCGGGCGGCCTGCTCGGCTACCGCGTCACGGTCGTCGACCCGAGGCCGCGCTTCGCGACGCGCGAGCGGATTCCGGGCGCGGACGAGCTCGTCGTCGACTGGCCCGACCGGGCGCTCGCCTCCGCGACGGTGGACGCGCGCACGGCGGTGTGCGTTCTCTCCCACGACGAGAAGGTCGACGTCCCCGCCCTTCGGACCGCCCTCGAACGCGGCGTCGGCTACGTCGGCGCGATGGGAAGCAGACGAACGAGGGAACGGCGCGCTGATGCCCTGCGCGCGTTGGGGGTGCCCGACGAGGTGATCGCCCGCATCCGCTCGCCGATCGGCCTCCCGCTCGGGTCGAAGACCCCCGGCGAGGTCGCGGTCGCGATCGCGGCCGAGCTCGTTGCGTTTCGACGCGGTCGCCTCGCAACAGCAGATCCGGCCGAGCTCGTGTCGCACTGACATCTTCCGAGCCTCCGTGGCCCTCGCTCGTCGGGGCGTGACGGCTCCTCAGTCATCACGCCGTCGGCGTACGGCGAACCCGGCGGCAGCGACAGCGATGAATCCGAGAATCGGAAACAGAAACCAGTTCGACCAGGCGCTCTCGTCTCCGACGGGCGCGGTCACGGGTGCATTCGTGCTGGCGACCGGGGTCGCCTGGCATCCACCTTCCCCGCCGCCTCGCGCATGAGCTTGCGCGGCGACTGGATCGTGTGCGGCCAGCGTCGCGGGGCCGGGAAAGGCGTGAGGCCCGCGGTCGTCCGCGCGACCCAGCGGTTCGCGACCGCACCTACGACCGGGAACCAGCTGAGCGCGCCTGGCTCGATTCCGTCCGCCGCAACGACGTGGCGGGAAGGGACGTAGTACATCGTGAAACGGTTTTCTGCCGGAGGCCCGGGCTCTCCGATGAGGAACGTCACCGCGTAATACGGCGTCGCCGGCGGGGCGTCCGTCGTCGTGTCTCCCCCGATCGCTGCGTAACGCCAGCTGGCCTTCGTGATATTCGCGCAGCCGGAGGCACCGCATGCCTTCGCACCCTTGAGCTCCTTGGCGTGCGCAGCCGCGGGAAGCACGAGCGCGACGGCGAGAAGCAAGACGAGCCTTCGTATGGGACCCTCTCAGTGGTAGCTCTGCTCCGATACACCGCGACGCCACGACGCGTTCCGGAGGATGCGCAACCTGTCCGCGGGGACGAGAGGAGGCTGATGCTCCGATACCCTCGTTCCGTGGCCACAGACACGCGCTTTGCCGGACTCGAGGCCGGGGGCGGCTGTGCCGCGAAGTACTCCGCGGCGCGCCTCCGGGAGCTCCTGGCCGGCTTCGCTCCTGTGGCGAGCGACGACCTTCTCGTCGGACTCGCGCCGGCTGACGATGCGGCCGTATACCGGCTGTCGGACGAGCAGGCGCTGATCGTCACGACGGATTTCTTCCCGCCCATGGTGGACGAGCCGGCGACGTTCGGCGCGATCGCGGCTGCGAACGCGCTGAACGACATCTTCGCGATGGGCGGCCGACCGCTGCTCGCCCTTTCGATCGCGGGCTTCCCCGAGACGCTGGAGCTGGAGGCGCCGCGTGCCGTCCTCGACGCGGCGGCGCGAACCGTCCAGGAGGCCGGAGCCGTGCTCGCCGGCGGGCACACGATCCGCACCGAGCAGCCGCTGTTCGGGCTCGCCGCGGTCGGTACGGTGCACCCGGAGGCGCTCTGGCGCAAGAACGCGGCGACGCCGGGCGACGTCGTGTACGTGACGAAGCCGCTCGGCACAGGCCTCGTCCTGACGGCGGTGCGAAAGGGGATCCTCGGAGAGGCGGAGTACGACGCCGCCGTCGCGTCGATGACGGCCCTGAACGCCGCGAGTGCCGACGCGATCCGCCCGTTCGAGCCGCACGCCGTCACCGACGTGACTGGCTTCGGTCTCCTGGGCCACGCCTGGGAGGTGGCCGAGCGCAGCGGTGTGCGGATCGTCCTTGAGGCGGGCGCGCTCCCGGCGCTTCCGGGCGCGGTCCAGGCGGCCGAGGCGGGCGTGCGAACGGGCGGCGATCCGCGCAACCGCGAGTTCGCGGGCGAGGCCGTGTCGACCGCCGAGGTCGACGAGGCGCGCGTCGCGCTCGCCTACGACCCGCAGACGTCCGGCGGTCTGCTCGTCACCCTGCGCGAAGAGCTTACCGCCGTCTGGGAGGCGACGGCGAGAACGGCCGGCGTGACCGCGGTCCGGGTCGGCGTGGTCGAGGTGGGTGAGGGGGTCGTCCTCCGGTGAGGGCACTCGACCGCGCGGCGGCTCTTCGAGCCCGCCTGCGCTGCGTCTCTCCGGAGACGTTCCGCATGCTTGCGTACGCCGCCCTGGCCTCGCTCTTCGTCGTCGTCGTGACCGGTGCAGTCGTGCGGGTCACGGCGTCGGGACTCGGCTGCGACAACTGGCCGCGCTGCGGGGACAAGCCGTTCCCCACGGCCGAGACGGGCTTCCACTCGTACGTGGAGTTCGGCAACCGCGTGGTCGCGTTTCTCACGATGATCACGACGATCGTCGCAGCCGCCTTGGCGCGGCGGGTCGCCGGGCTTCCGCGGTGGATCCGACTCGGATCGGCGTTGACGGCGGTCGCGATCGTCGCCCAGGTGCCTCTGGGCGGGCTGACCGTGATCTTCCACCTGAACCCCTGGCTCGTGATGAGCCACTTCTTCCTCGCGATCGCGGCGGTCGGCCTCGCCGTGGTGGTCTCGCTCGGCGCCGACCGGTTCGCCCGCGGCGCCCCAACGGGCACGGTGGCGCCGTCGCTCCGGTGGCTGGCACTCGGTCTCGTGCCCGTCACGTTCGCGGTCGTCGTGACGGGCGCGTTGACGACGGCGGCCGGACCGCACTCGGGGGGCGAGGACATCGACCGGATCGGCGTCGTCCTGGACGCGGTCTACGTCCACGTGAGAGCTACGGCCGTCTTCGGCGTCGGCTTCCTCGTCCTCCTCGGGGTGCTGTGGCGGTCGCGGGCCGTTGCGCGGCGGGAGCTCGAGATCGCTGCGGCCGTCCTCGCGGTGATCCTCCTCCAGATGGGGATTGGTGAGCTCCAGTGGCGGAACGGACTGCCGTGGGGGCTCGTGCTCCTGCACGTCGGGCTCGCGACGGCTGTGTGGGCCGGCGTGGTCGCCCTAGCCGCGCGCCTTTCGGCACACCCGCGTGCGGAACGCGTGACGTCCGTCACACACGCGCGCGCTCCGTCGCGTTAGCGTCAAGGCAGGGACCTTCGCTCCCCTTTGGGGCCCGGGCGCTTCGGGCGGGCGGGCGTTCGTGGCGTGGGCGCGGACGCTCGCGGGGCGCGGGCGGCGGTCGCGGATGCGCGCCTCGGGCCGCGGGCCGGACGGTCGCCGCGTCGCGAGCAGGCCCGAGGAGGCACTCCCGTAGACTCAGCTGATCGCCGAGCACCTTCGCATCGACCGGCTCCCGAGCCTGCGCCGCCCTGTTCTCGTCGCAGCGTTTCGCGGCTGGAACGACGGCGCGCAGGGCGCGTCGCTCGCGGCGGCGTTCCTCGCCCAGAGCTGCGAGGCGCGGAGGTTCGGGGATATCGACCCGGAGGACTTCTTCGACTTCCAGGCGACCCGGCCGCTCGTCGCGCTCGACGAGGGGATCACCCGAAAGGTCCAGTGGCCCGACAACGGCTTCTACCACGCGGAGCTCCCCGGTGCCGACCGCGACCTCGTGCTCCTGCTCGGCATCGAGCCGAACCTCCGCTGGCGGGCGTTCTGCAGCGCCGTCACCGGGCTCGCGGGTGAGCTCGGCGTCGAGCTCGTCGTCACGCTCGGCGCGCTCTTGGCCGACGTGCCGCACACGCGCCCCGCACCCGTGACCGGCTCGGCGAGCGACCCGGAGCTCGTGCGCGAGCTCGGGCTCGCATTCTCCCGCTACGAAGGACCGACGGGCATCGTCGGCGTGCTCCACGAGGCGTGTGCGACGGCAGGTCTCCCGTCCGCGAGCCTCTGGGCCGCCGTGCCGCACTACGCCTCGCTCGCGTCCAGTCCCCGTGCCGCGCTCGCGCTCTGCAGCCGGCTCGGCACGCTTCTCGATGCGACACTCGACCTCGGGGAGCTCGAGCGCGCTTCCGAAGCTTACGAGCGGCAGGTCAGCGAGGCAGTGGCGCAGGACGAGGAGACGGAGGCATACGTGCGAGAGCTGGAGCGCCGCCGCGATGCGCTCGGGGAACAGGGGCTCGACCTGCCGTCGGGCGACACGCTCGCCGCCGAGCTCACGCGCTTCCTTCGCGAGCACGAGGCACGACGGCGCGAGGAGTCCGAGGAGGACTAGCCCTCCGAGGAGCTAGCCGAAGGTGAACGCGTACGCTTCGGTCCCGCGGTCGAAGCGGAGCTCGAGGGTCCGTTCGCGCACATCGTCGAACGATGCGAGGGTGTAGAGCCGGTCGTCTGCGACGCGAACGGACGGAAGCCGCCGCCCGTCCACCCTCACTCCGACCGTCCGGCTCGGGCCGGCCGTTCCGAGGACGAGATGCACCGTGCGCGCGTAGTAACGAAGGCGGAGCTTCGCGCCGGCGCCCGCGACGATCCGCTCGCCCTCGACCCTCCAGCGTCCGCCGTACGCGACCGCGTTCGGGGGCAGCCGACTCGGTAGCTCGTAGCTCGCCTCGCGATTCGGCGCGATCGTCGAGCCGACGTAGTTCGCGAGCCGCTCGTACCCGAGGTACGTCTCGGGTGTCCCGACGCCCTTCGGGACGTCGGCGTGCACGGAGGCGGACACGGCCTGCCCGAGACCGGGCTCGACCAGGAGCTTCCGAATCACCTGCTCCTTCTCCTCGTAGGCGCCCTCGCCGAAGTGCGCGAAACGGACGTGCCCGCGCCGGTCGATGAAGTACTCGGCCGGCCAGTAGCGGTTCGCCCAGGCGTTCCACGTGCCGTACGCGTTGTCCATCGCGACCGGGTAATGGATCTCGAAACGCCGGACGGCGTTCTCGACGTTCCCGCGGTCACGTTCGAAAGCGAACTCGGGGGTGTGGACGCCGACTATGACGAGGCCCTTGTTTCCGTAGGCCGCGTCCCAACGCTTCAGGTACGGCAAGGTGCGGAGGCAGTTGACGCACGAGTACGTCCAGAAGTCGAGGAGGACGACCTTGCCGCGAAGGCCGGCGAGCGTGAGCGGCCGCGAGTTCAGCCACGCCGTCACGTCGCGGAACTCGGGCGCGGCCCCATAGTCGTCGAGCGTCGCCCCTGCCGCGGCGGTCCGTTGGCCGACGAGCGCGTCGAGTCGCGTCCGTGCGACCGCGGACTCCTCGAGCCCCTGGAGCGTGCGCGTGTAGCCGGGAACCCGGGTCTGGAGCTTCAGGTCGAGGCCGAGCGCCATCAGGATCGCCATGCCAACGATCACACCGCCGAGCACCGGTCGGACGACACGGGCGCGCGCACCGAGCCTCGGAGTGCTGAGACCGCGGCGGGCGGCGACGGCGAGCGGCAGGAGGACGGTCGCGGCGCCGAGGGCGTACGCCAGGGTGACCGCGACCGCGCGCCACGAGACGTCTTCGGTCGCGGCCACGGTTGCGACCGCCGCGATGACCGGTCCGGCGCACGGCGTGAAGAGCACGCCGAGGCTGACCCCGAGCAGGAACCCGCCGCCGAGGTCACCCGGTCGGCGCCGTCCGAGGGCGGCGAACGGGCGCTCAACGAGGTCGCCGAGGCGCGGCCAGAGAAGCGACGCGCCGACCAGCGCGACGACGCCGATGGCGACGTCCCGGAAAAGATCGTCGGGCAGGCCGAGCGCGGTGAGCAGCGCCGTCGCTGCGAGCGTGAAGACGGTGAAGCTGAGGACGAGCCCGGCGACGATGGCATACGGCCTCCGTCGCTCGCCGGTCGCCGCGCCGGCGAACACGATCGGGAGCACGGGCAGCACGCACGGCGAGATCGCGGTGACGATTCCGGCGACGAACGCGATGCCGACGAGGACGAGCACGATTCGGGTGGGGCCAGGGCGAAGGCTAGTTCGCCTTCATCTGTCCTTCGTCGAACGTGGTCCGGCGGTTCAGCCGCCGGCCGGAGTGGCCGGCTCGCGGCTCGCGACGGCGGGCTGCGGCTGGGCGGGCGCGGGAGCTTCCGGCGCCCCCTTCGGTCCCGGCTCGCTGCCTCCCGCCTCGCTCTCGGCCGGCTTGGCGTCCGTCGCCTGTGCGGCGCCGTTCTGCGCCCGCGCGGCCGACTTCTTCTTCTTGCGTCGGCGTCGGCGCGACTTGCCGTGGACCTTCGGCGCCGGAAGGTTGTCCGCGAGCGCGTTGGCGATCTCGGCAGGCGATCCCAACCGTTCGCGCGCCTTCTCGATCAGCTGCTGCGCGGTGGGCGTATACGCCTCGGTCGAAGCGAGCAGCGCGCTGGCGACGTGGATCGGCTGCTCGAGCGCGACGTTCACGAGCCGCGCGGCGTTCTCCTCGTGCCGGTGGCCGCGCGAGTTCGTGAGCGCCCCGAGAAGCCGCTTCGCGTCCGGCAGGTCCGCGCTGGCCCGGCGATCCTGGAGCTTTCGCGTTGCGCGCGCGAGCCGCCAGGTCCAGCGGACGACGATGTCCTGCGGCGCGTCGACCTTACCCTCGCCGATCGCGCGCAGGAGGATGCGAACGCCGGCGACGCGGTCCTTCTCCCACGTCGGCGCCGAGGTGACCATCGAGACGAGGTCGTCGAAGCTTGCGCGGTCGACCGAGATCGCGACCCGGTCGCCGAGGGCCGAGAGGCGAAGCCGACGGTTCGGGTTCTCGGCCGCGCAGCTCATGAGGAAGGCCTCGCGGCACTCCCGGGAAGCCTTCACGAGCTTCTCGGCGAACTGCTGGCGCTCGTCGAAGCGGATCTGGCGCCCGGCGATCCGCGCCCAGAGGAGCTGCTCGTCGTCGGCGAGCCGGCTCGGATCGACCCGCTCCCACTCGCGCGTGATCACGACGAGCCGGCGCCGGTTGTCGGGAGTCACGGGGACGAGCCAGGGCGCCGGCGAGAGCTTGCGGCGCGCGCGCCGCTGGACGCGTCGCCTCGGCGCCGGCGTCACCCGCGCGCCCGGCCGGTAGAAGTCCGCGTCGAGGAGGCTGTGGAGCGTGATCGTGCGCTCGTTGTGCGTCGCTGCCGGGTCGACGAAGTCGACGACGACGCCCGCCTCCTTCCGAGGGTGGATCCGCATGACGCGGCCGATCCGCTGTTGGTAGACGCGGCGGCTCGCGGTCGGCGCGAGGTGCATACAGACGGTCGCGCGCGGGGAGTTCCAGCCCTCGGCGAGGAGCTGCGCGTTGATCAGCACGTTGATCTCGCCCCGCTCGTATGCCGCGAGGGTCTCGGCCAGACGGAGCGGAGGCGTGCGACCGCTGACCGCCTCGGCCCTGAGACCGGCGGCGCGGAACTCGCGCGCGAGGTTGTAGGCGTGGTCGACGCCGGCCGCGTAGACGATCCCCGGCGTGTTGTCGAAGCGGTCGCGGTAGAGGCTTGCGGCGGCCTGGTTGATGAGCTCGTGGTCGAGGACCTTGGCCAGCGCTTCCTGGTCGTAGTCGCCGCCGACGATCGGGACCGAGGAGATCGCGGCCGCGGGCGGGACGCGCAGGTTCCGAAGTGGCGCGATCAGGCCACGCCGCGCAGCGTCGCCTAGCGGAAGGTCGTCGACCGAGGCCGGGAAGACGTCCGAGACCTGCTTGGCGATCAGCTGCTCCGTCGCGGTCATGCCGACGTAAATGGGCTCGGTGAAACTTCGGATGGCTGCGCTCGTCTTCTCGCCGAGCGCCGTATGCGCCTCGTCGCAGATCACGAGCTGGTAGGCGGAGCGCGAGAGCGAGCCGACGTGCCGCGCGAACCAGGCGTACGTCTGGATCGTGATCGGGTTGCCCGCGAGCGGCTCGCGGCCGGGCTCGATCGGCGGCCGGAAGCGGTCGCCGTAGCCCTCCGTCGTCAGGTCGCGCTCGAACTGCTTCACGAGCAGCCGACGGTGCGTCAGGATCAGGACGCCCATCGTGCGGGCCGCCTCGACGAACCCGGCGGCGGCGATCGTCTTTCCCGACGCGGTCGGGTGGCGGAAGCGGAAGCGCCGGACGGCACCCGGGTCGTGGAGCTCCTCCTCGTCCTCCAGCTCGTCGTCGACAGGCTCCCCGTTCTCGGAGGGAAGCGCGTCCTCGGACGAGTCGGCGTCCGCGTCGGCGGTCTCGTCGGCCGGGACCTCGACGGTGCCGTTCCCGTTGGGCTCCGCCGCCTCTTCCGTCTCGAGCTTCGCGATCTGCTCGGTGAGCATCCCGGCGAGGGCGTCCACCTGGTGCCGGCGGAGCTCGGTTCCCGACGCGAGCCGAGGCGGATGGTTGGTGATGACGCGCTCGAGCCCGAGAACGAGGGCGTAGCGCACCTTCCACTCGGGGGACGGAGTTCGGTGGCCGGCTTCCAGCTCGGCGAGCGCGTCGTCGAGCGCCTTCCGGCGCGCACGGCCGGGAGCGAGAGCCTCGGCGGGGTTCTCGTCGGCGCGGAGGAAGGGTTCGCCGGCCCAGGCCTCGGCTCGCCGAGCCGCGGCTTCCAGGCCATCCGTCCCCTCCGACGGGATGGTCGGGTGTGTGATCGTTTCCTGCATGGGTGCAGCGCCGTGGCGCTGCCTGCTTCACGAGGGTGCCGGCGCTAAGGCGCGGCACGCAGAAGTATAGACGAGCAGCCGCCGGATCCGGCGGCCTTCGCTACACCTGTTGCCTCGCGGCAACGGCCTGCCGCATCCCGAGCGCGAGCTTCATGTAGTCGTAGGCGCGGTCGCGGCGCCCTTCGGCGTCGTGCAGCGAGGCGAGCTTGCCGTACACCTCGGCGAGGTACCGGTTCGGGTTGTTGC
>Ga0126313_10000218_pt1 | contig 25932 bp, 25 predicted proteins | sample Plot105A_FD_89954 | JGI IMG/M metagenome (GOLD analysis project Ga0126313, IMG submission 89954) | Serpentine soil microbial communities from UC McLaughlin Reserve, CA, USA - Plot105A | ecosystem: Environmental > Terrestrial > Soil > Grasslands | place: USA: UC McLaughlin Reserve, Lake County...
AGGTCGTCCCAGCGAGCGTAGTCGAGCGCCTCGAGGGAGCCCTTGAGCGAGCTGCCCAACTCGCCTTGAGCCTTGATCAGCGCCCGCAGCGCGTCACGCTGCGAATCGCTCAACTTGACGGACCACATCGGCAAGGTCTCCTCGCTCGAGTGAAGAAGGAACTTGCCGGCCGAACGTAGTCCCCCGAGCGGACGGATCGCGTCAGGCGCCCTGAGAGGCGTCGCGCGGCTCGCCCTCGTCGGGCGTCCCACCACCCGGCATGGAGGCCGCCTCCTCCACGGGTCGCGGCGCGCTCGGCATCTCGCGGTCCCGGCCTCGTCCGTCGTGCTCCCGGATTCGAACCGCCTCCACGCGATTCTCGCGCACCGACTCGACGCGCAGGGAATAGCCATTCGCGTGCACCAGGTCCCCGCGCTTGGGCAGGCGGCCGAGCGCGCCGAAGACGAAGCCGCCGACGGAGTTGTAGGCCTCGCTGTCCACCGGGAGGTCGAGGCCGTAGTCGGCGAGGTCCGTGATCGGGACGTGCCCCCGCACCCACCAGTCCCCGTTGGCCAACCTCCGCACCCCTGCCACGGCGGGGTCGGTCTCGTCCGCGATCTCGCCCACGACCTCTTCGATGATGTCCTCCACGGTGATGATGCCGGCCGTGCGGCCGTACTCGTCCACGACCACGGCCATCGACGCGCGCTCGCGCTGGAGGTCCGCAAGCAGGTCGTCGAGCGGCTTGGTCTCGGGGACTATCAGCGCGTCCTTGACGATCGGCTCGATGGAGGCGTCGGGCCCCTCGTTCATCAGCCGACGGGCCAGTGAACCGATGTGGACGACCCCCCTGATGCGATCGGTGTTGCCGTCCTCGGTCGCCACGAGGCGAGTGTGGCCGGAATCGACGCAGCGGCGCAGCGAGGCCTCCGCAGTCTCGGAGACGTCGACCGTCACGACCGCCGGAATGGGCGTCATCACCTGCCTGGCCTGCTGCTCGTGAAGGTGGAAGACGCCTTGGAGCATCTGGCCCTCCCCGGGGTCCAGCTTGCCCCCGCTCTGGCTGCTGGCGATCAGCAGCTTGAGATCGTCGGAGGTCGTGACCTCGTGGAACTGGGCCCGCGGGTCCACCCTGAGCAGGCGCAGTATGGCGTTGGAGGCCGAGTTGAGCGCGAAGATCAGTGGGTTGAAGACGACCCTGAACCAGTGGAGAGGCCGGGCCACCCGGCGGGCTGTCCCCTCCGCGTGGATGATCGAGTAGATCTTGGGCACCTGTTCGCCCAGCGTGATGTGGAGGCTGGTGGTCAGGAAATAGGCGATGGCCACGGCGATCGCGGTGGCCACACCGTGGCTCGCCACGTCGCCGAGCGGGTCCTCGAGCAGGTTGGCCAACGCGACCTCGCCCAGGAAGCCGATCCCGATCGACGCCATCGTGATCCCGAGCTGGCACGCCGAGAGGTATTCGTCGATCCGCCGGATCTCCCCGAGCGCCATCTCGGCGCCGCCCTTGCCTTCGTCCCGCTCCTGCTCGAGGCGCGTTTGCCGCGCGCGCACGAGGCCGAACTCGGCGGCGACGAAGAAGGCGTTCATGCCGACCAACAGCAAGACGCCCAAGACCAGGAGGAGCTCAGTCACCTTCAGCGCTCCGTGGTAAGAGCCCTGCGGCCGTCCTGTCGGGGGCTACTTCGCGGAGGATCGTCGTCGCTCATCGGCGAACGCGGACAACGTAGCAAAGGGTCGGGCGGCCGTCAGCGAATCCGCCGGATGAGAGCGCGCGACGTAGCTGCAGCGCTAAGCGCCGCCCACAGCGTCGATCTTGCCCGCAAGCTCAAAGTCGCTTTCCGTCAGCCCGCCCTCCGAGTGGGTGCTGCTCGAGACGCTCACGGCGTTCCAGGAGATCTTCAGGTCGGGATCGTGGTTCATCTCCTCCGCCAGGGGGGTGATCGCGTTCACGAAGTCGACCGAGCCCTTGAAGTCGGAGAGCTTGAAGTCCTTGACGATCGCATCGCCGTCACGCTTCCATCCGCTGAGGGCCTGAGCCGCTGCCCGATCTCGTCGTCGCTCAGAAGTGGCATCGTTTCCTCCTGTGAGGATCGCGTCTCTCGTTCCGTCGTCGACCGAGACGCTGTTTGCGCTCGGTCTCGGCGACAGCGTGGTGGCGGTGACCCACGAGTGTGATTATCCGCCAGGGGTCGAGCGACTGCCCCATCTGACCAGGAGCGTGGTCCCCGAAGGTCTCTCGGCCGCGGAGATCGACCGCGCGGTCCGGGAGCGCACGTCGCGGGGCGAAGCGCTCTACGAACTCGACACCGACGTGCTGCGAGAGCTCGGCGTCGACCTGATCGTCACGCAGGCGGTCTGCGAGGTCTGCGCCGTGTCCTTCTACGACGTGAGGGCGATCGCCGAGGAGCTGCCCACCGCGCCGCGTGTGATCTCCCTCGACCCATCGACCCTGGGCGAGGTCATCGCGGACGTGCCGCGCCTTGCGGAGGCCGCCGGCGCGCCCGCCGCCGGTGATGCCGTGGTCAGGGAAGCGGCCCGGCGACTCGACGCTGTACAGGACGCGGTCGCCGGCGCGCCGCGGCCGCGCGTGGCCGCGCTGGAGTGGCTCAAGCCCGTTTACGTGGGAGGGCACTGGGTGCCGCAGATGGTGGAGCTGGCCGGCGGCGAGGACGTGCTCGGCATGCCGGGCGAGCGCTCGCGGCTAGCCGACTGGTCGGAGGTCGAGCAGGCGGGGCCGCAGGTCGTGCTGTCGATGCCCTGCGGTTACTACGTCGAGCGAGCCGCGAAGGAGACGATGGAGAAGCGAGAGCTTCTTGCGGCGCTGCGGGCGCGGGTGGTGGCCGTGGACGCGGCGGCGTACTTCTCCCGGCCCGGCCCCAGGCTGGTCGACGGCGTCGAGCTGATCGGCCACCTCCTGCATCCCGACCTCGTCCCCGCGCCGCCGAGCCGCCGCTCGATCGAGCTGGACCTGGAGCGCCCGGCCCCCGTCGGTTGATGGCGAGCAGGCGAGCCGAGCGGCAGATCATCATCGAGGCCACCCCTCAACAGTGCTTCGAGGCCGCGGTGGAGTACGAGAGCTTCCCCGACTGGCAGCGGGCGGTGCGCTCGTGCTCCGTGCTCACGCGGGACCGCAGGCACCGGGGCGAGCGGGTGGAGTTCGAGATCGACGCGAGGCTGAGGACGATCCACTACACGCTCGACTACAGCTACGAAGAACCACACCTCGTGGCGTGGCGCTACGTCGACGGCGACGTGCGGGACGTGGATGGTGAGCTCGTGCTCGAGGACACGGGCGACGGCACCACGCTCGCCACCTACTCGCTCCGCATCGATGCGGGTGCCTGGCTGCCCGCACGCGTATCCGCCGTGCTTACCGGTCAGGTGATGAGCGGGGTGCTGGAAGACCTGAAGGGGCGCGTGGAGGGCGCCAGGGCCTGACCCTCGCGGCGTCCCGTTCCCCGCCGAAGACAGCGGCGGAGATCAGCCGGGCGTCGAGGAGACCGCGATCGCGCCGGCCACGGCCGCCACTCCGAGCGCGGCGACCAGCAGGGTCGGCACCACGGGGGGAACCCGCACTCGATCTCCGAGGTCGAAGAGGAGGAGCGCCGCCACGCCGCCGCCTATGAGCCCGCCCACGTGGCCTCCGATCGAGATGTTCGGGACCGCGAACGTGATCACCAGGTTGAGCACGATCCAGAAGCCGAGCCCGCTCTCCATCGCGCTCAGTCCCCGGTTGCGCATGACTATCACGGCCGCCCCCATGAGCCCGAAGATGGCGCCGGAGGCGCCGACCGTCGGCGAGTCGGGCGACAGCAGCAGCGCTCCGAACGAGCCCGCGAGGAGCGAGACCAGGTAGATCAGCCCGAAGCGGAAGCGCCCGACCGCGGGCTCAAGCAGGCTGCCGAGCACGTACAGCGCGAACATGTTGAACAGCAGGTGGAAGATCCCGGCATGGAGGAAGCCGGCCGTCAGCAGGCGCCAGTACTCGCCGTCGGCAATGGCCGCTCGCGACACCGAGCCGTCGTCGAGCAGGGCGCTGGTGCCCACCCCTCCCCCGCCGGTCGTGCTCGCCCCGCCGAGGAAGCCCCCCAGCGCGACGACCACGTTGATCCCGATCAGCACGTAGGTGAGCACCGGCTCGTCGGTCGTGGCGCCGGCCGCGCGCGATATTCGGGTTCGCTGCCTGGCGCACTCGGGGCAGCGCATGCCGACCGGCGTCGACGTCATGCAGTCCGGGCAGATCGGGCGGCCACAGTTCGAGCAGGCCACTCCGGTCTCCCGGTCGGGGTGGCGGTAGCAGACCTCCATCGAGGTCAACGGTAGCTGGCGCTCTCCGCTACAAGAGTGCGCGCACGAGTGGGCGCTCGCTCGGCGCCTTCGAGCCGCCGCGCGGCTCGCTGGTGACCATCACGGCGTCGGCGTCGCGGAGGTCCTCGACCACGGCGGTCGCCGCGCCGCCATCCCTGCCGACGTCGAAAGTCGACTGAGGGACGATCTCACGGCCTCGCTGCACCCAGGCCTGGTACACGCGGCCGGGCGGCAGGGAGGGCAGCCCGTGGGCGCGTAGCAGCGCCCCGTCTGCCCCGTTTCCGTATACACGCAGGCTGGCGCTCGCCTGGGGCGCCCGCCCGATGTCCACCTGGGCCTGCACCGTGCGCGTGTCGGTTCCGCCCGTGATCCGGCCAACTCCGAACCCTCCTGCGATGCCCACGGCGAGTAGCACGGCAGCGGTCAGCCACGCGGCCGCGGGCCGCACGCCGCCGAGCCTCGGCACGAGATCACGAAGGCGCTCGCGCAGCGGACGCCGGGCCGGCGCCCCACGCTCGCGCGCCTCCCGGTCCACGACCTCCATGAGCGCCAGCTTCAGCCCGGCTGGGGGCACCAGTGGGGTCACGGACCGCGGCAGGGCCTCGGCGGCCGGCCGCAGCCGCTCCACCTCTTCGCGGCAGCTCCCGCAGCGCTCCAGGTGGCTCTCGAATGCCTGACGCTCGCGGTCGGGCAGGGCGTCGAGCAGGTAGGCGGCCGCGCTGTCGTCGTGACGCTCGTGCTCGCCGGTCATGCGAAGCCCTCCGCCAGATGCCGTCGCAGCTTTTCGAGGCCGAGGCGCATCCTGCCCTTCACCGTGCCAATCGGGGTGTCGAGCATGTCCGCGATCTGGCTGTGGCTGAAGCCGGCGAAGTACGCGAGCTCGATCGTTCGGCGCTGGTCCTCGGGCAGCGAGTCCAGCGCGCTCTGCACGTGGCGCACCTCCTCGCGCCGGGCAACCTCGACCTCGGTGAGCTCCGGCGCCTCCTGCCGCTCCTCGATGCCCTCGACAGTGCTTCGCCGGCGCTCGTGCACCAGGCTGCGACGGAGGGCGTCGATGGCGCGGTTGTGAACGATCCCGAGCACCCAGGTTCGAACGCTGCCGCGCTCCGGCTGATAGCGCAGACGGCTGCGCCAAATCGACAGGAAGGCCTCCTGCGAGACGTCCTCCGCGGCGGTGCGGTTGCCGGTCATCCGGTATGCGAGCGAGAACGCCGCGCCCCCGTGCCGGTCGTACAGGAGCTCGAATGCCCGCGGGTCGCCCTGCTGGACGAGTTGCATTACCTCCTCGTCAGCGAGGTGACGGATGTCGGTCGCCGGGTTCACGCGCTGTACGGGCTGCAAGCTTGAATTCGCACGGCCGGCCGGATTGGATCACGTGATCCGCGAGGTGCGCGTCGATGTAGGAAGGATCAGCTCGTTCCCTCTCCAGGAGGTAAGCCATGCAAGGCCGCTCTCCCGCCCAGGTCTACGCCCTTCTCTTCGGCGTCACGCTGGTGGGCGCCGGAGTCATCGGATTCCTCTACTCGTCCGACTTCGGCGAGCCCGGCAAGGTCGACGGCGTGCTCGGCATCCTCGACGTCAACGGCTGGCACAACGTGGTACACATCGCCACCGGCCTGATCGGCCTGGGCGTGTCCGCCTCGTACGGGAGCGCGCGCGCCTATGCGATCGGCCTCGGCGCCGTGTACGTCGCAATCGCGATCTGGGGCTTCATTGCCGGCGACGGCAGCACTCTCCTCAGCATCATCCCGGTGAACACCGCGGACAACTTCCTGCACCTGCTGATCGGAATCGCGGGCCTCGGCGCGGGATTCGCCACGCCGGCCATCCAGCCGCCTACGACCGTGGCGGCCCCTCCGGAGGCGGCCTAGCGACTGAGCCGCTTCTGGACGTCCGCCGTCACACCGCGGACGCTCTTCTCCAGCGCTCGCAGCCCCGTGGACTCCCGCTTGCGGTGTTGCTGGCGCGCGCGTACTACGACGAGCGCACCGGCCGCGGCGCCGCCGATCATGACGGCGGCCACGGGGCGCGCCCAGTTGCGCGGATCCCGCATCGAGGAGAGCTCCCAGTCCGCTAGCTCCTCGGCCGCGGTGGCGGTGAGCTCCGCCAGCCGCTCTTCCAAACGGTCGCTGAGGGCCCCGGATGGCTCAACCGGCACGAGGGCCGACCGGAGCAGTCTCTCGACGTCCACCTCACTCATCGGTTGCGGTCTCCTTCAAGGATTCCTCCAGTTGCCTGATCGCGCGGTGTATCAACACCTTGGTGGCGCCCTCGGAGCGCCCGAGGGCCCTGGCGATCTCGCGGTTGTCCATGTCGAGGGCGAAGCGCATGATCAACGCCTCGCGGCGGTCGTCCGGCAACTTCGACACCCCCTCCAGGACCTCGTGCACCTCCTCACGCCCCTCCACCAGCTTCTCGGTGAGGTGCGGCGCAGATATCACCGCCGCGTCCTCCAGCTGGGTCTGAGGACGGCGGGAGCGGTCCCGGTAGTAGTTCGCGGCGAGGTTGTGCGCAATGCGGATCAACCACGGCCGCAGGGGCCTCCCGTCCGACTCGCGCTGCGCGCGCTCGAAATGCCGGTAGGCCTGTAGAAAGGTCTGCTCGGTTAGGTCCTCGGCGTCGTGGTGGTTGCCGATCCGGTAGTACGCATAGCTGTACACGTCTCGTAGATGACTGCGATAAAGCTCCGTGAAGTCGCGGTCGAGCCGCTGCTTGTCGGTAGGGCCGTCCACGCATGGGGGAGCCTACTCCCGGTTAGATCCCCAAACTCGAGCCCGCGCGCCCCAGGGGCGCGAGGGTTCGTTGGTCGGTCCATCCCAGGCCGCCCGCCGGCCGGCGCCGGCCGGAGCTCCCGAGCGAACGCGCTCGAGCCACGCGTCGGGCGAGGCGCGGCCTTAGAGCACTTCGCGCAGGCCGCCGGTCACCGGAGCGTCGATCCCCTCGCGCTCGAACGCGAGATCCAGCAGCGGCACCGTGGCGAGCGACTCCGCGGTCTGCCCCAGGATGCCCTCCAGATGCGGCGGCGGGACCCCCGAGCCGAGGAGCTCGCCGGCGCGGCGGTTGCGGCTGCCCTCGGCCACCGCCGTGGCCACGAGATCGCCGGCACCGGCCAGCCTGGCGAAGGTCTCGCTGCGTCCGCCGCCGGCGAGCGCCAGCCGATGGATCTCGTGGAAGACACGTCCTGCCGCGCTCCCGCCGTTCGCGCCGCGGGAGGCCGCGGCGGCGGACGCCAAAGCGGCCGCGTTCTTGGCGCAGGCCGCCAGCTCGGCACCCAGCATGTCGCCGGTTGCCTCAACGCGCAAGTCCCCGTGGTAGAGGACTTCGGCAAGCTGGCGGCGCAGGTCGGAATCCAGAGCTTCGCGGGGGCCCAACCACGCCGCGGCGCGGGCGCGCACGCGCTCCGACACCCACGCGGACGGCGTTGTGCCGAGGGGAGGAACGAGGCCCTTGGAGACGACGAGCACGCGCTCCGCTCGCCCACTACCGCGCCGATCTGCCCGACTGCAGCGGGCAGCGCCGCGCAGGGAACCGCGAGCGCCACGAGGTCGCGGCCATTTCGATGGGGACCGTGCAGACCCGGATCGCGCGGTCGAGCCGGATGCCCGGCAGCGAGCACTCCTCCTCGCGCGCAGCCGGGCCCGCTTCGCCTGAGCCACCGAGCGGCATCCGAGGTGCACTTCGAGCCCCGCCCGCGCCAGCAATACGGCGAGTGCCGTGCCCATCGAGCCGGCGCCAATGACGGCTGCCGTCCGCAGGGGCGGCAGGCCGCCCAGCCACTCCCACTGGAGCTGGACACAGGGCCAAATCCGCTCGGTTACCTCGCGGGCGACCGCCGGGGAGGGTCCCTCTACGCGCGGAAAGGTGAGCGGCCGGCCGAAGCGAAGGTTGACCTTCACCGGCCGGATTCGTAGTCCCCGGCTGCGGGCATGCTCTGTCCCGGTGACCGCGACGGGCACGACGGGCGCGCCGCTCTCCAGTGCAAGGCGCCCGACGCCACGCTTGGGCTTGGCGAGCGAGCCCGAGAGGGATGCGGGTGCCCTCTGGGAAGATCACTACTGCCTGCCCGCGGTCGAGCAGCTCGAGCGTGGTGCGCACGATGTCCTCGTCGGACTCGCCTCGGCGCAGCGGCAAGGCGCCAAAGGCAATTGAGGAGCCAGCCCCGAAGCCGGTTCTCGAAGAGCTCCTTCTTCGCGACGAAGTAGATCGGGCGTCTCAGGCAGCAACCGATCACGACGGGGTCGAGGAAGCTGCGGTGGTTCGCGGCGAGGATCACGGACCCGTCGGGGATGTTCCGCTGGCCCGTCCGGGACAGCCTGAACCAGAGCATGATCGCCGGGCTGCATGACCGCCCGCACGACCCAGTAGAGGGCCGTGTTCACGCCGCGCCGACGCGTGCGCCCGAGGAAACGCGCCAGCGGGTCCGATCCATTTCCCTCCTCCGGCATCAGGTTCTGCTACCCGGTCAGGCAGGACTGTTACGCGCGGGCGGTACCCTGCGCGGGGTGGAGTGGCAGCGAACCGTCAACGGGGCGCTCGCCGGAGCCGTGGCGGCGGCCGTGTGGGCGGCGCAACAGCCGCTCGACAAGCGGGTCTTCCGCTCGGGCTACGACGACCTGGAGATCCTCGGCAAGCTGGTCGCCCGGGATTCCTCCTGGCCGCTCGCGGGCCTGGCCATCCACGTGCAGTACGGGGCCTTCTTCGGGGCGACGTACTCGCAGCTGAGGCCCTTCATCCCAGGACCACCAGTGGCCCGCGCGGTGGCTGCCGCGACGGCTGAGCACCTAGCGCTGTGGCCCCTGGGCCGGTTGGTCGACCGCTACCACCCCGCGCGGGGCGAGCTGACGCAGATCGGTGGCAACCGGCGTGCCTTCGCCCAGGCCACTTGGAGGCACCTGCTCTTCGGCGCCCTCCTGGGGGAGCTCGAGCGGCGCCTGAACCCCGCCGACGCCTACGAGCCGCTCGAGGTCCCCGTGTCCTCGAACGGCCACGGAGACATCGAGCAGGCAGCGGTTGGCGCGACCTGAATGCCTCTCGTCCAGAAGCTCCGAGAGCCCGCCCTCGAACTCGAACCGAGAAGCTCTTCATTTGCAAGTCCGGCTCTGCAGTTGCTGCTGTCCGCCGCTGGTCGGTGGTTTCGCCCCGTGGAGCCGAATCCATAGCCCTAGCCTCGTCGGCACAAGTCTCGGACTCCTCGAAGCGAAAATACTTCCTTGCTCTCCCCGAGTGCAGCCACCACGCTGACCTCCTCCGAGCGTTGGTAAACGGAGCCCTCAACCGCTGCGGCGCCGCCCGGCGCCGCTGTCCAAAGCGCCGCGTACTCTTGCCCATTGGCGCCTGTGCCGAGATCGGACCGCCGGCTCGCGCGGGCGGGAGCGCGCCAATGCCCTCGGCGGAGCGATTCCGGTGTGGCCTCGGGGGCCGTGGCTCCCGAGCTCCCACGGGCTCCGCGCGTGATCGGCGCCACCTGAGCGTCAGCTCGAGCGCCTTGGTCGCACCCAACAGGGTGACGAGGACCGCCAATGTCGTCAGCACTGGGATAAGTGGCAGCGTTCTTGGGCGGGCGTGCTCGCCCGACGCCTCGCCGAGGGCCGCGCTAAGGGCCGCAAAGGCGAACTCTAAGGCGATGATCATCCCCAGCGCCAGCGCGGTATGCCGAGCTACGCCGGTCCACGCTTCGCGGGAGCTGCGTCCACGTACGGTGCGGACAAGCTCGATCGGGACAGCGAGGATCGCGGAGAGGATGAAGAACAGGCCGGCGAGCCCGGCCCCTGGAAGGCCGGCGGACACCTAGTGACCCTTCTCGTAGACCAGCAGGGGCCGCCGCAGGACGAGCTCGAAGACCACCGCCTTCAGCATCATCACCGCGTTGGCGACCCGCAGCGGGAAATAGGCGGGAAAGCTCGCGAACGCCCTGCGAATCTCGTGGCGCTTTCGGGCATCGACCACCACCGGTAGAAGCAGGACCGGCCCATCGACGACGTAGGCCAGCCAGAACAGGGGGCTGACGAAGGCCGCCAGCAGCGGGATTGCGAACAGATACGCGACGGACGCGATTGCCGAATCCCAGAAGGCAAGCGCCACCATGGAGCGCAGATAGCCGAGTCCCAGAACGCCGCGCCAGTGCAGCTTTACGTTCTGGACGAAGCCGTGCGACCAACGGCGGAGCTGCTTGCGCAGCAAGTCGAGGTTGCATGGCTCGATCGGATAGCAGACAGCCTGCGGCACGAACCTGACCTTCCAGCCGCGCTGGTAGAGGGTCCATGTCAGATCCATGTCCTCGGCCGTTGTGCGATCGGACCAGCCGCCGACCTCTCGGACCACGTTGGTGCGGTACAGGGAGAAGCAGCCGGAGGAGATCAGCGGCTTGCCGTAGTGGTCCTGAATCCGCTTGAAAAAGCTGAACGCAAACATGTACTCGACATAGCGACCGCGCTCCCAAACCGTGCTCACCCGGCGTGGAAGGACGGAGCCTGAGGCGGCTGCTATCTCGGGATTGGCGAATACCCGGGAGAGCCGCTCGACGGCGTCAGGCGCGAGCGTCGTGTCAGAGTCCAGCGCCATCACGAATTCAGTGGTCACGAACTGCAGGGCAAACGTCTGCGCGCCCGCCTTCGAGCCTGTGTTGGCCGGTGGTCGCACCACCCGCACCCCCGCCGCCTCCGCGACTGCGCCCGTGTCGTCGGTCGAGCAGTCGTCCACCACGAAGATCTCGACAGGAGGAAGCGTCTGCCCCTGAAGCGAGCTGATCGTGTCCGCCACGGTCTCGGCTTCGTTGAACGCAGGGACGATCGCGGTCAGCGGAAAGGCATCCCCGGCCGGCTCCCTAGCACCCTGGTGCTGGGACCCGCCCCGCGCGCCCTGCCTCGATTCCTTGCCTCGTGAAATGGTGGGCTCCTGCGTGAGAGGCAGGCGCCGCCCGCCTGCGCGGGTAAGACTGCCGACGTCTTTATGCCTGATCGACGGGCTGGCCAGGCGCGCAACGCCAGCGAGCCCGAGCGCCGCCGCGAGCCCGATTAGCAGCAGGACGATCCTCCCAGGCCTGTCGGCGGCCTCAGGTGATAGGGAGTGTGCCACGGGCGGCGGCGCTCTCCGCGCTGCGCGCCCGGATGCTCTCGCTGGGCTGCGCGCTGGCTCTGTTGTCCTGTGCACGGCTGTGCCATTCCCTTCCGCGTGGGCGCGAAGGAAACGCAGCATCGGGTTGTCGACGACACCGGAGGGACGAAAGCCATGCTGGATCTGCAACCGCTGCACGGCGGCCCGCGTCAGCGGCCCGAACAGGCCGTCGATCGGGCCGCACTCGTACCTCAGCCTGCGAAGCGTCCGTTGCAATTTGCGCACGCGTTCCGAGCCGCCGGTGCGGTAACCGGCGCCAAACCGCAACGAGCGGACTGTTCCACTGCGGTGCGGTGCGGTTCTCGGCTCGCTCTTGACGCGGGTCGCAGCGAGGCCGCGAATGCGCGGGCGGTCGTGCCATCCGGCGACGGGCTGAGGACGGGATTGGTCCGAACGCGAGCGGGCGCGGTCGATACCGCTCTGAGCGTGCGCTGCTGAAGCTGGCGCTATACCCGAGACCACGGCGATGGCCGTCACGGTCAATGCGCCGAGCCGTCGACGGGGCCCCAAGAATGCGCTACCCGTGGCGGTCATACAGTGGGTGGATAACCGCGTCACATCCGCAGGAATTCCCGCTGGGAGCGGTCGCGATCGCCCAAAGCCCACTTATTTGCGGGTGATACTGACTACGCCGATCCTGGTATCAGCGTCGCGAGATCAGAGCCCACCTCCGCGAACGGGTTTAAACCGTGTTGCGCCCCAGTCGCCGCTGGAGGCTCGCATTGGAGGATGCGTGGCGCGCCGGCCTGGGCCGAGGAGCCGCCGGGCACGTCGAGATCATCCGGAGAACGGATCCTCGAGTTCGACCTGCGCGACGAGCGCGTCGAGCTGGCGGCCGCCTTCCGGGCGCTCGACCAGACCGAGCAGGGCGATCACCCATGTGCGCTTCGGGGACGACTTCAGCGGAGAGCAGACCGCGAGCCGGCTCGGGATGTCCGAAGGAAGCTATCCCGCCACACGCAGGCGGCCCTGGCGAGGAAGCATGGAATCCGGACGCCGCGAGGGGCGCGGATCGGGGGTCTCTCCGGGTGGTGGCCCATCCCTCGTTGCCTTCCGTTTTCGGCGACAGAAGACCCCGATGTAGCGGGGCCTTCTCGAGAGCCCGCCCTCGGACTCGAACCGAGAACCTCTTCATTACAAGTGAAGCGCTCTGCCAATTGAGCTAGGCGGGCAACTCGTGATCCGCCGCCCGGCGGATCCTGTCCTCTTGGCCGTCCGCGGACGGCTCCACAGACGGCGTGCAACTCGGCGATCCAATCTGGTCGACTGGCAGAGCATAGAGCCGATCCGTATCGGGGCAGAAGGCGAGAGGGACGTTGGCGTCGCCGATAACCGCGGCACCATTTCCGTGGCCGACCACCGGTGGTGCTCAGGTCAGTCGCTCTCCCAAGCACCGAGCACGTGGGTGCAGGGTGGTAGTGCTTGGCCGGACGGGCAGTGCCGTCCCTTCACGACCCGGCTCAGGCGGCTCGTCTGCCGGGCCAACGGCTTCCGAAGCCGAAACCGCCGCTAGGGACGCCCGCGACGAGCGAGGATCGCGCCAACGATCGCCACGATCGAGGAGCCGGTGATGGCGGCCAGCACCAGGTAGACCCAAGGCGGCCACCAGCACGGTGATGAGCAGACCTATCACGCCGTTCCTCGTTGAGCTTGGTTCTCTCCTCGGCGCCAGGCGGGGTACCCGGCGCGAAGCGCCCCGAACCGGGCTACAGCGGCACCGCCCGGGAGGCGAGGTGGGCCCCGACCTTGCGCTTCACCCGCTGCAGGGCGTTGTCGACGGTCTTCGTGTCGCACTCCAGCTGCCCCCCGATCGCCTCGTAGGAGAGGCCGTCGAGGTACAGCGACAGGACCGCGCTCTCGAGCTCCGAGAGCACGCTCGACAGGCAGGTCACGAGGCTGTGAAGCTCCTCGCTGGAGATCACCTGGTTCACGGGGTCGTGGGCGGTGGGACCCGGCAGCAGCTCGTCGAGAGTGGGGTCGCCGTCGCCTCCGCTGCTGGCCGGCGTCTGCGAGAAGGAGACGTACTCGTTGAGGGGGGTGTGCTTGTTGCGGGTGGACGTCTTCACCGCAGTGATGATCTGGCGTGTGATGCAGAGCTCCGCGAAGTTGCGGAAGCTCGATTCGCGGTCGGCGCGGTAGTCGCGTACCGCCTTGTAGAGGCCGACGAGACCCTCCTGGATCAGGTCGTCCGGGTCGCCCCCGATCAGGAAGTACGAGGAGGCCTTGAGCCGGACGAAGCCGTAGTAGCGACGCACGATCACGTCGTAGGCCTCTGGTTTGCCCTGCTTGGCCAGGGCGATCAGGTATTGATCGTCAATCTCAACCTCAGCCGCAGGCTTTCGCGACGGGTTGGCGTGCGCCCCGGCCGGGGCCCTCCGGCCGGCGGCCGCGCCACTGGAGGTGGAAGTAGCCATCGATCGCTCCTTCCGGACCCGAGGGGTCCTCGAAGCTCGGTGGCGCGCTACCTCCCCTGGCGCCAGGTTCCCTGAAGCGTCGCTCTAAGGCTCGACCTCAGCCTGATCTCTCCGGCGGCGAGTATGCGGCAGTTACGGAGCCCTGTCAAGGCCTCGCGCGCGTGTGCAAGATCCCGTACAGGAGCGCCGAGGCGGCCGTTGCGACGTTCAGGGAGTCGACCATGCCACGCTGGGGGAGGGAGATCAGCTCGTCGCAGGCACCCGCCACCCGGGGCCGCAGGCCGCGTCCCTCCGCTCCGAGGACGAGCACCACCCTGCCGGAGTAGTCGGGGCGATCGTATGGGGTCTCGGCGCCGGCGGCAGCGCCGTAAACCCACGCGCCGGTCTCCTTCGCCACGCCGAGCCAGTCCGCCACGTTTCTCACACGGGCTACGGAAAGGTGCTCGACGGCGCCAGCCGACGCCTTGCATGCCGCGGGCGTCACCTCGGCGGCGCGTCGATCGGGTATCACCACGCCGGCCGCGCCTGCCGCCTCTGCCACGCGACAGACTGCGCCCAAGTTGTGGGGGTCCTGAACTCCGTCCAGGCACACGACGAGGGCGTCGTCCGCGGCTAGCAGCTCGCCGGGGTCCGAGTATGGGTAGGGCCCCGTCTCGGCACAAACTCCCTGGTGCTCGGGCGAGCCGCAGAGGCGTTCGAGCTCGGCCGCGTGGGCATGCCGTACGTCCGAGCCCGAGAGCCACCGAAGCTCCGCGGCTGCCCAGACCCGGCGCACCGCGCGCCGTCCTCGCAGCGCCTCCCGCACCGGGTTGCGGCCGTAGACGATCAATCGTCCCGTACGAGCTGCGGGCCCTCAGGCGTGTCGCGCACCTCGAATCCCATCGCGGCGAGCCGGTCGCGGAGCTGATCACCGCGGTCGAAGTCGCCAGCGCTCCGCGCCTCCTCGCGCTCGGCCGCGAGCCGCTCCGCTTCCTCTCCCGGCCCGGCCTGCTCCTCCATCAGGCGCTCCAGCCCCAGGGCGTGGAGCAGCTCGGGGAGTCGCCCCGGCCCCAATCGCTCGCCGGCGTCCATGCGTCGGTTGCCCTCCTGGATCCAGTCGAACAGGACCGCGCGCGCGGCGGGCGTGTTGAAGTCGTCAGCGAGGGCGTCGAAGAAGCGCTCCGCGTACTCGTCCAGGCCCTCCGGCGCGGGAGCCTCGCGGTCCAGCCGAAGGCTGAAGTTCCGCAGGCGCTCCGTTGCTGCGGTCGCGTCCTCCAGCGCGTCCTCGGAGAACACGAGCGGCTGCCTGTAGTGGCCGCCGACGAAGTACATGACCAGCGCGTCGCGGCCGAACTGGTCGAGGGCCACGTGCAGCAGCCGGATGTTGCCCACCGACTTGGCCATCTTCTCGGCGCCCAGCTGGACCATCCCGTTGTGCATCCAGATGCGCGCCAGCGGCTTGCCGCGCGCGGCCTCGGTCTGGGCGATCTCGTTCTCGTGGTGTGGGAAGACGAGGTCGGAGCCGCCGCCGTGCACCTCGAACTCCAGGCCCAGGATCTCCTCCGCCATCGCCGAGCACTCGATGTGCCAGCCCGGCCGCCCTTCACCCCAGGGGCTAGGCCAGGAGGTGTCCTCGCCCTCCTTGGTCGCCTTCCACAGCGCGAAGTCCTGGGGGCTCTCCTTGAGCTCCGCGGCGTCGTCGCCCTCACCCTGCTGCATCTCCTCGGGCGGGCGGTTCGAGAGCTTGCCGTAGCCTCCGAAGCTGGACACGCGGAAGTAGACGTCGCCGTCGGCGACGTAGGCGTGCCCGGAGCCGATCAGCGCCCGGATCAGCTCCACGATGGGCCCGATGGTCTCGCTCGCCTTGGGCTCCGCGTCGGGGCGCCCGACCCCGAGCCGGTCCGTGTCCTCGACGTAGCAAGTGGTCATCTCACGGGCCAGCTGCTCGCTCGGGATCCCCGCCTCGCGCGCCGCGTCGTAGATCTTGTCGTTCACGTCGGTGATGTTCTCGACGAGCGTCACTGCGTAGCCCTCGTGCTCGAGGAAGCGCTTGAGAAGCGCGAAGACCACGAAGGGGCGGGCGTTCCCCACGTGGAGCCGGCCGTAGACGGTGGGCCCGCAGGCGTAGATCCCCACCCTGCCCCGTTCGCGGGGCACGACCGCCGTGGGCGCGCCCGTGAGGGTGTCGTGGATACGTATCGCCCGCACGCTAGGACACCGGCGGCCGGCGGGCCGCCCAGGGGCGCTCAGCCTCGATCTGCGCGGCGAGCGAGAGCAGGGTGGACTCGTCGTTCGGGCGGCCGACCAGCTGCGCTCCGATCGGCAGGCCGTCGTCGCTGATGGCTGCGGGGACCGAGGCCGCGGGCTGACCGGTGTGGTTCCACGGGACACAGTAGGGATAGACGCGGCTCATCCCGAGCACGGTCCGGAGGGCGCCGAGCCCCTCCCATTGGGTGGCGCCTACTGGCGGCCTGGCGGCGACCGGTGTCAGCAACACGTCGTGCCGTTCAAACACCTTCCCGAGCCGAGCGGCGTCGGCTGCCTCCCGCCCGAGCGCCCAATGGAGCGCGGAGTCGGACAGCAGCGAGCCCATGCGGACGAACCCGCGCGTGCGACGCTGGAGCCGCTCCGGGCGTGGAAGCGTCTTCGCCTGGTCGCTGATGCCGCGCAGAAATCGCACGATGGACGCGTTCCCGAGCGTTCCGTATGCGGGCTCCGTCCGCTCGACCGTGTGGCCCATCGAGCGCAGCAGTTCGGCCGTGTCCTCGAGCATGCGCCTCACCTGGGCGTCGAGCAGCGCGGGAAACGCGGCGCGCCTCGACAGCGCGATGCGCAGCCGGCCCGGAGTACTGGACGCCGACTCGGCGTACGGCCGCGGCGGCGGGGGCGGGGTGTGCGCGTCGCCTGGCGCGGCGCCCGCAGCCACGTCCAGCAGCAGCGCGGTGTCGCCCACCCCGCGCGTCTCGAAGCCGAGGACGGTCAACCCGTTCCAGTGCTTGCTGTCGGGCATCAGGCTGATCCGCCCGCGCTGAGGCTTCAACCCGAAGACCCGGCAGTTGGCGGCCGGGATGCGGATAGAGCCGGCGCCGTCGGAGGCAGTCGCGGCGGCGACCAGCCCGGCGGCCACCGCGGCGGCGCTTCCGCCGCTCGAGCCGCCGGGGGTGCGGTCGGGGTTCCACGGGTTGCGAGTCACGCCGAACCCCGGTCCCTCCGTGGTTCCCATGATCGCGAGCTCCGGCGTGTTGGTCTTGCCGACGATCACCGCGCCGGCAGCCCGCAGGCGCCGCACCAGCTCGCAGTCCTTCCGCACCGGTCCGTCGTGCGCAGCGCTGCCGTGGGTCGTGAGCTCGCCGGCCACGTCCTGGGTGTCCTTGACGGCGATCGGCACGCCCAGCAGCGGACGCTCGTTGCCGGCGCGGCGGCGGCCGTCCGCCTGCTGCGCGTCCGCCAAGGCCCGCTCGGCCATGACGATCCGGAAGGCGTTCAGCTCGGGGTCCAGGCGGTCGATCCGCTTCAGGTACAGCTCGACGAGCTCTCGGGAGGAGACCTCTCCCGCACTGAGCAGCTCGGCCTGCATGGCCACGCCGGCGAACGCGAGCTGCGCCTCGTCCATCAGTCGTCCCTCTCGACCGTCGCCACGGCAATCGCCGCCAGCCCCTCGCCGCGGCCCACGAAGCCCATCCCCTCCCCAGTCGAGAACTTCAGGTTGACCTCCAGCGGCACGAGGCCGACCGCAGCCGCGAGGCGCTCCCGCATCTCGTCGCGGTGCGGGCCGAGCCGCGGCGTCTCGCACAGGACCGTCGCGTCCATGTGCCGCACGGTCCAGCCGTGCTCGCCGAGGAAGCCCGCCACCTCGCGCAGCAGCCCTACGCTGTCGGCGTCTCGCCAGCGCTCGTCCGTGTCGGGGTAGTGCTGGCCGATGTCCCCCAGCCCGGCCGCCCCGAGCAGGGCGTCGATCAGCGCGTGAGCGAGCACGTCGGCGTCCGAGTGGCCGGCGAGGCCCCGCTCGGCGCCGGGCACCTCCACCCCGCCGATCACGAGGCGCCGCCCCTCCTCGAGGCGATGCGCGTCCCAGCCGATCCCGGTCCGCGCGCTCATCCGAGGATGACCCGTTCGTGGCCCGCGTGCTCGCGGGGGCACGGGAGACCGAGCTGTCGCTCCCGTATACGGGCTTCGGCCGTCGACGGGAGCGATGTGACGCAGGGCCAAGCCAATGTCGGAGCCATTGGCGAGCCCGAGGACGCCGCCCCAGCGACGGTATCCCGTGTCATCCGTGAGTGCGCGGGTCGTGGAAGGGTCATCCCAGTTTCTCCAGGCGCCGCCGACGATGATCGAAGACCGCGATCTCCTCCACGCCCACCTCATGCAGCCACTCCACCGCCCGCTCATACTCCCAGCCGAGCTGGTCGGGAAGATGGGCGTCACTCGACAGCGTCACCGGACGCCCGGCCTCCAGGCAGAGCTCCAGCAGCCCCCGCGCCGGATAGATCTCGCCGACCGGCTTGCGCAGGCCTGCCGTCGAGACCTCGATCGCCACGTCGGACGCCGCAATCCCCTCCATGGCCCGCTCGTAGAAGCGACGCGGCTCCGGGGGCACGCGCTCGCCCCAGACCTTCACCAGGTCCGGGTGCGAGAGGGCGTCGAACAGGCCGCTCTGCGCCGCCTCGCCGAGCGTCTCGAAGTAGCGCCCCCATACCTCCTCGGGGTCGGTCGAGCGCCAGATGTCGAACTCGCGCCAGGGCCCCTCGCGTAAGTCCATGGCCTCGTCGCCCAGGAAGTGGATCGACCCCAGCACGTAGTCCCAGTGGCGCCCGTCGAGCAGCTCGGCGGTCTGCTCCTCCCGACCGGGCAGGAAATCGGCCTCGATCCCGAGCCTGAGGTCGGTGTCCTCGCGCACGAACGCGCAATACGCGTCGAGATCGTCCTTTGCCCAGTGGCGGTACCAGGGGTGCTGCCAGACCTCGAGCGCCTGGACGAAGCGGTGCACGTGCTCGGCCACCCCCAACTCGCCGATCCCGCGCTCCGTCGCCGTCCCGCGGTACGCCTCGGCATTGGCGCGGGTGAAGTAGCGCTGGGGGGTCGTGCCGTCCTCGTCCGGGCGAAGGTGTACGTGGTAGTCCGTCAGCATCAGCCGGCCAGCAGCGCCTCCGCCACGAGAAGGTCCGACTTGCTCGTGACCTTGATGTTCTCGGGCGGCGCCTCGACGACCCGCACCGTCCCACCGATCTCCTCGACCAAAGAGGCGTCATCGGTGGCGGCGGCGAGCGCCGCCGGATCGCGCTCCAGAGCCCGCCGAAGCACACCGGCCCGGAAGACCTGCGGAGTCTGGATCCGCCACAACGCGGAGCGGTCGAGCGTATGGAGCACCCGCCCGTCCGGAGCAGCCTCCTTGACAGTGTCTGTCATCCGCGCGGCGGCGACCGCCCCATCCACACCGGGCTCCAGGGCGTCGATACAGCACCGAACGAGATCGGAAGTGACGACTGGACGAGCGGCATCGTGAACCACGTAGACCGAAGCCTCAGGAGCCGCCAGCACGCCATTCCGAACCGACGCAGAGCGCGAATCCCCGCCAGCCACAAGCTCTGCCAACTGCCAACTGCCAACTGCCAACTCCCCGGGCGGAGCAGCAACGACAACGCGATCGCAAACACCCTGAAGCGCCTCAACACTCCACTCCACCATCGCCCGCCCGCCTAGCACGACAAACGCCTTGGGCCGCTCGGCATCAAGGCGTTCGCCGATGCCGCCGGCGGCAATGATGCCGACGACGGACACCGGCTCGCTCAGGCCCTTACGCGGTCGCGGCGGCCCCGTTGCGGCTGGCGTGCGCCTCCGCGATCAGCTCGTCGAGATGCCCCTCCGCCTCGTCCTCCTCCATTTCAAGCGCGTACATCAACTCGGAGGCGAGGATCTTCTTGGCGCGCGTGTACATCTGCTTCTCGCCCGTGGAAAGGCCCTTCTCGGTCTCCCGGATGGCGAGGTTGCGCACCACCTCGGCCAGCTCGAACACGTCGCCGGTCTTGATCTTCTCGCGGTTGTGCTTGAAGCGCCGATTCCAGTTCTTGGGCATCTGGCTCACGTCGTCGCGGAGGACGGACAGCACCTTCGTCACCGCTTCCTCCCCGATCACGCGCCGCAGACCCGCCCGATCCGCGTTCTCGCAGGGGACCATCACTGTCATATCGTTGTGGAGGATCTTGATGGTGAGGTACTGGCGCTTCTCGCCGAGCACCTCCTTCACGTCCTTCTTCAGGACCTTGCCGGCCCCGTGGTGGGGGTAAACCACGTGATCGCCCACCTTGTAGATGGTGGGCTCGCGGTCAAGCTCTAGGTCCATCTCGGTGTCTGGCTCCATCACAGTGTCGCTAATGGTGCGTCCCTCCTAGTCAGCGGCGCGCACGCCGGTTCTCGTTCAGGTTTGCAGATAACGGTCCACGAGGTTGATCTCCTGCAGGCGGCGAAGGCCCTCGCGGATGTCCTTCGCCCGCATGTCGCCGACCCCGTCCACGGACTCGAGCTCCGGGTCCGAGGCGGCCAGGATCTCGTCCAGCCCGCTGAACTCGTCCACGATGCTTTGGACCACCAGCCTGGGCAGGCGCGGAATGCGGCCCATGATGCGGTAGCCCCGCGGCGAGACGGCGTGGTCGAGCGTGTTCAGCTTTCGGTCGTAGCCGAGCAGCTCGGCCAGGCGACCGAAGTCCAGAAGGTCCTGATGCGGCAGCCGCGCCAGCGAGTCGAGCACCATGGCGAAGCTCTCCTCGGACGGCTCGACGATGTAGTCGCGAGCCAGCGCCGACTTGTCGGCGGCCACGCCGACCATCGTCTCCTCGAGCTGCATCTCGATCAGGCGACCCTCGGCACCCAGCTCGACGATGTAGCGCTCGATCTCGACCGCCATGCGGGTGACGAGCTCCGAGCGCTGCAGCACCGTCAGCACGTCGTGGAGCGTAACCCCGCCCTCGAACTCGAGCGCGGTGAGACGAGTCGAGACCTGATCCAGCCGCGAGCGGTACTTGTCCAGGGTGGCCAAGGCCTGGTTCGCCTTCGCCAGCACGACCGGGATGTCCTCGAGGATGTACTTGGCGCCGTCCAGGTACAGGCTGACGACGCTCCGGCTCTGGGAGATGGCGATCACGAGCGCGTCGGTCTGCTTCGAGACGCGCTCCGCCGTGCGGTGCCGGGTGCCGGTCTCGAGCGAGAGGATCGTCGGGTCCGGCATCAGCTGCACGTTGGCCCAGAGGATCTTGGTGCCGTTGGAGGAGAGGATGATGGCTCCGTCCATCTTGGCGAGCTGGTAGAGCAGCGCCGGGGTGTAGTCGACGTCGAGCTTCACCCCGCCCGAGAGCAGGAAGCTCAGCTCCTCCGACTCTCCGATGCAAAGCAGGGCGCCGGTCTGGGCCTGCACGATGTTGTCCAGGCCCTCCCGGATCGCCGTGCCGGGGGCGACCATCTCCAATGCCCGGATTAGCCGGGGTTCTTGCCGAGCCTCGAGCTCTGCGACGTCGTCCCCGGCGTACGGCATGGACTCTGATGATACGCGAAGGCCGCTGGATACGCCGCTTTTTTAGGCTCTAGGAAGCGCGATTGGCCGTATCAGGCCGCCCTGGCGCGGCGCCCCCGCAACCCGGCCGCCAGAGCGGCCCGGAGGCTGCCGACGGCCCCGGGGTGGACCACCTCCCGCAGGCCGAACTTCTGCGCCTCGGCGAGGCGTCGATCGGGATGGGCGACTTCGCGCACCTCCCCCGTGAGCCCGAGCTCCCCGAAGGCGGCCAGGGGCGCCCCGTCGGGCGCCGCCGGCTCGAGCCCCTTCGCGGCAGAGGCCACGGCCAGCGCGACGGCCAGGTCGGCGCCCGGCTCGTCGACCCGTACGCCGCCCGCCAGTGACACGAACACGTCACTCGACGAGAGCGAGACGCTTGCGTGCCGGCCGAGCACGGCCAGGACCAGGGCCAGGCGGTTGCGGTCCACCCCGTTCGCCACCCGCCGCGGCGGCACAAGCTCGGTGGTCGCCACGAGCGCCTGCACCTCCACCAGGAGCGGCCGCGAGCCCTCCATCGCGCAGAGGACGACCGACCCGGGCCCGCGCGCGGCCTCCGAGACGAAGCGGCCGGACGCGTCCTCAACCTCCGCCAGCCCGTCCTCCCGCATCTCGAATACGCCGGTCTCGTTGGTCGAGCCGAAGCGGTTCTTCAATGCCCGCAGGGTGCGATAGGTGCGCTCGCGCTCGCCCTCGAAGCTCAGGACGCAGTCCACCAGGTGCTCGAGAACCCGCGGTCCGGCCAGGGAGCCCTCCTTGGTCACGTGCCCGACCAGCACCACAGCCACGCCCCGTTCCTTCGCCACGCGCATCAGCCGGGACGCCACCTCTCGGACCTGCCCGACCGATCCCGGCGAGCCGGGTAGAGCCGGGTCGTAGAGCACCTGGATCGAGTCGACCACGCATGCGTCCGGCCGCTCCGCCTCGATCGTGGCAAGCACGCGGTCCGCGTCGGTGTCCGCCACGACCGGCACGCGCAGTGCGGTCTCGCCCAGCCGCTCGGCACGCAGCCGCACCTGGGCCGCCGATTCCTCGCCCGAAACGTAGAGCACCCGCCGGCCAGCCGCGGCGAGGTTTCCGAGTGCTGTGCTGGTGAGCGTCGACTTGCCGATGCCCGGCGATCCCCCGATCAACACGAGCGAGCCGGGCACCAGCCCCCCGCCGAGCACCCGGTCGAGCTCGCCTATCCCGGCGGAGAGGCGGGCCACCGCCGGCGCCTCGACCTCGCCCAGCGGCACCGGGCGTCGCAGGGCGCCGGACGCGTTCCGCGAGCGCGTGGCCGGAGTGACCCGCGCCTCTTCCACGATCGTGTTCCACTCGCCGCAGCCCGGGCAGCGACCGTGCCACTTGGGCGTTTCGTGGCCGCAGCCGGAACAGGCGAAGACTGGGGCGGAGCGCGGCATCCGTCAAACCTAAGGCGGCCGGTGGACGATTTCTCCCCATCCGTCCGACCCGGGGTCTGAGCTTCACGGCGTGGAGTTGTCGGAACAGCCCCTGGCGAGCGCGGAGTACCTGGCCCTGGACACCGAGACCAACGGCCTCGGGGGCGGTCTCTGCGAGTTGACGGAGGTGGGCGCAGCGCTCGTCGGTGGGGGTGAAGTGCACGAGGGCTGGGAGTCCCTCGTTCGGGTGGAGCGCCCCCTCTCACGCGGAATAGAGCGCTTGACCGGAATCACCCAGGGCATGGTCGACGCCGCCCCGCCCTTGGAGGCGGTGCTGCCCGAGCTGGCCGAGCGCCTCGAGGGAAGGGTGCTCGTGGCCCACAACGCACGCTTCGACGTGCACGTGCTGCGCCAGGGGTTCGAGCGGGCCCGTCTTCATTGGCCGGCCCCGCCCGTCCTCTGCACTATGGCGCTGGCACGCCGCTTCGCCCCGCTGGCAACCAGGCGAGGCCTGACGCCGCTGGCGGCGAGCCTCGGCATCGAGGTCGACGAGGTGCACCGGGCGCTGCCGGACGCCCTCACGTGCGCGCGGATCTTCTGCGCGCTGTTTCCGAAGCTGTGCGCCAACGCGATCACGGTGGGCGAGGCCGTGGAGCTGCTGCGGCCCAGGGCGCGGCGGGCCGACCCGGCGCGGCACCGGGCCCGGGAGGAGCGTCCCGACCTGTCGAGCCTGCCCGACGACCCGGGGGTATACGTCTTCCGTGACGAGCGGGGGAGGCCGCTGTACGTCGGCAAGTCGGTGTCGCTGCGCACGCGAGCGCGGGCCCACTTCTGCGCGCCGGCGGGCTGGACCGAGCACGCCGAGATCGTGGACTACCGGCCCACCAACTCGGAGCTGGGGGCCCTCGTGCTCGAGAATCGCTTGATCAAGCGCTGGCGGCCATCCGGGAACCGGGCGCTGAAGCGAACGGACCGCTGGGTGTACCTGCGGGCGCGGCTCGACATCCCCTATCCGGTGCTGGAGGTGGCCTCTGAGCCGGCTGCCGGGCTGGCCCTGAACGTCGGGCCGCTCGGCGGCAAGGCCCTGGCGGAGGAGCTGGCCGACCAGCTCGACTCCCTGTTTCACCTCCGGCGCTGCGGCCGCCACCTCAAGCTGCGGGAGCACCCCTCGATCTACGGGCAGATGGGGCGCTGCATGTCCCCCTGCCTCGGCGACCTCGATCCCAATGCCTACCGGGGCCGGCTCGATGAGGCGCTCGGCTTGTTCGACGAGCCGGGCGGTGGTGAGCGCCTGCTGGCCATGCTGGACGATCGCATGCGAGCGGCGGCCGATTCGCGCCGCTACGAGCACGCCGCCGCGCTGCTGCGACGACGCGACCGGCTCGCCTGGGTGCTCGACAGGCTGGAGGGCGTCCTGCGCGCGACGCAGTCGGAGCCCCGCTTGGTGCTCGCTCGGCACCCGGTCAAGGAGCGCTTCGACGCCTTCTGGATCGTCCGCGGCAGGGTGTACGACTGGGGGGCGCTGCCGGCGACGGAGGAGCTCATGGAGCGCACGCAGGCGGTGCTTCGGCGCACGCCGCGCCGCGGGCCGACGCCGCTGGCCCCCGACGAGGTCGACGAGGTCCGCATCGTCGCGGGCTGGCTGGCGGAGCACGAGCCGCCGCAACTCGAGCTCGACGCCGCCGCGGGCACCGAGCCCGTCGCGCGCTGGACGCAGCGGATAGCCTCCTCCCAATGGAAACGGGGCCGGGCGAGCACGTCATATTCGAGGGCCACCCGTCGTGGCGCTCGATCCTCGGCTACTACGTCAAGGGCCTGCTGATCGCGGCCGTCGCCGGTGGCGTCGCGCTGCTGGTGAGCAGCGGCGGGCTGGTCGTCGTGGCGGTCCTCGTGGTCCTTGCGCTGGTGGTCCTGGTCGGGCTGATAAAGCGGATCTCGACCACCTACACGATCACCAATCAACGGCTGCGCATCCGCCGCGGAGTCATCGCGCGGAAGGTGCAGCAGACGCGGCTCGAGCGGGTGCAGAACGTGAACACCGAGCAGTCGCTCCTGGAGCGGATACTCCGTGTCGGCACGGTCGACTTCGATACCGCCGGCACCACCGACTCGGACTTCACGTTCAGGGGCGTGGCCCAGCCGGAGAAGGTGGTGGCGGCCGTCGACGAGGCGCAGCGCGAGCACGCCGCCGACCCCACGGGGCTCGGCGACCGGTCTGCGGAGCCGGCGTCCCCCGAGCAGAGCGCCTAGGACTTGCGGCTGCTCAGGGCGGCTAGCTGGACTGCTCGCCCTCGCCCTCGGGCGGGGGTGGGGCGTCCGGCACGTCGGGCAGGACCTCGGGCTCGTCCGGCAGGTCGCGGCCGGGCTCCTTGGGGCGGTCCTCCCCGCCCTCGAGTTCCGGCTTGTCGCCGCCCTTGGCCCCCACGCCGACCGCTTCGCGCTTGCGCGGCTTGGTGACCGCGATCTTGACGCCGCCGTCCTCGGCCTGCTCATCGCGCTCGACCTCGACGGTGGAGCCCGGCTCCATGTTCTGCCCGAGGACCTCGTCGGCGAGCGGGTCCTCGACATAGCGCTGGATCGCCCGGCGCAGCGGGCGGGCGCCCATGGCCGGGTCCCAGCCCTTCTCGACAAGGAGGTCCGCGGCCGAGGGCGCCAGGTTGAGCGAGAGCTCACGCTCGGCCAGCGACTCGCGGATCCGCTTGAGAAGGAGCTCCACGATCTCCGTGATCTCCTCCCTGGTCAGCTTGTGGAAGACGATCACCTCGTCGATCCGGTTGAGGAACTCGGGCCGGAAGACCTTCTTGAGCTCGCCCATGATCCGGTTCTTCATGTCCTCGTAGGTGATGCCGGTCTCGTCCCCCACCGTGAAGCCGATGCCGGTGTTCTTGGCGATCTCGGAGGCGCCGATGTTCGAGGTCATGATCACGATCGAGTTGCGGAAGTCGACCGTGCGGCCCTGGGCGTCCGTGAGCCGACCGTCCTCGAGGATCTGCAGCAGGATGTTGAACACGTCGGGATGCGCCTTCTCGATCTCGTCGAGCAGGAGCACGCTGTACGGCTTGCGCCGCACCGCCTCCGTGAGCTGGCCGCCCTCGTCGTAGCCGATGTAACCGGGCGGCGAGCCGACCAGCCGCGAGACCGAGTGCTTCTCCATGTACTCGGACATGTCGATCCGGACCATCGCCTCCTCGTCGCCGAACAGGAACTCGGCTAG
>Ga0126313_10000219_pt1 | contig 25891 bp, 33 predicted proteins | sample Plot105A_FD_89954 | JGI IMG/M metagenome (GOLD analysis project Ga0126313, IMG submission 89954) | Serpentine soil microbial communities from UC McLaughlin Reserve, CA, USA - Plot105A | ecosystem: Environmental > Terrestrial > Soil > Grasslands | place: USA: UC McLaughlin Reserve, Lake County...
GAACGCGGCCGCCCGCCGCGCGGCCAACGACGGGTCCGGCTGCTGTAGGCCGGTCGCGCCGAGCTGCCGCGCCACCTGGTCCCACCCTGCCGCCTCGATGCTCCTGAGCATCGGCAGGGACAGATTGGTGAACTCCTCGGCGACTTCCTCGGACTCGTATCCCTGCGCAGCGCGCCACGACTTGATTGCGATCGTCACCGCGCTGCGAGTGGCCCACGCGACTCCGAGGAGCGCGAGCTCGGTTTCCTCGAGCTCGATCCGGCCTTGATAGCCGTCGAGAACCAGCCGGGCGACGCGAAACAGCTCAGCGCCCTGGCGCCCCGCCGCGACGGAGTCCAGCACCGACGCGAGGTCGGCGATGAGGGCGGTGTGGCTCATGTCGCCGAAGTCGACGATGCCCGTGATGAAGCCCGCCTCGTCGGTGATCGCGTTGTCCACGGTCAGGTCGGTATGGGCGACCTGGGCCCGAAGGCGAGGCCAGGCGGGAATCGCTTCCCGCTCGAACTCGTCGAGCACTCTTCCAACCAAGGCGCGGCTATCGGCATCGCCGATGTCATCGACCATCGGCCGAACGTCCAACGCATGCTGGACGTCCCAGAGCATCCGGCGCTGCGCGCCGGGATGGTTGAAGCCGCGAAGCGCCAAGGCCAGCCTCGCTGCCGTCTCACCCCAGGCGGCCAGGGCGAGGTCGGACAGGTTCGCGGCGGCGATCCGGCTGTTGCCTGGCAGGGCGTCATAGAGGCGCACCCAGTGCTGCGCTTCGCCCTGCTCCCACCTCGCGCGCAACATGCTCGGCTCGTCGCCCGGTCGTGCGGGTCCAGGATCACCGGTTGCAGCCGGGCGCCAGGGCAGGGCCACGCGGAGACCCGGGTCGGCAATGGTGATGTGCAGCGCTGCAGCGGCTTCCATGTCGAGGACCGCCGGGGCCTCGGAGGGATTCGACACCTTGAGGACCGCGAGCGGGTGCGCGGACTTGTCGACGAGCGCGAAGGTGCGATCGCGCTCGCTGCCGAGATCGTGCGCGGAGCTCGCGCGGAGGCCGAAGATCGCCGCGCCGACCTCCACGGCGTCGTCGGCCGTAAGGCTCGGGGGGATGGTCGCCAGCACCGCATCCATCGGCTAGCTTTCGGCGCCGCCCATGGGGATCCGCACGCCGCGCTCGGCGGCGCCGTCGGCCGCCCGCTCATAGCCGGCGTCGGTGGCGCCGGAGCGGACCAGCTCGGCGGCGGTCTCGAGCTCCGGTACGAGGACGCGGTCGGGGCCGATGCCCGGCACCCGCTCGCGCACGGCGGCCAGCGCCGCCGCCATCGAGACGTGGTCCTCCTGCATCGCGCTCGTCGGCAGGCTGATCATGCCGCGTTCAGTCCCCGTCAACCCGATGCGGGACGGACTCGTAATTCTCGGCAAGTAGCTTTTCGGTGGTCCGCAGATTGGCGATCAAACTCTCGACAGCCTCCTCGACTTCGGCGCCCATGACAGCGTCAAAGATCCGCCGATGCTCGGCGACAAACAGGTCAGGCGCCGGGCGCACGCCGGCGGCCAACCTGACGTAGCGCTCGGCGGCGGCCCAGAGCTGGCGGATCACGTGCATCGTCCAAGAGGAACCTGCGGGCTCGTAAAGGGCGAAGTGAAACGCCTGGTGAGCCCGATAGGCCTCAGCCTGGCGGTCTGCCGCGAACCGTTCCTCCATGCGGTCCAACGCGGCGGCTGCGACTTGCAGGTGTTCGTCTGTGAGCTTGGGGATCGCCAGCTGCACCGCGTGCTGCTCGAGCACGACACGGGTTTCGTATATGTCCCTCATGTCGGCGATGGAGATCTCTGCGACCCGCGCGCCTCGGTTCTGCTCGGTCTTGACGAGGCGTTCGGCCTCGAGGCGTTGGAGCGCCTCGCGGATTGGGATGAAGCTGACGCCATGCTCGGCGGCGAGCCGACTCAAGATCAGCCTCGAGCCTGGCGGGTAGACGCCAGCGAGGATCCTCTCCCGAATCGCGGCTTGCACTCGGTCCACGCGCGATCCGGCCACGCCATCGGGTGCAGTCGGCGCGTCGCTGCTGATTTTTGACATTGGGGGGTTGGAGGTCATTCCATGTGATCCAAGAACTGGCGAGTCCGCGAGTGCTTCGGGGAGCCGAAGAAACGATCCGGCGTGGCGCGCTCGATAACGAGGCCCTGATCCATCATCACCATCTCCGAGGCGATGCCCCGCGCGAAGTCGAGCTCGTGGGTAACCACGATCATCGTCATTCCCGCCTTGGCCAGCTCCTCGATGACGTCGAGGACCTCGCGTACGAGCTCGGGGTCAAGTGCCGAGGTCGGTTCGTCGAACAGCATGACCTTCGGCTCCATGACGAGTGCCCTGGCGATCGCCACGCGCTGTTGCTGGCCGCCCGAGAGCTCCGAGGGATACGCATGGGCGCGCTCGGCGAGTCCGACACGCGCGAGCATTTCGTCAGCGCGCTCCCTCGCCTCGTGGCGACTCAGGCCGCGCACCGTCACAAGCGCAGTCTGGACGTTGCCTTCGGCGGTCAGATGTGGAAACAGGTTGAAGCGCTGGAAGACCATGCCGATATTGGCCCGCTCGCGAGCAAGCTGGCGCTCCCGCGTGAATGCGATCCGTCCGCGGATTTCGCCGATCGGCTCCCCCTCGAGCCGAATTTGCCCTTCGTCTGAGGCCTCGAGAAGAGCCAGGCAGCGAAGAAATGTGCTCTTCCCGGATCCCGACGGACCGATGATCGCCTTGACCTCCCCGCGCCCGACCGTCAGGTCCACCTCCTTGACGACTGCCTGTCCCTCATAGATCTTCGACACGCCCGCCGCTTCCAGCACGGGAACGGTTGTCATCCCGGAGCTCGTCATCCGGCGCCCTCCGCCCGGACGCCGGGCGCCTCCGTTCGTGTCCGCGGAAGGCCCCAGCGCCGCCCGGCCCGCGTACGCCACTCGTAGCGACGCTCGAGGCGCATCTGAATGACCATCAGGATGCTGACGATGACCAGGTAGTAGGTCGCCGCGGCCGCGTAGAACTCCGCGTACCGGAACGTCGCCGAGATGTTCTGCTGCGCGACGGTCAGGAGCTCCTGAAGGGAGATGACCGACGTGAGGCTCGTGAACTTGAGCATGGTGATCAGCTCATTGCCGGTCGGCGGGATCGCGATGCGGATCACCTGAGGCAGGACGATCTTTCGCATCGACTGGACGGGCGTCATTCCCAGGGCCTTCGCGGCGAGGCGCTGCTCAGGATCGACCGACAAGAGCGCGGCCCGAATGATCTCCGCCATGTACGCGGCTTCTGCCAAGGACAGGCCGATGAAGCCCGCAAGGAACGGGGTGAACCAGTCCTCAGTGAGGGCCGGGATGAGCTGGGGCAGGGCGTTCCAGATCAACAGCAGCCACAACAGCGTCGGAATCGCCCTGAAGATCCACGCGTAGACGCCGGACAGCGCTCGCAGCGGAAACGCCCTACTGGTCCGCATCAGCGCAAGCACGAAGCCGAGGACCGTTGCCGCCACCTGCGAGGCGAGGGCGAGCGTGATCGTCAGGAAGGCTCCGTGAAGGAACTCACTAGACGTCAGTGCGTCCCAGTAGATCCCTGAATCGAACTCCATTGTCGGCGGACCGCCCAGAGCTCGGCCGGCGCTAACCCTCCTTCGCCTCGATCGGCTTGTCGACCGCGATCCCTTCCGCTGGCATCGCGCTCGCCTCGGCGAACTCCTGCAGCTGACCGCTCTTCTCGAGTTCGGAGAGCGCGTCATAGAGCTTCTCACCAAGCTCGGGATTGTCCGGCTTGTAATAGACGCCGAACGTCTCGGCATCCGGGAATGTGTAGGCGATCTCGAAGACTCCGGGCTGCTGCTGTTCACGCGCCGCGACGTCGATGTCCTGGGTGATCGCGGCGTCGGCGCGGCCGGAGGCCACCTGCTGGATCGCGTCGTTGAACTTGTCGTAACCCTGAACGTTCGATGCCTCGAGGCCGTTGGCCTCGTTGTCATCCGAGATCTGTTGAGCCAGGCGCAGCAGATTGCTGCCGGTCTGTGAGGTCACCGTCTTTCCGGCGAGGTCTTCCGGTGATGAGATGTCCCCGGGGTTGCCGGCGGGCACCATGATCACGGACGCCGTCTCCTGCAGCGGGACGGCGCTGAACGTTTTTGTGCGTTCGGGGTCGATGAACAAGCCGGACCAGGCCACGTCGCAGCGACCTGAGTCGAGCGCGGGCAGGATGCCACTGAAGGAGGTCTCCTGGAAGACCGGCTCGACGCCCCAGATCTCGGCAACGGCCTTCGCGGTATCGATGTCGAACCCGATGTACTCGCCGTTCTCGTCGAAGCTCTCGAGCGGTGGATACGAGGGGTCGGTGCAGACCGTGAACTCCCCGTCGTTGACCAGCTCAGCAGGCGGCGAGACCGACTCCGCGGCCGTGGTCTCCTCGGACGGCGAGTCGGTCGCGCTGTCGCTCGAGTCATCGTCCCCGCAGCCAGCGACCATCAGCGCCCCCGCAACCGCGATCACACCTAGCCGGGTCGCGCCGGCACCCTGAAACAGTCTCAGTCCAGCAAACATAATCGCTCCTCTCCGTGCGACAAACCGGGGCCGACGTTATATGATATTTCCTACCGGTGTCAAGCCCACGCCCAGCACCAGTAGCCGAGCGGGTGGCCAGCGGATTTTATATGATGTCCTCCCGATGGAGGGGCTCGCGGCTACAGGGAACGGAACTCCGACACGGGCCGAGCTGTCGTGGAAGCTGATCCTCGCCATCGGGCTCGTGGGCGGCTTTCTCTCGGGCCTTCTCGGGATCGGCGGCGGCACCGCGATGGTTCCCCTCCTCGTTCTCCTCGGCGGCCTTTCACAGCGCGAGTCCCACGCCACCAGTCTCGCGGCGATGATTCTCATCGCCGCCGCCGCGTTGGTTGTCTACGGGGGCGCGGGGCGCGTCGACGTTCTCTCCGCGGTCGCTCTTCTTCTCGGTTCTCTGGTCGGAGCGCGACAAGGTGCCCACCTGCTGTCCAAGGCACCCGAGCGAACCTTGAAGGCCAGTTTTGGGGTCTTCCTGCTTATCGCCGCCGCCCTGCTGGCCTTTGAGCAATGAGCACCGCTCTGTTTGCCTTCCTGATCGTGTTTGGCGTGCTCGTTGGAGTCCTGTCCGCGGTGCTTGGCGTCGGCGGCGGCATCTTCATGGTGCCAGCGCTCGTCTTGATTGCCGATTTCAGCCAGCAGGAAGCGCAGGCCACCTCGTTGCTTGTCATCGTGCCGACGGCCGCAGTGGCCACTTTCGCGTTGCAGAAGAAGCAGATCGGCGACGTGCGCCTTGCGGCGAAGCTCGCGCCCCTCGGAATTCTTGGGGCTGCGGGCGGCGCAGCGGTGGCGTTGGCGGTCTCGGGACAGGCGCTGCGCTACACCTTCGCCCTGCTCCTGGTGATCGTCGGCGCGAGGCTCCTTTGGGACGCGCGCAACGATCCAGAGCCGACAGGCGGCCGACGATGACGCAACTCGCGCTGGCGACTCCTCACGCGCTTTCGACATCCGCCGGTGTCGAGGCGTTTCGACGCGGCGGCAACGCCCTCGACGCCGCACTCGCTGCCGCCGCGTCCCTGACGGTGACCCTGCCGGACAACTGCGCACTCGGCGGAGACCTCATCGCGATCGTCCGCCGACCGGACGGCGATGTCAGCGTGATCAATGCCTCGGGCCCTGCCGCCGCCGACGTCGAGGTGGAAGGCCTGCGTGAACGACATGGCCTCACGATGCCGGCGTTCAGCGCCGATACCGTCACAGTTCCCGGCCTGCTCGACGGGTGGGAGACCATCTGGAGACTCGGAGCCGAGCGGCCATGGGAGGCGATCTTCGGCGCTGCCACCGAGCAGGCGTGTGAGGGGGTTCCCGTGGCTGAGTCTGTGGCGACGGCGCTCGACCGCTACTCCGCCCGCTTGCGTTCGGATCCGGGGATGTCGCACGTCTTCTTCGCTTCGGGTCGCGCGTTAGGCGTTGGTGAAACGCTCGTGCAGCGTGAACTGGCTTCGACGCTCGAGCACGTAGCCGAGGCGGGGGCGCGGGCCTTCTATGAGGGAGAGATCGGGCGCACCTGGCTCGAGGCGGTCATCGAGAGAGGGTCCGCGCTCTCCCCGGACGATCTCGCCGGCTTCGAGACGGAGGTCGCGGAACCGCTGGTGGGGGCCCACGCCGGTCAGCAGGTATTCGCCGCGCCGCCGAACTCACAGGGTGCGTTGTTGCTGAAGACCCTGGCGATGGTCCGTGACGAGGAACTGGATCCATTGTCGGAGGACGCGCCCCGGTTCGCTGCCGCATTCGAGGCGGCTACGGATGCGCGTGCGCAGTATCTGGCCGACCCACGGGTCGTGGAGGTCCCGCTGGACCTGCTGCTCGGCGTCGAGGATCGCCCGACCTCATCCCCGCACAGGCCGGCGCGGGACGGAAGCGGCGACACGGTTGCGCTGGTCGCCGCGGATCAGAAGGGCTGGGCGATCTCGCTGATCCAAAGCCTCTTCGACTCGTTCGGGTGCGGGATCCTCGATCCGCACACAGGGATCATCGCCCACAATCGCGGCAGCTTCTTCAGCCTGGACCCGACATCGTTGAACGTGCTGGCCCCGGGCAAGCGCCCGGTGCACACGCTCTCCCCCGCTCTCGTCCAAGAAGAGGGACGGCTGCAGAATGTCCTCGGGACGATGGGTGGCTTGGCGCAGACCCAGATCCTCACTCACGTTTTGATGCACCTGCGGCGTGGCGGGGGCGTCGCGGAGGCGGTCGGTGCGCCGCGCTGGACGCTCGGGGCAATCGAGGCGCAGGGCGACAGCGCCGCGATTCAAGCCGAAGCCGACGTTCCGCAACAAGCGATTGACGCGCTTCGGGCCGGTGGCTGGTCTATCACGAGGATTCCCGCGCGATCGCTCGACGTGGGCGACGCTGCGGCTATCTGCCGAGATGATGCGGGCGAGTTGTCAGCCGCCGCCGATCCACGCGGGCCAGGGTCGGCGGTGGTGTGCTGATGGCCGGAATCGAGGTCATCAAGCCCCTGAGCGCCGAGACCGGAACAGCCTTCGTTCCGCCAACCGAGGCATACGAAACCGTCTCCGCAGAATGGCGCGAAACCGAATATCACTCCTTTCGCGGCCCCAGCGACAGCGGTCTGGGCGCCTACTGGGAAGGCGAGCCGGGACTCGTGCGGCTCGGAACGTGGCCTTACGACGAGCTCTGTGTGCTTCTGTCCGGACGGCTCGCCCTGATCGACGACGACGGCAACAGGGTCGAGTTCGCGGCGCCACAAGCATTCGTGATCCCGCGCACCTTCAGCGGATCGTGGGAGACCATCGAGTCCACACGGAAGATCTTCGTCGCCATCAAGTGATCACAGGTTGAGGGCCTAGTGAGCCGCAAGGCTCGTGGAGGCGACTCCTTCGGCCGCACTCCCATGCGCTTGATCAAGCGCGTTCCCTCTTCGCTGAACGAACGCGCTGATTGCGGCGCCGAAGCGCGCGGGCACCAAACCGGGCAGCCGAGCCCGCTACTGCCGAGTTTCAGCGGGGGCCGGCCCGTCCGCTCGCGGGCAGGTGGGCTTGCATCCTCTAACCGCGTCCGGCCTCTACATCGCGCCGTATCGGTCGAATCGGCTCGCGCTTTCGTCATCCTCGCAAGCCTCATACCGCGCAAAGTCGCGCGTCTGCGCATACTCGTTGATGCACTTCATCCCGCCGAAGGTGCCGAGCCTCTCGATCTGCCAGTTTTCGCCGACCAGCGTCCACTCGACCGCACTCGTGATGGGCCCGCGAACGGTCGCCGTCGCTCTCGATCCGTCGACGACTACGTCCTCGATCCTCGTGCGCTCCAGGAGGAACGACCTGGTCCGGTCGCACGGCTTGTTCTGCACCGCCTCCCAACGGGCAACGCCTTCCTCAGTAAAGGACACGTCGCAAGACCAGGTGGGCGCGCTCCGCGCGCAGGCGCATATAGGAGCCGTCGACCAGAGTCCTCCTTCGGCGTAATTCGCGAAATCCAGCCAAGCGGTTTCGATCGCGCTGACCGCCTCCTCCTCGGACGGCAAGCCCGCCTCATATGCGCTCTGCGGGATCGCACCCGCGACATCGCAGTTCGCCGCGTCGCCCGTGGTCGGCGAAACGCACGCTTCGACGTCGCCGTCGCCCCCCGTCACCAGGGCGGTCACCCCCGCCGCCCCTGCGGCCAGGAGTATGGCCCCTAATCCGCTCAACACCACGGGACGTATCCGCATGGTCACGACCTATGACCTTAACCCGACTTGCGCCGCCGGTGGGCCGTCTCGCCGGCTGCAGCCGCTCGGGTATGCCCGGACCTAGGCCGCGGTCGGGGCGCCCGCGAGAGCGCCGTGGGGGAGAGACATCCGCGGGCGCCTACGGCGCAGGTAGCACGGCCGCGGCCCTCGCCTGCGGGGCGCTCGTGCCCCGCGAGCGAGCGGCCCGCGACCTCCTCCTCGAGCTCCTCGGGGAGGTCAGCACGCGTCTGAGCAGCGAAACCTGCTTCAGCAAGTGGAGAGCCAACTCAGCTGATCCGTTGCGCCAAAGGTTGATGGCCTTGCGCCCCTCACGGGCGTGGAGGTTTGACTCCTGCCCATCGTCATCGAGGTGACGTCGCGCAACCGGTGAGCAACGACTCAGCCGGGCCGGCGTAACAGCCGACGCCGGCGCGCGCGCAGCGGCGCTCTGCGGTAGCGGCGGCCGGGCGAGCGCATTCGACGGCACACCGGGGCCGCGCTGCTCCGTCCCGCAGACATGTGTCGGCGACTCGAGCGTTGCCGCCCGGCGAAGCACCCGGAGCCCACCGCGACCGGGGCGGGGATGACACCGCCATCTGCGGTGGTCGGATTTCCGGACCCCATCAGCCAAGCGGTCGTCAGCACTGATCCGACGATCACCAACGCGCACGCCGCGGCCCCCGCGAGGCACAGCGCCCCCGCGACGGCGGCGGTTGCGACCAACAGCGACACGCGCGGGTGGTCAAGGTGCTTGCTTCGCCCCAGCACCTCCTGAACCTACGACCGTGAGCGAGCCGCGCCATCGCGGGAGACACGGAATTCGCGTCCGTAATTCCTACGGACTGGACCGCCGAGACAGTGGAGCCCCCGGCCCTGAGGGCCGGGGGCTCACCTACGCGTCCGAGTCAGCAGCTCCGCTCGCTGTCGCGACCCGGGCCGCCCTTGCAGACGTCGTGGCCGGGGCCACCGCGGAGGGCATCGCGGCCACCGCCGCCCTTGAGCAGGTCGCGCCCGCGTCCGCCCTTGAGACGGTCGCCGCCGCCTCCACCCTTCAGGGTGTCCTTGCCGGAGCCAGCGCAGACGAAGTCCTTGCTCTGGAGGCCACGGATGACGTCGTTGCCGCCGCGGGCCTTGATCACGTCACGCCCCGCCGTGCCGACGATCGTGTCGGCACCGCCGGTGCCGGCCTGGGTCACGGCATGGCCGGCGCATGTGGCGCCGCCGCCTCCGCCGCCACCACCGGCCGCGACCACCATGGTCGTCGCCGTGGCGGTGTTGTTGGTCGTGACGGGGTCGGTGTCAGCCTGGCCGAGGCTGACCGACGCCGTGTTCGTCAGCGAACCGGCCTTCTTCGCGGTGACCTTGATCGTCACAGTGGCGCTCTCGCCGCTGTCCAGCTGGCCGATCGCGCACCGGACCGTCTTGCCGGTGAGGTCGCACGTGCCCTGCGACGCGGTGGCGGAGACATAGGTCAACTGGGTCGAGAGGTCGTCGGTCACCGTCACGTCATGCGCCGTCCCCGGACCGGCGTTCGTGACGTTGATCGTGTAGGTGAGCGCGGCTCCCTCCGTCACCGGATCCGGGCTGTCCGACTTGTCGACCGCGAGGTCGGCCGTGTCGGCCTGCGCGCTTGCCGGCGCCAGGATGGCAACGGCGAGTACTGCAAGAACGGCGCTCATCGCGCCCTTCCTTCGTGTGGTCATCTTCTGCTCCCTGCTGCGTGCGGCGCCCTTGAATCCCACCTGGGCACCGATTGATCGTGCCTACGCTGGTGGCGTTGCCCGATCTGAAGCCCGCGAAACGCGGCGCCGGCTCAGGAGAGCTCGTCGAGGCCTCGCGCGACCCAGCCCTTGAGCTCGGCGGAGCCGACGAAGGGCGCGCCGTCTGCCTCGGCACGAGCAAGCACCTCGTCCGCTGTCGCGCCGGCTTTCAACCCTGTGTAGAGGTAGACGACGGCCGACGAGCGGGGGCCGGTGCGACAAGTGACCAGCGTCGGCCGCGGCAACCCGTCGAGGGCCGCAACGTGGCGCCGGGCCAAGTCCATGTCCATGACCCGAGGCGGGTCGGACACGACGTTGACGGATTCCGGGACCGCGGCCTCGACGCTGGCGTACGACATCCCACCGTCGACCGCCGCGAACTCGTGCCCGCAAAGGAATAACCACGAGGCCGCATCGGCATCGCGGGCAAACGCGTCGGGATCCGTGATCAGGCCGCGGTTGAACCGCAGGTCCGTCGGGCTGTCGAACTCGGTCATGACGCCGACCGTACATGCCGGGGCCTCAGCTCGACGATTCGAGCAGGATCGCGAGGAATGGACAGGGCGACGTCCGTGCCTCGCGGACGACGAATCGGTGCGGCGTTCCGGCCGGGATCCGGACCGAGACCGGGGAACGCACCTCGACCGAGCCGCGGTCGGTCTCGACATCAAAGTGAAGGCCCGGCGTGACCACGAGGTAGACCTCGTCCACCTCATGCGTATGGAGGTCGGCGAGCGGCCTGCCGACAAACTGCGCTGCGTCAGCGGCGGCGATCTTGAAGCCCACCCCGGGCGCGTCCCCGGGGCCGAGGTAGATCGAGCTGGGCGCGTGGTGGCCCGGCAGCAGCTCCTCTCGCGGCAGGTCCGCGACCACCGAGACGCCGGTCTCATCGTCCGCCCAGACGCCGCCGCTGCTCTCAGCCTCGGGCACCGACCGCCTCCTGCGCCGCCTTCGCCGCCGCGCGCGCCTCCGGGATCCGCTCGACAACCCGCTGCTCCCCGAGCCGCTGCGGCTCGAGCACGTGAAGCCGCGGCTTCTCGGTCACTGGGGGACGACGCATGGCCTCAACTTCATCTACGCGCACATAAACCGGATAATCAAGCCGCGCGACCGACGTCCACGCCCAGTTCGACCGAATCGATCGGGGTTTGTCCTCCGGGCTTGGCGACCCGGATCCTGGCCACTCGAATGATGGGCTGCGCCGGGCAACAGCGGCGCGCTCAGGCGTCGGCGGCGGCCACGAGCGCGCGCAGGCTGTCGTGATCCTCACGACAGGCCGGGCAGCCTTCGAGATGGGCGCGCAGGCCCGGAAGATGCGCGTCGGCATCGGCGCCGGCCAACTCGAGCTCGACGTACTGGTCGAGAAGCTCGAAGCACTGCTCGCAGGTCACCTCGAACCCCGTCGGCCCAAGCAGACGCTCGAGAGTTTCGTTGTGCCTGTGATCTGAGGCGCTCATCTGGACCTCCCGGATTGATCGCCGTTCGGCTCCACCAGCCCGCTGACAGCAAGCTCCGCGCGGAGCTTTCTGCGAGCGTCGTGGAGGGTCTTATAAAGGGCTCCGCGAGTCGTCTTGAGTCGCTCGGAGAGCACATCAATTGGAACTTCATTCAGCGCCAGCGCCACGAAGACCTGGCGCTGGTGCGCCGTCAGGCACGAATCGATTGCCGTTTTCAGCTCGCCGAGCAGCTCCGCGCTCTCGAGCTCGGCTTGAATGCCGACGCCGCGGTCGCTGAATGCGACCCAGGCGTCGGGCTCCAGCACGACCTCGCGCTCCTGCCAGGTTCGCCGTCTGAGCTTTACGCCCGCCTCCAGGAGCGCGAACTTGTATGCCCAGGTGGTGAAGCGGCTCGCGCCGCGGAAGTCGTCGAGCTTCGAGAGCACGGCCATCAGGGCATCGTTCGCAGCCTGCATCGCGACGTCATCCAGCTCCTCGCTGCGGACGTGAGAAAGTGCGGCACGCCGACGGCCGAGCTCGAAGCGGGCGGCGCGAAGCATGAGCCCGTGGAGGCGCGAGACCGCTTCATCGCGCTCGGGCCCGTCGGCGCGCAATACGGTCAGCCACCACTCGGAGTCGGGCTCAGCGCCCGCTCGCACGCGATGCGCCTCGAGCGCAGGCTCGCTCACGCGTCGAGCATAGCCTTGACGTTCGAGCACAGCTGAATCTGCCATCCGACCGTTAGCGCGTCGCCGGCGGGTCTTCTTACCGAGCGGCGGCGAGGGCGTCGAGCGGCTTGTCCGGATCACGAAGGTCGGCCTCGGGAACCTCCTGCCGCGAGCGGATCAGTGCCTGGATCGCGTCCGTCACGTCCCAGACGTTGACATTCATGCCCGCGACCACGCGGCCTGCCTTGAGCCAGAACGCGATGAACTCGCGCCCCCGCGGGTCGCCTCGAAACACGACTCGATCCCAATCGACGGCGTAGCCCGCGTACTCCATGCCGACGTCGTACTGATCGGAGAAGAAGTAGGGCAGCCGGTCATAACTCGCGGGCTTGTCCAGCATCGCGCGCGCCACGACCTCGGGCTGGTGAAGCGCGTTCGCCCAGTGCTCGACCCGTAGCCGGTGTCCGTAGAACGGATGATCGGCGTTCGCGACGTCGCCTGCCGCGAAGATGCCGGCGATGCTGCTCTCGAGGCGGTCGCTCACGACCACGCCGTTCTCCACACCGACCCCCGCCTGCTCGGCGAGCGCCGTTCGTGGCAGGACGCCGACCCCGATCACGACCAGATCGCAGTCGATCCTGCGCCCGTCCGCAAGCTCCACGGCCTCCACGCGACCGGCCCCGGCGAACCGATCAACGTCAACCTCGGTGTGCAGGGCGACCCCGTGGTCGCGGTGCAGCTCGGCGTAAAAGCCTGCCGCTTCCGCTCCGAGCACATGCTCGAGGGGGCGTGCCGATCGCTCGATCATCGCGACCTCGAGCCCTTTCTGGCGAGCGGACGCGGCCACCTCGGCTCCGATCCAACCGCCTCCGATGACCGCCAGCCGGCCACCCGTGTCGAGCCGCGTGGCGAGCTCGTCGGCATCGCGGAGGTCTCGCAGGTAATGGACGCCATCGAGGTCCGAGCCGCGGATCTTCAAGCGGCGCGGTTCCGCCCCGGTGGCGAGCAGCAACCTGTCGAATGCGAGCCGCTCGCCGCCGCGCAGCTCCACCTCGTGCGCGCCTGGATCGATCGACTCGACCGTGGTGCCGAGTCGCAGGTCGACCCTCTGCTCGCGGTAAAAGGACTCGGGGTGGACGCGCGCGTCGTCCCTCGGCGACTCCCCGCGCAGGTAGTCCTTCGAGAGCGGCGGTCGCTCGTACGGCAATTCCGGCTCGGCCCCGATCAGGACGATCTCGCCGTCGAAGCCCTCCGTGCGCAGCGCCTCAGCGGTCTTCGCCCCTGCGAGCCCGCCGCCGATGAGCACGTGTCGTCCGATCGCCATCAGCACGGCCTCCCGGTCAGCGCGAGGAACTCCTGGCGGGTGCCCGGCTGATCGCGGACGGCGCCGTGCAGGGCCGATGTGATCGTCTTGGCGCCGTCCTTCTGGACACCCCGCAGCGACATGCACATGTGCTCCGCCTCGAGGACAACTCCGACGCCGGCTGGGCGGAGCTCGTCCTCGAGCCATCGTGCGATCTGGGTCGTCAGGCGCTCCTGGACCTGCACCGAGCGGGCGAAATAGTCGACGAGGCGGGCCAGTTTCGAGAGTCCGATGATGCGCTCGCCAGGCAGGTAGCCGACATGCGCGACGCCGACGAACGGGAGCAAGTGGTGTTCGCACAGCGAGTGAAACGGGATTCCGCGGGCGACAACCAACTCGTCGTATCCGCCGTCGTTCGGGAAGGTCGTGGGATTGAACGACGACGGAGATAGAAGCTCCGCGTAGACCTCGACCATCCGCCGCGGTGTCTCCCGGGTGCTCTCGGCGTCCACATCGAGCGCGAGCGCCCGGAGGAGCTCGCGTGCGGCGGCCTCGGCGCGGCGGCGATCTGGAACCGGGCGATCGGAGACCGTCAGAGGTGCTGCGTTTTGCAGGCGTCTCTCTTTCGGTCGCAGTTCGAGTACGTCGGGCATCGTCAAAGCGTCGCGTGTTCTCATGCCCGGTTTGCGAGCTGGGATCGCTCGTTCTTACCCGCCCGCATCAGGGACCGCGCGGTAAGAGCCCGCCCGCACCGGTCGCTAACTGCCGTGACCCCTCCCGAAAGGAGACCGAATGAGCACCGTCGCCGCCACTCTGCGCCCGATTCCGTTCCCATCGCTTGCGCGCCTCAGAACGGATCCCGTGGCACAGGCCTTCACTCTGCTGCGGATCGGCTTCGTCGTGCTTCCCATCCTGATGGGAATCGACAAGTTCGCCGAGGTGATGAACGACAACTGGCCCGCATATCTGGCCGGTGAGTACAACGACATCATTCCCGGCAGCGCCCAGGACGCGATGTACGCCGTCGGCGCGGTCGAGATCCTCGCCGGGATGATCGTTTTGATCACACCCAGGTTCGGTGGCCTGCTCGTCGCCGCCTGGCTCGCCGGAATCATCCTCAGCCTGCTGCTGGTCGGTGGGTACGGCGACATCGCCTTGCGCGACCTAGGGCTTCTGCTTGGCGCCCTGACGCTGTTTCGCCTGGCGGCCACACAGTCGCCGCTCGCCGGCGACCACCGACGCGCCGACGCGCTTGATCGTCGCTCGACGACCGCGCGTGGTTCGTCGCGGGAGATGACGCGCGAGGGTCGCGTAGTCGCCTGAGGAAGGCTCGCTCTCGCGGGCCGCGGGCTGGCCTCGGTCGGATTTCGATCCGGCCGGGGCTAACCGCTTCTCAGGATCGAGCGCTGGCGCTGCGGGCAGCGGCAGCCCTTCCGCAACCGCCGTCCAACACCTAGACTTCCCCCGCGGCAGAGGCAGCGCCTCAGGGGGTTGTCGTGCTGAGGAGAACATCACGGACCCGATCAGTCGAGCGGCTTGATCTTGGGACGCGACCGGTGTCGCGACTCAGAGGAGAGAGATCATGGACGTCAACTGGCTTCCGATGAAAGGAAGCACGAACTGCGGCACCGGCCGGTCGGCTCCCGCCCGGAATGCGTGGTATCTGATGCCGCGCTACCTCCACTGCCGCGAGTGCGGGTTCACGCGGCTCAGTGCCCCTGCGTCGATCGCCGGAACCTGCCCATCCTGTCGGCGCCGGGGCCGCCTCGCCTACATGGACGAGGTCCCCGATCTTCCGCGGCTGGCCGGCGAGCTGCTCAACCGCATGCGCGACCCTCGTCTTCAGGCCGACGACCAAACCTCGCCGTCGACCTGACGGCCCGCGCGCGCTAGCTCGAGCTACGGGAGCCTGCGCGCGAGAGCCGAGCGATGGACGGAAGCAGAAGCCGCTGAAGCGCGGGCGGCGGCGACGTCACCACCGTCTCGTCGCGGAACCGCAGCGCGAACTCCGCCACCCAGGCGACGCCGCGGAAGCTGGTCGGCAGGTTGCGCTTGTTGTAGAGGCCCTCGCGCGCGGCACGAGCGCTCTCGGTCAGGAACTCCTCGAGCCGGCCGCCGGGGACGACACGGGTGCGCATGCGAGCGATCCGGCCACTCTCGTTCCTGAGCTCATGGCGGACGTTCCGCGCCACGAGGATCGGCCCGTCCGCGGGCACGAGGTCGCGCCATACGCCGTCGAGCTTCACCCGCGCGGCGCCCTCGAGCGCCTCCCAATGCTCCTCGAGCGACGGGTGGTAGTGCTCGGGCAGCTGGGCGCCGTCCTCGAGCCACGTGTACACCCAGAGCTCGGACCCATCCCGGCGAAAGCTGTAGGAGACGCGGTGGATCGGATCCTCGACGTCACCTCTCGGACTGCTCAGGATCGCCGCCTCGCTCCTCGTCTCATCGGCGCTCGTCGGTTCGGACAATCCGCTGCTCACCTTTCGCACCTCCTCGTCATGCAATGAGCGTCCACGATACCAGCTAAGTTACCTGCGGGTAACATGGCATCGAGCACACAACGACAGCGACTGCCGGTGGCCGAGCGCCGGGCGCTGATCGTCGAGGCCGCAGGCCGGATCTTCGGCGAGCGCGGCTACAACGCGACTCGTCTCGACCAGATCGCGAGCGCCGCCGGCGTGACCAAGCCGATCGTCTATCGCCACTTCGGGTCGAAGCGGGAGCTCTACCTCGCGCTGCTCGCCCGGCACCGCGACGACCTCGGCGGATTCGTGGCGTCGATGCCCACCGGGGGGACGCCGGCGGACCGGCTGCGCGCGCTGCTCGATGTCTGGCTCGACTACGTCGAGGCCCGCTCCTACTCCTGGAAGATGCTGTTCCGGGACACCGGGGGCGGTGCGGAGATCGCCGCGCGGCGGCGAGAGGTCCACGCGCGGGCGCGCGCCGTGCTCGTCGAGGCGATCCGCTCGCTCGCGTCGACGCCGGTTCCGCGGCGCGAGCTCGAGCCGCTAGCGGAGTTGATGAGCATGGGAATGGCGTCGCTCGTGCTGTGGTGGATCGAGGAGGGCGCCGTCTCGCGCAATGCCGTCCTCGATGCGCTCACGACCGCCTGGGTCAGGCTCCTGGCGTAGGCGGCGGCTCTACCCGCGGAAACTACGGATGCGATCAGCCGCAAATTGCGGATGACACCCCGGGAGCTCCCACCATAGGTTGGTCGCATGCCGCTCCTGAAATGCGCACACTGCGGCGACGAGACCTTCACCGTCGCGGGCTGGGCCGACCTGGATCAGTGCGTGCGGTGTGGCCGGCCGCCGGCTGATGCGCCGGCAGGGCGCTTTGCCGCCGCTCAGGGCGACGACGGCCTGTTGGCTGCGGTCTCGGCGGATCGTGCCGGCCTCGCGGGCGCGCACGAGACCGCGGCAGACTAGCCCGCCCCGTCTCCGAAAAGGTCCCGCCGGAGCTCGTCGTCGCGCGCGATCGCTACCGCGCCGGCGATTCCCACGCCCGCTAGCGCGACGACCACGACTCGCCTCTTTGACCGCTTGGGCTTCGCGCGCCCGGTGAGGAGCGCTGCACGGGCTTCGGATAGGGACTCGCCTGCCTTGCGGAGGCGACGCTTGAAGACCCTGTCGTCAACCGCATCCACCTTGCGCTTGGAGGCTCGCACGTATGCCGCACGGAGATTCGCGGCGGCATCTCGCAGGTTCTCCTGCAGATATTCATTGCCCGCAAGCCGCTCCACGTAGGGCGCGGCTAGCGCCAGCCCGTCAGTCTTTGCCATGGCGTTCCGTCTCCCTCTCCGTGCGCGCCTCGGGATCCACGCCAGAAGGAGCGCACCGCCAAGCGCGGCCGCGACCGGCGCCGGGTTCGCCTGCGCCGTCTCTCTCGCCCGCTCGATCCTCTCCCGCGCGCCAGCCTTCGCTTGCTCCAGCCGCAGCTTCGCCTGCTTCTTTACGTCCGCCTTGTCGGCGAGCGCTCCCGCCGTCTCGGCGAATTCGGCACGTTGCTCCTCGATGCGGTTCTGGAGTTGCTCGACATCCTTTTCTTGCGGCGTTCCGGGGCCGCTCGCGGCCGTCTCAGCCATCAGCTCCTCGCCTCCTTAACGCTCCGCTTGGCGGCCTCGACGTCTTCCTTCGAGCTTTCGATTGCTCGCTCCGGCACCGGTGGTGTCGCCGTCTCGACGCGCCTCTTGCCGAGGAGCGCGAGGATCCCCGCGACCGCCCCGTAGACGACGGCGACGATCAGCCCCGCGAGCCATCCGGCCATTCCCTCGGCAAGCGCCAGGATGATCGCCGCGGTGAGCGCGCCGAAGGCGTAGAAGCCGAAGGCTCCCGCGCCGCCGAAGGCGCCCGCACCGATGCCGATCTGCTTGCCCTTCTGCTGAAGCTCCGCCTTCGCGAGCTCCACCTCCATCCGCGCGAGCTGGGTGCTCTGATCCGACAGCTGCTTGACGAGCTCGTTCAGCGATCGTTCGTCGGACGTCGCCGCGCCGTTGGCCGGCGGTTCATGTCGCTCTGCCATCTGCCCTCTCCTTTGGCCGCATGGACCTCTCACTCAACGTCTCCCCGGCGACGAGGTCGATAAACAGGATCCGCGCGCCATGGGCGATGATCGTGCCGTGAGCGCAGCATCGGCACCAGACCGGATCGTCGGCCAGGCGGTGCGGCTCGATCCGCTCGAGCCCGCCGACGCGCACGAGCTCGCTCCGCTGCTCGACGACGCCCGGCTGCACGATTTCATCGGCGGGAAGCCGCTCTCGGCGCCCGAGCTCGAGGCGCGCTACCGCCGCCTGGTGCAGGGCGCACCGGTCGGCAGCGACGCCACCTGGCTCAACTGGACGATTCGCCGCAGCGCCGATGGCCGCCCCGTGGGAACGGCGCAGGCGACGGTCGTCGGTGACGAGGTCTCGCTCGCGTGGGTCGTCGCGTCACGATGGCAGGGTCGCGGCTATGCCAGCGATGCGGCGCGGGCGCTCGTCGAATGGGCCGGCGGGCGCGGGCTGACGGCGAAGGCGAACGTCCACCCGCGGCACGCGGCCTCCGAGCGGGTCGCATCGCAGGCCGGCCTCAGCCCAACCGACGAGTGGGTCGCCGGGGAGCGCGTCTGGCGCCGGGCGGGGACGCCCGACGCCGGCTAGCTCCGCCTGGCGATCTCGGCCAGCGCACGGTCCAGGCTGTCGAAGCACTTCGTCCAGCCGTCCTCGTGGGACCGCAGGTCCTCCTCATCCACCAGCCCGGTGTGAGTGAAGTGCACCGTCGTGCCGCCGTCGACCTCCTCGAAGTCGATCTCGATGAGCTGCTGGCCCTCCCGGTCGTCCCACTCCCACGTGTACGCGAGACGCCGCGGGCGATCGATCTCCGTGTACCGGCCGGCGCCGCCGTACTCCGCGTCCTTGTGTGGATCCCGCATGACCAGTCGCACCGTGCCACCGACGCGGAGGTCAACCTCGGCCTCGGTCGTCTCCCAGTCGTGCTCGGCATGAAACCAGCGCCGCAGCACCTCCTCGTTGGTCCAGGCATCGAACACCGCCTCCGGCGGCGCCTCGAAGATGCGTTCGATTCGAAGCTTCATGTCGGGGTTCATGTCCGCTGCCTTCCTCCACGTCGGAGGCGGAGCATTATCCAGGATCACGCCGCGTCGCCATAAGCGTCGTGGTAGTTCCACCACCTGTAGGGGGCCGTCTGCGGGTAGCCCTCCGGCGAGTCCTCCCACTCCTCCTGGCGTCCGAGCGCGGTGATGTCGAGGTAGTTCCAGGTGTTGCCCATCTGCTCGTCCCCGCGGGCATCGATGAAGTACGTGCGGAAGATCCGGTCGCCGTCGCGGATGAAGGCGTTCGTGCCGTGCCAGTCATTGACGCCGAAGTCCGCGTCGAAGCCGTCGGTGATCGTGTACCACGGGATGTGGCCCCAGCCATGGCGCTCCTTGAGGCCCTGGATCTCGGCCTGGGGGGCGCGCGAGGCGAACGCGAGCGTCGTGTCCCGCGCGTTCAGGTGGCTCGGATGGGCGACCTGGTCGGCGACGAAGGAGCAGCCCACGCAGGCGCGCTCCGGGTAGGAGCCGCCCCCGGCGTAGCTGGTCACCTCGGGCCCATAGAAGGCGCGGTAGACGATCAGCTGCCGGCGGCGCTGGAAGAGGTCGCGCAGGCTCGCCGGGCCGTCCGGCCCCTCGAAGCGGTACTCCTTGTCGACCGCCATCCACGGCATCCGGCGGCGCTCCGCAGCGAGCGCATCGCGGGCGCGGGTCAGCTCTTTTTCCTTCACGAGGAGCTTCTCCCGCGCGGCGTCCCACTCCTCGGGCGACACGGTCTGTGGCGTATTCATCACTTGTTCTCCTTCAGGTAGTCGTCGACGACATCGAACAGGCGCTCCCAGAGAGCGCGCTGGCGGTCCATCCAGTCGGCCGCCTCGTTGAGCGCCGCCGGGTCGAGCGTGAGCCGATGCGTCCGGCCCTCGACCGCGCGGCTCACGACGCCCGTCTCCTCCAGCACCCTCAGGTGCTTGGAGATCGCCGGCTTGGACACTCCGAAGCCGCCGGTCGCCTCGCCCACCGTCGCCGGGCCCGAAGCGAGCCGCTCGACGATTCCGCGGCGGATGGGGTGCGAGAGTGCCTTGAATGGATCGTTAACCATTGCGTTAACCGTATCACCCTGCGCTACCGCAGGCCGCGCCGGGTAAGCCGTGACCATCCCTCCCCTTCGCCTGTATCTGACCCTGTCCGGTGGCGCCTCGCTCGGGGCCTTTGAGGCCGGCGCCGCGGCGGCGCTTGCGCTCGCCATGCGTCAGCTCGATGCCGAGGAGGGCCAGGATGCGACGATCGACGCCGTCGGAGGCGCGTCGGCGGGCGCCCTCGTCGGCTTCTTCACGGCCCATGCGTTGCTCAACGGGATCGACCCCGTCGAGCTGCTGCGCGAGACGTGGGTCGATGACGTCGACCTGCCGCTTCTGCTCAGCACGGACTCCCGGTCGCTGCTCTCATTCGACAGGCTCCGCGAGCGCCTGCCGAAGACGCTCGGTTCCGCCGCTGAGCGGGCGGACGCCGACCGCCGCCAACGCCGGCCGATCGCGCTCCACGTGCAGCTGACGGGGTTGCGCGGCCTCTCGTACCCGATCCCGGGCCTGCGCCGGGACTCGCCGATCCCGGGCGTCACGTACGCCGACTGGGGCCGCTTCGAGCTCCGCAGTGGCGGCGGCGTCGAGCAGATGCTCGAGCCTGAGGGGCGCTCACCGCTCGACTTCGCCCTCGCCTCGGCGGCGAGCCCCGGGGGATTCGCGCCGCAACTCCTCGACCGACGTCCCGATCTCGACGGCTACCGGAGCCGGGGGATCGAGGGGCTCCCGCAATCCGGGAGGCTCTGGTACACCGATGGCGGCCTGCTCGGCTCAGAGCCGCTCGGGCGCGTGCTCGCGGCCGGCCGCGCCGTGCACGGCTCGGGCGAGGATGCGACGGAGGTGCATCTGCTCATCGATCCACGGTCCGAGGACGCCTCGACCGAGCGGTGGAGCGATCCCGAGGCGCCACCCACGTGGCAGCAGGGCGCGTCGCGAGCGCTCGCGATCCTCTCCGAGCAGAGCCTGTTCGACGACCTGCGCAGGATCGAGAAGCAGAACCGGAGGATCGAGTGGGCGCGGCGGCTCGGCGGCGAGCTCGCCGGCGAGCTCAGCTCCGAGGCCGTCGACGCGCTGGCCCGATTCGTCGCCGAGCGAGAGGGCGAGCGCGGGATCGCATCCGAGGAACGGGATCCCGGCGCGCTCGTGCATCGCGCGCTCTGTGAGCTCGCGGGCCTGGTCGGAAAGGAGCGGATCGCGATCGACGTGATCTCGCCGGAGCTCCTCGAGGGCGAGCTCGGCGAGGACGTCGGCAGCCTGCTGGCGGGCGAGTTCATGGGCGACTTCGGCGGCTTCCTCGACCGTGGGCTCCGCGAGAGCGACTTCGCGCTCGGTTACGAGAGCTCGCTTGCGTGGCTTCGCGCCGGCCTGGCGGAGTGCGGCATCGCGCAGGACCTCCGCGAGCGGACGATCGCGTTCGTCGAGGATCGCCGCCGCCACCGGCTCGAGGACGTCGGCGAGGGCGGCGCGCGGCTCGCCGATCTCTCGCTCTCGGAGAGGCTTCAGCTCGTCCGGCTCGCGGCGCACGCGACTCGGGTGCTCGCCGCCGGCGCGATCGACCTGCGAACGCGGATCCCGGACGTCCTGGGGCGGGCGCTCCGCCGAACCCGAGACCGCCTGCGCGGCTAGATTCCGCGCCGACCGTGCCCGCCGCCTATCTATACGACGCCGTGCGCACGCCATTCGGCCGCTACGGCGGCGCCCTGGCCGGCGTGCGGCCCGACGACCTCGCCGCGCACGTCGTGCGCGAGCTCCTCGCACGCTCGCCCGAGCTCGACCCGGAGCGGATCGACGACGCGCTCTTCGGCGACGCCAACCAAGCGGGCGAAGACAACCGAAACGTGGCCCGAATGGCCTCGCTTCTCGCCGGCCTGCCGACGAGCGTTCCGGGGGCGACGGTGAACCGGCTCTGCGCGTCGTCGCTCGAGGCCGCGATCCAGGCGAGCCGGGCGATCGAGACCGGCGACGGGTCGCTCGCGCTGGTCGGCGGCGTCGAGTCGATGTCGCGCGCGCCGGGGGTGCTGCTGAAGCCCGAGCGGCCGTACGCGGTCGGCAACCAGACGGTCCACTCCACCACCCTCGGCTGGCGGATGGTGAACCCGCACATGCCCGAGCAGTGGACGATCTCGCTCGGCGCCTCGACCGAGAAGCTCGCTGGCATGTACGGCATCGGGCGCGAGGCCCAGGACGAGTTCGCGCTGAGAAGCCACCGCCTGACGGCGAAGGCCTGGGACGACGGCTTCTACGGAGGATGGGTGGTGCCGGTGCCGGACACCGAGCTCGCGGTCGACGAGAACCTGCGCCGCGACACGTCGCTCGAGAGGCTCGCGAAGCTGAAGCCGGCGTTCGTGGACGGCGGGACCGTCACCGCGGGAAATGCATCGCCGCTCAACGACGGCGCCGGTGCGCTCTTTTTGGGCGACGAGGGCGCCGGCGACGCACTCGGACGCGAGCCGCTTGCGCGCATCGCCGGCCGTGGCGTCCACGCGGTCGACCCGGACGTGTTCGGGATCGCACCGGTCGAGGCGGCGAACCGGGCGCTCGCCCGCGCCGGGATCGGCTGGGGCGACGTCGAAGTCCTCGAGCTGAACGAGGCGTTCGCGGCGCAGTCGCTCGCCTGCATCGGCGACTGGAAGGAGCTCGATCCGGAGCGCGTCAACGTGAACGGCGGGGCGATCGCGATCGGACACCCGCTCGGTGCCTCTGGCGCCCGGGTCCTGGCGACGCTCGCCTACGAGCTTCGACGGCGCGGCGGCGGTTACGGCGTCGCCGCGATCTGCATCGGCGTCGGCCAGGGGCTCGCCGTCGTCCTCGAGGCGGTCTGACCCTCACCCTCGCCTGGCCGAGCGGACGCCGGCCACCACCGTCCCCCCTGCCGGGTCGACGGCGGACGTCCACGCCGCGCCCAGCGCCGTGGACCGTCCCGGTACGAGCCGGGTCGGGCGCTCGCGCGCGAGAACGCGCCCGTCCTGGCGGAGCTCGATCCGCGGGCGCAGAAGCTTCTCGCGGGCGCGGACCAGGTAGCGCCCCCGGGGCGGCGCCGCGCCGGGCACGACCACGTTCGGAACCACCCACTGCAACGGGTCCTGGCAGCGAAGCTCGACTCGGCCCGCCGGCCACGGAGCGCCGTCGAGGTGCTCGCGGACGGCCGCCGCGACGTGCCGGCCCTCGATCGCGGCGACGTCCGCCGTCTCCGCGCCGCGCAGGACGTTCCCGGCCGCGAACAGCCCGGAGCGGGTGGTGCGCAGGCGCGCGTCGACCAGCGGGCCGCGTGTCCGCGGGTCCAGCGCGGCGCCCCCGAGCGCGGCGAGCTCGTGATCGGGGATCCAGTCAGCGGTGAAGACGACGAGGTCGCAGTCGACCGTTTCGGTTCGCCCGGTGTCGAGCTCCGTGAGCTCGACCGCCTCGACTCGACGCCGGCCGTGGATTCGCGTGACCTTCGTGCGGGTGCGCAGCGGGACTCGGTAGCGGGCCGCGGCGCCGATCCGGAACGCGGCGAGCGACTGGTGGTGAGGAAGCTCGGTGATCATCGCCGCCGCGCGCGCTCCGGCGTGCGCCAGCGTCAGCAGGGCCGAGAACGAAACATGCTCGGCGCCGACGATGATGGCGCGCTCCCCCACGGGCTCCGCCGCCACGTAGACGAGCTGCTGAAGCATCCCGGTGGTCATCACTCCCTGCGCGCGGGTCCCTGGAACGAGCCGGGCGGTCCGCGGCCGCTCGCGGCATCCGGTCGCCAGAACGATCGTCCGCGCGCGCAACTCCTGGCGCCCGGCCGGGCTCGTCAGCTCCAGCGCGCCGTCCTCCGCCCAGCCCGTCACCTGTGTACGCGGGCGAATCTCCGCGCCCGCCCGCCCGGCCAACTCCGTCCAGCGCCGGGCGTAGCTCGGACCCGGCATCACGCGGTGCAGATCGCGCAGGCCATACCCCTGGTGATCGGAGTGGCGCGGGATGCCGCCGGGCTCCGCCTCGCGCTCGAGCACGACGACCGAGGCGCCATCCCGGCCGAGCTCGGTGGCGGCGGCGAGCCCAGCGGGGCCGGCGCCGACGATCGCGACGTCCACCGCGCTCACGGCGCCAGCTCCCGAAGCTCGCGCGCCACCCGGGCGCCGCAGTAAAAGCCCTGGCAGCGGCCCATCATCACCCTGGTCCGCCGCCGCAGGCCGTCGTAGTCGAACGGCGCGATCGGGCTCGCGACGGCGTCACGAATCTCGCCGTGGGAGACGCGCTCGCAGAAGCAGACGATGTCGCCGTAGGCCGGATCCGAGGCAATCCGCTCCGGTTCGCCGAACGGCCGCGGGAAGGCCTCGCCGATGTTCGGCATCCGGATCTCCGGCAGCGGCTCGGGGCGCTCGCGCAGCTCGAGGCCGGCATCGGCGAGCGCTTCGGTCATCCACTCGGCGATCGCCATCGACGAGGTGAGACCGGTCGACCGGATGCCGCCGGCGCACCCGTAGCGAAGCTCCGCGTCCACCTCGAGCTGGTAGTCGGGGTGCTCGGTCGCGGCGCGAAGGCCGGCATAGACGGCCGTCACCTCGTGCTCGAACAGCTCCGGCATCAGAGCCCCGCCGAGCTCCGTCAGCCGGCTGAGGCCGACCGCGGTCGACGCCGTGTCGGCCTTGTCGTCGATGTCGTCCGCGGTCGGTCCGAGCATCACGTTGCCGAACACCGTCGGGGCGATCAGCACGCCCTTCGTCGTCCCGGTGGGCACCGGCAGAAGGATGTGGGAGACGAGCGGGCGGGCGAGCTTGTCGAACACGATCAACTCGCCACGCCGCGGCCTGATGGTGAAGCCGCCTCGGCCCGCCGACCGGTGGATCTCATCGGAGTGAAGGCCCGCGGCGTTCACGACCCAGCCGGCGGTGAGGGAGCCGGCGCTCGTCGCGAGGCGCCATCCACCGTCGAGGCGTTCCAGGCCGATCACCTCCTCCCGTCGCCTCAGCTCCACGCCGGCGAGGACCGCCTGCGTGGCGTAGGCGAGCGGCGGCGTCCACGGGCAGACGATGAACTCGTCCGGGATCTCGAGCGCGCCGAGCGCGCCGCGGCCGAGGTGCGGCTCGCGGGCGTAGAGCTCCGCGGCCGAGAGCCGCCGCGTGCGCTCGTAGCCGCACTCGCGCGCGTTCTCCTCGATCGCGGGAAAGCGCGCGAGCTGCTCCTCGTTCCAGGCGACGAGCAGCGCGCCCGTCTCCTCGATCGGGATCCCCACGTTGCGCGCGTAGGCGAGCAGGAGGTCGTGTCCTTGCGCGACGAGCCGCGCCTCGAGGCTGCCCGGCTTCGCGTCGAAGCCCGTGTGGAGGATCGCCGTGTTGGCCTTGCTCGTGCCGGCGCCGACATCACCGCGATCCAGGAGCGCGACCCGGAGCTCGAATCGAGCCAGCTCCCGCGCGATCGCGGCGCCGACGTCACCGGCGCCGATGATTGCGACGTCGTAATCGCAGCTCACGCAATGCCACGCTAACGCCGCCGCAGCGGCGCGGCGCCGCGGCGCCTCGCGGCGCTATGGCTCGGAGCGGTCCTCCGCCTCCGCTGCGTCAGGGTCGGGGATCTCCGTGCCAGGGACGCTGCTGCGGCTGTCGCCGCGCATCCCGGCCGGATGGACCTCGGGCGGATGGACGAGATCCTCGTCGCGGCCGGGCCCCTCGAGCCCTGCCGGAAGTCGCGCCTGCGAGAGCTCGCGCTCCCGCCGCTTGCGCCGGCTCTCCTCGTCCTCGGTCATCTGTGATCCGACGTTCCCGGCCGTCCGGTGGGTAAACCGGAGTTTCGCGCCCCCGGGCGCGGGAACGGGACGAGAGAGAAAGTAGGCACGATGCGACCAGGGACCCGAGACGAGATCCTTACCGTCGAGGACGCGGTGGGCGCCGCGGCCGCGGCGTGCGATCCGGA
>Ga0126313_10000220_pt1 | contig 25844 bp, 24 predicted proteins | sample Plot105A_FD_89954 | JGI IMG/M metagenome (GOLD analysis project Ga0126313, IMG submission 89954) | Serpentine soil microbial communities from UC McLaughlin Reserve, CA, USA - Plot105A | ecosystem: Environmental > Terrestrial > Soil > Grasslands | place: USA: UC McLaughlin Reserve, Lake County...
GGAGCCGCCCGACGTGGTCGCGCACTGGCGGGAGGACCTCGTCGCGTTCCTGCTCGGATGCTCGTTCACCTTCGAGCGCGCGCTGCTGGCCGAGGGGCTGCCCGTCCGCCACATCGAGCAGCGGGTGAACGTCCCGATGTACCGGACCTCGATCGACTGCCGCGCGACGGGCCGCTTCGCGGGCCCGCTCGTCGTCTCGATGCGGCCGATGCGGCCGGACCAGGCGATCCGCGCCACCCAGGTGACGGCGCGGTTCGTCCGCGCCCACGGCGCGCCGGTCCACGTCGGCGCGCCGGACGCGATCGGCATCGCGGACCTCGACCGCCCCGACTACGGCGACCCGGTCGAGCTGCGCGACGGCGAGCTACCGGTGTTCTGGGCCTGCGGGGTCACGCCGCAGGCGGTGGCCGCGCGCTGCCGCCCGGAGCTGATGATCACGCACGCCCCGGGCCACATGTTCGTCACCGACGAGCCCGAGGCGCGCCAGGCCTAGCGGCTACTCGACCGGGACGAGCGCCCTGCCGTGCGTCTCGGGCGGGAACGCGAGCGCGGCGATACCGATGACGTAGCCGAAGACGCCGAACGCGCGGCGGCGCTTCGCGCCGAGGTCGGCCACCAGTAGCCCTCGGGCGTCGTGCGCCGCTCAGGCGCGACGCCGGTCGTGGCGGACGATCGCCGTGGCGATGCGACAGTGCTCAGGTGGCACCCCTTCCCCTTCGAGTCTGGGAAGCGTCCCGACTGCCTACCCCACGGCCACCCGGCGGGCGCGCGCCCGCATGGCCTACGCGCCGGCGCGCAGGTGCGCGGCGAACCAGTCGCGCGCCACCCGGCTGGCCGCGCCGAAGCCGGCCGTGTACGCGTCGAAGTGCCGCACCGGCAGGAGCGCGAGCCGCTTGGGCTCGCGCGCCCGCTCGAGCGCGGCGATCGCGAGGTCCGACACCATGAGGTTGTCGTGCTGGGCCACGACGAGCAACAGCGGCGTGGGCGAAATCCACTGGATCCACGCCTCGGGCTCGTATTCCCAGAACATCTCGACGCTGCGCAGCGTGACCTCGTTGCGCCAGGCCGGCGCGCGCGTCTCGCCGGTCTGGCTGAACCACTCCCACGACTCCGCCGTCGGCAGCGCGCTCGTGGCCATCGGGTCGGGGTCGACGACGGGGACCATCGCCGGCGCGTCGCCGCGGAAGCGCGCCTCGCGGTCGGCGTCGAACGCCTCGACCGCGGCCGCGACGAAGTCCGAGCGCACGAGGCGGCGCGCGTTCTCGTGGCCGCTGATCAGGGGCACCTGCGCCACGACGCACTTCACGCGCCGGTCGATCGCGCCGACGACGAGCACGTGGCCGCCGGAGTAGCTCGAGCCCCAGATCCCGATGCGGTCGCCGTCGACCTCCTCGCGCGTGCGCGCGTAGGTGATCGCGTGACGGTAGTCGCGCACCTGCTCCCACGGGTCGATCTCCTGGCGCGGCTCGCCGTCGCTCGCGCCGAAGTTGCGGTGGTCGTAGACGAGCGCGCCGAGTCCGCCCGCCGCGAACGCCTCGGCGAAGGCGTCGAGATACATCTCCTTGACGGCCGAGAAGCCGTGCGCCATGACGATCGTCGGAACCGGGCCGGTCGCGCCGTCGGGGACGTACAGCCACCCACGTAGGGTGACCCCCTCGGCGTTGAACTCGACGTCCTGGCGCGGCATGGCGCTCCTCTCGCTGGGGGGATCTGCGGCCGACCCTAACCAGCGGCCGCGAGCGCGGCGAGGCGCCGCAGCGCGCTCGCGATGGCCTCGCGCTGGTCATCGAGGCGGTACGCCTCGGCGTCGGGGATCTCGACCTCGACCGCGATCCGCGTGCCGTCGCCGTGCGGCTCGAGCCGCCACGCGAAGCGCAGGTCGGAGACCAGGCACGAGATCCGCACCGCGCGGTCGCTGCTCGAGCTCTCGAGGACCTGCGGCATCGGGAAGTCGGGGTAGCCGTCGGGGTACATCGTGTAGCGCGTCGCGCCGTCGCCGGGCGGCCCGGGCTCGACGGTCTCCACGCCGGTCCACCACTCCGGGAAGCGCGCCGGGTCGTACAGCACCTTCCAGACCTCCTCGGGCGGGGCGCTGCTGATGGCGCTGTCGTGGAAGGCGGGCATGCGTCACGCGCGCGCGGGTTCGAGTGCGCGCAGGTCGGAGAGGACGCGTTCGAGCTCGCGCTCGGGCTCGACGAGCCCGGCGACAGGGGGGCGGCCGAGGTCGGTCAGGGTGGCGGCGTACCGGTCGCCGTCCGCGCTGCGGTCCAGGCGCCGGCGCCAGCCCGCGGCGGCCTGCTCGAGCCGGCGAACGGCGACGGCGCGCTCGCCGCGCGCGGCGGCGACGAGGCCCTGCACGCGCACGAGCCGCGGGACGAGTGTGTCCGGGAAGTCGCTGGGGCCCACCGGCTCGAGCGCGGTGGCGCGCAGCTCGGACTCGGCCTCGTCGAGGCGCCCCAGGCCGGCGAGCGCCTCGGCGCGGGCGAGGCGCGCGACCGGCCGGCTGACCGGCGCGCCCTCGGCGAGCGCGGCGCGCAGGAGCGCCTGGGCGCGGTCGAGCTCGCCACGCGCGAGGGCGACCATGCCGCAGTCGTGGCGGGCGGTGGCCTCGAGCTCGGGGATCGCGATCCGTTCGGCGAGCTCGGCCTCCGCCTCGGCGGCGGCCCGCGCCTCGTCGAGCCGGCCCAGCCGCGTGAGGACATACGAGCGCGCGGCCAGGTACTGCACCTCGAGCGCGCGCAGGCCGGTGCCGCGCACCGCCCGGGCGCCGCGCTCGACGAACGCAAGCGCCCGCTCGAAGTCGCCGGCGCATGCTGCCGCGCACGCCGCGTTGATCCACGAGCCGTAGGAGAGGTCGGGGCGCCCGGCGCGCTCGGCCAGCTCGCCGGACTCCGCCGACGGCGCGTAGCTGTCGGTGAACCGCCCGCGGCGAATCAGGACCAGCGCGCGGGCGTGCTCGGCGGCGTGGCGGATGAGGTCGTCGGCCTCCGCGCCGGTCTCCTCCGCGCGCGCCAGCAGCTCCTCGCCCGCCTCGGGGTCGCCGGCCACCGCCTCGGCCCACGCGCAGGCCGCCAGCGCCTCGGCGCGCACCTGCGGCGCGTCGGCGCCGGTCGCGTCGAGCACGCCGACCGCGCGGCGGGCGGCAGCGAGCACCTCGCGCGGCGCGCACAGCGGCCCGCGCGACGCGCTGGCCCGGCGCAGCCACGCCCCGGCCTCGGCCACCGGGTCGCCGGCGGCGGCGAGCAGCGCGGCGGCGCGCTCGAACGCGTCGCCCGCCTCCGGGCGCCGGCCGCGCCACGCCTGGGCCTCGGCGAGGTCGACGAGCAGCCCGCCGTCGCCGGGCGCGAGGTCGACCGCCTCGGCCAGGAACCGGCACGCCTCGTCGATCGCCCCGACGCGCCAGGCGTGACGCGCGGCGCGGCGCAGCGCGCCGACCGCGTCGTCGTCGCGGCCGGCGAGGCGCAGGTGGCGCGCCACCTCGGCCGCCTGGCCCGGCGCGCCGCCGTCGCCGGCCAGCGCGTCGGCGAGGTGCTCGTGCACCCAGGCCCGCTGCGGCTCGGGGAGGTCGGCGTACACCGCGTCGCGCAGCAGCGCGTGGCGGTAGCCGAGGCGGCCGCCGGCGCCGCCGAGGATGCCGGTCTCGACCGCCGCGGCGGCCGCGCGCGCCGGGTCGCCGACCGGCAGCCGGCCGAGCTCGTCGCGGGTGAGCTCGCGGCCGGCGGCGGCGGCGAAGTCGGCGAGCAGGCGGGGCTCGGGTGCGAGCGGCGCCAGCGCCGCGCGGACGGCGCCGCGTAGGCTCGCGGGCGGCTCGCGCTCGCCGCGCGCGAGCGCCCGCGCCGACTCGACCGCCAGCAGCGCGTTGCCCTCGGCGGCGTCGACGACCTGCTCAACGCCGGCCTCGCCGAGGGGCGCCACCGCACGGGCCAGCGTCGCGACGGCGCCCGCCCCGAGCGGCCCGAGGGCGACCTCGCACTGCAGCGCGCCGCGCGAGCGCAGCGCGTGCTCGACGGCGTCGACCTCCGGGCGGCGGGGCAGCGGCCGGCGGGTGAGGACGACGAGCACCGCCAGGCGCGTCGCGCGGCGCCCGACGTAGGCGACGAGCTCGAGGCTGGCCGCATCGGCGAGGTGCACGTCCTCGAGCGCGAGGACGACCGGCCGCGACCGCGCCGCCCACTCGACGAGCTCCACGACGGCCTCGTGCAGCCGCGCCCGCTCGAGATCCGGCGAGGCCGCCGGGCGCGCCTCGGGCTCGCCGCCCTCCAGGCGGCGCGCGAGGTCGGGCGCGAGCGGGGCGAGCCCCGCCGGCCACGTCGCCTCCGGCGGCGGCGGCGCGAGGTCCCGGGCCAGCTCGGCGACGAGCTCGGCCCACAGGCCGAGCGCCGCGCCGCCGCGCTCGCCGAGGCCCGCGCCGAGGTCGAGCGCCGCGCAGATCGCCGTCCGCGCACCGTCCTTGCGCGCGCACTCCAGCAGCTCGAGCGCCAGCCGGGTCTTGCCGACGCCGGGCTCGCCGGTGAGCGTCACCACGCCACCCGCGCCGGCGCGCGCCGCCGACCAGGCGCCGAGCAGCGTGGCGAGCTCGCCGTCGCGGCCGGCGAGCGGCAGTAGGCGGGCCGTCGGCGGGCCGGGCGGCGCCGGCGCCGCGCCGGGCTCATCGGCGCGCAGCTCGTCGGCGAGCGCGCGCGTCGCCCGCGACGGCGCGACCTGCAGGTCGCGGCGCAGCCGCTCGCGCAGGCGCTCGTACACCCCGAGCGCCGCGGAGCGCTGGCCCGCGCGCGCGAGGCGCTCCATCAGCCGCCGGTGGGCCTCCTCGTCGAGCGGGTCGAGGACCGTCTGGCGGCGTGTCCAGCCCAGCGCGGCGGCCGCGTCGCCGGCCGCCTCCGCCGCGCTCGCGAGCCCCTCGAGCGCGCCCGCGAGGCGCTCGCGGTGCGCGGCGCGCGCCTCGAGCGCCCAGTCGTCGCCGAAGCCCTCGAGCAGCTCGCCGCCGTCGCACAGCGCGACCGCCTCCTCCAGCCGTCCGGCGGCGGCCAGCTCGGCGAACGCCAGCGCGTCGACCCACAGGCCCGCGGCCGGGTCGAGCCCGACGTGGTCGGTGGTCGCCACGAGCGCGCCCTGCCCGGCGTCGCCTAGCTCGCGCCGCAGCGCCCACACCGTGGTGCGCAGGCTGGCGCGGGCGCTCGAGTCGAGCACGTCGGGCCAGAACCGGGCGGCGAGCTCGGCGCGCGCGTGCAGGCCCGGATGCAGCGCCAGCCACGCCAGGAGTGCCGACGCCCGGCGCCCGGCGGGCGCCTCGATCACGGCGCCGTCGGCCTCCACCCGCAGCGGCCCGAGTGCGTGCACCCGGAGCATCGGGTGCGAGCCTACCGCCGCCCGCGGCGCGCGTGTTGACGCTCGATTGACGGCGCGCTGACGGCCGCCCGCGACGCTGCCTCCCACGGTTCCGCCCACCGTCCACAGCCCCGAAGGGAGACCCATGTCCGCCACCGCCCCGAAGACGTTCGACCTCGCCGCGCTGAAGCGCGCGATCGAGGAGCGCGACGCCGCCGGCCAGCTCGCGCTGTACGCGCCCGACGCCGAGGTCCGCCTCGTCGACCGGGTGACGACCCCGGGCCGGCCGCGCGTCCTGCGCGGCCGCGACGAGATCGCCACCTGGGTCGAGGACGTCTGCGGCCGCGAGATGTCGCATCGCGTCGAGCGCGAGGTCGTCGAAGGCGACCGCGTTGCGTTCGCCGAGGCGTGCCGCTACCCCGATGGCACGAACGTCCTGTGCATGACGGTGCTCGAGCTGCGCGACGGGCTGATCGCCGGCCAGCTCGCGATCCAGGCCTGGGACGAGTAGCCCGCCCTCAGCGCAGCGGCAGCTCCGCCCGGATGCGCGTGCCGCGCCCGGGCGGGCTGTCGATGAACAGGCGGCCGCCGAGCGCCTCCAGGCGGTCGGCCAGCCCGCACAGCCCCGAGCCGCCGGCCGGGCCCGGCCCGCCGCGGCCGTCGTCGTCGATCTCGGCGGTCAGCAGGCCGTCGGCGTGGGCGACAGTCACGCACACCGTCTCTGGCTCCGCGTATTTGGCCGCGTTCGTGAGCGCCTCCGACACGAGGTAGTAGATCACGACCTCGACGCCGTGCGTGAAGCGCTCCGAGGGCACATCGAGGCCGACCGGGAACGGCGCGCGCGAGGCGAGCGCGGCCAGGGCGGGCTGCAGCCCGCGGTCGGTGACGAGCGCGGGGTGGATCCCGCGCGCGAGCTCGCGAAGCTGCTCGAGGCCCTGGTCGAGCTGGTCGCCGGCCTGCTCGAGCAGCTCGGCCGCGGCGACGGGGTCCTTGTCGAGCTTCGCGCGCGCGAGGCGCATGCCGAGCGCCACCGCGACGAGGCGCTGCTGGGCGCCGTCGTGCAGGTCCCGCTCCAGGCGCCGGCGCGCCGTGTCCCCCGCCTCGACCAGGCGCGCGCGCGACGCGGCGAGCTCGTTGCGCGCCTCGGCGCTGGCCAGTGCGAGCGCGACCAGTTCGGCGAAGCTCTCCAGGCGCGTCTCGGCGCCCTGGGGCAGCGGCTCGGCCCCCTGGTGGCCACGACGAGCAGGTCCCAGATGCGCCCGGACACGACGACGGGCGCGGCGAAGACGTCCTCTGACCCCGGCTCGCTGGCCACGAGCGTCGCGACCTGCCGCAGGGCGGCCTGCTCGGCTGCGAGGCGCTGGAGTTGCTCGAGACGCTCGCGGAGCTGACCCTGGAGCGCTCACCGCTCGGCGGTCGCGGTCTCGCTCTCGGTGACGTCGAGGCCGCTCGCGACGATGTAGCGCACCTCGCCGTCGTCGTCGAGCCGCGGCCGGTTCGCCCACGCGATCACGCGCCGTCCGCCGCCGCGGGTGACCCAGTGGCCCTGCTCCGGGCTGGGCGCGCGCGTGTCGTGGATGCGCGCCATCACCATGGCGAAGGAGTCGTGCTCCTCGGGCGGGATGACCGTGTCGGCGGCGGGACGGCCGACCACCTCGGCGGCGCTGAAGCCGGTCGCGCGCTCGCAGGCCCGGTTGAAGAGCACCGATGACGCCGTCGCGGTCGAGGACGCAGACCAGCGTCTGGACCGTGTCCACCAGCGCGGCGCCGAACTCGCGGTCGGCAGGAAGTCCTGTGTGGGCCCGTCCGCCCGTCGCCGATGCCCCCATCTGACAGCGCGCCTTCCGACCCGACCGCGCCCGCGGGTGACGCTACCAAACGCCCGCCCCGGCGCCGGGCGGGCAAGCTAGGGTGCGCGCGTGACGGCGACCGGCCGCGACGCGCTCGAGGCGCTCCTCGCCGAGGAGGACGAGCTCCAGTTCCGGGCGTTCACGAACGACACCGCGTGGGAGCTCGGCGCGCACCTCGTCGCGACCGCGCGCGAGCGCGGGCTGGCGGTCACGGTGGACATCCGCCGCGGCGACCAGCAACTGTTCCACTGCGCGCTGGGCGGCACCGCGGCCGACAACGACGCGTGGATCGAGCGCAAGAACCGCGTCGTGCGCCGCTTCGGCCACAGCTCCTTCTACGTCGGCGAGAGCCTGCGCCGCGACGGCACGACGATCGGCGAGCGCTTCCTGCTCGACGAGCGCGAGTACGCCCCGCACGGCGGCGCGTTCCCGGTGATCGTCCGCGACGTCGGCGTCGTCGGCACCGTGACCGTCTCGGGGCTGCCGCAGGAGGACGACCACCGGCTCGTCGTCGAGGCGCTGCGCGCGTTCTTCGCCCGGACGGGCCCTTAACGCGACCGGGCGAGCCTTGCGCTCGCCCGTTGCCGCCCGGTCATAGATCACCGCTGTACTTCTACGTCCCAGGACTTGCGTGTCACATGCCTGGGCGGCGTCGACACTCCCGACCACCGGGACTGGCCGCCGGCCCGAGGGCCGGCGCGTGGCCCGGCTGAGTGCCCGGGGGCACTCCGGTCGAGTGGGCGATCCGCCGGACGGCACAGCCTAGCGGCTGACGCGCGAGCGCCCGGGAGCGGGGCTCCCGGGCGCTCGGATCGGATATCGGGACTGGCCGGCGACTACTGCATGTAGTACCGCATGCGCCAGCCCTTGATGGCCGAGCGCTTCAGCTGCTTGCGGAGCTTGGCGATGGTCTCCATGTCGAACACCTCTCAGCGGCGCGGGCGTGCCAGCGCCGCGCTTGGATCGTTTTGCAGTCTCACGGCGGCCCGTGGGCCCGCGGGGGCCTGCGGCAGCGCCGTCTCGTGTCGGCCAGACGCGGTGGGCTCTCTCGCCTCGGCTCGCGTCCCGGTTTTGCCCGCCGGGCGGCCGAGGCCCTTCCACCGCGTGCGACCTCGGTGAGCACAGTACCCGCGACCCTCGACTTCTCCGTGAGGGTCGTCACACAGGGGTCGGAGGCCCTAGGCCGTCCAGCCCTCGAACTCGTCCTCCTCGCCCAGGTAGATCTGGGTGTAGCTCGGGCGCACGCGGGCGCGGCCGAGCACGTAGGAGCCGAGCACGTCGATCACGGGACGCTCGGCGTCGGTGCGCCGTGCCTCCCAGTCGGCCTGCTCGAGCGAGAGCTGCGCGATCGCGACCTGGATGCGCGGCTCCTGCTCGGTCACCAGCTTGGCCATCGTCACGAGGCCGACCAGGCCGCCGCCGACGATGAACTCCCAGGGCAGCTCGGTGGCGACCTCGATGTGGCGCCAGTCCATGTGGATGCGCCGCACCGCCGGCTCCTGCGCGGGCTTCGGCGCGGGCGGCTCGATCGCGTGGTCGGGCGCGGCCTCGCCGCCGCCCTGCTGGCCGAGGCGCTCGGCCGTGGCCGCCAGCCACTGCGGGTCGGTGACGGCGCGCGCTGCGCGGAAGAGCGCGTCGAGCTGGGTGAAGACGCCGGCCGCGTCGCGGCTGCTGAAGCCGTCCTTCGGATCGGGATAGGCGACGCTGAAGAAGACAGCGCGCGCGCCGGCGGCGACGTTCTCTGAGGTGGCCATTGCGGCTGGCATCATGCCAGGCCGTCACGCGCCGAGCCGTTCCCGGAGCCAGAACGCACGTGGGCAGCACCGGTCCCTCGCCCATGTGCCCTCCCGGGAAGATCCGCAGTGACGATTCGCAAATCGGTCACGCCTGCGGGTCCGGGCGTCCCGGACGGCGCCGACCTCCTAGAGGTCGACGACCTCGATGTCCGCGCGCCGCCCGCGCAGCGCCTCGGTGATCACGCGGCGGTGGCAGCCAGCGGGGTCCGCCTCCAGGCACAGCAGCGCGGTGGGCGGCGCGGCGTCGAGCTCGGCGGCCAGCTCGGCGATCGCCTCGGGCGTCTCGCGCTCCACGTGCGCGCGGTAGGCCGCGGTCGCCTCCGCCAGGCGCCCGGCGTGGAACAGCCAGCGCATGTCGGGCGGCGTGCCGAGCTCGCGGCGGTGCTCGTAGGCGATGCCGTGCTCGGCGAGCAGCGCCCCGAGGCGGGTCTTCGACATGCCCGGCCGGCGCGACTGGGGGCGTAAGCGCACGTCGATCACCCGCCGCACGCCCGCGGCCCGCAGCTCGGCGACCAGCTCGGGGCGGCAGCAGGCGCTCGTAGCCCACGGTCCAGATCGTCGGCACGGCGGGCAGCGTAGCCGCGCCTGCGAGGATGGGCGCATGGCGCACGTCGTCTCCGTGAACGTCGGCACGCCGCAGCCGGTCGGCCTGCGCCGCGGGCGCCCCGTGCGCAGCGCGATCGCCAAGGCGCCGGTCGAGGGTCGCGTGCGGGTGGAGGGCGTCAACGTGGCCGGCGACGACCAGGCCGACCGCCGCGTGCACGGTGGGCCCGACAAGGCGGTCTACGCCTACGCCGCCGAGGACACCGCCTGGTGGGACGCCGAGCTCGGGCGCGCACTCGGTCCGGGCGCGTTCGGCGAGAACCTCACGGTCGCGGGCGTCGACGTCAGCGGCGCAGTGGTCGGCGAGCGGTGGCGGATCGGCACGGTCGAGCTCGAGGTCTGCCAGCCGCGGTTTCCGTGCTTCAAGCTCGGCCTGCGCTTCGGCGACCCTAAGATGCTCAAGCGCTTCACCCGGGCCGAGCGCCCCGGCGCGTACCTTCGCATCCGCCGCGAGGGCGAGCTCGGTGCCGGCGACGCGGTCGAGGTCGCCGACCGGCCCGCGCACGGCGTCACGGTGGCGCTCGTCGCGCGCGCGGTGATGATCGACGCCGCGCTGCTCGCCCGGGCGGCGGCGGCGCCGGAGCTGCCGGCCGACCTGGCGGACTGGAAGCTCGAGCGGGCGGCCTGAGCGTCAGCTGGTCTCGGGATCGACCATCTGGCGCCCGAGCGCGCCGAGGTCGCGGCGCGAGAGCTTGTGCAGCTCGGTGGGCGGCTCGCCGTGCAGCACCCAGCCGTCCTCGTCGCGCGTGACGAGCCCCCGGTGCGACAGCTCGGTGAGCGCGCGGCTCGTCGACGGCCGGCGCCCGAGCACGAGCGCCGCGAGCAGCCCGTGGGTCATCCGCACCGGGATGCGCACGCCGCCCTCACACGGCTCGCCCCAGCGGTCGGCGAGGTGCCACAGCAGGCCGAGCAGGCGCAGCTCGAGCAGCGGCAGCTGCGCGATCGCCATGTTGAGGTCGAGCTCGCGGGCGCGCCGCAGCGCCCGGCCGAGCAGCTCGTCGACGACCTCGGGCCAGCGGCATACGATCGCGGCGAAGCGCCGGTCGAGTACCGCCAGGCGGCACGGCTCGACGATCTGCCATGTGACATCCACCGGCAGCAGGCCCTGGTCGCCCTCGGGCTGCCACGGGCGCAGCAGGTCGCCGCGGCCGAGGAGCTCGGGGTAGGCGAGCTTGCCGAGGCTGACGCTGCGCGTCAGCACGCCGTCGAGCACGAGCAGCCCCATCATGCCGTCCTCGTGCGCGGCGCCCGCGGGCCACTCGCCGCGGGGCAGGCTCCACACCGGCACGACGAGCCAGCGGCGCACCTGCTCGCGCAGGGCCGGCGTCAGGCCGCGGCCGAGCCCGGAGTCGAGGTCCAGCAGCGGCGCCATGACGACGTCGCGCGAGGCATCGGGCAGCGGCGGCGCGTCGGTGGCGACGGATTCGAGTCGTGGGCTGAACATGCTCGTGGCGTTGGTCGCCGAGCCGGATCGCCCAGCTCGGACGCACAGGATGCATCGACCGCCCGTACGTGCCGAGAGCCATATCCGCCGTCCGCGGTGCGGGTTCTCGCAATGCGGCGCCCGCTCGCCGCACCGCGAATCGGTCACCTGGCTGACCACCCGCTGCCGTGTTCACGCAGGACCTCGGCGCCTACGCACCATGCCCCGGGGCACCGTCGCCTCCATCATCTGGGCCGGAGCCGCCGCGATCCGCGGCCGCCGCGACCGACTCGCCGGGAGGGGGACCGCCGCACATGACGACCGAGGAGGTGCACGCGCGGCCTCGCGCCGGCGGCCGCCGCTCGCCGCCGCGCGCGCTCGTCGCGGCAGTCGCGCTCGTCGTGGTGCTGGCGGCGGCCGGGCTCGCCCTTGGGCTCGGCGGCCTCGGCTCGGGCGACGACACCGACGGCACGTACGGCATCAGCCAGGACGTCCCGACCAGCTTCGGCGCGATCGCGATCGACGGCCTCGGCGCCCGCGTCGGCCCGAGCGGCAGGCGCGACCAGATGCAGGCGTTCGTCGCGCTGACGAACCTCTCCGGGCGCCCGGTCCGCTACTCGCCCGCGCAGTTCCGGTTGCTCGGCGGCGAGGACCGCGCGCCGGTCTCCGGCCTGCAGGCCACGTTCGGCGCGGGGACCCTCCTCGCCGACGCGAACTTCAGCGGCCAGCTGCACTTCCGCGCGCCGCCGGAGGGCGCCAAGCGCTTCATCGAGTTCCGCCCGACGGCCAGCGACGAGCCGATCGTCATCGACCTCAGCCGCACCGGCGAGCGGACGCCCGACAGCGCCTTCGACAAGTTCACGGAGGGCTGAGCGACTCGGTGAGGCTTCCGGCGCCGGGAGGTGCAGGCTCGGCGCCTGGGAAGCCGGCACAACAGGGACCGCGCCCTCTCCGTGTGTGTTGGGGGCGCGGTCCCGCCGGCCGGCCGCGGCTGGGGTAGGGTCGGCGGGCCATGACCGACACGCCACACAGTGCCGCGACCCGCATCAACCACGTCAGCGTCAGCGCTCCCGACCTCGAGGCCTCGGTGGCCTGGTACCAGGAGCTGTTCGGCGCGCGCGCGATCGCGACGCCGAACTTCGGCTTCCCCGTGCAGTGGCTTGCGATCGGCGACACCCAGTTGCACCTCTTCAACCGCGACATGGACCCGCCCAGCCACCACCACTTCGCCGTGACGGTGGACGAGGTCGAGCCGGTCTACGCCCGCGCGGAGGAGCTCGGCGCGTTCGATCGCGAGGCGTTCGGCCACCACCTCTACGAGCTGCCCGGTGACACCGTCCAGCTCTACCTGCGCGATCCGGGCGGCAACCTGGTCGAGGTCGACTCGCCCGGCGTCGGCCGGCTCCCGGACGCGATCCGCGCCGAGCTGAAGCGGCTCGCCGACGTGCACCCGCAGGACGCGGAGAACGAGTCGGCGCGGCTGTACGTGGGCGGCGCGGGCGCGCCGGTCTAGCGCGCAGCCGCCTCAGTGCTTCGCGAGCCGGCGGGCACCCTGCCCGACCGGCAGGTACTCGAGGCCGTAGTAGCGGTAGGTGGACGCCTCGTCGTCGGCGCCCAGCTCGGCGTCTGGGTCGAAGCTCGGCGCGTCCTTGAACTCGTCCTTCGCCGCCCGGACGCGCAGGTGCGAGCGGCCGGCCGTCGCCCCGGCGAACGGCACGAGCGTAAGGCGCTTGCCGAACAGTCCGCTCTTCACTGCCGCGAACGCGGGCGCGTCGGTCTCGGTGTCGTAGTACACCTCCTCGAGCTTGCCGAGCTTGTCGCCGTGCAGGTCGACGACGTCCTCGCCGCGCCACTCCTTGATGTCCTCGACGGGGATCGAGATGGTCGTCGCGCTCGCCGGTGTGCTCATGCGCCCAGCGCTACCCGCGCCGCCGCGGCCGTGCACCGAACGGGGCGTCGCCGCGCTCAGTCCAGCCAGGAGTGGCCGAGCTCGTAGAGGCCGAATGGCAGCGGCTCGCCCACCGACCACGTGCATTGGAACTGCACGCGCTCGCCGGCCTCGCGGGTGCGCGCGAGCGCCCCGCGGCCGAGCTCCAGCGCGCCCGGCTCCCAGCGCGCCACCGCGTCGGCAACCTCGCCGTTCGCGGCGCGCATCGCCTCGCCCAGCCGCCAGGCATCCTCGGCCGCCTTGGCCGAGCCGACCGCGGCGTGCGGGCGCAGCGCGAACGCCGCGTCGCCGATCAGGCACGCGCGGCCGGCGAACGCCATGCGCGAGACCTCGATGTCGAAGACGACCTGCACGAACGGCTCGGCGGTGACCCGCACGAGCTCGGCGAGCGGCGGCGGCAGCCGCTCCCCCGCGGCGGCGCGCAGGTCGGCGAGCGGCGCGTCGGCCACCGCGCCCGGCGCGACCGACACCGCCCGGCGCGCACCCGCGCGGTCCGTCATCAGCGCGTCGAGCTCCGCCCCCGCCGCGACGTTGCGATACCAGAGCCAGTTCGTCAGCCGTGAGCCGATCTGCACCGACCCGTCGCTGCCCGGGATCGGGTACGTCAGGAAGTGACTGTTCGGCATGAGGTGGTAGGTGATCGCGCCGCGCAGGGTCGCGAACGTCTCGGCCGACAGGTCGTGCTCGACCACCGTCCCGCGCCACGCGACGTAGCCCGCGTACACCGGCTCGACCTCGGGCAGCAGCGTGCGCCGCACGCGCGACTGGATCCCGTCCGCGCCCACGAGCAGGTCGGCCGCCCGCCGGCCCCCGCCGGCGAGCTCCGCCTCTACGCCGCCGCCGCGCGGATCGAGGTCGATCCCCACGACCTCGCAGCCGAGGTGGTAGCGCTCCGGCGGCAGCGACGCGAGCAGGTCGCGGTACAGCGAGTCGTAGGAGCTGAAGCGGTAGTGGAACGGCTGCTCGTGCGCGACGGACCCGTCCGCGGCCACGTAGCGCAGGATCCGGGTGGGCGCGCTGAACTCCTCGAGCGGGCGCACGTCATTCTGCACCCACCACCGCACGGTCGAGGGGTGCAGCACGATGCCGGCACCGCGCCCGACCAGCGGCCGGCGCGAGCGCTCGAGCACATGCACGTCGCAGCCGGCTTCCGTCAGGTACAGGGCCGCTGACAACCCGCCGAGCGAGCCGCCGGCGACCAGCGCCCGCGGCGCGCCTATGGCCCGGTCTCCCCGCCGCCGTCGTCGAGCACCGCGACGGCCCGGACCGGCGACCCCGTGCCGGCCCGGATCCGCAGCGGGAAGCCGATAAACGTGAACCGCCGCCCAACCACCCGGTCGAGGTTGGCGAGGTTCTCGAAGTGGGTGATCCCGGTCGCCCGGCACATCATGTGCACCGGGTACGTCCTCGAGATCGGGTTGTCCGGACTGGGCGAGTCGACGCCGAACGCCTTGACGCCGCGCTCGCGCAGCCACTCGCTCGCGGACTCGTCCAGGCCGGGATACTGGTTCGTGTACTCGGGCGTGCCGCCGAAGCGGTCGACCGCGCCGGTGCGGATGAGCAGGATCGTCCCCGCTTCCACGCGCGTGCCCGCCTCCGCCTCGGCCGCCTCCATCTCCTGCGCCGAGACGTACTCGTGCGGGCCCTTGTGCGACACGTCGACGCACGTCGCCGGCCCGTAGAACGTGTCGAGCGGCATGGCGTCGATGGTCGGCGCGCTCTCGCGCGGGTCGAGGTGGGCGATCGCGTCCACGTGCGTCGGGCCGTGGTCGCTCATGAGCAGCCCGCTCGAGCGGAACGAGAAGCCGCCCTCGAAGTTGCGCGCGGTCTCGTCGTGTGAGGCGTGCTCCCAGACCACCGTCTTGAGGTGGCCCGGGTACACGCTCATGCCCTGGTAGATCTCCTGCGAGAGGTCGACGAGCTCCACTAGCGCGCCCAGGCCGACTCGATCCACTCCACGATCCGCGCCGGGGTGGCGGGCAGCGCGGTGGCTCGCACGCCGAGCGGCGCGAGCGCGTCATCGATGGCCGCGGCGATCGCGGCCGGGGCCATCATCCGCCCGCCCTCGCCGCCGCCCTTGATGCCGTGCGGCGTCCATGGCGACGGCGTCTCGCAGTGGCCGATCACGAACTCGGGCGCCTCCATCGCGGTGGGGATCAGGTAGTCCATGTAGCTCTGGGTCTGCAGGTTGCCGTCCTCGTCGTAGACGTACTCCTCGAACAGCGCCGTCCCGATGCCCTGCACGGTCCCGCCGGTGATGTGGCCGGCCAGCGAGCGCGGGTTGACGAGCGTGCCGCAGTCGTGGACCGCGATGTACTTGAGGAACGTCACCTCGCCGGTCTGCGGGTCGACCTCGATGATCGGGATGTGGCAGGCGTGACCGACGAACGGATAGAAGACGCCGAGGTTCGAGCGGTCGGCGTTCGGCATCGTCGTGTACGGGTGATCGTAGACCTTGCTCGCCTCGAGCCCCGACTCGATCTCCTCCGGCAGGCTGTGCTTGAACAGGTGCGTCTGGATCGCGATGTCCGCGAGCGACTTGCGCTTGTCCGGCGAGCCCTTGACCTGCACGCCTCCCCCTGCCCACTCGAGGTCGTCGGGGGCGGCCTCGAGCAGGTGCTCGGCCACCTTGAGCGCCTTGTCCTTGATGCGTCCCGACGCGCCCTCGACGGCGCCCGCGAGCATCACCGTCGTGCGGCTGCCGCCCGGTCCGGTGGCGGGCAGGCCGTTGCGGCTGCCCGCGTAGACGACGCTGACGTCCTGCGGCTCGCAGTCGAACTCCTCGGCCACGAGCTGGGCGACCATCGTCTCGGGGCTGTTGCCCCAGAACGCGCACGAGTACAGGGTCGCGGTGATCCCGCCGGTCGCGTCGACGCTGAGCGTGACGCTCTCGGGCATCGAGGTCACCGGCGCGCCGGGCTCGTCGAACCAGAACCAGAACTCCGTCGCGCTGAACACGCTGCGCTCCGCGCAGGTGACGAGCCCGATGCCGATGTAGCGGCCCTCCTCGCGCGCCTTGGCCTGCTCGGCGCGCCAGCGGTCGAGGTCGGCGAGCTCGAGCGCCGTGTCGAGCACCCGCTCGTAGTCGCCCGAGTCGTACACGTTCCCCGTCGGGATGTAGTAGGGGAACTCGTCCTTGCCGATGAAGTTGCGCCGGCGGATCTCGACCGGGTCGAGGTGCAGCTCCTTGGCGGCCAGGTCCACCATGCGCTCGAGCATCCAGTTGTTGACCTCGGAGCCGAAGCCGCGGTAGGCGCCTTGCTGACACTTGTTCGTCATCACCGCGGTGACCGTGTACTGCACGCTCCCGATCCGGTACGGCCCGGTGACCTGGGCGAGCGCGTTGCCGTGGTGGCCGACACCGAACTGGATGTACGCGCCGTAGTCGTCGAGCGAGCGGACGCGCATCGACCGCATGATGCCTTCGCGGCTGAGCGCGAGCTCGACGTCGTACACCCGGTCCGAGCCGTGGTGATCGCAGTTGGCGATGTTGTCGACGCGGTCCTCGAGGTACTTCACCGGCCGCCCGGAGACCTTCGACAGCATCCCCGCGATCGCCGAGACCTTCACCGCCCACAGCTTCGAGCCGAAGCTGCCGCCCGCCGGGTGCGGGATCACGTCGAGCTTGTTGGCCGGGACCTTGAGGGTTCCGGCGAGCAGGAACAGGTAGCTCGTGAAGCTCAACGTGTTCGTGTTGATGGTCAGCATGCCGGTGCCGCGATCGAAGTTCGCGATCGCGCCGACGGTCTCCAGCGGCTGGCCGCCCGAGCGGTGCCAGCGCAGCCGGTCCTTCACGACGACCTCCGAGTCGGCGAAGTCGCGCTCGACGTCGCCGAACGTGAACGTGCGCTCGTAGGCGACGTTCGAGCCGAGCGGCTCGTGGACGAGCGCGGCGTCGTCGCGGAGCGCGGCCTCGGGATCGACGACCGGCTCGAGCAGCTCGTACTCGACCTCGACGAGGTCGGCGGCGTCCTCGGCGATGTAGCGCGACTCGGCGAGCACGGCCACGACGCCCTCGCCGACGTACCGGACCTTGTCGACCGCCAGGCAGCGCCAGGTCGTCTTGTCCGGCGCGGGGCCGAAGTCGGGCATCGGGTCGGTGAGCTCGGCGGCGTCGGCGCCGGTCACGACCGCGAACACGCCGGGGAGCTGTTTCGCCGCGGTCGTGTCGATCGAGGCGATCCGCGCGTGCGCGTGGGGACTGCGCACCAGCGCGGCGTGCAGCATGCCGCGCACGCGCATGTCGTCGATGTAGCCGCCCTTGCCGAGGAGGAACTTGGGGTCCTCGAGGCGGCGGATCGACTGGCCGACCCACTTGCGCTCGCCGCTGACGACCCGGGTGGGGGGATGCTCGGTGAGGGTCATGCGCGGGCCTCCTCGCCGCCCGGGACGCGTTCGGGGACTTCGGGGACTTCGGTGGCGGGCTCCTGGTCGGCGCCCGGGGCCGGCTCGCCGCCGATCGTGCGCATGCGCTGAGCGGCGTCGAGCACGGCGTCGATGATGAACGCGTAGCCGGTGCAGCGGCACAGGTTGCTGCTGATCTCCTCCTTGACCTGCTCGCGCGTCGGGTCGGGGTTGGCGGCGAGGATCTCCTGGGCGCGGAGCAGCATGCCCGGCGTGCAGTAGCCGCACTGCAGCCCCTGCTGCTCCCAGAACGCCTCTTGCAGCGGGTGCATGTCGCCGTTGGCGAGCGACTCGACGGTCGTGATCTCCTGGCCGTCGGCCTGGACGGCGAACGTGATGCACGAGCGGATCGACTCGCCGTTCATGAGCACCGTGCACGTGCCGCACACGCCGTGCTCGCAGCCGACGTGGGTGCCGACGAGGTCGAGCTCCTCGCGCAGGAAGTCGACGAGCAGCATCCGTGCCTCGACGTCGCGCTCGTAGCGCACGCCGTTGACGGTGGTCGCGATGCGCACGGCGTTCATGACGCTCCTCCTCCGTTCCGGGCCCCGCGGATCGCGCGCTCGACGCACGCGCGGGCGACGCGGCGGCGGTAGGCCGATCCGCCGTGGACGTCGCCGTTGGGGCGCAGGCCGTCGGTCGCGGCGGCCGCGATTTCGGCCGGGTCGGCGCCGCCGGCCAGCCGGGCCTCCGCGTCGGTCGCGCGCACCGGCGTGTCGGCGACTCCGAACAGGGCGATCGCGTCGCCGCTCACGGCGGCGCCCGCGACCGCGAAGTCGGCGTGGCGGCGGCTGAACTCAACGAGAGCGTGCCCGCCGCCCTCGCCGTTGCGCGCCGGCACGCGAACCTCGGTGACGAGCTCGCCGGTCTGCTTGGCGGTCATCAGCGGGCCCGTGAAGAACTCGCGCGCGGGGACGCGGCGCTCGCCGTTCGGGCCTTCGAGCGTTAGCTCGCCGTCGAGGGCCAGGACGCACGCGGGCAGCTCGGCGGCCGGGTCGGCGTGCACGACACTGCCGACCACGGTGCCACGGTGGCGGACCGGCGGGTGGGCGACCGAGCGGATCGCCTCGCTCAGCAGCGGCGCGGCCTTCGCGACGTCGCCGGAGCGTTCGAGCGCGGCCTGCCGGGTGCGCGCGCCGATCGCCAGCCAGCCGTCGTCGAGACGGATGTAGTCGAGCTCGTCGACGTAGTTGATGTCCACGAGGTGCGCCGGCTGGGCGACGCGGAAGTTCATGAGCGGCACGAGGCTCTGCCCGCCGGCGAGCACCGTGCCCTCGTCCCCGGCCGCGGCGAGCATCTCGACCGCTTCCTTCGCGGTGGTCGCGCGGTGGTAGGTGAACGGGGCGGGCTTCACGGCCGCACCCCGGTCTCCGGACACGGGTGCATCACGGCTCTCTCCTCTCCGACCTGGGCCCTCCGCCCGACCCTAGTGCCTAGGAACCGCGGTCGGGGGAGTTTTCGCAATGCGCGGTCAGCGCGTGCGCGCCCGCACCGCCTCCACCTCGAGCTGCGCCTGGCGCGCGGCGGTGTCGGCGTCGATCGCGCCGGTGATCGCCAGCGCCAGCGGGCGGGTGATCGGCTCCTGGTTGCGCAGTGCCCCGATCAGCGGCGCCTCGCCCTGCGGGAAGCCCCAGCGCTGGAAGCTGCGCACGCCGTCGCCGAGCCGGTCGATGGAGGCCTGGCCGTAGAAGCGTCGCAGCGGCGCCTTGCGCTCGACGCCGCTGTTCAGGCGCGCCCAAGCGGTCGCGTAGCGCTCCAGATCGCTCGCGTCGCCGGTGCGGACGGGGTACTTGCCCTGCGGGCTGAGCGACAGCCAGCGTAGGTAGCCGTCGGAGAGCATGTACTCGACGAAGCGCCCGGCGGCCTCGACGTTGCCGCGCGCCACGATCCCCCACGACGACAGCTCACCGAACTGGGCCGGGGTCGCGCCCCGCTCGCCGGTGCCCAGCGCCCCGACGAGGCCGCTGTTCCTCGCGAGGAACGCGGGGTCGTCGCGGCATTGCGGGCACGTCGGCACGGCGTCGTCGCGCAGCCCGGCCATCGCGTCGAGGAGGAACGGCGACCAGAAGATCATCGCCGCCTTGCCGGCGAAGTACGCGCGGCGGGTGGTGTCGACGTCCTGGAAGCCGCCGGGCGAGTAGCGCCGCGCGAGGTCGACGTAGAACCGGAACGCGCGCCTGCACGGCGGCGACGTCAGGCGGATGCGGCTCTGGTCGTCTACCACCTGGCAGCCGGCGGCGAGCGCGACGTGCTCGAACGTCTGCGCCGTGAACGCCTGACCGGGCGCGGTGGCGAGGGTGATGCCGGCCCGCGTGCCGGGCTTGTGGAGGCGACGGGCGGCGGTGCGGATCGCGTCGAGCGTCGTCGGCGGCGCCAGCCCCGCCGCCTTGAACAGGTCCTTGCGGTAGACGAGCAGCTCGCCCCAGCCGTCGCTCGGGACCGCGCCGGGGCGGCCGTCGCGGCTGACGAGGCTCAGCGCCGTCTGAGAGAACGTCTGGTCGCCGAGGCGGCCGATGACGTCCCCGGCGGCGACGCTGTCGAGCAGGCCGTTGGCGGCGTAGGCATGGACGCTCGCGAGCGGCAGCTGCATCACGTCGGGCAGGGTCCCGGCCTGGGCGGCCGTGCTCACCGCGCCGCTCAGGTCGTCCTCGCCGACCGCCTGGACCTTCACGGGGATGCCGGTGCGCTTGGTGAAGCTCACGACGTCCGTGCGCGTCGCGCGGACTCGGGCGGGCTCGTCCTCGATGATCCACGCGGTGATCGACTGCCGGCCCGGCTCGCGGCTGTCGACCGTTTCCCGCGGTGGCCCCGAGCCTCCGCAGCTCGCCGCCGTGAGGGCGCTGACGAGCAGCGCCAGGACGGTCGGGCCGAGGCGCGGCGCGGCCGGAAACCTCCGGCGAACCCCCATGCGGGCAATTCTCCACGCTGACGCGCGCGCGTGCCGGGGTCAGGGCGGGGCGCGGACGCGGATTGGCGCGCCGGGTGTATCGCGCGAGCCGGTGGAAGTCGCGAGGTAAGGATCGGGCGCCGGCGCGCGCGAACGGTCAGTGACAGCACCCCACTGACCTCTCGCCATGAGGAGGGCCATATGAGCACTGCCGCGCACACCCTGCGCCCGACCCCGATCCCGCGCTCGACCGAGCTGCGCGACGACCCCGCTGCGCAGGCGTTCGTCCTGCTGCGCATCGCGTTCACCGTCGCGCCGATCCTGTTCGGCCTCGACAAGTTCGTGGGCGTCCTCACGGACGACTGGACGCGCTACCTGTCGAGCGAGTTCAACAGCCTGATCCCGGGCAGCGCCGCGACCGCGATGGACATCGTCGGCGTGGTCGAGATCGCCGCGGGGATCCTGGTGTTCGTCGCGCCGCGACTGGGCGGCTACGTCGTCGCCGCATGGCTCGGCGGCATCATCCTCAACCTGCTGCTCGTGGGCGGCTACGGCGACATCGCCCTGCGCGACTTCGGGCTCATGCTCGGGGCGCTGACGCTGACGCGGCTCGCGGCCGCGTTCGACGGCTCGCGCCACTCGCTCGACCGGCGGTAGACGAGACGGGCTGACAGGGGCGGCCGATCGGGAGCGGCCGCCCCTGTGAGGTCGCGTCGGGGGCGCGCTTCTGACCGCGGCCGCGGATAGCTTGGCGCGCCTGTGGCGTACCGCTACCTCGGGAACAAGAGCCGGCTCGTCGACATCATCGTGGCCGCGGTGCGCGACCTCCTCCCGGCCGCCGGGACGGTCGCCGACCCCATGTGCGGGACGGCGACCGTCGCCACGGCGCTCGCGCGCGCCGGCTTCGACGTCACCGCGGGCGACGAGCTGTCGTTCCCCGTGCTCCACGCGCGGGTTAGGCTGCTGCTCGACGAGATCCCGGCGTTCGCAGCGCTGGGCGGATACGACGCGGTCCAGATCGAGCTCAACGCGCTCGCGCCGCGCCGCGGTCTCTTCCACCGCGAGTACAGCGACGAGGGTGCGCCGCGCACCGGCTGCAGGCCGCGCGCCTACTTCACCGGGGAGAACGCGGGCCGCATCGACGCGATCCGGGCCACGATCCGCGGGTGGTCGGCGCGCGGCCTGCTCGCCGCGGCCGAGCGCGACCTGCTGCTCCACGACCTGATCCTCGCGGTCAACCGCGTGGCGAACATCGCGGGGACCTACGGCTACTACCGCTCCTCGTGGAACCGGTCCGCGCGCGACCCGCTGCGCCTCCAGCCGACCGCACCCGCGCCGCGCGGCGGGGCGCACCGGGTCGTGCACGGGCGCGTCGAGGACACGGCCGCCGGCCTCGGCGTGGACGTCCTCTACCTCGACCCGCCGTACACGAAGCGCCAGTACGCCGGCCAGTACCACGTGCTCGAGACGCTGGCAGTCGACGACGACCCCGAGCCCGTCGGCGAGGGCGGCCTGCGCGACTGGTACGGCCAGTACTCGGCGTTTTGCTCCAAGCGCATGGTGCGCGCGGCGTTCCGAACTGTGCTCGAGAACGCGGCGGCGCCGACGATCCTGCTGAGCTACAGCGAGGACGCGCTCATCCCGCCCGCCGACATGCTCGCGCTGCTGTCCGAGTTCGGCGAGGTCGAGCGCCGGGAGCTGCCCGTCGGGCGGTTTCGCAGCAACGGCGGCCGGCCCGGGCACGTGACCGAGCACCTCTACGTGCTCGACGCGCGGCGGGCGCCGGCGGTGCGCGCGCGGGGCGGTCACCCGGCCTCGGCCAGGGGCTCCGGCCGCCCGCTCACGGCGTAGTCGCCCCCGCCCCGCCAGCCGGCCGCCGCCGTGACCCCGCCGGGGTCCGCGCCGGCGACGACCGCGGCGAGCCGCGGCAGGAGGAACTCCTCGACCGTCCGCAGCTCGCGCTCGACGGCGAGCCAGCGCCGGCGCAGCTTGTGCGCGACGGCCGGCGTCGTGCCGGACCCCGCGAAGCAGTCGAGTACGAGGTCACCGGGGTCCGACGCGATGTGCAGCACCCGCGCGACGAGCTGCTCGGGCTTCGGCGTCTCGAACGGGACGAGCAGCGGGAACAGGCGGCGCAGGTGCTTCTTCGCGGAGTCGGTCGTGCCGACCTCGGCGGCCGGCCACCACGTCGTCGGCACGAGTCCCTGCCGCGTCTCGGCGAGGAAGCGCTTCAGCCGCGGGACGCTGTCGCCGCGCGGGCCGAACGTCACCCGGTCGTCGGCGACGAGCTCGTCGAGGCGATCGCGCGTGAACCGCCACGCCATGCCGTGCGCGGGGCGCACGACACGGCCCGAGGGGAGCGTGACGTCGTAGAACTGCGCCGCCCGCCGGCCCGGCCCCGCCTTGGCGGTCATGTCGCCCGAGGTCCAGGGGCCGCGCGGGTCGCCGTCCGGGTTCGCATACCGCGCCAGCTGCTCGTCGCCGAGCGGCAGGAGGTTGCGCCGCGCGCGCCACGCGGCGCGGTCGCGCGTGTAGACGAGCAGGTACTCGTGCGCCTCCGAGAGGTCGGTGCGGTTCTCGCGGCTCAGCGTCTTCTGCCAAACGATCGTCGCGACGAAGCTCTCGCGGCCGAAGACGCCGTCCATCATCACCTTCGCGTAGTGCATCTCCGAGTCGTCGAGATGCACCCACACCGAGCCGGTCGGGGTCAGAAGCGGCCACAGCGCCTCGAGCTCGGCGCGGCGGTGCTCGAGCCAGAGCTCGTGCGCGGCCCGGTCGCGGTAGTGGTGGAACCTCGCCCGCGTGTTGTACGGCGGGTCGAGCAGCGCAACCTCGACCGCGCCCTCCAGCTCGGCGCGTGCTCCGCGCAGGGCGCGCAGCGCGTCGCCGACGACGACGCGGTTTGCGGTGGTGGGCGGATGCCGGAGCGACGGGAGCACGCGCGCGACCCTACGGGCCGCGCCCGACGCGACCCAGCGGTCGGCGCGCTCAAGCCGCGCGCTCTTACCGCGCGGCCAGCCGGGTGAGCTCCGGCCACGCGATCACGAGCCGGTTGTACGCGACCGCCTCCTGCGCCCAGCCGCTGCGTTCGCACAGTACGTACAGGCGGTACGCGAGGTGCTTCGCGACGCCCGGCTCGCCCGCCTCGCGCAGCACCTCGGCGGCGGCCTCCTCGCCGGCCGTGCCGAGCTGCCGGATCAGGCGCTGGACGGCCCGCCACACCGTGCGCCGGCCGCCGGTCCGGCCGGGCAGACGCGTGTGGTCGACGAGCCGCACCGCGCTCCCGGACACCGTGGCGACGCCGGCGTCGACGAGCGCGTCGATCCCGACGCCGGAGGCCTCGGCCAGCGCGTCGGCCGCGACGTACGGGCCTGGGCCGCTGCCGTACCGCTCGAACCACGCGACCGCCCAGCGCGTCTCGGGGTCGACGCCCCCCAGCTGCTCGGCGAGAATCTCGTCGAGCGTCCGGTTGATGAGCCCGAGCGCCGCGCGGACCGACATCGGCGCGCCGTCGGCCTCGGCGACGGCGGCGTACCGCGAGTACACCGCCATGCCCGGGCCGATCGCCGCCTGCCCGAGGTCGACCGGGGCGACGTTCGCGGCCAGGAGCCGGCGCACCGCTTCCGGCAGCTCGGCTCTCAGGGCGGCCACGAACTCCGGGCGGCTCGCGCGCCGCGCGTCCTCCGGCCGCGGGCGGCACACGAGGACGACCGACGACGCCAGCGCGTTCGTGTTCATCGCGACCTGGCGGGTGGCCATCTCGGTGCGGATCGGCCATGTGCCGGTGATGCGGAATCCCGCGCCGATGAGGCCCTCGAGCATCGTCCTCCACCCGGTCGATGCGTGCTCTCCTCCGCTGCGCTGCATCTGCTTGCAGGCGTAGAACAGGACGAGTGGGCGCTCGGGATCCTGGACCGTCCGCAGGCGCCGGAACGCCCGCGCGAAGCCGTGCTGCACGTGCGCCTCGGCCCGCGACCGGCCGCCGAACCGGTGCGGGTCGGCAACGAGCTCCTCGCGCTTGGGCGTGCTCAGCGTCGCGAGAAGGTCGTCGTGACGGCCGCGCAGGACGCGGCGCAGCCACAGGTAGAAGAAGTCCGAGAGGTCCGAGTAGCCGACGTTGTCGTAGTACGGCGGGTCGGTGCAGACCATCGCCCGGGCGGCGCCGTCTGTGGCGACGACCGCGGTCGCGTCGCGCTGGACCACGGTCGCCGGCGCCCCCGGCCGCAGCCGGCCGAGCGGGTCGAGCAGCAGCTCGAGCGCGGCCGCGAAGCTGCCCGTCGCGCTGCCCAGGACGTTGACCTCGGCGAAGTCCCACACCATCGGCAGCGCCTGGCGGCCGAACGCGTGCTGGGCCTTCTCGCCGACGTTGTTCCAGCGCACGAGCGTGTTCGCGCTCATCACGACGCGGTCGAGGGCGAGCGCGAGATACGTGACCACGGCCTCCGCGCGCGCCTGCGCGTCATCCTCTCCCAGCCCCGCGCCGCGCGCCGCGGCGAGCGCGTCGCCGAACGACGCGGCGACGAGCTCGGCGAGCGTCGCGAGCGTGGCCGCCTGCCGGGGCGTGAACAGGTCGGCGTAGCGCGTCAGCCCGTACACCGGCGGCGAGAACCAGCGCGTGTTGCCCGGCAGCGGCTGATCGAGCCACCCGAGGCCGTCGCCCGGCGCGCCGGTTTCGGGCGCCGGCTGCGGGTCGGTGTAGCGCCGGCCGCGCGCGCCCTTGAGCACGGTCGCGGTCGGCACGAGGCCGAGCCGCCCGGCGTGGCCCTCGCGCTTGACGTGCTCGTCGGGCGCGACGTCCCCGCAGACGACGCAGCGGAAGCTCGCGCCGCGGCCGAGCTTCGACGGCTCGGGCGGGGTGCCGTCGCCGCTGCGCAGCCGGAACGAGACCGTCGCCGAGGCGCGGTCGACGACCGGCTCGAGCCACGTCCGCCGGCCGTTGTTCGTCGCCAGGACGGTCGAGCTCAGCAGCGGCATCGTCGCCCGGCAGGCGGGGTTCGGGCACCGGACCGTCCGCGCCCACAGCCAGGCGATGGCCTCGCCCGCGCCGCCCTCGGGCGCCGCGACCGGCGGGTAAAGCGTTGCCAGGCGCGTGCGCGCCTGCGCCACGACGCGCTCGCCGAAGTGGCGGATGTCCCGCGCGAGCCCGTCGAGCGGCCCGTTCGCGCCGGCGCGCCCGTTGCCGGTGACGCTCGGCCGGCCGAGGTTGCCGTACGGCAGCTCGGTCAGCGCGCGCGTGATGAGCACCGCCACCGGGTTGAGGTCGGCGGCGACGACCGGCAGCCCGAGACGCTGCGCCTCGACCGGGATCGACCCGCCGCCGCAGAAGGGGTCCACGATCGCCGGCAGGCCGTCGGGCGAGTGCGCCTCGAGCTCGCGCCGCGCCTCGGCGAGCAGGGCCGGGTCGGTCGCGGTCTCCCACGCGACCACGCGCTCGACGAGGTTCAGGAGGCGCTCGCGCTCGGCCGCCTGGGCGGCTTCGGTGGGGAACCGCTCCGGATGCGACGAGGGGTCGTCGAGCAGCGCGGCGAGCAGCGTGGCGCGGCACGCGGCGAGGGGCCGGCGCGCCCACCACAGGTGCACCGTCGACGGGTGCCCGTGGCGGATCGAC
>Ga0126313_10000221_pt1 | contig 25828 bp, 22 predicted proteins | sample Plot105A_FD_89954 | JGI IMG/M metagenome (GOLD analysis project Ga0126313, IMG submission 89954) | Serpentine soil microbial communities from UC McLaughlin Reserve, CA, USA - Plot105A | ecosystem: Environmental > Terrestrial > Soil > Grasslands | place: USA: UC McLaughlin Reserve, Lake County...
ACGACGCTGACCGCCCCGAACTCGCCGATGCAGCGCGCGACGCTCAGGATGACGCCGTACGCGACGCCCCAGCGGATCGCCGGCAGGGTGATGCGGCGGAACGTCGTCCAGCCACCGGCGCCAAGTGTCGCGGCGGCCTGCTCCTGCTCGTCGCCGATCTCACGCAGCACCGGCGTCACCTCGCGCACGACGAACGGCAGCGAGACGAAGATCGTCGCCAGCACGATCCCCGGCACGGAGAAGATCACCTGGATCCCGGCGTCGGAGAGCGCACCGCCGAGCCAGCCGTTGACGCCGTAGACGAGGATCAGCGAGAGGCCGATCACGACCGGCGAGACGGCGAACGGCAGGTCGATGAGGGCGTTGACGAGGCCCTTCCCGCGCCAGTTCCCGCGCGCGAGCGCCATCGCCATCACGATCCCGAACAGGGTGTTGAGCGGGACGGCGATCGCCGTCACCTCGATCGTCAGCCAGAAGGCGTGGATCGCCGCCGGCGTCGTGATCGACTCCCACACGCTCGCCACGCCGTGCTCGAACGTGCGGAAGAAGATCAGCCCGACCGGCACGAGCAGCAGCAGCGCCAGGTAGCCGAGCGCGAGCACACGCAGCGAGATCCGCCAGCGGCGGTCAACGGTCATGGCGCGCCCCCCAATGGCCGAGCGCACGGATCCCGAGCAGGACCGCGAGCGAGACGAGCAGCAGCACGGTCGCGACGGCCGCCGCGCTCGTCGGCGCGTCGCTCTCGATCAGCTTGAAGACGTAGACCGAGCTGACCTGCGTGTCGAACGGGATGTTGCCGGAGATCAGCACGATCGAGCCGAACTCGCCGACCGCGCGCGCGAACGCCAGCGCGGCGCCCGACAGGATCGCCGGCACGAGGTTCGGCAGCACGATGCGGCGGAAGATCGTCGCGTTGCGCGCCCCGAGCGACAGCGCCGCCTCCTCCATCTCCCTGTCCAGCTCGATCAGCACCGGCTGCACGCTGCGGATCACGAACGGCAGCGTCACGAACAGCAGCGCGAGCAGCACAGCCGCCTGCGTGAAGGCGATGTTGATCCCGAGCGGGCTGCGCGGCCCGTAGAGCGTCAGCAGCGTGAGGCCGGCGACGATCGTCGGCAGCGCGAACGGCAGGTCGATCAGTGCGTTGACGACCTTCTTGCCGGGGAAGCGGTCGCGCACGAGCACCCACGCGATCAGCGTCCCGCCGACGACGTTGATCGCCGCCGTCGCGAGCGAGACGAGCACGGTGAATCTCAGCGCCGCCACAGCCTGCCGGCTGGAGACGGCGTCCCAGAACGCGCCGAGGCCGCCGTCGAGCGAACGCACGACGACGGCGGACAGCGGCAGCAGCACGATGATGCTGAGCCACAGCGTGGCAATGCCAAGGCCCAGCGCTCCAGAGGAGCGCCAGGCCGGGCGAGCCGAGGGCGCCGCCGCCTCGGGCGGCGGCGCAGACGTGACGGCGGTCGTGCTCACTTGGCGGTCGACACTCCCGCGTCCTCCTCGATCTTGGCGATCGAGCCGTTCTCGACGTCGAAGAACTCGTCGTTGACTCTGCTCCAGCCGCCGAGGTCCTCGATCGTGAAGAGGCCGGGCGGGTCGGGGAAGAGGCCTCTCGCCTTCGCCGCTCTCAGGACCTCCTCGTTGACCGGGCGGTAGCCCCAGTCGACGAAGCGCTCCTGCGCCGGCGCCGACAGCACGTAGTCGAGGAACGTCTGCGCCGCGGCCGGCGCGTCGCTCGTCTTCGCGATGTCGATGTTGATCTTGATCGTGTCGTCCGGCAGCACGTAGTCGACGTCCTCGCCCTTCTTCTGCGCGGTCGTCGCCTCGTACTCGTAGGAGAGGAGGACGTCGGCGTCGCCGGAGACGAAGTTCTGCAGCGCCTCGCGGCCCGACTTGTCCTGCACCGGCACGTGGTCGGTGATCAGCGTTCTGACGTAGTCGAGCCCGGCCTGCTCGTCTCTTCCGCCCCCAGAGGCCTGGCCGTAGGCCGCAAGCAGGTTCCACTTCGCGGCGCCCGAGGAGAACGGGTTCGGCGTGAGGACCTTGATGCCCGGTCTGATGAGGTCGTCCCACGTTCTGATGCCCTTGGGGTTGCCCTTGCGCACGACGAAGGCGACGACGGAGGTCGTGACGAGACCTCTGTTGGGCGTCGCGTTCCAGTCGGCGGCGACTTGTCTGGAATCGACGAGCCGCGTCATGTCGGGCTCGGTCGAGAAGCTGACGACGTCGGCTCTGAGGCCCGCCTCGACGGCGCGCGACTGGTCGCCGGAGGCGCCGTAGGAGGTCTTGAAGCCGACGTCTCTGCCGTCCGCCGTCTTCTGGAAGTCGGGGATGATCTCGTCGTAGACGACCTCGGGCGTGGAGTAGGCGACGAGCGAGAGCTCGGTGGAGGCGTCGCCGCCGCCGCTCACGTCGGAGCCGCCGGACTCGTCGGAGGAGCCGCCGCATCCGGCCAGGGCCGCAAGCGCGACGAGCGCGAGCAGTGCGGCGAAGGTCTTGCGTACGTTGAAACTCAAAACTCCTCCAAGGCAGTCGGGTATTGGGGGTTTCTACTTATACAGCATCTCCACAGAACACGTCGGGATAGTGGAGGTAGTCGGGAAAGTCGGGAATGGCTCGCGCAGTGGCCCGCACGGGTGGCGAGCCGGCCTCTGCGCGGCGCGGCCGCTACCTTTCAACGGGCATGAGCGCGACAGAGGAACGCAGACACGTCACGCGCTCCCGCGCGAATCCGGGCGGGATGGACGTCTTGAAGGTGCTCGGCTCCGAGGTCCGCCCCTTCCGCGAGCGCAAGCCGCCGTGGTTCAAGGTCCCCGCCCCCGGCGGCCCGAAGTACCGCGACCTGACCGCGATGATCAAGCAGGAGAACCTGCACACCGTCTGCCAGGAGGCCGCCTGCCCGAACGTCGGCGAGTGCTGGGAGCGCGGCACCGCGACGTTCATGATCCTCGGCGACACCTGCACGCGCCGCTGCGGCTTCTGCAACGTGCAGACCGGCAAGCCGACCTGGAACGACCCGCTGGAGCCCGCGCGCGTTGCGCGCTCGGTCGCGAAGATGGGCCTGCGCCACGCGGTCATCACGAGCGTCGACCGCGACGACCTGCCCGACTACGGCGCGTCCGCCTTCGTCGGCGTGATCCGCTCGATCCGCATGCAGGCGCCGCAGTGCAAGGTCGAGGTGCTCACGCCCGACTTCCGCGGACAGGAGATGCCGCTCGCGAAGGTGATCGCCGAGCGGCCCGACGTCTTCAACCACAACTGCGAGGTCGTGCCGCGGCTGTACCCGGTCGCGCGGCGCGGCTCGGAGTTCCTGCGCTCTGCGCGTGTGCTCAAGAACGCGAAGGAGATGGGCGGCGACGAGGTCGTGACGAAGTCCGGCCTGATGGTCGGACTCGGCGAGACCCACGAGGAGATGGTCGAGACGTTCGGGATCCTGCGCGAGCACCACGTGCAGGTGCTCACCGTCGGTCAGTACCTGCGCCCGACCGAGCGCCACCTGCCGATCGTCCGCTACTGGCACCCGGACGAGTTCAAGGCGCTGGAGGACGCGGCCTACGCGCTCGGCTTCGACCACATCGCCGCCGGCCCGCTCGTGCGCAGCTCGTACCACGCCGACCAGCACGTGCCGCAGGACCGCCCGGGCGTCGGCCCGCTCGCCGCGTGAGCGAGGCGCTCCCGCTCGGGAAGGCCGAGGCGCTCGACATGAGCGTCGAGACCGCCATCCGCACCCGCCGCACGCACAAGGTCTACGGCAGCCAGCCGGTCCCGCGCGAACTGCTCGACGAGCTGCTCGAGCTCGCCACGTGGGCGCCGAACCATCACCTCACGAATCCCTGGCGCTTCCGCGTGCTCGGTCCGCGCTCGCTCGCCGCGCTGAAGGACGCCGCCGGCCCCGAGGCGGCCGCGAAGCTCGACCGCGCACCGACGCTCGTGTGCGTCTCCACCGTGCAGGGCGGCGAGGATCCGGTCGCCGACGAGGAGGACCTGCTCGCCGCTGGCTGCGCCGTCTATGCGCTGCTGCTCGGCGCGCACGCCCGCGGGCTCGCCGCCTACTGGCGCACGCCGGCCGTGCTGCGGGACGACGCCGGCCGCGCCGCGCTCGGCATCCCGGACGACGAGCGCGCGATCGCGCTCGTGCACCTCGGCCCGCTGCGGCAGGAGAAGGAGCCGCCGGAGCGCGCACCCGCAGCGGACGTCGTGACGCACCTCGACTGAGCCGGCGCGCCCGCGCGCCTGCGAAGCTCACGCCTCCCCCGTGCTGCCCATGAAGGACACCATCCCGACGGATCGGCTGCCGATCGTCACGCTGCTGCTGATCGCGGCCGACGTCGTCGTCCATCCGTTCGTGCCGCACGACGGAATCCTCGTGCTGCTGGCGACCGTGCTGTTCCTGTGGATCTTCGGCACGAACGTCGAGGACGCGATGTCGCGCCCGCGGTTCGCCGTCCTCTGCACGCTCGGCGGTGGCGCGGCGACGGGGACGCTGCTGCTGACCGATCCGCACGCGGCGGTCGAGCCGGTCGCCGCGGCAGGCGTGACGGCCGCGGCGATGGGCGCCTACATCCGGCACTACCCCCGCGCGCGGATCGTGTCGGCGACGGTGGTGCCGTTCGCGTTCACGCTGGTCGAGGTCCCGGCGTGGGCATGGGTTGCGACGTGGTTCGTGCTCCAGGCGATCTTCGCCGCGACGGGACTCACCGACGGCGCCGAGGCGTTCCTCGCGCAGGCAGTCGCGTTCGCCTTCGGGCTGCTCGCGATCCGCGCGTTCGCGCAACGGCGCAAGCTGCAGGTGCCGCCTCCGCCCGCGATCGCGGTGCTGTCGTGAGCACGCGCCGCATCGTCACTGCGGTCGCGATCGTCTTCATCGGCTTCTTCATGTTCCTGACCGTCTCGGCGATCATCGAGCACGGCCTCGACCTGCTCACGATCCTCTCGCTCGGCGTCCTCACACTGCTCGCCGTCGGGATCCTCGGCGCGCTCGCGCAGGGACCCGACGAGTAGTCACTCGTCCGAGTGTCCAGAGTGCTGGCGCCGCGACGGTGCCGACTGGAGACTGCCGCGCTCGGACGATCGACAGGAGGTCGGATCAATGTTGCACGGAATGCGTCGCAAGCTCTCGTTCGCGAACGTCACATCGGTGCTCGCGCTCACAGTCGCGCTGGGGGGCACAAGCTACGCAGCGGTCACGCTGCCGAGAAACAGCGTCACCAGCACACAGATCAAGAGAGGCACGATCGTCGGCAGTGACATCCACGCCAACGCCGTAACGGGCGCGAAGGTGAAGGACCGCTCACTCAAGGCGGTTGACTTCGCCTCGGGCCAGCTGCCCGCTGGAGCGAAGGGCGACCCAGGGCCACAGGGGGCCCAGGGACCACAGGGCCAACAGGGGTCGAGAGGCGACACGGGCACAGTCGGCGCCGCCACCGTGCAGTTCGCGCAGGCGGCGGCGGACCTGCTCGACACCAGAAACCAGTCGTACAGCGTCTTCTGCCCCGACGGTCAGCAGGCGATCGCCGGCGGCGGACGCGGCGACGACACGCTCTCGGAGGAGACGATCCTGACGAATACCCGTCCCGCGATCGGCAGAACCAACACCGAGCCGCCGAGAAACGGCCAGGGCTTCACCGGCTGGCGGATCACCGTGGTCAACCCGGCGGGCGGGTCGCCGAGCGGGATCAGACCCGAGGTGTGGGTCGTGTGCGTCGCCGCGCCGACGCCGTAGCCCGACCTCACGCAGCGGCAGTGGGTGGCGAACCATCTAGGGTCGCCACCCCATCTCTCAGGCGCATGGCGCAGCGGGACTGGACGGATGTCCTGCTGCGCTTGCGCTCGGGAGGTACGTCCATATGCTCGCCCGCACGTGCAACGGGCTGCACGCAGGATCCGCCCGGACAACGGACAAGGACGGTCATGCGCATCTCCCCCTCTCGGCGTCGCGCCACACTCGTGGCTGCGAGCCTCCTCGCGCTCATCTGCCTGGGCCTCAGCGGCCAGGCGCTGGCGAAGAAGTCGACGAAGACGGTCAACGCGTCTCCGACATTGAAGGCGCTCGTCAACCAGACGAGAGGGCTGCCGACGGCGGCCGCGTCCAAGCGTGCGAAGGCGCGTCTGGTGCAGACCGCCAGACAAGCGGCGAGCGCCGCCAGGCGGAGACCGTGCAAGGCCGTCGCCGGCCTGGCCACCTACCGCAGACTGCTGCGCGGGACGAAGATCCGCGGCTCGGTCAAGGGCAGAAGACAGCAGGCGCGCATGCGCCTCAGACTCGCCAAGCTCGGACCGGCGTCGCTGAAGGCGAGCCGCAAGCTGCTGTCCGACAAGCGCACGAAGCGCTGCGGCGGCGGGGTTGTGCCATCGCGGCTGAGATCGGCCACGACGACCGTCGTCTCCAGCGACGCAAACGGCATGCGCCTGCGCGTGCAGTTGCCGACACTGGCGTTCTCCCCGCAGACCGGCGGCGGCAAGAGCTGGACCCAGCTGTCGCTGCCGAACACCGACGCCGCGGGTGCGGACGGCACGCCGGGGATCCCGGTCGTCAGCTCGACCTTCGGCGTGCCCGACGGCGCGAAGGTCGAGGTCGATCCGGGCAAGACCGAGTCGTACACGATCGAAGGCGTCGACGTGTACCCGAACCAGCCCGAGTCGGTCGATCTCGGCAGCAACGATCCGCAGCCCAACTTCCTCAAGCCCCCGTTCGCGAGCAAGCCGTTCACGATCGACAAGGGCGCCTACAGAGCGGACGGACTCGTCCCGCCCGCACCGGCAGACGGCCAGGTCCTCGGCCAGGCGCGCGACGTCACGATCGGCGGTCTGCAGATCCCGGCGGCGCAGTACGACGCCGCCGACCACAGACTCAAGGTGCTGAACACCGTCGACGTGAGAGTCACCTTCGACGGCGGCGACAAGACGTTCAGCGACGAGCTGAGCTCCCCGTGGGAGCGCTCGCAGCGCACCCTGATCTCCAGCCTGCTCAACAAGAACGTCGTCGTCTCGAAGCGCGACTTCATCCTGCGCCGCTGCGGCGAGGAGATGCTCGTCATCACCAACCCGGCGACGCAGGCCGCAGCGGACCAGTTCGCGATCGGCAAGCGCGCACAGGGCTGGCGCACGAACGTGTTCCAGGTCGGAAGTGGCGCGGGCCAGATCGGCACGACGCCAGCGCAGATCCAGGCGTTCATCCGTGGTCGTCTGACGGCGCTCCTGTGCATCCACCCGAGCTACATCACGATCATCGGCGACGACGACCTCGTGCCGACCTTCACGGACGGGCCCAGCGGGATCCCGTCCGACCTGAGATACGCGCTGAAGACCGACGCCGATGAGCTGCCCGACGTCGCGATCGGCCGCATCATCGGCAACGACCAGGCCGCCGTCGCGACGGCGGTCACGAAGATCCTCGGCTATGAGACGACCGCACCGACCGGCAACGGCATGCTCAACAAGGCGATCGTCGCCGCGCAGTTCCAGGACGACGACAACGACGGACAGGAGAACCGCACGTTCATCACGTTCGCCGAGACCGTCCGCAACGGGCTCGTCAGACGTGGCGTCGCGGTCGACCGTGTCTACGGCGAGCACCCCGGCAGCAACCCGCAGCGGTTCCAGGACGGCACGCCGCTGCCGGCGGCGCTGCTCAAGCCGACGTTCAGATGGGACGGCACCGGCGCGCAGGTCAGCGCCGGCTGGAACGAAGGTCGCTTCATGGTCGTCCACCGCGACCACGGCTGGTCCGACGGCTGGGGCACCCCCGGCTACGGCACCGCCGACGTACAGGCGCTCAGAAACGGGTCGCTGCTGCCGGTCGTGCTGAGCATCAACTGCTCCAGCGGCGCCTACGACTACGACGAGACGTCGTTCGCGGGCGAGGCGCTCGTCAAGGCTGACGGGGGCGCGGTCGGCGTCTTCGGCGACACGCGCGACTCGCCGTCGACTGCGAACACGCAGATGTCGCTCGGCTTCGTCGACGCCCTGCTGCCGAGCGTGCTGTCCGGCGAGGGTCCCGCGACAAAGCAGCGCACCGGCGACGCGCTGATCAACGGCAAGCTGCGACTCAACGGGATCTCGCCGCTGCCGAACGGCACGACCCGCCAGGAGTTCTACCTGTGGCACTACTACGGCGACCCGTCGATGCAGATGTGGGGCGGTGGGACCGCGCCGCTCGTGTTCAACCCGGCGCAGTTCACGGCGATCTACAGAGCCAAGCCGCCGACCCCGGGCGATCCGCCGCCGTTCGAGGTCTTCGTGACGCTGCCCAAGGAGCTCGTGGGCCAGCCCGTCAGCCTCCTGCGGAACGGACAGGTGATCGGCAAGGCGCTCGCCGGTGACGGCAGCGCGACGATCCCGGCCGCGTTCGGCGATGGCTCGGTGAAGCCGGGCGACCTGGAGGTTGCAATCGAGCCCGACGGCGGGCAGCCGGTCAAGGTCCCGGTGGCGGACGTTCCGCCGCCGGCGCCTCCGGTCCTGCCGGCGGACCTGACCGTGAGCGACTTGACGCCGAGCTCGATCACGGTCAAGAACCAGGGCGCTGGTCCCGCCGGTGCGTTCAGAGCGACGATCACCGACAGCCAGAACCAGGTGCTGACGTTCAGCTTCGACGGCCTCGCCGCCGGGGCGTCCGCCACGCAGCAGTTCGACTGCGGTGCGCTGCTGCGCTCGCGCACAGCGAGAGTCGACTCGGACGGACAGGTCGCTGAGACCGACGAGACCAACAATGGCGCGAGCGGGGTGTTCGCCTGCGTCAACTGAGGTGAGCTGGGCGGAGTGGCTGGGGCGTTGCAGCGCCCCAGCCACTCGCGCTGTGCGCCTCATTCGAGGCCGCGTAGCATCCGCGCAGCAGGCCGAGGTGTCCTCGCGATAGTCACGGCGACACGATTGCGCGGTGAGGGGGTGCACCTCTCCCAGCCGCGGTATGGTGCTCCATCGAAAACCGATTGGCCAGTCAACCAGTCTGAGGAAGGAGCGCCGTGGACCTCAACGACACGCCCGAGCAAGCCGCGTATCGCGCTGAGGTGCGCGCGTGGCTCGAGCAGAACGCCTCGCACGCGCCCGCGACACGCGGACGTGGCGACGAGGAGGGCGCCGTCGAGGCGCACCGCGCCTGGCAGCGCAAGCTCGCCGAGGGCGGCTACGTCGGCGTGACGTGGCCGGCCGAGCACGGCGGTCAGGGCAAGGGCCCGCTCCACCAGGTCGTCATCAACCAGGAGATCGCGCGCGCCGGCGTGCCGGGGATCCTCGACGCGATCGGCGTCGGCATGCTCGGCCCGACGCTGATCGCCCACGGCAGCGACGAGCAGAAGCAGCGCTACCTCGCGCCGATGCTGCACGCAGACGAGGTGTGGTGCCAGCTGTTCTCCGAGCCGGCCGCCGGCTCCGACCTCGCAGGCATCCAGTCGCGTGCGAAGAAGCAGGACGACGGCAGCTGGCGCCTTTCCGGCCAGAAAGTCTGGACGACGAACGCGCACTTCGCCTCCTACGGATTGCTGCTCGCGCGCACCGACCCGGACGCCCACAAGCACAAGGGCCTCACGATGTTCGTCGTGCCGATGGACGCGGAGGGCGTGACGATCCGCCCGCTGCGCCAGATCTCCGGCGAGCCGGAGTTCAACGAGGTCTTCTTCGACGACGTGCGCCTCGACCCGGGCAGCGAAGTTGGCCCCGTCAACGGCGGCTGGGGCACTGCGCTCACAACGCTGATGTTCGAGCGCCTGACGATCGGTGCCGGCTCCGAGGGCATGGGCTATCGCGCCGACCGCTTCGCGAGAGCGATCGCGAGCGATCCGGCGGCTGCGAAGGACCCGGAGGTGCGCGCGCGCTTCGGCGAGCTCGCGACCGAGCTGCTCGCGCTGCGCTTCACCGGCTACCGGCTCCTCACCGCCATCTCGCGCGGTCAGATCCCCGGCCCCGAGGCCGGCATGGGCAAGATCACCGCCGTCAACGGCGCGATCGCCGCGGGCGACCTGATCGCCGACGTGCTCGGGCCGGAGGCTTTGGATCCGAAGAGCGAGTGGTCCTATCTGATCTCGTTCCTGCCGGGGCTGAAGTCGGCCGGCGGCACCGAGGAGATCCTGCGCAACACGGTCGGCGAGCGCGTGCTCGGGCTGCCGCCGGAGCCGCGCCTCGACAAGGGCATCCCGTTCAGCGAGCTGCGCGCCAAGGAGCGCCAGGAGGTGGCGTCGTGAACTTCGACCTCTCAGACGAGCAGGTCCTGCTGCGCGAGGCCGCGAGAGATGCGTTCTCGCGCGTGAGAACGGTCGAGGCGGCGCGCGACGCGCTCGAGGGTGGCGAGCTGCCCGACCTGTGGCCGACGGCCACGACGGCCGGCTGGACCGGGCTCCTGATCTCCGAGGAGCACGGCGGCGCGGGGCTCAGCGCGATCGACGCGATGCTCGTGGCGGCCGAGGCCGGCCGCGTGCTCGCGAGCGTGCCGTTGCTCGGGCATCTGCCGGCGACGGCGATCGTCAACGCGGGCGGGCTCGATGAGGAGACGCTGCGCAAGCTTGCCGCGGGTGAGCTGCGTGCCGCGTACGTGCCGGCGCGTCCCGGCGACGACGTCGATTCGGCGTGGACGGTCGATCCGCGCGGCGGCCGACGCCGCGCGGCGGCGCCGACGGTCGTGCGCGGCGAGGACGGCCTCGCGACGGTGAGCGGATCCGTTGCGTGGGTCCCCGATGCGGTCGGAGCGGACGTGCTGGTGGTTGTGGGCGTGGAGGACGGCAGCGGCACCCCCGTCGCGGTCGCGTTCGGCCCGGGCGCCGACGGCGTGAGCGTCGAGGCGGCCACCGGCATCTACGACGCGACGCGGCCACTCGGCCACGTCACGCTCGATGGCGCCTGCGGGCGCGTGCTCGCCGCCGACGAGGAGCAGCTGCGCCGGGCATGGTTCCTCGCGCACACGCTGATCGCGGCGGAGTCGCTCGGCGCGGTCGAGGAGTGCCTCGAGCGCTCGGTTGCGTACGCGAAGGAGCGCTACACGTTCGGCCGCGCGATCGGCTCCTACCAGGCGGTCAAGCACGCGCTGACGGAGGTGCTGCGCCGCCAGGAGAACACGCGCTCGCTGCTCTACTACGCCGGCTGGGCCTACGTCGACAAGCCCGACGAGTTCGCCGCCGCGGCGAGCGCCGCGCGGGCATGCGGCGGGGCCGCACTCGACTTCGCCGCGCGCGAGGTCATCTCGGTGCACGGCGGGATCGGCGCGACGTGGGAGCACGACGCGCCGCTGTTCTTCCGCCGCGCGCAACTCTCGCGCCGCCTGCTCGGCGGGACAGGGGATGCGGTGGACCGGCTGGCCGGCGAGATGCTGGCGGGCGCGGCGGCCTGACCGTGATTGGTGGCGGGCGCCGACTCCGGCGTCCGCCACAGATCATCAGCCGCCGGGCTCCTCGCCGGCCCTCCGCATCAGTTCCCCCGGGGACAGCTCCAGCGCACGCTCGAGGGCCGCGATGGTCCGCAGACGCGGAAAGCGTCTGCCGCGTTCGATCTCGCCGAGGTGCTTGAAGCTCAAGTCGGCCATGTCCGCCAGTTCCCTCTGGCTGAGATCCCGAGCACGCCGCTCCTTTCGGAGCACTCTTCCGAAGGCGGTGGAGGAAGGTGGATCTGGAGACATGGGTCGCGGCCAAGAGTGCCTACGCGCCAGAGCGCGACCGGAATGTGACGGTAAAGGTGTGAAAGGCCTGATTTAAGTCACTTTTGATTTGTGCGCAAAACTGTTAATCGCTATTTAAACGACCATGTCCAAGCAGCCGTCACTCACTGCGGCCATGATGGGGTGTACCACTCTCACGCTCGCGCTACCCATCGACCTCGGCGTCTTCCCCTGGGCGCTGCTTGCGGTTCACGTGTGGTGGTTGCTGCCCGACTGGATCAGCAAGTGGTGCGACATCCGAGACCGCTGACACAGTCTGCGCCATGAGCGACGACGTGATCATCGTGACGACGAACGACCTCCCCGGCTACGAGGTGGTCGATGTGTACGGCGAAATCTTTGGACTGGTCGTGCGGTCACGGCACCTCGGGTCGAACATCGGGGCGTCGTTCCGCACGATCACGGGTGGCGAGGTGAAGGGCTACACGAAGCTGCTCGCCGACAGCCGCAACCAGGCCGTCGAGCGGCTCAAGGACGCCGCGCGCGAGCGGGGCGCGAACGCTGTGCTCGCCATGCGATTCGACTGCAACAGCCTCGGGACCGTGTTCAGCGAGGTCGCCGCCTATGGGACGGCCGTGACCGTACGGCAGGTGTGAGCCGGGCGCGCGTGATCGCCGGAGCGCGAATCCGCTAACGCTGCGCGAAGATCCGCAGGGTCTCGAACGGCGTCGCGGCAAGGTCGGCCCGGAAGGCGTCGTGGTCGGACCACGGCTGCCTGGGCTTGCGGACGAGCCGGCGGCGCATCGTGAGCGCAATCTGGTCCTCGACGAACGGGTACGGATCGAAGCGCACGCGCCATGGGCCGAGCGGCTCAATCGCGATGCGGGCCGGGTCGCCGCCCTCGGCGGTCGGGACGCCCTCGCAGCCCCCGGGGACACCGGTCTCCACGTTTGCCAAGCCGAAGTAGAGCGAGACGACGTCGAACACCTGCAGCAGCGCGTAGCTGGTCCAACGCCACGCCTCGTCGGCGTCGAGCATGCGGCGCAGCGCGACTTGGCGATCCTCCTCCTGCTGCACGAACGCGTCGACGAGGTCGCGGACGTCCTCGTCGAGCTCGCGCACCGGTGAGGGCATCACGTCGTAGCGCTGGCGGTAGAGCCCGCTCATGTGCATCGAGACCAGCAGCCCGGCGGCCGGGTCCTCCTCAGCGATGACCTCGACCCCGGCGCGGTAGAAGGCGAGGTGGACGGGCGCCGGCACGGTTACGAACGACTGCGGCGCGCCGTCGTCGTCGAGCCGCGGCTGCTGCTCCCACGTCGCCCACCCGTCGTCGTGGCGCTGTGTTGCGTGCAGGAGCGGCGCGTAGGGCTCGGGGCGTTCGAAGCCGGGACCGCCCCACGCCGCCGCGAGCTGCGCAGACAGGTCCGCGTGGTCGGTCTGCAGGACGATCTGCCAGGCGTCGCCGGCGTCGCGCACGAGCATGAGGCGAGCCTACCCGCTGGGGTGCGCGGCGCCTACGGAATCGGCAGCGGCCCCACGGTGCGCAGATTCTTGACAAAGCGCGCGGGAGATTGCGCGAGCGGCACGGCAGGATCGTGATCCGACCCCAAGCAAGACGAAACCCCGGCGGTTTGGCCTGCCCTGCCAGTGGCGGGGCTACACAGGGACCGTTCCGGGGCCTTGACCTCCAACGCTACCAGCCCGTGCTTCCTACGCCAACCTCTTCGCTCGCTGACGCGCGCCTCGTGGAGCTGATCAGTAGCGAACGACTTGGGACGTACCTCCTGGGCCGCAAAGGAGATCTCGGGGCGGCGCTTCGGCTCTACCGGTGGAATGCAGCCGTGAGCGCCGCGTTCTGGCAACCGCTGGGCCACCTCGAGGTCGCGATGCGGAACACGATGAGCACCGCTCTCGCCGAGCGCCAGCACCGCAGTGGCGTGGCAGGGTCCTGGCTTGACGACGTCGACCGATTGCTGGACGGCCGAGCGCGCGCCGACATCGCCACCGCCCGCGGGCGTGTGCGACGGAAGGGCAAGCGGCCGAGTGACAGCCAGACGATCAGCGAGCTGAGCTTCGGCTTCTGCGCTTCCTGATTACGAGACGGCACACCGCGCTGTGGCCCGACCTCGCAAGCGCCTTCCCCGGCGCGCCGGACCGCCGACGCGAGACGGTGGAGGATCCCGTCGCGCGACTGCACGAGCTGCGCAACCGCATCGCGCATCATCAGCGCATCTGGAACCGCGATCTGACCGCGCGCTACTCCGACGTGCTGCTCGTCGCCGGGTATCTCGACGCGGATCTGCCGGCGTGGATCGCGCGGTCGTGCGCGGTGCCGGCGACGTTACGGGCGCGGCCGTGCGGACCTTCAGACTAAAGCGCTCAGCAGCGTGCGAGCTTGGGCAGGCCGCGCACGTTCGCGTTTGCGACGACCCACTGGGCAAGGCGCGTAAGCATGGCGGTCCCCGACTCGTGGCTGCCATCTGTTGGGCGCGCAGCGAGCGTGACCGCTAGCGGTCGGCCGTGGATTGTCATCACACCCATCTGACGGTCGAGGTAGCCGCCGTCTGCGCCCGGCTGGGATCCCGGGCCCCAGCCGCCCTTCAACTCGGCGGGCACGCCCGCGGAGCCGAGCCCCCAGCGCTGCGCGGGGATCGTCTCGTGCATCAGCCCGAGCAGCTGACCGCCGGCATCGAGGCAGACCATGCCCGCAGTGAAACGGACCTGGTCGCCGAGTGCCCAGCGCGTTTGCCCGAACGGCGTGAATCCATCGCGAAGGGTGCGTGGCTCGATCGTCGTGGTTGTGTCGCCAGCGGCGCGCAACTCCTCGTCTGCAGCCTCGGCCGCCGCGCTCCCGCCTCCGAGCGCGTTCCACAGGTTCATCGCCGCGCCGTTGTCTGATGCCGTGATCGCGGCGCGCAGGTCCTGGTCGGTGCCGACGTCAGCGTCGATCGCGGCCATCGCAACGGGCACCTTGCTCGTCGACCATGCGATTGCACTCTGCAGCGAGCCGACGCGCTCGACGGGCTGACCGGTCCCGACCGGCGAGACGGCGATGCCGACGTCACCGGACAGCGAATTGGCCAGGCTGTTGAAGCTCGCGTATGCCGCGGCGGGCAGAATCGTGCCGCCGGCGCCATCCGTGCCGGCGCGTGCCGGCGGCGTCGTCGCGACCGGCTCCTCTTGCTCGGCCTGGAGCCCGTGCAACTGCTCGCGCAGACGCTGAGCCTCCGCCTCCTTCTGCGTCGCACGTTGCTCAGCTTGCGCGAGCGAGCGGTCGTCTCCGGTGGCGGTCGTCATCTGGTCGCTGCCGCAGCCGGCGAGCAGCAGGACGATGCCGAGGGTCAGCACTGCGCCAAGTGTCGTGCTAGTGCGGCGAGGGATGGCCATCGCGTGAAATCCTGACGCACAGTCGGCTTCGGGGCAGCAGCAGGGGTCCGCGAAAGCCAAGGGAATGCAGAAGGAGGCGATAGTGATGTCAGGACGACGGATCGGACAAGTCGCGATATGCCTTGCCGTGGTGCTGGTTCCCGCGGGGACGCTGACGGCGTGCGGTGGCAGCAGCGAGCCGAGCGCCGAACAGGTAGCGCACATCAAGGAGCAGGCGCGCCGCGAGACGCTTGCGGCAGTACGTCGCCACAAGGCCGAGCGCGATCTGCGCCAGCTCCGTCACGACATCAATCAGCTCAAGCGCGGGAGAGGCTCTGGTGCGGCCGCTGCGCCATCCTCCTCGTCGGGAGGGAGTGGATCGACCGCCTGCGGCGACGGACTGTCCGTCAACTCCGTCACCTCCTGTCCGTTTGCACGCAACGTGCGCGACTCGTACGAAGGCAGCGGAGGCGCTTCGACGATCGATGTCTACAGCCCGGTCACCGCCCAGACGTACCGCATGTCGTGCAGCAGTGGCGTACCTGTCGTCTGCAGCGGCGGGAACGGAGCCGCCGTCTACATTCGTTGAGGCGACCTCAGGGTGCGACACCGGCGGCGTCGAGCAGCGGGGCGAGGGCGGGCTGCGGGGCGAAGCACTGCTCTGCGAGCGTGCGGGCGGCGGCGCTGTGGCGTGCGTAGTCCTCGACGATCGCGTGCGCTCCGGCGCGCGCCTCGTCGGGAGTGCGGAACGGGACGATGCCGGTACCGACGGGCAGGTGCTCGGAGAAGCCGGTGTCCTGCACGAGCGCGGGGCGACCACTCGCGAGGTAGCGGACCGTGCGGTCGCTGAACCAGCCGCTGTGCGTCTCGACGTAGACGCCCTGCGCCGTCGAGAACTCGGCGCCTGAGCAGCGCACGAAGCGGCGGAAGCTGTCGACGTCGCCGACGAGCGCGGGGTCGAGCAGCTCCCAGCCGGCGGCGCGCAGGCGGTCGGCGTCGTGCTCGTCGGCCGGGTGGATGTCGAGTGCAGCGGCGAACGGCAGGCCCGTGACCCCGGGCAGCGACGCGTAGCGACGGAACTCGTGCACCTTCAGCCCGTAGCTGCGTCCCTCCCACACCGGTCGGCCGTATGCGCCGCGCCAGCTCGCAACCGTCGTGAAGCCGCCGAACGTGCGGCGCTCCTCCGGAGCCGGGGCCGGCCAGCGGTCGAGCACGACCGGCTGGCGGATCGGGCGCCAACGGATCCCGCCGGTCGGCAGGTCGCATCTCGCCGTGCCGACGTTCGCGCCGACGGTGAAGTGCAGCTCGTGACCCTCGAGTCCGGCCGCATCGCCACCAGACGCATGCCAGATCTGCGTGTAGCCGGGATCGAGGTCGACGAAGACGCGGCGCGGCAGTCGCTCCAGCGCCGGTCCCCAGCGCAGGTGGCCGCTGATGTTGACGAGCAGCGCGGCCTCGCCGAGCCGTTCGAGCAGCTCCTCGCGCTCCATGCCCAGGACCCGCTCGTCGTCGGGACAGATAAGCGCGGCATCGCCGGCAAAGCCGAACGCCTTCGTCGCGGCGCCGAAGATCTCCGCGTTCGCGCTCACCGCGAAGTCAGCGCGGCGACCGGCCGCGTCGACGCAGTCGGCGGCCGACAACTGCTCGACGAACAGCACGTCGAAGCCGAGTGAGCGCAGCGCCTCCGCCCAGCTCATCCGCACCCACACACTGCCGCCGTGGCGGTGCTTGTTCGCCAGCGCGCCGGCGACCGCAATCGTCGTCATGCGACGGGCACGAGCCCCGTGAGGCGCAGCAGCTCGCCGGCCGCGTGCGCGTTGTAGCCCGGCTCGTAGTGGTAGGGCTCCAGCTCCCAGCGATGGTGCGCGTCGGCGAGGTGCCTGCCGGGATCGACCGCGACCGTCGCGCCGACGCCGCCGAACGCCTCCTCCAGCGCGTCGTAGCCGTCCGCCAGCATCGCGTTCTGCAGCTCGCTCAGCTGCCGCCGCTCCTCCGGGAAGTCGTGGACGCCGCCGTCGCGGGCGAAGCGCGTGCACCACAGCGCGCGGTGCAGCACGATCCGCTCGCGCGGGACGAGCTCCAGGACTCGCGCGGCGAAGTCGGGTGCGGCGTCCGCGAACAGCTTGCGGCCGTCCGGCGACATGCGACGGATCGGCTGTAGCCCGAGGTCGCTTGCGTCGTCGAGCCCGGCCGCCTGGAAGGCGGAGGAGCGCGTCACGAAGGAAGCGCTCGTGCACAGCACGTCGAAGCGCTCGTCGATCAGGTCGATTACGAGCCAATCTGGTTGTTGGTGCTCCAGCGAAGAGAAGAACGTCTTGGCGAAGTCTGCGAGGACGCAGCGGCGCTGCCACTCCGACGAGATCACGACGCGCTCGGGCGCGATCGGGACCGGCGCCGCAACCGCGCTGATGACGGACGAGCGCGCACCGTAGTGGCCGAGCGACGGGCGCAGGCGCGGGTCCTCGAACAGGTCGCGCGAAACGCAGCTGCCGAAGATCGCGATGGTCGGGTGCACGGTCATACGGCCTCCAGCTCGGTCGAGGCGAGATCGAGGACGGCTGCTCGCCGAGGCGAACGGCGCGCAACCGGCTGCAACCGCTCCAGCAGCCGCCCGAGCACACGGTCGGAGTCGAAGCGGTCCTCTGCGATCGCGCGGGCGTCGTCGGCGTGGCGCGCGTAGCCGTACGCGATCGACTCGACGCAGGCGGCCGCCTCGTCGAGTGTGTCGAACGCGAGCAGGCCGGAACCGACCGGATAGAGATCTCGCAGGCCGGTGTCCTGCGCAACGACCGGGCGCCCGGAGGCGAGGTAACAGATCGAGCGCTCGCTGAACCAGCCGCTGCGCGACTGCACGTACATGCCCTTCGCGATCATCAGCTCCGCGGTCGACTCGGCGATGAAGTCGCGGTAGCCGGCGGGTGTCGTCGCGACGTCGGCGGGGTCGACGAGCGACCACCCGGTGTCGCGCAGCAGCGCCAGGTCGGGCGCCTCGGCGGCATGGATCGCGAGCGCCAGCTCGAACGCGCGGCCGGTCAGCTCCGGCAGCCGTGCGAAGCGGCGGAACTCGTGCACGCGCAGGCCGTAGCGCTTGCCGGCGTAGTCGACCGGCCCGTACGCGCCACGCCAACTCGCGACGCTCGTGAAGGGGCGGCGGGGCGGCGCGCTCGCGCGCGGCCAGGCGTCGAGCACGACCGGCTGCGGCGTCGTGATCCAGTCGAGTCCGCAGGTGGGGATCTCGCAGTCCGCCTCGCCGATCCGCTCGCCGATCGTGATGTGCGCGTCGTGCCCGGCGAACACGTCGGCAAGGCCGAGGTCCTGCCACATCTGCGGGAAGCCGGGATCGGTGTCGAGGAACACGCGCCTCTTTGCGCTGCCGAGCAGCGTTTCGTCCGTGCAGAAGCCCATCACGTTGAGGAGGAGATCGGCGTCGCGCACAAACTGGACAGCGCGCGTGCGCGGCATGCCAGCGCTGCGCCCGGCCGGCAGCGCGATCGTCCACGCGTCGCCCAGGCCATACTCGCGCATCGTCGCCTCGACGTAGGCGACGCGGTCCTGCTCGTCGGTTTCACCGCCGGGAGCGTGCTCGAGACTGTCGAGCAGCAGGACCTCGTAGCCGAGTCGCTGGAAGCCGAGCAGGTACTGAAGGAACTGCCACGTGTGACCGGCGTTATGCGCCTTCTGCGCGACGCAGCCGGCGATGGCGATGCGGCCGTTGGCAGTCATGTGGTCGCGTCCAAATCGAAGATCACGCAGTCCGCGTCGGTGTGCAGCGGTGCGCGCAGCCGTTCGGCGAGGCCGGCGTAATGGTCGAGCCACCAGAACGAGGCGTGGGGGAAGACGAGGTGTGAGAGACCCTCGGCGCGTTGCTGCTCCAGGTGCGCGAGCGCGATCGTGTCGTCGGCCGGGTAGCCGTCCGGGAGCGCGGTGCGGTCGGGGAAGTTGCGCCCGCGCCGGCCGCTGAGGCGCAGCAGCGTCGGGTCCCACTTCGTGACGGTGCCGAGGACCGCGTCCGGTGGGGTGACTGTGCGGACCGTGCGGGCGATGCGTCTCAAGGTCGCCTCCCAGTCCGGGTCGGGAGTCGCGCGCGCGGCGAGCGCGTCGCCGTAGCGGGTGCCGACGAGCGCGCCGGCGACGTGGTCGAGCAGCGCCTGCGTTGCGCGGTGGGCGGCGTAGTCGTCGCCGCGTGCGAGGGCGCGGGCGAGGGCGGGGAGGCCGGCGCGCACGAGGTCCGGCCGCATCCGCGCCGCGAGCGCGAGCGCCCGCAGTGCCGCCCGTCGCTCGCCGCGCGTCTGGAGGTCGCCGGCGTGGAGCAGCGCCTTGGCGGCGAGCGCGCTGCGGGCGCGGCGCGCGAGCGCAGCCGTGCCACCCGACCACTGCACCTTTTCGACTCCTATGGAGTCGCAGACGTGCACTGCTCGCCGGACGACCGCGCGGCGCGACCACTGTTCCTCTGCATACCCATGGGGTACGCAGAGGTGCAGTGCTCGGCGGATGACGCGCGCGTCGCAGCGGAGGCGGGCGCCGCTCGCGGTGGCGGCGTGGGAGATCGACGCAGCGTGCTGGCGGTAGCGCGCGACGGGCGCGGCGCGGTAGGCGACGGCGCCGCGGAGAGCCAGGCGGAGCCACATGTCCCAGTCGGAGCTGCTCTCGCCGACGGAGACGAAGCCGCCCGCGGCCACCAGCACGGAGCGCCGCGCAACGACCGTCGAGGTGACGACCTCGTTCGCCAGCAGCAGCTCCACGAACGCATCAGGCCCGTCCTCGACGACGTCGCGATCGAAGGGACGCCGCCACGGTGGCAGCACCCGCCCGCTCTCCTCGATGATCTCAGCGCCGCCGTGCACCAATACGACGTCCGCGCGGCGCTCCAGCACGCCGAGCTGGGCAGCGAGCGCCCCGGGCACCAGCGCGTCATCGGCGTCGAGAAACGCAACGTACGGAGCAGACGCGGCGCCCAGCAGCGCGTTGCGCGCGGCGACGACGCCGCGCCCACGGGCAAAGCGCAGCACGCGCACGCGGGGATCCCGAGCGGCGAACGACTCGGCAACGCGCAACGTCCCATCACACGAGCCGTCATCGCAGACGAGCAGCTCCAACGCCACCTCCTGCGCAAGCGCGCTCGCGAGCGCCTCGCCGAGGAAGCGCTCCCCGTCGCGCACGGGGACGCAAACGCTGACGAGCGGCGCGCTCACGCGGCCGCCCTCGTGCGCGAACGCGAACGACGTCTGGCGACCGCCGGGCGTCTCGCCACCGGCGCCGGCGCGCGGGTCAGGTCCCACGCGACGCACACCCCCGGATCCGCCGACTCAACCAAGACGCAGCGCTCGTCGAGGTGGCGGCGGAAGTCCTCGTAGTGCTCCAGCCACCACGCCGACGTCGCCGGGATCACGAGGTGCGTCGCACCCCGCGCACGCAGTTCGTCCAGGTGATGGATCGCGACGTCGCCGTCGTGCGGATGGTGACCGGCGTAGACGCCGTCCTCCGCCTGCGGGAAGTGCCAGCCGACGCGGCCGTCGAACGTCACCAGCTCCTCGTCGCCGCGCGAGACGACGAGCACCGTCGCGCCCGCCGGCACGGCCTCGGCGACGAACTCGCGCACGCCCTGCGCGACCTGCCGCCCACGGAGCTGTCTCTCCAGCGCGCTGCGCTGCACCTCGAGCGCGTTGAGCTGGCGCTCAAGCGTCTCGATCAGCGCGGGCGCGTCGTGGCGCTCGCCAGCCGGGACCGGTGCCGGCAGCGCAAGCGCCGAGTGGTAGAGCGTCTCCAGCTCGCCGATCTGACGATCGAAGCCGAAGCGCTCATGAGCACGCGCCGTCGCCGCCGCGCCCATCCGCTCACGCAGCGCCGGATCAGCCGCGAGCTGCGCGAGCCGGTCCGTCAGCCCGGCCGCGTCTCGACGCTCGACGACGAAGCCGGTGACGCCATCGGCGATGTTCTCGCTGAGGCCGTCGGCGTCGGTGCAGACGACCGGCAGGCCCATCGACTGCGCCTCGATCACCGAGACGCAGAAGCCCTCGGAGATCGCCGGGTGCAGGCACACGTCGGCCCAGCGCATCGCGTCGCGCACGTCGTCGGCGCGGCGCGCGCCCGGCAGCTCGACGTGCTTCTCCAGCCCGAGGTCGTGGATCGCGAACAGGATCGACTCGCGGTGCGGGCCCTCGCCGAGGATCCGGTAGCGCACGTCCACGCCGCCGTCGACCAGCGCCCGCACCGCCTGCAGGCCGAACTCATGGCCCTTCTTCCAATGCAAGCGGCCCACGCTCAGCACGTGCAGCGGGCGGTCGCTCGTGCCGACATCGCCGTACACGCGTTCCGGCGCGACGAACCGCGTCAGGTCCGCAGCGTCGGTGATGACCATGTGCGGCTTGTCGGGTGGGCAGCCGCGCCGCTGCGCGCGCGACCAGACGTCCTGCGAGACGCAGTTGACCATGTCCGCGTGCGCCCACAGGTCGTCGTAGACGTGCGGGTCCTCGAGGCCGTGATAGTTGATGTCGTAGCCGCGGAAGGAGACGACGACCTTGCAGCCGAGGATGTCGCGCATGTGCATGCGGCCGAGCGCGAGCGTCCCGTAGCCGAAGTGCACGAGGTCGGGCTGCAGCTCGGCGAGCTGGGCCTCGAAGTCCTGCACGACGTGGATTCGCTCGCGCGTCTCAAGGTGCCGTCTGAGCTGCGGGAAGTAGTGGTGCTGGTCTCTGTTGCTGCGGTTGCAGAGGACGTGGATGTCCCAGCCGCGTTCGAGCAGGCCGGTGAACTCGTGCGCGAAGAAGGTCTCCGAGAACTTCGGGAAGTGGTCGGTGACGAGCACGATGCGTCTGCCGTCGGCGGCCTTCGGGACGACGCCGAGGCGTGGGGCGCCTGCCGTGCGCACAGCCGCCGGAGCGCCCGCCGGCACGATCGCCGGCTTGGCCACCCGCCCGAGCAGCTCGTCGCTGAGCGTGCGCGCGGCGGCGCGCAGCGGGTCGCGCTTCGCACCCGCCTCGCCCGCCGGCGCCACCGCCGCAGCGCCTTCGGCGAGCCCGCGCAGCGGCCGCATGCAGCGCTCGTCCCACTCCTCCTTCACGAACTCCAGGCAGCGGCGCACGAGCGCCTCCGGCTCGTCCACGAGTTGGTCGTACGTCACGCGCAGCACGCGGTCGCCGAGTGTGCGCTCGGCCTCCAGCCCGGCGCGCGCGCCCGCCATCCAGCGGTCGGCTGCCTCGCCCTCGCTCAAGCGCGTGCGCAAGTGCGCGGGGATCTGCGTGCCGCCGGTTGCACCGGCGGAGCCGAGCGGCGGATCGGCAAGCGAGCGCACGACCGCGTCGCTTTCGCGCACGACGTGGACGAAACGCGCGTCCGGGAACAGCCGCGCGAGCGTCGGCACGTTGAGCGTGTGCTCCGGCGCGCCGTCGACCCAGCGCTCCAGCTTGTCGCCGATCAGCGACGCGGCCGCGCGACCGAAGACGCGCGAGAAGCGTTCCGGACCAAAGCCCTCCGGCTGCGTGCGCGCATGAATCGCCGGCAGCTCTCTCGCCAACTCGGCCATCCAGGCGGTATCGATCGCGGCGGGAATGGCGGGGTGCTGGCCGAGCGCCCACGCGAGCGCGGACACGCCGGAGCGCGGTGCGCCGATCACGAAGATCGGCCGCGGGGCGCCGCCCTTGCGCTGCGGCGAAGCCGGTGCCGGCGGACGCGCCGTCTCGACCGCGAAGCCCGCAACCGGACGACCGCTGAGCGCCGGGCCGGCGAGCTGGCGCAGTCTCACGGGCGGCGCGGTTCTGATCGGCGCGAGGTCCGGCGCCGCGCCGGCAGCGACGGCCGCCGCGTTTCTTCTCGCCGCGTCCCACAGCATCTCCATCACCTGCTGGCGGATCGGCGATCTGAGTCCGGTCGCGCTCGCCGTCGTCAGCGAGTTCTCGCGGATGCGGCGGTAGTAGCAGTGGTCCGGAACGTTCGCGACTCTCGCGATGAAGCGCGCGCGCCGCAGCATCTCGGCATCGCCGCTGAAGCGCAGGCCGGACGAGAAGCCGCCCAGCTCCTCCAGCAGGTCGCGCGTGACGATCGAGGTCGGGTGCAGCAGCGGGAACGCGGTCGGCTTGACGGCGAACTGCTTGTGCACGTCGAGCGGCCACGCGATCGGCGCGACCTCCGGCTCCTCGCAGAAGACGCGGATCTCCTGGGTCCCGATCAGCTCCGCACCGGTCTTGGCGCCGGCGGCGAGCAGCTTCTCGAGGCGGTCGGGCGCGGACCAGTCGTCGGCGTCCTGGAACAGGAAGGCGTCGTAGTCGGTCTCCTCGATCACCTGCTGGACGAGGCGGTAGGGACCGACGTTGCGCTCGGCGTGCAGCAGCGTCACGCGTGGGTGGCGCTTCACGATGTCGAGCGGCGGCGCGTCGGACGCGTCGTCGATCACGACGATCGCGTCGAGCGGGCGTGTCTGCTCTTCCAGTGAGGCGAGCGCGTCGTCAAGCCACTCCTCGCACTGGTAGTGCGGGATCAGCGCGAGCACGCGCGAGTCCCTGCCCAGCTTGTGCCGTTCCCGACGGCCCTCGCTCGGCTTGTCCGTGCTCCCCGCGCCTTGGTCCATGGCGGTCATCGTGCGGTCCCTCGCGTCCTTCGGATTGGTCGTTGTCGTGTGGGTGATGTGCGTCTCTCTGCGCCCGGTGGCGATCCCGAGCTGATCCAGCAGGTCTCCAAGCACGTGCGTCGCCTCGAAGCGCTCACGTGCGATCTCGCGCGCCGCCGCCCGGTGGCGCGCGTAGTCGGTCTCGATCTCCTCCACCGCCGCGACGGCCTCGTCGAGCGTCGTGACGGGGAAGAGACCGGCGCCGGTCGGCAGCACGGCACCGAAGCCGGTGTCCTGTGTGATGACGGGACGGCCGGCCGCGAGATACGTCGCGCTGCGGTCGCTGAACCAGCCGCTGCGCAGCGCGACGTTCTGCTCCTTTGCAACGGTGAACTCCGCGTGCGAGCCGGCGATGTAGCGACGGTATGCGTCGCCGTTCAGGTCGAAGGCGAGCGCGTCGCGCACCCCCCAGCCGCGTGCCTCGAGCTGCGCCTGGTGATCCGCCTTGTAGCTGGCGAGCGCGAGCTCGAACGACCGGCCCGTGCGGCGGGGCAGGTCGAGGAAGCGCGTCCACTCGCGGTCCTTGCTCCAGCCGTAGTCGCGGCCGTCGATCGTCACCCGCCGCCAGGGTTGGTGCCAGTTGCCGACCGTCGTGTACAGCCCGGAGTCGGACACCTCGAGCCCGTCCCACAGGTCGCAGACGACCGGCTGGCGCGTCGGACGGAAGGGGAAGCGGTCAGACACCGGCAGCCCGCAGCCGGGCGCGCCGAGGTTCTCCGCGAACGTGAAGAAGGCGACGTGCGGCTCGAGGAAGTCGATGCTCTCCTGCCGGCCCTCGTGCAGCTCGACCTGCAGCTGCACCGGGTCGGTCTGCAGATAGACGAGCCGGCCGCTGGCGGCGTGCTCGGGCCGCGGCGGCGTGCCGCCGTGCAGGTTCAGGATCAGCTCCGCGTCGCGGTAGAGCTCGTGCAGCGCGCGCTTGCCGATGCCGTGGACCGGCGCTCCGGCGTCGTGCAGCGCGTGGTAGGCCCAGCGGTCTCCGAGGTCGAAGCGGCGCATCGTGCGGTCGATGAACTCGGCCGCGCGCAGCCCCGCGTCGTCGCCGGGGTGGCGCATCAGCATCCCCGGGTGACGACCGTGCGCTTCCACGTAGTACGGCTCGAAGCCGAGCGCCTTGAAGCCCAGCAGGTAGTGGACCGTCTGCCACATGACGCCGGGGACCGGCATCTTGGCCATCATCCCCAGCACCACGATCGGTCTGCGGGCGCCGCTCATCGCTCGCCTCCCGCGACGATCGACAGGTGCGGCTGCTCGCGTGGCTCCCAGAGGCCGAGGTCCCCGAGCACTCTGCGCGCCGCGCGGATCGCCGGCTCCAGCGGATCGTCCTTGCGGATCCGCCGTGTCGCCAGCTCGCGCAGCTCGGCGATCGCCTCCGGCTGCAGCGTCACCGGCGCGTCCGGGACGGGCGCGCCGCGTTGCGCGTCGTGCAGCTCGGCGTAGAGGCCGCCGCGCGCGAGCAGCTCGGCATGCGTGCCCTGCTCGACGACCTGCCCGGCGTCGACGACGAGGATCAGGCTCGCGTCGCGCACGGTCGAGAGGCGGTGCGCGACGACGAACGTCGTGCGGCCGCGGATCAGGCGCGCGAGCGCGTCGAGGATCACCGCCTCCGTCTTCGAGTCGATCGACGAGGTCGGCTCGTCGAGGATCAGCACCGGCGCGTCCTTCAGGAACGCCCGCGCGACCGAGATGCGCTGGCGCTCGCCGCCCGACAGCAGTGCACCGCGCTCGCCGAGCTTCGTCTCGTAGCCCTTCGGCAGTGCCTCGACGAAGTCGTGCGCGTTGGCGGCGCGCGCGGCCGCCTCGACCTCCTCGTCGCTCGCCGTCAGCCGGCCGTAGCGGATGTTGTCGCGGATCGAGGCCGAGAACAGCAGCGGCTCCTGCAGCACCACGCTGATCTGCGCGCGCAGTGCCTGGAGTTGCAGATCGCGCACGTCGTGGCCGTCGAGCACCACCCGCCCGGCTGCCGGGTCGTAGAAGCGGGTGAGCAGGCTCAGCAGGGTCGACTTGCCCGCGCCGGTCGGGCCGACGATCGCGACGCACTGGCCGGGAGCGACCTCGAACGTCACGTCTCTCAGCGTTCCGTGCCGCCCGCGATAGGCGAAGTCGACGTGCTCGAACGCGACCGCGCCGCGCACGCGCTCCAGCGGCAGCGCGTCCGGTCGCTCCTCGATCTCCGGCTCCGTCTCCAGCAGGTCGAACGCCGAGCGCAGGCTGATGAACGCCTGCTGGAGCGAGCTGAACGTCGTGCTGATCTGCTCCAGCGGCTTGTAGATCGACGC